>JGI12210J13797_10021114_pt1 | contig 18462 bp, 16 predicted proteins | sample ElkSlonscriptome_3_FD_13797 | JGI IMG/M metagenome (IMG submission 13797)
CTACCCAACGATTTCCGCGGATTCGGCCGCGCACCACGCTGGTGATACAGGAGGTGGAGACCCCGTCTGCGTAGGCGAGGTAGATCCATCCATTCTCTTCATAATGTGGATGGACGGCTACATCGAGCATGCCTCCCTGACCTCTGCGGACACTATGTGGAGTTCCTTCAAGAGGGGGTTGAAGGGTGCCGTCGGCTTCCAGAATACGCACAGGGCCGTCAAATTCGCTGACGATTTTACGTCCATCCGGTAAAAAAGAAACGCCCCACATCCTTTCGGGGTTTTTGAGAAGCTCCTCCACCCGGAAGGTTTGATGTTGTGTCCGGAAAGTGCCTGCCTGCATTGGAGGCGCTTTGGCCGGATCCGCCCGGAGCTCCAGTTCCTGCATGTAGATCACCAGCGATCGAATTTCTTTTTCGGTGAGGATGTCGCCAAAGCCCTGCATACCCAATTCGGGAAGTCCGTTGGCAATAATCGCGGCCTGCTCCTCATCTGTTTCCCCGTGCACCCAGACCCGGTCTACAAGAGAAGATCCCAGCCCCCCCTGACCTTTGTCTCCGTGGCAGACCTGACAATGTTGTGTGTACAGTTTTTTTACGTTCGCAGACGTCCAGGTCGACCAGAACAATACACTGATAAAAAGCAGCTGAAATTTCATCGTCTTAATCGGCCTCCAATTCAATACAAACGGAATTGATGCAATATCTCAAGCCGGTGGGTTCAGGTCCGTCTTTAAAAACATGACCAAGATGCGATCCGCATTGAGAACAACGGACTTCTGTGCGGGCCCGGCCAAGCGATAGGTCTTTGACTTCTTTCATGGCATCCTGTTGTATAGGTTCGAAATAACTCGGCCATCCGCATCCCGAATCAAATTTGGCATCTGAGCGGAAAAGAGGAGCCTTGCAACAGACACAGTGATAGATGCCTTCGGATTGTTCCCCTGCGGATTGTGCCTCTGCGTATTTGCCGGACCAGGGGCGTTCCGTCCCTCGTTCCACACACACCCTGAATTGGTCGTGCGTGAGTTTTTGTTTCCAGAAGGCACGGCTTTCCGGATTGTCCGGGTCAATTTCAGGGAAGGAGGTCATCCCTCAATCTTGCACTACGCTTTGACGGATGCAAGGGGACAATTCACAGATTTTGAGAGGAGCGGATTATTCCCCCGGGAAAATTTCCGTCAAAAGTTGTTGCCGGTAGTTGAAAACGGATGCGAGATCCTTTTGCACAATTAATTTTTCCAGCAGCCGTCCACCGGGTACCCGGAACTGAACATGATCCTCCACCTGAGTGCCGGATCCGCAAGGGGTAAATTTATGAGTATGCACCCAAGATTTGTAAGGACCTTTGAGCTGTTCGTCGACAAATTGATGGGGGGGATCCCAGTTCGTGATTAATGAGGTCCAGCGCAGAGGAATATTATGAACTTTTAATTTATATTCCAATTCCAGCCCTTCCTTCATTTCGACTGGAGTTGGGGTGAGCATCTGAAACTGAAGTTTTGATGGGGTAAGCCGTTCTAGGTTTTCGGGGTTGCTGAAAAACTCGAATATTTTTTCTATGGAGTCCGGCAACCATTGCGACGTATGCAAGGTTGTGGTTTTGAGGCCGCATCGTTCAAATCGTGGAGGATAATCCGTTGTAGTGTTCATGTTAGCTTTATCGATGAGAAATTTGATCCCTTACATCCGTAAGCTTTTTAATTGTGGTTCGATGAGTGTGTATGCTGAATCCAATTTTCATCTCATTTGCTCTGGCCGTGCTGCTGCAGTTGGCTCTATGGATGTACTCTGTCCGCACCACAAACGCGGGATGGGTGGATTTTGGCTGGAGCGCCGGGATGTGGATGTCTTCCATTGTACTTTTTTTGAGCTCTGATTTTTCTCCCCGGGCCGGATTGGCCTGTGGAATCCTCTTTATTTGGTCGGGACGATTGGCCTGGCATATTCTTACGGACCGCCTTCTCGGATCCAAAGAAGAGGATACCCGCTATCAGAATTTACGTTCCCATTGGGGCGCCTCGGCAAACCGAAAATTCTTCTGGGTCTTTCTTCTTCAGGCACTCCTGGTGGTGCTGTTTATGCTTCCGGCACATGTGGTTTCCCAACGTACGGCTCCTTTTCCTGATTTTCTTGACCTTGCAGGTCTCGCAGTTGCCCTCCTCGGAATTATCGGTGAGAGTGTATCCGATTCCCAGCTTGCCAGTTTCCGAAAAGACCCGGATACGAAAGGAAAGGTATGTAAACGGGGATTTTGGTATTACAGCCGCCATCCCAATTATTTTTTCGAATGGTTCCACTGGTTTGGGTATGTAATTATGGGAGTGGGGGCTCCGGGGTGGATTTTTACATGGGTGGGGCCTTTTTTGATGTACGTTTTCCTCCGATACGTTACGGGTGTTCCTCATGCGGAAAGACAGTCTTTACGCTCCAGAGGAGACTCCTATCGTGAATATCAACAAACCACCCCGGTGTTTTTCCCATGGATTCCCCGCAAACCTTAATTACTGATTTACCTAGCATGTCATCGCTCACAAATTGGGATCGCATTCTGATTTCGACCTTCCAACAGTTGCAGGGTGGGAAACTCTCACTTTGTTTCGCGGATGGCACCCGGATAGTGGTAGGCAAAGGGAATGGGGATTTCGCGGATATGACTTTTCACAAGCAGGGACTTTCCAAAGAGATGTTGTTGGGCGGCTCTATGGGCTTGGCGGAATCTTACATGAACGGTGCGTGGAGTACCTCTGATTTGAGTGCGTTGTTGCGGGTTCTGGCCCGCAGTCAGAAGCAGATGGGGTTGATGGCGCGTGGCACCTCACATGTGTTAAAGAAAATGGATCGGCTTATGCACAGGCTGCGCAGCAATACCAAAGAAAATGCGTTGAAAAATATTCAAGAGCATTACGACCTCAGTAATGAAATGTACGAAACTTTTTTGGACCCTTCGCTCACCTATTCGGCTGCAATTTTTGAGGAAGAGGGTGAGGCTCTGGAACAGGCTCAAGTTCGAAAAATCGACCGCTTAATTAAGCAGTTAAACCCCCGGCCCGGGGATCATGTTTTAGAAATAGGAAGTGGTTGGGGCGCCTGTGCGATTCGTTTGGCTCAAGGGACCGGCTGCAAAGTGACCAGTCTGACGCTGTCCGAGCGGCAGGCGGAGGAAGGGCGGAAAAGGGTGGTGGCCGCCGGGGTGGAAGACTTGGTGGAGATCCGGATTCAGGACTACCGGGATGTCGAGGGACAGTTTGATCATGTGATCAGTATCGAAATGATCGAAGCAGTGGGGCACGAGTTTTTACCGGAATATTTTGAAGTCGTGAATGCCCGGTTGAAACCGGGGGGGCGTTTTGCGTTGCAGGCAATCACGATTCCGGATGGGCGGTATGAGGAGTACAACCGTAGCGTGGATTTTATCCGCAAACACATTTTTCCGGGAGGGCATCTGCCCAGTCCGAGTTTGTTGGAGGGGTTGTGCGAAGAAAAAACGTCCTTGCACAAAATAGACGAACTCGAGTTTGGGAAAGACTATGCGGAGACTCTCCGACGCTGGGGTAAAAACTTTTCAGATCGGATTGAGGAAGTGAAGTCACTTGGATTTGATGACGTCTTCATCCGAAAATGGCAGTATTATTTTTGTTACTGTGAGGCGGGGTTCGACACGGATTTGATCCATGTGCGCCAGATCTGTTATCAGAAAGGATAAAGACTCTGGGTAGATGTTCGTTACGGCATCGCGTCAGGGATAGGGAAGGAACCGTCGAGGGGAAGTTCGTCCAGTTGCTTTATCCAGCGATCCGCTCCGGGGAGGCCTGTGTCCGGATGGGTGGTAAGAACCCCCACGGCATACATCCCTCCGGCTTTGGCGGCTTCGATTCCATACACCGCATCTTCAAACACCACGCAGCGCTCCGGAGGCTGGCCGGCATGTTTGGCGGCTTTTAGAAACACTTCAGGATCCGGTTTCCCGCAGGTCACATCTTCGGAGCTGACAATGCCCTGAAAAAAAGAGGCAAGATCCATTTTGTCAAAGATCAGCTTTACATTCTCGAGTTGGGTGGAGGTGCCGACAATGGCCGGAATCCCTGCATCGAGCAGGCTTTGCAGATAGGTTCGTACCCCTGGAAGTACCTTTACGCCTTCAGCCTCGACAATTTCACGGTACCGTTTTTCTTTTAGAGAGGACCACTCGCGGATTTGCACTGGATCCGTGCTCCATTCCAGAATTTCCGGGAAAATAACTTCATTCCGTTTTCCAAATCCCCGTAGAAAATGATCAGAAGGGAGAGGCAGGCCTACATCCCTGGAAAGTTGTTCCCAGGATTTTTCGTGAGCGTTGGCCGAATCAATAATGACTCCGTCCCAGTCAAACAGGGCTCCCCAGGTCGCGCCGGACATCGTTAGACTCCAACGCTGAGGTGGCTGCGTGTTTTCGCCGCTTCGATAAACCCGGCAAATAAGGGGTGCGGGTTAAAGGGTTGGGACTTAAACTCCGGATGAAACTGCACCGCCACAAACCAGGGATGATCTTCGAGTTCCACAATTTCCAAAAGTTCTCCACCCGGGGTGGTGCCGGCAATCGTCATCCCGTGTTCCTGAAGGGTTGCCCGATAGGCATTATTAAATTCAAAACGGTGACGATGTCGTTCGCTGATCATGGCTTTTCCGTAGATTTCACGAACACGCGTACCTTCGGTCAGTTTGCAGTCCCAGGCTCCGAGACGCATGGTGGCACCTAAATCGACCACTTCTTTTTGTTCTTCCATAAGGCAAACCACCGGATTCGGGGTCTTGGGATCGATTTCGGTGCTATTGGCGTTGTCCAGTCCGCAGACATTGCGGGCAAATTCAATAACTGCGCACTGCAAACCCATGCAAATGCCGAAAAAAGGAATTCCCTTTTCCCGGGAGTATCGGATGGCCGCGACTTTTCCTTCAATTCCCCGGTTGCCAAATCCTCCCGGTATCAAAATCCCATCCACTTGATCGAGGAGCTCGAATTTATTTTTTTCAATATCCTCCGAAGCGATTTTCTTCAGATTCAGTTTCATCTTATGGGCGATACACCCGTGATCCAGGGCTTCAAAAATTGATTTATAGGCATCTTGAAGTTCCTGATATTTCCCGACCACGCCGATCGTGATTTCCCCCACAGGATTGCGGATGGCATTGATCACTTTCCGCCAGGGCGTTAAGTCGGCCGGGGGCATTGCAATACGGTAATGCACTAACAAGAGCTCATCGATGCCCTGATCGCTTAAGACCAATGGAACTTCGTAAATAGAATGTTTGACATCGCATTCCTCAATAACCGCATTCAGCGGAACATTACAGAACATCGACAGTTTCTTACGAACTTCCAGTGTGAGAGGAATTTCGGCACGGCAGATTAAAATATCGGGCATAATTCCGATTTCCCGAAGTTTCGCCACCGACTGTTGTGAGGGTTTGGTTTTAACTTCTCCGGCCGCCTTGATGAAGGGGACATAGGTCAGATGGATGTACATGACATTGTCACGGCCTTCCTCCAGTCCGATTTCGCGGATGGCTTCCAAAAAGATAGATCCTTCGATATCGCCGACCGTACCGCCGATTTCACAAAGAATAATATCCACGTCATCGGATTCCAACGAGCGGATTCGGCTTTTTATCTCATTGGAGATGTGTGGAATCATTTGCACCGTGGCACCGAGATAATCCCCTTTGCGCTCCTTGTTAAGAACGTCCCAGTAGATACTGCCGGCGGTGATGTTGGATTTTTTTGAAGTGGGGGCTCCGGTAAAACGTTCGTAATGGCCCAGATCGAGGTCGGTCTCCGCTCCGTCATCGGTTACGTAGACTTCCCCGTGCTGGTAGGGGCTCATAGTGCCCGGATCCACATTCAGATACGGATCCAGTTTCATAATGCGGATGCGGAGTCCGCGACTGGTGAGCAACGATCCAATGGACGCTGCCGTGATGCCTTTTCCTAAAGAAGAGACAACCCCTCCGGTAATAAATAAGTATTTTGCCATAAAAAAATCCCAACGAGGTTCTGTGTTCGTCGGGAAGAGTTTATTAGTCGAGCGGAGTCTTGATTTAAAGCAGGAAGTGAGGTTTTTTTCACTGGAAAATGTTTTCTGCGCTCGGTTTCACGGAAACTCTGATTCCTTTTTCCTTGCCCTTTAGGGTTTTCCACGCCATAGAGCCCCCTTTCAATCCCCCATGTGGGGAAAATGTTAATGCCAATCATTTGGAGAATTCCCATGGGAACCGGACGTAAATTCACTAAAACCAATATAACCCGCCCCCGCAAAGGTGGCGCTGCCAAAGTAAACCGTCAGAATACTCAGCGTAAACGCCTGATTTCCTTGGGGGTTTCTGAAGAAGCCGTGGCGAAAATGAACCCTCGCGAAATTCGCACTATGCTTGCTCGTCCGGCGAAAATTTCGGCCGAAGGCTAATGGTTAATCCTGGAGTCGGAGAGGTACATGATCGAAGCCGGTAAAACATATTTAGTCATGGGGTTGCTTGATGCGGATTCCATTGCATTCGCTATTGGGAAAACCATTCAATCCTTTGGGGGCAAGGTCATTTACACGGTGCAAAGCGAGCGGATGAAGAAAATTTTCTTCGACCGCAGCAAAAAGCTAACCGATGAAGATCGTGAAGGTTTGGATATTCGCTTTTGTGATGTGACGAACGACGACGAAGTCAAAGTACTTTTCGACAGTATCGAAGGCCCGATTTCCGGTTTGGTTCATTCCATTGCGTTCAGTAACCCCAAAACCTGTCTGGGCGAAGAATTTCATACCGATGCCTATGACGATTTGATGAAAGGGTTTCATATCAGCGCGGTTTCATTGGCGACCGTTACTCGATACGCTCAACCGAAAATGGTGGACGGCGGTGGAGTGGTTGCGCTTACATTTGCCTCTGAGCGTGCGTTTGCGTTTTATAATTGGATGGGCGTAAACAAAGCGGCGTTAGAAGCGGTTGTACGCGGATTGGCCCGTCGTCATGGGAAAGAAAAGATTCGGGTCAATGCGGTTTCCGCCGGACCGGTTTTCACCATTGCGGCCAAACACATTCCTGGGTTTGAAGAATTGGGCAACACCTGGGCCAAATCCAGTCCTTTGAGCTGGAATCCTAAAGAGGCTCAACCCGAAGTCGCAGGTGCCGTGGCGTTCCTTCTTGGAAATTATTCCAAACAAATTACCGGACAAACCCTCTATGTAGATGGTGGGGCTTCTATAATTGGTGGGGAACTGATGCCGTATGAACTCCCTGCGGACAGTTGATTTTCTTCATTCAACACTTGCCAAGGTCCGCACCCCTTCGTTAAAGGGAAGCGACGTTAGGCTTTGAAATATTTTATGCGGAGAGATGGCTGAGTGGTCTAAGGCACCGGATTGCTAATCCGGCGTAGGATAATTTTCCTACCGAGGGTTCAAATCCCTCTCTCTCCGCCACTTTTTCTATCTACTATCCCCGTCTGATACGAAATGCGAATACTTATCCTTGGAGCAGGAACCTCCGGTCGCATGCTGGCCTCCCGCCTTTGCCAGGAACAGCATGATGTTGTACTGATTGACCGCGATCCGGTTGCTCTGGAACAGGTGGAAGCGCAAATGGATCTCTTAACCATTCAGGGAGATGCCGCCGATCCCAGTATTCTTGATCTAGCGGGTATTTCCCGGACCGATTTAGTGGTGGCCCTTACGGATAAGGAATCTGTAAATATTTTAGCGTGCTCACTGGCTCATATTTCCGGGGTTCCCCGAAAAGTGGCCCGGGTGAGCAACAAGGCCTACACCGGGCCTGCAGGTCATTTCGATTTAAGGGAGTTAGGGATTGATCTGATTGTGAATCAACAGCACGAATGCGCCAAGGAACTGTTTAACATCCTGCGTATTCCCGGAACCCAGGAGGCGGTGGAGCTCCTGGAAGGCCGTGTGTTGTGTGTGGGGGTGCAAATCCCAACGGATTGTCCTCTTCTGGCAGGGCCTCTAAAGGAAAGCCCATACACTGAAATTCTCTCCACCATTCGTTTTGTGGCGTATATGCGGAATGGAAAGCTGAAAATTCCGCGGGGGGACACCGCTTTTACGATTGGGGATATCGTTTATCTGGTGGGGGATCCTGACCGAATTCGAAGCTTTGTGAAATTTTTACTACCCAGTGAAGGCGGATTCTCCCGGGTAATCATTGCCGGTGGGGGTCAGTTGGGATTGCAACTCGCCCGTCGCCTGGAAAAAGACAGCTCTCTAACTGTAACCTTACTTGAGTCTGACGCGGAACGGGCGGATTACTGTTCCGAGGAATTAGAAAGCACCTTGATTTTGCACGGGAGTTCCTTGGATCAGGAAATCATGGCCGAGGTCGGGATCAATGGTCAAACTGCTTTTGTTGCCGCGACCGGTGATGATGAAAATAATATCATGTCCTGTTTGGTTTCGGATAAATTAGGAGCACACTTTACGATTTCCCGCGTAGATAAAACCACCTATCAGCCCATCATTTACTCGTTGTCACTGGTGGACCGCGTGGTAAGCCCGCATTCCAGTCTAATTAATTCTATTTATCATTTTGTCCGTGGAAGTTCCGTGATGGGAGACCGGATTTTACAGAAAATCCCTGGCGAAGTTGTGGATTTCCTCATCGAAGAAGATCACCAATGGCAGGGCAAAAAAGTCATCGATATCAAACTGCCCCGTGGCTGTTTACTCAGCATGGTGCTTCGGGAGTCACAGCTGATGGTCGCGACGGGGGAGTTGCTGGTGCAGACCGGAGACCGGATTCTGCTCTACGGACTCCCCAAAGCGATCCGCCGTCTGGAAGATATACTTTCCTAATGGAGCCCCGATGAATTCCCGAAGTGTATTCCATCTGATTTCCTATTTGATTATGTTTGTGTCCCTGGCGATGGGATCCTGTTCTTTGGTGTCCTGGGCTTATGGAGATGGCTGGGACGTAATCCGTCAAATACTCTCGTCCGCCGGAATTAGTTTTATATTGGGATTCGGAATGTTTTATCTGACCCGGGGGCCGGTGAATTTGAGTCGGAAAGACGGGTTTGCCATTGTGACATTTGGGTGGCTGTGTGTGGGAGCCGCCGGAGCGCTCCCCTATGTGCTTACTTCGGCAATTCCCTCTCCGGTGGATGCGATTTTTGAAACCATCAGCGGATTTACGACGACCGGTTCCACGATCCTCACGGATATTGAAGTGCTGCCGAGAGGAATTATTTTTTGGAGGAGTTTTACCCAATGGTTAGGGGGGATGGGAGTGCTTTTACTTTGTGTGGCGATTCTTCCTTTTCTGGGAGTAGGGGGGATGCAGATCTATCGGGCGGAAATGCCGGGTCCCAGTAAGGACCGACTCACTCCGCGAATTGGCAATACCGCCAAGCTGCTTTATGGGGTGTATCTTTTGTTGACGGTGGTGCAGACTCTGTTGCTAATGCTGGCGGGCATGAATTTTTTTGATGCGATCAACCATACCTTCTGTACGGTTTCCACGGGAGGCTTCAGTCCGTATAATGCAAGTTTGGGACACTTTCAATCGAGTTGGATTCACAGCATTGTGATCGTGTTTATGATTCTGGCCGGGATTAATTTTGCGCTGCATTTTCAATTTTTACGGGGGAAATTTCATGCGTACTCCCGTTCCTCCGAAACACGCGGGTATCTTGTGATTATCTTACTGGCGGCAGGACTGATAAGTTGGAATCTCTGGACACAACAGTCAAATGAGGCTCCTCTTTTGCAGTTGCGGGATGCGGTATTTCAGGTGGTATCCATTACCACCACTACCGGGTTCGGCACCTCGGATTATGATTTTTGGCCCTTACTCTCCAGAGCTGTCATCTTTGTCCTCTTGTTCAGTGGAGGTTGTGCGGGGTCCACTGCCGGCGGACTCAAAGTCATGCGAAGCCTGGTGGTGGTGAAGGAAGTTTTTCGTCAGATCAAACTCTATAGGCAACCTCAGGCGGTTATTAAAGTCAGGTTGGACCGTCAATCCGTAGCTCCAAATATCGTATCGGGAATCACCGCATTTACCTTGTGTTATATGATGCTGTTTGTGTTTTTCACGCTGGTTATGTGCTTTTACCTGCCGAATCTCTCTTCGGCCGCCTCGGCAGCTATTTCCTGTATCAGCAATGTAGGCCCCGGATTTTCGGAAGTAGGTCCCACTCGTAATTATGCCTCGATCGCGGACAGCGGAAAGCTGATTCTTGCATGTTGTATGTTATTGGGACGTTTGGAGCTCTTCACCATATTGGTAATGTTCTCCCCCGGCTTTTGGAAGCGTTGATCTGAGTTTCGGAATTCTGCTCACCAACTTTTCAGAAAAGGGCTAACTGGCAAATTGTATATCGTAAAGGCGACGGTAAACACCGTTTTGATCCAAGAGCGCCTGGTGAGTTCCCTGCTCTACAATTTGCCCCTCTTTCATTACTAAAATACGGTCGGAATGCTGAATGGTACTTAGTCGGTGGGCAATGGCGATGCTGGTTCTGCCTTCCATGACTTCATTAATTGCGGATTGGACCAAGTGTTCGCTTTCCGTGTCTAATGCGTTGGTGGCTTCATCAAGAATGAGAAGAGGGGCGTCACGGTAGATTGCCCGGGCAATCGCCAAACGTTGTTTCTGACCGCCACTGAGACGCCCTCCACGTTCTCCGACTTTGGTATTATACCCTTCAGTCATTTCCATTATAAAATCATGAGCATTCGCCCGTTGAGCGGCATCCATCACTCTCTCCATGTCTACATCTTCCTCCCCGTATCCGATGTTAGAGGCAATGGTGTCGTTAAACAAAAAGGTGTCCTGAGTTACCAAAGCAATTTGCTGGCGCAGACCTTTGAAACTGAGATCTTTCAAATCGATTCCATTAATGGAAACGGAGCCGGAACTTGGGTCATAAAAACGGGGGACTAGACTCACTAGCGTGGATTTTCCACTGCCGGAGCTCCCTACCAGTGCTACTTTTTCCCCTTCGCGTATGGAAATGTTGATGTGATGCAGGACTTGCTCTTCATGATATGAAAAGCAGACGTCTTTTAATTCGATGCTTTCAATGGGCTTTTGAAGTTCCTTGCCCTCCTTATTTTCCCGTACATGGATGGGTTCATCAAGCAAGGTAAAGATTCTAACGGCTGAACCCATGGCTTTTTGGATTTCCATATGGACTTTACTCAGCATTTTTATGGGCTGATACATCATGGCCAGTGCCGCGGCGAAGGAGATGAATTCCCCCACCGTCATATCACTTCGATTCGCATAGACCAAAAGGGCGGCAAATCCCATTGCAGAGACCGTTTCCATTAACGGTTCGTTCACATTTCGGGCAAGTACGATGCGGATGAGGCGTCCGAAAACTTTTCGATTTTCCTGGTCAAACTTTTTTTCTTCATGGGCTTCGGTACCGAAAGCTTTAACTACCCTTACGCCGCTGACGTTCTCCTGAAGTACGGAAGAGAGATCGGCCAGATGTTCCTGGCTTTGTCGGGCGTATTTCCGGACTTTACGTCCAAAGATCAGTACAGGTGCAATGCAGAGAGGGAAGGCAACCAAACTTAGGATCGCTAGCTTCCAGTCCGTGTAAATGATGTATCCCAGCGCACCCATAAGGGCGAAAGGCTGGGTGGCAATGTCTGTGAGCACTCCAGAAACCGCATGTTGCACCATCGTGGTATCGCTGGTCACCCGTGAAATCAGTTCTCCGGAACTATGTTGACTGTAAAACCCGAGTTGAAGTTTCTGGAGTTTTGCGAAACATTCCCGCCGAAGTTGCTCCACGATTTTAAAACCCACCCAGTTGATCAGATACACGGAGGAGTAGCGGCAGATCCCACGTACCAGGAAGATCAGGATCAGACCAGCGCAGGCAATATAGAGGGTCTGTAAAGTAACTTGTCCAAAACTGAAGGTTTCGTCCGTGGCCTCCTTCATTTGACCCAGCAGACCGAAAATACTGCCTCCGGTTAAGGCACCGAGGAGCATCCCAAAAGTCAACCTCCATTTAAACTGGAGGCTGTAGCTGTATAAACGACGCAAGGGTCGTTTTACCTGTGGAGGTAAACTCATAAATTAAGTGTGCTGTTCAAGATATCGCTCGGCTTCGAGTGCGGCCATGCAGCCAGTGCCGGCTGCGGAGATCGCCTGACGATAGACGGAATCCTGAACATCACCTGCGGCAAAAACTCCCGGGAGGGTGGTTTTAGTGGAATCTGTAATCAGATATCCCGTTTCATCCATCTCCAACTGACCCACAAAAGGATCGGTATTGGGTTTATGTCCAATGGCGATGAAAAGTCCGTCAACCTTGAGTTCAGAAGTTTCATTCGTTTTCACGTTTTTAAGTGAGAGTGCGCGTACAGATTTTTCCTCCACTCCCAATACTTCTTCAACCACAGTGTTGTAGATAGGTTCGATTTTTTCATTTTCAAGCATGCGGTCAATCATGATTTGGGACGCTCGGAATTCTTTGCGCCTGTGGATCAGGTATACTTTGCTTGCAAAGCGGGTCAGGAAGGTGGCCTCTTCCATAGCGGAGTCTCCACCACCGACGACGGCGACCGGCACGTCACGGTAAAATGCACCGTCACAGGTGGCGCAGGAAGTGACGCCATATCCAATCAACTTCTGTTCGGATTCGAGGCCAATGTATTTTGCGGAGGCTCCGGTGCAAATAATCACGCTTTTTGCTTCAAGGACCTCTCCCGAATCCAACGTAAGTTTTTTGATGTCTCCCGATAACTCGGCGCCAGTCACGGTTCCGTACTGATAACGTGTGCCGAAGCGCTCGGCCTGTTTGCGCATAGTGTCCATAAGTTCTGGGCCCATAATCCCCATTTCAAAACCGGGAAAATTCTCAACTTCGGTGGTAGTTGTGAGTTGTCCGCCAGGTTCCCGGCCTTCAATTACCAAGGGAGTTAGATTTGCGCGGGCAGTGTAAATGGCGGCGGTAAGACCTGCAGCACCCGTTCCGATAATAATGACATTTTCCATAAAGACTCCTGTAAAAGTGGGGAAAGGAATTCATAGTCGCTCACCACGTATTTGCAAGCGGGAAGTCAGGGTCTAGCTTGTGCTGAATTTCAGGATTAAACCTGCCGCATAGCAAATCCCACATTTTCTAAACACTTTATTTTACGGGAAGCTTTTTTACGTTTTGGACCAAAACAGCTTCGAAATTGATTCATGAGGTCGTCAAGGTAGCTGGAGCTCCCAATAGCCACTCCACGGGTAAAAGCTCTGGTCCGTAAACGTAAACCCTGGCTCAATGGAACTTCACCTTTATTTTCATATTCTGCAATCACCTGAACCGGATCTAATCCCTTGCGTTCACGGAACTTTTTTTTCGCTTGTGTTAAGTGTATTTTGGATTCCCCTTTATTGACCAGCCAAATTCGATAGGCGGCCTGAACTTCTTTCCAATTCGAAGGCGCGGAGCGTTGGGAATGTTCCTTCGATATTTCCGCACCAATTTCTCGCCAATTGGATTTTTCGGACTGCAGTTGCTTTTTACGAACCTCCAAGGCTGCAAAAGGCTGATGTCCCCGCGCCAAACATACCAAGGCATGTAAACCCTTACGGGCTTTCATGTCTCCGTTAAAGGCCGCGCCATAGCCTGACCAGGTATACGCCATTGGATCTTCCACCAGTCCTGCCCGTAAAGGGTTTAGATCAATGTAAGCCGCCACTGACATTAAAGCCAGGGGAGAATCCTCCACCACCACAGAACGGTATCGGGAATCCCATAGAGTCCCTGTGGTTCCGGTTTTTCGATTAAACCAGCATGTAAAGGTCTGTTTTAATACTCTCATAAATTTGGGCAAATCCGCCATCCGCTCTTTTATCGCCTCCTCCATTCGCTGACGCGTAGTGGCATCCTGTTTTTGATAGAAGGATTCCCAGGCCACCACTTTCTCCTCAGGCCAAATACCTTCGAGACGACGCAACACACCTGAATGATCAAGCTCCACCCTTGCAGGAACCCACAACATCAGGTGGAAATGATTATCCATCACACAATGCGTAATCACCCCCAAACCCGAAAACTCCGCCCACTGCCGCATCATCCTTATAAATACTTTCTTTTCCAGATCCCCAAACAAAAATTCTTGCCTTGCCGTTCGACTGGTTACATGGACAAAATAGCCTTTCCCCTTTGGTAAGATCCGTAATCCACGCTTCCGCGCCTCACCTGCCCCCGCCCAAACGGTAGACATATTCTCCCAGTATCGTTCGGATATGGGGGTTTTGACATGCTTCTTCATTTTCATACCCTACCTTTAATCTAAATTTCACATTAGGTCAACATATATATCACCTGTTGCATTATTAATTTACATGCAATTTTAATTTCACCTGAAGTGCTTTTTACACAATAATACCGACTAAAACTCCTACTAGCATCCCGGCAAATACTTCGATGCGGGTGTGGCCGAGGAGTTCTTTGAGTTTGGTTTGGGAGAGGTGATGTTCTTTCATCATCTCCTCGACAATTTGATTGAGAATGGCGGCTTGTTCACCGGCGGCACGACGTACACTTTGGGCGTCGAACATTACAATCAGGGCAAACCAGAGGGCGAGGGCAAAAATGGGGGCATGGAATCCGTTGTCTATCCCTATCTTGGTGGCGAGGCCACAGACACTTGCGGAGTGGGCGGAGGGCATTCCGCCGGTGCTGACAAAATAGGTGAAATCGAAGCGTTTGGCCCGTACCACTTCGTTTGTGAATTTAATCAACTGGGCAACCAACCATGCAATTAACGCAGCTTTGATCGCTCCGTTTCCCCAGTCTGATTGGAATCCGATAATAGTGGGAAGATGGATCATGATTACCGTTTTACCCGTGCGTTCCCGTTCCAGATACTCCAGACCTGTTCCTCGTCGGCAGGTTGTCCATAGTCACTTAGTAAAGTAGCCGCCAGGGCACCACTCGCCCATCCAAATTGAGAGGATTTCTCCGCATTCCATCCTTTGAGAAAGCCATAAAGAAGTCCTCCGACAAATCCGTCTCCCCCCCCAATTCGGTCGAGAACGTAAATATCCCGCGGTTCTACAATCTGCCATTCATCCCCACAGGAAACAATGCATCCCCAGAGATGATGATTCGCATGCACCACTTCACGCAGGGTGGTGGCAAAGACTGTGGTGTTAGGAAATTGTTTTTTGGCATTGCCGATCATTCCTTTAAAGGAATCAATTTTGGCCGCAAGATCTTCTCCTCCGGCTTCCGGACCTTCGACACCCAGACAGAGTTGAAAGTCTTCTTCGTTTCCTACCAGGATATCGGTCACAGAGGCGATTTCGTGGAAGATGCTCAGGAGTTCTTCTTCACGGTCTTTCCAAAAACTGGCCCGGTGATTGAGATCGAAAGAGATGAGACTGCCGTTTTTTTTTGCGATACGGGCAATGTCCAAACAGAAATTGCCGGTTTCAGGGGAGAGAGCCGCGATGAGGCCGGAAAGATGAACAATTTGTACACCTTCTTGAGAAAAAATTCGTTCCAGATCGAAGTCCTCTGTACTTAGGGTTCGTCCCACTTCGCCCGCCCGGTCGTTTTGAACTCTGGGTCCGCGTGAGCCAAATCCGGAGTCAGCCAAATTGAACTGATGGCGGTACCCCCATGGTCCTCCCTGTGGAATATGCGGGCCTTCCACATCGATATGCCGAGCGGCCAGATTGGATAGAATAAGTTGGGAAACCGGACTTTCCTCCACAAATTTACTCAGGACTTTTACGGGGAGGCCTAAGTGGGAAGATACCGATACCACATTTGATTCAGCACTGGTGACCTGCATTTGCAGTCGGGTGGCGCAGTGAAAAGGCTGTCCGTCTTCGGGTGTAAGTCTTAATCCCATGCTGGTAGGGGTTAAAAGGGCCGTTTTGGCGTTTTGACGTAAAGTAAGCATTGTTTTTAGGGGGTTATTTTTGAGGGTTGTACATTGCAGTACCAACACCCAAATTCCAAGTTCATTTCCGTATTTGTTGTATTTGCGGCTTTATGTGCGAAAGTGTCTTGAACACTTCGGGATTTTAGAATGTCTTATACCCCGTACTTCCTACAATATCTTCTTATGAAATTCACATTCCTTTATTTTCTTTTCTCTTTTGTTTCCGCAACTTCTGTTCTGCGCGCGGAAAAAATTCAACCGCAGCCGAATGCGGCAGAGGTCACACGTCTGGTGGTGAATGCTTTGCCGGTGAGTCATTTGAGTCATCAGCCGCTTTCAGAAAGCCTGATGAGACGTACTTTGGACAATTTTCTGCGGGCTCTGGATTATGATCGTTCCCTGTTTATGGCGGATGATATTAGGACTTTGCGCAAAAAGGCTGTGGATATGCAAACTGACCTGGAAAACGGGAATGTGGATTTACCTTATGAGACCTTTGCTTTATTAAAGGAACGCGCACGAAACCGTGTGGAATTCGTAAATCAGCTTTTGGAAGAGGACTTCGATCTCGATACAGAAGAATCTTTTGTTTGGCGCCGCAAGGATGCCCCCTGGCCTGCGAATGAAGCAGAATGGAATGAATTATGGAGAAAGAAAGTTAAAAACGAATACGTTGGGTTGCTGGTTAGTCAGGAAATGCGTGAGATCGCTGCCGAAGAAGAAGCCGCGGAGAAGGCCGCGACTGCCGAGGAGGTTTTGGAAGATCCTGAGAGCTCAGATGAGGAGTCCTTGGCTGAAGATGACCTGGACATGGAAGTGGATGTGGAAATCGAGTTAAGTCCAAAAGAGCGGATACGTAAGCGCTACACACGATTTATGGAAGTTCTCGATGGGCATGACTCCGAATTCGTGTTGGGAACTTACCTGAACAGTTTGGCCAGTGCTTTTGATGCTCACTCCAGTTATTTCTCGCCGAGGAAAGAAGAGGATTTTGATATTCAGATGCGGCTCTCCCTTACAGGTATTGGGGCACAGTTGGTTTATGACGAAGGCGCGGCCAAAATACAGAAAGTGATTAAAGGCGGACCCGCAGATCTGGATGGACGCCTTCAGAGTGGAGATAAAATCATTGGGGTTCAGCAAGAGGGTGAAGAAGTTGTGGATATTCTGTATTGGCCCCTTTATAAGTCGGTGCGACTCATCCGCGGGGAAAAAGGAACCACAGTGATTTTACATGTGATCCCTGCGAGTGATGCAACCGGGACACAAGTGAGTTTGATTGACCTGCAGCGGGATGAAATCAAACTGGAAGAAAAAGAAGCGAAGTCTCTTGTCTATCCTTTAAAACGCGATGAGAAAACTTTCAAGCTGGGCATTATCAGTCTGCCGGATTTTTATGCGGATTTCAACGGAGGGAAAGAAGCGGTCAGCAGTGCAAAAGACGTGAAGCGCTTACTGATGGATTTCAATGAGCAGGGCGTGGAGGGGCTGGTCCTGGATTTACGAAATAACGGGGGGGGCAGTTTACGGGACTGTGTGGAAATGTCCGGGTTTTTTATTGATCAGGGGGTTGTCGTTCAAGTGAAGTCTGATCAGCGCGTCTCCGTGTTGATGGATCCGAATAGAGGGGTGCTTTTTGATAAGCCTATGGTGGTTCTCGTGAATAAACTCAGCGCTTCCGCCTCGGAAATTTTGGCAGCAGCTCTTCAGGATTATGGCCGTGCGGTTGTGATTGGAGATTCCAAAACCCACGGGAAAGGCTCGGTACAAAGTTTGTTACCCTTAGACCGTCGCAATGAAGATTTGGGTGCACTGAAAGTAACCACGGCTGGATTCTATCGGGTCGATGGACGTTCTACTCAGCTGAAAGGAGTGAGTCCGGATATTGTCATTCGGACTCCCACGGATGTGATGGAACTGGGTGAGGAATATCTACCCAATGTGTTACCTTGGTCCTGGGTAAATCCCGTACAAAATTTTCCGATGTACGGAGATCTTCGCGATGTGAATGCTCAATTAGTGGAGAAATCTAAGGCCCGCATGGAAGCAGATGAGAAATTTCAGTATTATGAGGATAAAGTTGACCGTTTGGCCGAACGCGTTCAACGTCGTGAAGTTTCCTTGAATTTTGAAGAACGTCTAAATCAGATCAAGAAAGATCGGGAACTCGACAAACTTCAGGACAAAGGCTTGGTCCTGGCCGATCAGAGTCTTGAGGAGGGGGATGAGGAGAGCGAGGAGGACGACGAGTCGGAAATTCAGCCCGAAAAAGATATGATTTTGAAAGAGGGGCTGGAAGTGCTTGCCGACCTGATTATACTGCAAGCTTAAGAATCAACGGTTGGCGGAGCGTGAATCACGGGCCAGGGTTTCACGGATCGTGGTTAACGATTGTTTGAGTGACGCATTCTCTTTTTCTTTTTCGGTAATTAAGCGGCACGCGTGAAGTACAGTTGCGTGATTTTTGCCAAAAGCATCCCCAATGGTGGGCAGAGAGTGGGAGGTCATGTCGCGGCAGAGATACATGGCCACCTGACGCGGAAGCGCGATGTTGGCCGGACGTTTACGACTGA
>JGI12210J13797_10172487_pt1 | contig 18426 bp, 14 predicted proteins | sample ElkSlonscriptome_3_FD_13797 | JGI IMG/M metagenome (IMG submission 13797)
GTCCGCCGTAGCCCCGCCGGTTGGTGAGAAGGAGGTCGCGGGGCGTAGGAGGAACGTGTTTCTGGGTCCGACACCGGCCGTCCCACTCGAATCCCCTGAGCTCCCATTTTCCGGTAGCGCACTCAGAAACTTGTTCCAAGTTCCTCTACGGTTCTGAGCACACCACGTAGGCTATTGGGTTCAATAAACCGTATTGGATCTCGACCGGGGACTTCAGGCGGAATGATGCCCTCCCCGCCTCCGTCAATCTTCTAAGTAAAAAGATTGCAGGCTATTTTCAGCCCGACCCACGTGCTTGCTAAAGTTGGCTCCAGCAGAATTTTGATACGTAATCACCAGCCAGGAGCCGTCGTTGACCGGATAAACCCAGATAACTTTCTCTAAATCCCTCTCCTCCAGCTTGTAAGTGTAACGAAACTTGGAAAGCCGGGAATCGAGAAATTTGCCGGTATCGGCTTCCCAACTCACTTCGTTCACCTCTTCCGCCCCTGCAGGCAAAAGGCTTTTCACCCAGCCAGACAAAGCTTCCTTCTCGAATTCCCAAGGTTTTGATCGAGAAGAGGCGGAGACTACAAAAAACCGTAATTGGCCCGCGTAGGGATCATTCCGATTTTCAAACGCTCCCCCAGTCTCCAATTGCCAATACCGCCATCGGTGCGGAGGGTCGTAAACGAGCGTTTTATCGCCAAGCGGGGCGACAAATAAGGATATTTTCCCGCCGTCGCCCTCCTCCACCCGTTCGCGAAATTGCAGGGAGGAAGCAGCAATTGGGGAAACAGCCGAGATCCAGACGCCGAACAAACCGATTAGGAGCAAAAACTTAAGCATGGTTGGGAAGACTTACGAAAATTCAGCGGGATTGACCAGCTTGTTACTGATTAGGTTCCTGGAGTAAAGCTAACATAACCGCCTTCCCTTACCTCGACATTGGCTCGTGGCGCAATGGGAGGCGGCCCTGAGTGGCGTGAAGGCCCACCCAACCCGTCGGCATCATAATCGTTTTCCGATTCCAAATACCGATTCTCGTAATACCAACGGCGGTAAGGGGCATTGTAGACATTGCTGTTACCCCACTGCCCGTTAAAATGTTTGCTGCGAAACATGAGAATCATGGATCCGTAGTAATTGAAGGGAACTTTCCCCCCCGTTGAGCTCCACCCTTCATCGCGCCATTTTTCCAAAAACCGCGGGAAATTTTCCATCCCGCCATCATAATAATAATCGGAATCCTCAACATCACTCACTTTGACGTTACCGGCGAGAATCGCCGTATTGATCGTGGTGGCCTCGGCAACGCGATCATCGAGGCCGCGACTAGAATTGGCGTCGTCCCAAGCGTTGCTCAACACCATGATCGCGTCACCTGCCACCATGGCTGGACGCCGGTCATAATCGCTTGTCGTGCTGAATTCATCATAAATCTCATTACCGTAAACATCATTAGCCTGCTCCAAGGCGTCGTCAGCCCCGGGCACGGTTGAATTTTGGGCGTTGGCTTCCGGTTCGGAAACGTTCCCATCGTCATCAATGGTTCGCCCCGTATTGTAATCGCCTTGAATGTAGACGCCGTTATCGGACACAATCGTGAGGCCCGCGTTCGGATTGTTTCGACTGCGCAGACTATCGGGAAAAACGGCGCCATTCTTTAATCGAACCGCTTTGTCATATTCGCTCGAACTAGTTTCGAATCGACCAGCTGTCACCACGGTTCCATCGCTGTCGATCTCGGGTGGAATATAAGTAGCCACGGGACTACGCGTGCCGCCTTGCTCTTGAGGATTTGATTCCGGTGGCCTGGCATAGCTCGTCTCTGCTGAAATATCAGAAATATAGACACCACCATTAAAGCCTTCGCCGTCCCGACCCGAAACGGTGGTTGCTAAACCATCCGCCAGTGCAGCAACATCCACGCTGTTCAGGTAAACATTGGTATCCTCGGAATCACGAGCGCCAGCTTCCCGGTTATCCTCGATCGTTTCCCCAGCCAACGGATTGGTGACCGGATCGCTGTCAACGTCCTGAACGAGACCCAGGGATTCCCAGACGTTTTGGTAAATCGGTGACCAGTCTTCGATTTCATCGGTGGCATCTGGCGTCACATTGGTTTCGCCACTTGGAAGGGCATCATCGGAGCTGGACCCGGAATAATCGGCAACTAATACCTGAACACGAGCCGGATTAGGACCAGTAATTAGGCCGTCATCATTCGTCAGATAAGGTGGGACGGTGGAGTCCACCAAGATGCGCACATCAGCTTTGTTGTAAAAGCGTTCACTCTCAATACCAGGCGTATCGGTCCCGATCGGACGTTCAATCAACTCCCGATTGCCATCGTTGTTCGGATTGGCGTCTTCGAGATCGAACAGCGCTTCGTTATCGCCAAAAAAGATTTCGCGCTCTGGGACCCCATCCTCCACAACATCTTCGGCTGCACCCGTGATATATTGGGATCCATCCCAGTTCCAAAATTGCGAGTCATCAGGGGTCCCATCTTCCTCGGCTCGACCCGCCGGATAGGCATTGATGGCTTGACCTGAGGTGGTGACCGAATCTTCTCCAGCGCCTTGTCGACTGGAGACGTCGTATAAATTGAGAGTCTCATGGCCATAAAATAGGTTTCCTTTGGAATAGACCCGACCGATTACATGCATGGGGGGGCCTGGAAATATCGACATATTGCCGCGCTCCAAATCATCGCCACCTTCATCGGGACCGAAAATGAACTCGGCCATGGCAAAGTTAACGATGGATTCCCAGGTGAACGGTAAGATCCGTCCGATCCGAACTGAAACTGGATTACGCCCTCTGCGCTCCACTTCGACGATACCGAGATACCATCCCAACCCGGCGCTACTCATTTCTTCTTGATCAACCGCTTGGTTGTAAGCCGTATCAGTCGATCCAGTCAGCAAGGCACCGTTTTCGCCGACTGCCACCACGGTGTATTCTTTCACCTCATATTCGACATCGGTATTTGCGGGATTGAGCAGGGTCGATAAACCGCTGTTTTCACCCAGAGATGTGAACATGGATTCCGAGATGAAATCAAACTGGCTGAGTGGCGGATTGCTTTGGCGGCTTTCGTTCAACGCCTCGAGCCATTGTCCTCTCAATAATTCAAGCAAACTGGAAGCGACCAGCTCTGTCTCAGTGAGCGCTTGATTGCGATTGCCATGCACGGCCGAGCGAGTGACATACGAGATGACATTGCCAATGACTAAAGCTAGAATCGCGATAGTGATCACTGCGACGACCAGAATATTACCATTTTGCTCGCGTATTTGTTTTTTCATTTGGACCTCCTAAAGAACTGCTAGAATTGATTTCCGTTGCGCAGCCAGACAACAGTTTTAATCTGAAAGAAATTATTGAAATTCTGGGGCTGCCCGCCCCCCCCACTCACGGAGGAAAGTCGCGCGCCGCTTTCGGATGGCAAAAAGCGGAGGTTTAACTCCAACGCATCCCGGTTGTATTGAAGGGGAAGCGACGAGAGATCGACCACATAACGGAACGGCATGTGGTAACCGGGGGTAATCGAGTCATCAGAGGGAGGCACCATGTCGTTAGAAAGAAGGACGGCCTCACCGGGATTGGTAGCCCCGTTAAAATCAGGGTAATAAAAATAATTATTCCCATTTTGAACATAAGCCACTTGCTGGAAGGCCGTATTGCTTTCGTCAAAATCAGCGGCGGGAATAATTACATTGGGAGGCCGATAGAAGAAAGAAATCCCCATGCCTCCCACGCCGAATGTATCATTCTGCACCACCGGCTGATTGACTTCGGTAAGATCAGCATTCAATAACTCCGGCACCGTCACTGCGTTTCGAAGTTGGTAACGTAATTGGGACGTGATCTTCCTCGCGTTATTCTGGGTGGTCGTGATCGCCGAAGCTTTGACGGCAAGAATACTGGCGTTCCTGAATATCTCAAAAGTCACCCCCCCGATGAAGGCGAAGATCGCCAAGGCGATGAGAACCTCTACCAGGGTAAAAGCCGAGGATTTTTTTGTGTGAAAGCGATTCATAAAAGATAGATTGGGCCTAGGTTCCAGTATAGCGAAGGACCGAACTGCTGATGGTTCGCGTCTTGCCGAGATAATCATACGTTAATTCCCATGTGACTAACCGGACTCCCAACGCATCGCCTTGGGAAGTCGTTCCGGCATTGTCAATAGGTATTATATCCGGCAATTCTTCAACTCGGCGGGTAACCCGCGCCATGATTTCCAAGGCTTCACCATCATTCATGCTTTGGATCACCCCGGTGTCGGCCGAAACATAGATCGGCAGTTCATACGTGCTTTGTTGGGTGCCATCCAGCGTGTTGAGCTGCAACAATGAGAAGGCTGCCCGCTCGGATTCATACAACTTCGGATTCGTAATGGCCTCAAAACCATCCCTCGATATCTGGGGATCGCCAGCTCCCGGAGCGTGTTCAGTTAACTTCAGAACGTTGGCCACGCCTTGAGGCTGTTCCCACTCATTCTGCTGATTCAGGTTGAAACGCGAGGCCATGCTGACCTCCGCGAGGCCAACCACCATTTCGTGGGCGCCGGCCCGGTTCCTCGATTCGGCCGCTGCGCGCTGCGCAAAGGTCAGAGAGAATAAAACCGAAGTGAATCCAATGGCCAGAATCGCCACCGAAATCAACACTTCGATCAGGGTGAAACCGGCGTCAGCACGACGAGCGCGTTGTTGTCGGCGCGCCAGGCTCGAATAAATGAAGCGGTTGGAACAAACGTGGGCGAAGCGTATCATCAATGCCCTGAATGAGCACAATCCACGCCAGGCTCTCGCCCCGAGCCTTCGGCAGGGCCACGTCGCTCAGTATTCGCCGACCGACATCTCGATCCCTTCCCGGATCGATTGTAAACGCTTGGCCATGGAGCGTTTGGAGCCGGGCCGGTTGATCACTTTGACCACCCAGTTGACCGCGAATGGCAATGCCGTCATCACCCCGAGCGACAACAAGCTGACGCCGGTTCGAACCCGAATTTTTTCAGAAAGCTTTTCAGCAACCAGCAAGCCGACGCCAAAGCCGAGGGCCGCCTGGCCGATGGTCAGGGCCGTTTCGGTTCCGACATCCACTTGAGTGCGTTGGGGAACGTTATCCATTGATTTTGGTTAGCACGAACTGCATGAGAAGGAAACGGATTTTCTGATGCACGCTCCCTTATTCCATCCTCAGCCAGAAGCCCGACACCTTTACGTGCATGTGCCGTTTTGCCCAAAAATCTGTCCTTACTGCAGCTTCTTCAAGACCGAGCTTGATGCAAAATTGCGAGAATCTTATGTTTTGGCTCTCGAAAATGAGATTCAACGCTGCGCATCCAGGGTGGGGTGCCAACCGGAAACGATCTTTTTTGGCGGGGGCACCCCGACCGCGTTGACCGCATCTCAGCTGAGCCGGATCGGCGCTTCGCTTCATCACCATTTCGATCTTTATTCCCTGAAAGAATGGACAGTCGAAATGAATCCCGCGACCGTTTCGACCGAGAAAGCCTCCGCTCTTCTCGATATGGGGGTCACTCGGATCAGTATGGGGGTGCAATCCTGGGATCCGCAGCTCCTTCATGCACTCGGTCGTGTGCATTCCGCCGAAGAAGCGGAGCGCTCTTTCGAGATCCTCCGTGAGGCTGGTGTTTCCAACATTAATCTCGACTTGATCTTCGCCGTTCCAGGTCAGAGCCGACAGACTTGGCTCGATTCACTCGAGAAAACGATCCGACTTCGTCCCGACCATATCTCGGCCTATTCCTTGACTTACGAAGAGGATACCGATTTTTTGCGACGACTGCAGAAGGGGGAATTGCGGCAAGACCACGATCTCGATGCCGACCTGTTTCTCTTGACCATGTCGACATTGGAATCAGCTGGGTACGAACAATATGAAATTTCCAATTATGCCCGGCCCGGACGCGAATGTTTGCATAATCTCGCTTATTGGGAAGGCGCGCCTTATCTGGGGCTTGGGCCGAGTGCGGTATCCACGTTGGGCGCGTCACGGCGCACCAACGTGCCAGACACCCACCTTTACGTGGAAGCGTTGCTCGCCGGGAGGAATCCGCCTTGCGAAATTGAACATCTGGAAAGCGATGGGCTTCTCCGCGAGCAATTGGCCTTTGCGCTCCGCACCAATCGAGGAATTTCGGCTGAAGCAGGCGAGCCGTGGCGGGAGATGCTGCTCGAATATGAAGCTTCAGGGTGGCTGGAACGAACGGATGAAGCACGGTGGCGCTTGACGCGGCAGGGCCGAATGCTCGCGGATAGTCTCGTCGAGATTTTCTTCTGAGGCATTTTGCTCCCGACAATCGGGCGTTCAGCCGGTGATGTATCTCAACGGGTAGCTTCCATCCGAACCTGTGGCCCGGCACTAGAATCTGCAACGCAGTCAATTGCCTTTTTTATGCTCTATTGGGTTATGCTCGCTTTTTGTCGGGGATCCTGAGAGCTATCCCCGATGAATTCTGAACGTCTCCGATGGCAGACCAAGCTGGCCTATGGCGCGGGCGAGTTGGGGCCGGCCATGGCTGGCAGCACGCTCATCTTTTTTCAGCTCATTTTTCTGACGAACGTTGCCGGACTGAATGCTGGCTTGGCGGGCAGTGTCCTGCTGATCGGCAAAGCGTGGGATGCGGTTACCGACCCGATTATCGGCTGGTTATCGGATAAAACGGATACGCGTTGGGGCCGTCGACTGCCGTGGATGTTGGCCAGCGCGTTGCCATTCGCGATTTGTTTTTCGTTGATGTGGTGGGTGCCAGGCCTGGCTTCGGCCGATAATCAATGGGGGCTGTTCGCCTATTACGTGACTGTTGCCATCTTTTTCAACACGTTCTACACCACACTCGCCCTTCCCCATACCTCACTCACCCCGGAGCTGAGCCATGATTACGATGAGCGGTCTCGCATCTCGGGGTTTCGCATGGCTTATTCGCTCGGCGGCAGTGTTGGCGGTCTAATTGCCGCCCAATTGATATTCCTCTGGATGGCTGAGGCTCAAGCGACGTCCCGATACTTGGCTTTGGGTTGCACCATTTCGCTGATTGGTCTGATAGCGATGATTTACTGCCTTACCGGGGTCTGGAAAGTGGCGATTCAGAAGGATCAAGAACGCCGGCGCCTCACTCAGGGATCTCGAAGTGTCATGTTGCCGATTAAGCAGCAACTAGCCATCGTTCTGAGCAATCGTCCGTTTCTTATTGTATGCGCGATTTACCTTTGCTCCTGGATGGCGATCCAGTTCACAGCCAGCATTCTGCCATTTTATGTCGAGGACTGGATGCGACTCGGCTCCAACATGTTTCCTTTGGTAGCCCTCACGGTTCAGGGCACGGCATTGCTGATCATTCCGGCGTGGGGCTGGCTCAGCACGAAAATTGGCAAGCGCCCGGTTTATTTTTACGGCATGATTTTTTGTTTAGGCGCTCAAGCCGGATTACTCCTTCTGCAGCCGACACAGACGACGCTCCTCTTTTTCCTGGCTTTCTTTGCCGGCTTTGGCATTTCGGTTTGTTACCTGATCCCTAACGCCATGCTGCCGGATGTCATTGAATATGACGAATGGCGCACCCATCAGAGGCGGGAAGGGATCTATTACGGCTTTTTTGTTTTTCTGCAGAAAATGGCGTTGGCCGGCAGCACCTTCATCATTGGACAGGTCTTGAATTGGGCGGGTTATCTCTCTTCTGGACCGGGACAAGCGAACCCGATACAGCCTGACAGCGCCCTCTTGGCCATTCGCATTGCGACCGGTCCGCTTCCCGCCCTGGTTCTCTTGATTGGCCTCTTTTTCGCCTGGATTTATCCGATCACCAAAGAAAAGCATACCGAGATTCTCACCCAGCTGGCCGAAAGACGGCTCCAAGAACGTTCCATCAACGTCGACCCCGATGCTTCGCGAGAAGACCCGATTTAGCTTTGGACCGGGCCCTGTTGTGCAAGTCACAGCCGTTTCTATTCTCTCCGGCCTCATCAATTGTGAAAGCGCCGCGATGCGCGAAGCGTCGTAGAGGAATTGTCGATTTTAAGGTGATAAAAAAGAAAAACCCCGCCCAACGCGTCACGTTGAACGGGGTTTTGAAGACTGAAAACGAAAAGCGTTTCAGACGATTAAGCGTTCAACCAGTCGGTATGGAAGACCCCTTCCTTGTCGACGCGCTCGTAAGTGTGGGCACCAAAAAAGTCGCGCTGGGCTTGGAGAAGATTGGCGGGCAACCGGGCCTGGCGATAACTATCGAAGTAGCTGAGACTGGCGGCAAAGGCGGGAGCCGCGATGCCACATTCGACCGCCATGGCCACGGTTTGGCGCCAGTTAGCCTGGGCCTTGCCAAGAATATCGCAGAAGAACGGATCGAGCATCAAATTCATCAGATTCGGCTCCCGCTCGTAGGCTTGTTTGATGCGATGGAGAAATTTGGCCCGAATGATACAGCCACCTCGCCAGATCGTGGCGATGTCGCCAAAATTGAGGTTCCAATCATATTCCTTACCCGCCCGGCCGAGCAACTCCATGCCTTGCGCATAGGAAATGATCTTCGAGGCGAACAAGGCATCGCCCACGGCATCGATGAAAGCTTGTTTGTCACCCGTGAACGGCGGCACCTCCGGTTCTGGCAAAATTTTAGAAGCCGCCACCCGTTCATCTTTCAGAGAGGAGACGAAACGGGCTTCCACCGCGGCGTTGATCGTGGAGACCGGGACCGCGAAATCGATGGCCGACATCAGCGTCCATTTGCCTGTTCCCTTTTGACCGGCTTTATCGAGGATCAGATCAACCATCGGTTTACCGGTTTCGGGATCTTTGACCGTGAAGATATGGGCGGTGATTTCGATCAGGTAACTGTCGAGTTCCCCTTTGTTCCAATTGGTAAAGACTTCGTGGAATTCTTCGGCGCTCAAGCCCAAGCGAGTCTTGAGAATATTGTAAGCTTCGCAAATGAGCTGAATGTCCCCGTATTCGATGCCGTTATGCACCATTTTGACATAATGCCCCGCTCCATCAGGCCCCATGTAACGGCAGCAGGCCTCGCCCTCCACCTGAGCGGCAATTTTTTGGAAGATTGGGCCAACCAGTTCCCAGGATTCTTTCGTGCCGCCCGGCATCATGGAAGGCCCTTTCAACGCGCCTTCTTCGCCACCGGAAACGCCAGTGCCGCAGAAATGGAGGCCTTTTTCCCATAGTTCCTTCGTCCGGCGTTGGGTATCGGTGAAGAGGGAGTTCCCCCCATCGATAATGCAATCGCCCGGCTCCAGTAACGGCACCAGCTGCTGGATCACCGCATCAACCGGGGCACCCGCTTTGACCATGATCATGGCTTTGCGTGGCTTTGCCAAGGCACCGACGAATTCTTCTATCGTCTTGGTTGGGACGATGTTTTTTCCTTTCGCCCGCGATTCCGCGAACTTTTCGGTGACGGAAGTCGTCCGATTATAGACCGCCACGGAGAAACCTTTGCTCTCCATATTCAAAACTAAATTCTCGCCCATGACGGCGAGGCCGATTAAACCGATGTCACATTGACTCATAGATAGGTGTAAGGATGAATTGCTCTGATACTTCCTGTGTCGTAACAAGTGGTTGGGGCCGTGGCAACGGTTTCTTGTGAAACTATTTGGTCACGTCCAACCGCGGGAAGGTGGCTTTCGCGATTGGCTTCGAACCCCTCCTTGGAACCATGAATTTACCCAATCAACTCACGACTGCCCGTCTTTTTCTAACGGTCGGCTTTGTTTTAAGCCTTTCATTTGCGTGGCCTTACGCTGCCACGACCGCTTTGGTCCTGTTCGTAATGGCCAGTTTGACCGATTTTCTCGATGGTTACTTGGCCCGTCGTTGGAATTTGATCACTGATTTCGGCGCCTTAATGGATCCGTTGGCCGATAAGATCATGACGGCGGCGGCCTTTGTCATGCTGGCTGGCACTGGCGTCCTGCCAGCCTGGGCGGTCGTCATCATCATTAGCCGCGAATTTCTAATTACCGGGCTACGAATGCTGGCCAGCGCCAAGGGAGTCGTGCTTTCCGCGGAAAAACTCGGCAAACACAAGACGACCTGGCAGATCATCACGATCATCTACTTTTTGCTCCTGGCAGGGCTGAACGAGTGGCTGAACTCCGGCATTCCCGCCAGCTGGCAAGCCAACCTGCAATGGTTGGGGTATCTGCTGCTGGGATTCACGGTGATTCTCACCCTCTGGTCCGGCATCAGTTATCTCATGAAGAACCGCGATTTGATCGCCTCGAGTTAACGAGGGAACGGATTCCCGTTCTCAGGCAATATCGGGGCCATCAACAGTTATCGCTTCGAAAGGTTCAAAACAAGCTCCGTGGCACCTCAACTTTATCGCCAGGGAGGAGTTTGATGTCCTGCTGGGGATCTTGCCGAATCTTGCGGATATCCACTTCGTAACCCTGACTTCCTCGCAGCAATTTGACTTCGCCTTGATCCGCAAACTCCGTGAAACCGCCTGCGGCATTGATCGCGTCCAACAAGGTCAAATCAGCTGTCCAAGGAACCCGTTGGGGCGCTTTGACATCTCCCCCGACAGTGACCGTGCGGGCGCCGGTTTGCACCATAATGGTGATGGTTGGGTTGGTGTAGATTTCCGAACGTTTATAGGCTTCCTGAATGGTGCTTTGAATCTGCGGAACCGATTTACCGGCCACTTTCACCTTATTAATGTAAGGCATGTTCAAGGTGCCGTCATCGGCAATCCTGTAAGTGCCCGTCACCACCGCAATTTCGCTGGCAGGGACACCCGCGATGCGCAATTCGAGTTGGTCACCCGTTCGCAAACGGACGTTGCTGTTTTGGGCTGAAACAAGGCTCGCCAGCATGGCAAGGCCCAGGAAAAGCGAGGCGATCAAGGAATGGGAGTGTTTAGTATTCATCGGAGGAACCTCTTGTTTGTGAACTATTGCCGGAAACCGGCTGAGCTTTGGCTGTTTTCGCGGCATGTTTCTTGGCAGATTTACGCGCTTTTTTGGAATCACCACCGGAGTAGTAATCATAGTAGCTGGTGTAATAGCCGTAAGCGGCGTCGTGTTTCACATCGACGTTGTTGAGGACGACCCCGACGATTTGCCCGCCGACATTATGCACGGCTTGTTTCACGCGTTGCAACATGGAGCGAGGGAAGCGGCGATGTTGCACGACCAAGACTGTGCAATCGGATTCACTCACGATGACCGAAGCATCACTCACCCCAAGAATCGGCGGCGAATCGATTAACACGATATCGTATTGATTTTTCAGGGTGAGAATGAAATCCGTCATGCGCTGGCTATTCAAAAAGCCGACGGATTGGTGTGACGAGGCGCCACTGGTAATCAGCTGCAGATTCTGTTGGGCCGTTCTTTGAACGATATCCTCGACGGGAATTTGCGACATCAGGTAAGTCGAAAGCCCTACTTCGTTCTCCACATTGAAAAGCCGATGCTGCGAAGGCCGACGAAGGTCGGCATCCACGAGAACCGTGGAATACCCGCCTTGGGCAAAGATATGGGCAAGATTATGAAACGTTGTTGATTTCCCCTCGCCGACCCCACCACTCACGACGGAAATCGTATTGGCGGTCGGCGTTTTCCGGTTAAACTCGATATTGGTGCGGAGAATTCGGTAAGCCTCGGCATCAGGCGAATCGGCACCCATCTCTCCGATCATCCCAATTCCATTTGGCACGACGGCGAGCACGGGAACCCCGAGATAGCTCTCGACCTCTTCCAACGTTTTCACACTGGTATCGAGATACTCGACAAAGAAGGCTAGGCCGACCCCTACAATCAGGCCAACAATGACTGCGAGCACCATGTTCAGGACTACTTTAGGTGAGGAAGGGTTCGCCGCAGGTTCGGCTCTTTCCCAGATGATCGCTGGCATGCTGGGAATATTCTGTTCAGCTCGTTGCACTTGCGCACTCTTGCGCATGGTCAAGAGTTGATCTTTCGATTGTAGCCAACGATCTTTGGCCTGAATATATTCGCTACTGGTCAGCCGTGCGGCTTGTTGCCGGTTGCGGGCTTCGTCAAGCTGTTGTTCCAGGGCTGCCAGTTGGGCTTGAGAGACTTTGATCCGGGTTTCGAGTGCATTCCGGATGGCCGTATCGGCATCGCGCAACTGCTCTTCATACACCTGCATTTGAGCGCGCAACGCCTGCACTTCCGGATGCTTGCGCCCGAGCCCCGAGTTGAGCATCCGTGCTTCAGCCGCTTTGGCGTCCTGGAAGAGAGGCAGGATCTTGGCCACCGTTGGGTCCGGAATTTCGATGAGGGTCAAGGTGTTCAACAGCTCGTCGCTGTTTAGTTGTTCGACCTGTCGAAGATTGCTTTGGAGTTGGGCGAGTTCGGTCTTGGCGACGTTGACTTCCTGTTCTTTCGCCAGAAGCACTTCACGACTGGGGTCTTGAAGATCCCCTGGCTCGGATAGGTTGAGGTCGATGATGTTGTGTTCACGCAAATCCTGGCCGAGCTCCCGAACTTCAGCCAAGGCAGCGTCCACCTTCGCTTCCTGTTCCTCAATCCCTTCATCCAGCTCGTCCAAGCCGAGATTGGTTCGGTCTTGATCGAGTTCTTTAATCTTTTCCTGGTAAACCGCTGCCACGGAATTGACGATGTCAGCGGCGAGAACGGGATCTTCACTGGTCGCAGTGAGTTCCAAAATCTCCGTATTCCGCACCTGCTCGACATCCAACATCCCGCGCAATTGCTGATAGGCCAAACTTCTCGGAAGCGGTTCGCCGGTGGGGCTCCACAAGGTGGCCAGGTCGAGTTCTGCGATCACGGGATAGAGAATCTCTTTCCTCTGAATGATCTCGTATTGCGTCGGACCAAATCGAGGATCACTGCCGACTTGCGGTCCGAGAGGGTTCAAGACGCTGATCGCCTTAGCTGACGACTTCAACTCCATGAACACCGAGGAGGTGTATTTCTTGGGGGCGAAATAGGTGGCCACACCGGCTGAAATGACGACCAGGAGAAAGGCGAGAATGATCAGCCCGGCGCGAACTCGAATGACGCGCCAATAATCGAGAAAATGGAGTTTAACTTCGGTGGCATCAGCCATGGCGGGGAACTTTCTAGTTGAGGTTATAAGAAACTACGACGGAAGCTTCATCATTCAAGTCGCATTCTTGCTCAAAATGGTTGGAAACGAGTCGATTGGACTAAGTGGCTCAAAAAAATTTGACGTCAGAAGCTCGTCTCCCATTCAAAGGTCGAATCCCCTTCTTCCAAAGAGCGTGAGGCCACCCCCATGAACTATCATGGTGTCCAGCCGATGCCAGTCTGTCCGCCCTCTTGATCAGAAGGAGAAGACACCGCCAAGAGAGACACGGTTGCGCGCGTAATTCTGGATACTCAGCCCCGAGAGAAACTCGGTGTGGATGTAAGTCGCCTCCACGGCCCAGTTACGGTTGATCGAATATCGGACCGCCGTGGTGACATCAAAGCTATTATCGGTGAAGGCTTGAGAAGTTCCCACCGAGGCATAATCATCATGCACGTAATAGAAACCGAGAGCCGCGCTGATACGAGGCGTGAACGCATGATCGACCGCAAAACCGGTCCTCAGCGTTTCCCGGTTGCGACGGTTGAACACGTCGGATTCTTCCAAGCCATAACGCAAGGTCCATGTGACGGCGGATTCAGGAAGATATTCATACGTCACCGAGCTTTGGAAATAAGGGGATACTTCTCCGCCTCCACCGGCTGAGCTCGTGTATTCACGGATTTCAACCCCACCGCGGAACGTGGCGCCGAGTCGAGAAGCGATCTGGAAATCACCACCCGCAAGGATGAAATTGTTGTAGTTGTCGCGCAAAGCCGTGAAGTAGGTGATGTAAGAGAAGCGGTATTCCAAAACGGCGGTGATCGTCGGCTGAACCAGATACCGGAATTCATTCGCAATCGTGTTGGTGATGCGATCCTGTTGGTTCGCCGCGGCTTGGGTTTCGTAATTGATGGAGGAAAACGAATAGCTGCTCCGGGTGGAGAAGCGTTCGGTCCAGACGTAATCAGCCACAAGCGACGCGTTGGTGGTCAGGTAGCTGCCCACATCGCGGGAATTACCTCCGACAAGGGTCAAATCGGGTTCCTGCCGAAACGCCAGTGAAACGTTCCCAGTCAAGGTCAAACGCGGCGTAACGCGATAGGAGGCATCGACATCAAAACCGCTGTTCCAATCGAGATCATTCCCCGGGCGGTTGTAGAACCAGATCAAATCGACAAAAGCTCCTAATTCCAAGCTGAAGCGGGGATCCGAAGCTTCGTAGAACGTATCAATTCCGAATTCGGTGAACCAGCTGCCGATCCGGTTTCTCGAAAGCAGAACATTATCGTCGTAACCTTCGCGCAACGTCACATTGAAGCTGAACGGAATATCCGCGAACCGGCCAGGGCCAAAATCCTCGTCTTCACTCGTCCCAACCACTGCTGTCGAGACCAGTTCCCCATCCGGTTCCTGACGAATTTGCGCGTCGGTCGGCGCTTGGTCGCGCGAAGCTGGCAATGGCTGGGCCGTCGAGGCGTTCACAGACGTGCGACGTTGGGTGGTGGTCGGCACCGAAGGTTCTACATCGGTCTGCGGGTCAGGCGGCGTCAAGCGGAGGGCCGGAAACAAATCCCCTCGCAATAATGGTTGCTCCGTTCTCGGCTGCGGAGTCGGTTGGGACGCCGGAGTCTCCGTCAAGTCGTTCAAGTAAATGGTCCGGTAAGGATCCTCCTGTTGCGCCGAGGTGATATGAGGAATGGCCGACAAGGAAAAACCGACAACGGTTAGCAGGCAAATGGATGAGAGACGCATAGGGGGTTGAGGCGAAGGTTTAAGGGTATGAAGTTTATCACTGCGTGCGGCGCTTTTGAGGACCGCAATTTGGTTCTCTTATACGTTCCGGACTCCGCCACGTCAATCGCCAAACGCTTATCTCCGAACGAAAAACACCTATTTCCGTTCTGTTTCCTTGTCATCACCCGGTTGAACCAGTAAAGTCGGCATCACTATGGATCGTTTCCCCCGGATCCTGTTCGGTGTCGTGCTGGCTGGAATTGCCATCTGGTTGCTGACACGTCTTCAAGATATGCGCGCTGCCGATACCTCCGATGGCACGCAGATCATGGTTTATTTCCTCGGCTTTCTCGCCACTGCGATTGCGGCTGGGATCCTGCTGGCTCTCACCCTGCTTCCCGCCATCGGGGATCTGTTGGGCAGCTCCGTTTATGGCAGCAACGAGCAGATCGAAGCAGATCCACATCGAGAAGCAACCGCCTGCATGGCTCGCGGCGAATATGAAGAAGCCGATCGCGCGTTTTGCCGCATCATTGAGAGAGAACCCGATGATAGTCTGGCCGTGACCGAATTGGTTCGGTTGCGACTCGAGAAATTGAACGATCCCGACGGGGCCGCCCGTGCTTTGGAACAAGCCTTGGAGCAAGAATGGCCGGCCGATGAAGCGGGTGGCTTTGCCATCAAGTTGGGCGACGTCTACGCGGAGCAACAGGACAACGAACGTGCCCAAGCCATGTGGCAGCAGGTGGTTGATTCCATGCCGAACACACGGCATGCTGCCAACGCGAACAGCCGACTTAAGAAGCTCGAGTGAGGATTACCGCCTGCGAATATGGAGGGGGAAGGCCGTTCTAGGGCGCAAGTGGCGACTGGATCCCGACGGAGAATCAAAGGAGCGCCTCACTCCTTCTCGCGAATGGCTTCCTTGAGAAATTTCGATATGAGCGGCCCCGCTGTCCCGCCGCCCGCGATACGCGAACCGACCCCGCCTTCGACCACCACAGCGAACGCGTAGTCCGGGTCATCCACGGGAGCGAATCCCGCAAACCAAGCAGCAGTGCGCTCCTTCCGTTTCGGGCCCCATTGGGCCGTGCCGGTCTTTCCAGCGACCTTGGCTCCGGAAACACCCGCTCGGCCGCCTGTGCCTCCGGTGACCACCCGCCGCAACCCTTCGTCGATGGTGGCAATATTTTCCTCGCCAATCTGTAAAATGGCCCGGGGCCGCACTTCATAAGCGCTGACTACTTCATTATTGAGAGTCTGCACCTGCTGCACCAGCCGGGTTTGGTAAAGCGTCCCGCCGTTTCCGATGGTGGCCAGCATTTGGGCCATTTGCAGCGGACTGACCAGGAGGTCACCCTGGCCAATGGAAAGGTTGCAGACGTCACCATCCAGAATATTCCGGCCATGCACCCGTTGCATGTATTGATCATCCGGCACGCGACCGGGCACTTCGCCGACCAGGGGAATGCCGGTTCGACGGCCGAGACCCGTTTTTCTGGCCCAATCCAACAAGGGCCCTTTGCCCATGTTCACTCCGACCCGGTAGAACCATGTGTTGCAGGACTGCGCCAAGGCGCTCGCCAGGTTGATAAACCCGCGGTGACTGCTGGAATGGTTACGGAAAACAATGCCCGCCAGGGTAAATGTGGGCGGACATTCGATGGTGTCATTGGGGTAAACGGTATGACTTTCGAGTGCGGCCAAGCCGGTGATGATTTTGAAAACAGATCCCGGAGGGTACGCCGCGCGGTAAGCCCGGGGAATCAACGGAATATTGGGATCATCACGCAATTTGGAGAACGTCTTCTCGTCGATCGTCGGGGTGAAGAGGTTGGGATCGTAAGAAGGATGAGACGCCATCGCCAGAATGTCGCCACTCCGCGGATCCATCACGACCATGGCACTTCGATCCGTATTTTCCGCTAAGACTCGTTCCGCGATCCGTTGGAGTCGCAGGTCAAGGGTCAGGACGACATTGTAGCCAGGAACCGGTTGGCGTGAGATCCGTTCGGAAGTCAGTTTACCATTCTCATCGTAAGTGAGACGCAACTCACCATTCCGGCCATGCAGTTGCTCTTCGAAGGTGAGCTCCAAGCCTTCGCGCCCTTCGAGTTCGGGCCAGAGCAGATCCCGATTCTGTAAGGGGCCATCCGGCATCCGCCCTCCCCGACCCGCATAGCCGACGATATGGCCGGCGGTGGCGCCTTGAGGATAGAACCGCCGATAGATCGGCCGCAACCGGAGCGAAGAAGTCAATTGGTTGCGGGCGATCTCGATTTCTTCCTCGGAAAGGTCATAAAGAATATCGAGCGGCAACAACCCGCGATTATTGAAATGCTTCAAAATCAATTCTTCGGGCACTTCGATCTGGCGGCCCAAGGTTTTCGAAGCCATCGCGATCTGCGAATAAGCGTAGTTGAGAATCTTCTGCTCGCTCGTCTCGAACGGGTTGGGGAAATGGAGAGAAAGATTGTATCCGACACGCGTCAGGGCCAGTGGCTCACCATTGCGATCAACGATCTGCCCGCGCGGCGCCGGAATTTGCAATCGGTAAGTGCGCGCCCGGGGGCGGGTCTCCCAGGTTGGCTTGATGCTCTCGTCCTCAGCCGAATCGGCAATAATCGGGATCGGTTCGTCTTTCGTATATCCGGTGCCGGGCCATAAAAGGGCGCTCAGCAAACAGCCGCATAAAACCTGCAATCTCATTGGGGAGGAATGTAACCGAGTTCGGCGCCTCGTCGAGTGCTATTCAGTTGGGGTGTTGCGCCGCCGAATTTGCTGCAAAAAATCGACGATCGTTTCCGACAATCGAGGACTGATTCCGGGGGTCTCCGCGATGTCGGCGGCAGAGGCTTTGCGCAAACGCTCCACCGAACCGAAGCGCTCCAGCAATGCCTTCTTCCGATTCTCGCTGATACCCGGACAATCATCGAGCACACTTTCACCGATTCGCTTTTTCATGAGCAACTGGTGATACCCGTTCGCGAAACGATGCGCTTCATCCCGGATCCGTTGCAATAAATGGAGAGCGCCCGAATCGGCTGGCAACCGAAGAGGCACCGGTTGGCCAGGTCGATAAATTTCCTCAAATTCCTTCGCCAACCCAATGATCGGCATATCGATCAAACCGAGTTTCTGCAATTCCTTGCAGGCGGCACTCAGCTGGCCCCGGCCACCATCGACGATCACCAAATCCGGCAACCGCACCGGCAGCGGACGTCCTGATTTTTCGCGTTCGGCCACCAGGCGCCGAACGGCTTCAGCCGAGTTTTCCTGAGTTTCGTCCAATTCCGGAGCCGCCTCGCGTGCTTCGCTCAAGATCCGCGAATAGCGCCGTCGAATGACTTCCGCCATACTGGCGAAATCATCCTGACCCTTGACCTGTTTGATGCGGTAACGGCGATAAAGCGCTTTGTCCGGCACACCGTTCCGGAAGCAAACCATGGAGGCCACGATATGAGTGGTCGAAATATTGGATATATCGAAACACTCCATCAACGTCGGCGGCCCAGGCAACCGCAGCGCCTCGCCAAGATTCGCCAAATCGATTTCGGGGTTCACCGCCGACGGTAGACTATGGCGGGTGAACCGCCGCATCGGTTTGGTCGTCCGCTTGAGATCCTCCACCATGTCCCGCAG
>JGI12210J13797_10433564_pt1 | contig 18388 bp, 14 predicted proteins | sample ElkSlonscriptome_3_FD_13797 | JGI IMG/M metagenome (IMG submission 13797)
TGATTCTGCTGGTGATGATGATGACCGCGATCGCCGCTGGCGGGGTAGGCTTCTGGCTCGGCAAGTACCGGCTCGCGCCAACTGACACGGTGGCCATGCCATCAGTCAATCCCGGCCGCTTTGTCGACGGTGAGTTGCGACAACTCGTCGCGCCGCGCGACGAGGTCGATGCCCACATCAACGCCATTGCAATGCGTGTCGGGGAGATGCAGGCGGAGGTGCTGCGGGTCAACGCGCTCGGCCAACGCTTGGTCGAGATGGCGGGTCTCGATGGAGATGAATTTGACTTCGTCAATCCCGCGCCCGCGGGCGGCCCTGAAGAGGTTAGTCTACGTCCGAACCGCGTTGACGAGGTGGCTCAGGATCTCGCGAAGGTCCTCGCGGAACTGGACGACCGCAAGCGTAAGCTGGTCCTGCTGGAAACGCTGATCATGGAGCGCGACCTGAAGAGACACTCGGTGCCGGAGGGCTGGCCGCTGCTCTCCGGCGGTGTTGTGACTTCCAAGTTCGGCTCTCGCCGACATCCCATCAGTGGGCGTCGAAGTATGCATATGGGGATCGATATCGCGGGCAAGCGGGGCTCCGACATTGTTGCCATGGCCGATGGATTGGTGATCTTCTCCGGTCGCAAGAGCGGCTATGGCAACATTGTCGAAGTCCGCCACGCAAATGGCCTTGAGACACGTTATGCACACAATCAGCGCAATCTGGCCAAGGAGGGTGATCTGATCCGCAAGGGTCAGGTCATCGCCAAGTTGGGTTCCACTGGGCGGTCTACAGGCCCCCACGTGCATTTCGAGGTACGCCGTAACGGCGAAGCGGTCGACCCGATGCGGTACCTGGATCTGAGTAAACGGTCCCGCGTTGCCCGACTCTGACCTCGCGCCTCTCCGCCTGCAAGCCCGACCGACGCAGACTGCGCCGGATCGGGCTTTTCCGTTATCATAAGAAATTTTCCAAAGTGCCAGAGGAGCCCGCAAGGGCACGAACAAATGGCTTTTAATCTTTTCAAGAAGGTTTTCGGCAGCCGCAACGAGCGTTTCGTCAAGCGGTTGCTGAAGACCGCCGAGTCCATCAATGCCCTGGAGCCGGAGGCCTCGGCGCTTGCCGATGAGGAACTGCGGGCCCGGACCGCCGTCTTTCGGGAGCGCCTGCGGCAGGGTGTGAGACTCGATGACTTGCGCCCCGAGACCTTTGCCGTGGTGCGTGAGGCCGGAAAACGTGTACTCGGTATGCGCCATTTCGACGTGCAGCTCGTGGGCGGTATGGTGCTGGACTCTGGCAAGATCGCCGAGATGCGCACCGGTGAAGGCAAGACCTTGGTTGCGACGCTCACGGCGTATTTGAATGCGCTACCCGCCAAGGGCGTGCACGTCGTGACCGTGAACGACTACCTTGCTCGCCGCGACGCGGCCTGGATGGGGCAGATCTATCACTTCCTTGGTCTGACTGTCGGTGTCATCAACTCATCCAGCGGCATGGGACCGGACGCGGCGTCCTACCTATACGACCCGGACTACGAGCCAACCGACGACAAGGGCTACCGGCACCTGCGGCCGTCGACGCGGCGTGATTCCTATCATGCCGACATCACCTATGGCACCAATAATGAGTTCGGTTTCGATTATCTGCGCGATAACATGGCCTTCACGCCAGACCAGCGTGTACAGCGTGATCCGTTCTACGCGATCGTCGACGAGGTGGACTCGATCTTGATCGACGAGGCGCGGACTCCGTTGATCATCTCGGGTCCGTCCGAGGGCAATACCGACCTTTACAAGCAGATCGACCAGATCATCCCGCATTTGAGCCAGCAGCAACCAGTCAAGAACGAGGAAGGCCAGCCGGACTTTGGCCCCGGCGACTTTTCCGTGGACGAGAAGGGTAAGCAGGTCTACCTCAGCGAGGATGGTCATCAGAAGGTCGAAGACATGCTCACCGCGATGGGGCTGCTCGGCGAAGGCGAGAGTCTTTACGACGCTGCCAACATCGTGCTAATGCACCACGTGTATGCCGCGCTGCGTGCCCATGCGCTGTTCCAGAAGAACGTCGATTACATCGTGCGTGACGGGCAAATCATCATCGTCGATGAATTCACCGGCCGTACCATGCCCGGCCGGCGCTGGTCCGAGGGTCTGCACCAGGCGGTGGAGGCGAAAGAAGACGTCGCCATCCAGCCGGAAAATCAGACCATGGCGTCGATCACGTTCCAGAATCTATTTCGGCTCTATCCGAAGCTCGCTGGCATGACCGGCACGGCTGATACCGAGGCGTTCGAGTTTCAGCAGATCTATGGGCTCGAGGTCGTGGTCATCCCGACCAATCAGCCCATGGTGCGTGACGACCGCGGCGATCTGGTGTACCTGACCCAGGAGGAAAAATACCAGGCCATCATCGAGGACGTGCGTGATTGCGTGAAGCAGGGCCAGCCGGCACTGGTGGGCACTGCCTCCATCGAGACCTCCGAGTTGGTGTCGAAACTGCTGACAGACGAGAAGATTCCCCACGAGGTGCTGAATGCCAAGCAGCACGAACGTGAGGCCGGCATCGTCGCGCGTGCTGGCGAGCCGGGCGCCGTCACCATCGCGACCAACATGGCCGGTCGTGGTACCGACATCGTGCTCGGCGGCAACCTGGATGCCGAACTCGAGAATGCCGCCGACGAGACTGAGTGCGACCGGATCAAGACCGATTGGAAGGAACGCCACGCGCGCGTCATCGCGGCGGGCGGTCTCCATGTGATCGGTACCGAGCGCCACGAGTCACGGCGCATCGACAATCAGCTGCGGGGCCGCTCCGGGCGGCAGGGCGATGCCGGGTCAAGTCGATTCTATCTGTCGCTTAAGGACAATCTGATGCGCATCTTCGCGTCGGAGCGGGTCAGCGCGATGATGCAGAAGCTCGGCATGCAGGAGGGCGAGGCGATTGAGCATCCCTGGGTGACCAAGGCCATCGAGAATGCCCAGCGTAAGGTCGAGGGGCGCAACTTCGACATCCGCAAGCAGCTGCTCGAATACGACGACGTCGCCAACGATCAGCGCAAGGTCATCTATCAGCAGCGCCGCGAACTGATGGACGGTGAGGATATCTTCGAGACCGTCGTCGCCATGCGCGGGGACGTGCTCAGTGCCCTGATCGCGCAGTACATCCCGCCACAGAGCTTGGAAGAGCAGTGGGACGTTCCGGGCCTCAGCGCCGCCTTGGTGGAGGCCTTCGGCGGTGACTGGCCGCTGCAGCAATGGTTGGATGCCGACGCCGAGCTGCACGAGGAGACGTTGCGCAAGCGGATTGCCGACGAGCTCGCCGCCAACTACGCCGACAAGGAAAAACTGGTGGGCGAAAGCACGATGCGCCAGATCGAGAAGGCCGTCATGCTGCAGACGCTCGATACCCAATGGAAGGATCACCTGGCCCAAATGGACTACCTGCGCCAAGGTATCCACTTGCGGGGTTATGCGCAAAAGAACCCGAAGCAGGAGTACAAGCGTGAGGCCTTCGAGATGTTCTCGGCCATGCTCGAGACGATCAAACAGGAGGTGATCAAGACCCTGTCGCGTATGCAGGTGCAGGCACCCGAGGAGATGCCGGCCATGCCGTCGCATGAGCGCGAGTTCGAGTTTAAACATGAGGAATTCACCGGTCTCGAGCCGGTTCCCGAGGCCGTGGACGCCGGACTCCAGTCTGCGGCCGCGCAGCGGTCGGCGGGGGCGTCGGCAGGCGCCGAGCACCAGCCGTTCGTCCGCGAGGGGCGCAAGGTCGGGCGCAACGAACCCTGCCCCTGTGGCTCAGGCAAGAAATACAAACAGTGCCACGGCAAGGTGGCCTGATCGGCGATGGCCACTCCGACAGGTTCCGGTCAGGTCAGGAACATTCACGCGATTCCGGGCGTGCGGCTCGGCAGCGTTGCCGCCGGCATCCGCTACCGCGATCGCGACGACCTGCTTGTGCTCGCCTTGCCGGAGGGCGCAACCACCGCAGCTACCTTTACCCGCAACGCATTCTGCGCGGCACCGGTGACGGTGGCGCGCGAGCACCTTGCCTCTGCCGCTCCCCGCTACTTGCTGGTCAACTCGGGAAATGCGAATGCCGGCACTGGCGCCCGTGGGCTTGGCGACGCCCGCGCTAGCTGCGAGGCGCTGGCGCGACTGGCAGACTGTGCACCGGAACAGGTGCTGCCATTCTCGACCGGGGTGATCGGAGAATACCTGCCGATGGAGCGTCTCGTCAGCCACCTGCCCCTGGCCATGTCCGCGTTGCGCGAGGACGGCTGGGAAGCCGCGTCGCGCGCCATCATGACTACCGACACGGTCGCCAAGGTCGCCATGCAGCGCTTTGTCGTCGACGGCCGTGAGGCCACGCTCATTGGCATCGCCAAGGGTGCTGGGATGATCCGGCCTGACATGGCGACAATGTTGGCCTTTCTCGCCACCGACGCCACCGTTTGCGCCGAGGCGTTGCAGGGCTGTCTGCGTGCCGCGGTCGACCAGTCGTTCAATTGCATCAGCATCGATGGCGATACGTCCACCAACGACGCCTGCGTCTTGAGTGCGACCGGGACACTTGGCAACGCCCCGATTACAGCCATGGATGACCCGTCGGTTGCGGCGCTGTCCGCCGCTGTCGACGGCGTCTGTTCCGAGCTGGCGACCGCGATCGTGCGCGACGGTGAAGGCGCCACCAAGCTCGTCAGTGTCGAGGTGAACGGGGCGGGCACCAGGGCCGAGGCGCGGGCTGTCGCCGACACCATCGCGCACTCGCTACTGGTGAAGACAGCGCTGTTTGCGGGTGATCCGAATTGGGGTCGCATCCTTGCCGCAATTGGTCGTGCCGGCGTGGCGCAGCTCGATATCAACCGGGTGAGCATTGCCCTCGACGACTGTCTGATCGTCTCCGCCGGTGGCCGCGATCCCTCGTACGAGGAGTGCGCCGGTCGCCGCGTCATGGAGCAAGGCAGCTTCTCGATTCGTGTGGCGATGGGCCGTGGCGAGGCGCAGGCACGTGTGCTGACCTGCGATTTGTCCTACGACTACGTACGCATTAACGCTGAATACCGGAGCTGAGGTTGCATCGAACATGGCGGACGCACGCGCGGCGCCAAGCGCGCTGATCCATGTCGCCGCGGGGGCGGTTTCGGACCAGAGCGGCCGCATCCTGATCGCAAAGCGTCCCGATGCTGCGCATCAGGGTGGGCTGTGGGAGTTCCCCGGCGGCAAGTTGGAGCCTGGGGAGCCGCCATCGGATGGCCTCGCACGGGAACTCAACGAAGAGCTCGGCATCCGCATCCGCGGCTGGCGCCCGTTGATTCGCATCGAGCACGACTATGGCGATCGACGTGTGCTGCTCGATGTCTATCGCATCAATGCCTACAGCGGTATTCCGATCGGTCGTGAAGGGCAGCCGTTGGCCTGGGTGGCACCGGACAGGATGGATCCGGCGTGGTTTCCCGCTGCCGACCGACCCATCATCAATGCGCTTCGGCTGCCCAGCCTTTACCTCATCACGGGCGATGATCCAGCGGATACAGAGGGCTTTGTCGCGCGCCTCGGGCGCGCCCTGGATGCCGGCATCAGGCTCGTTCAATTGCGTGCCCACGGCCTCTCCGACGACGACTATCGCCGCCTCGCGCGCCGCCTGCAGCCCCTGTGTCACGCCTGCGGTGCGAGGCTGGTGTTCAACCGCGACCTTGACGTGGTTCGAGATCTACCCTGCGACGGGCTGCATCTGGCTTCCGCGCTGCTGAGGCGCCTGCGGGAGCGGCCATGCCCCGCCACCCGCCTGGTGGGCGCTTCATGCCATAGTGCAGATGAGTTGCGCATCGCGGAGGAACTGGAGCTTGACTACGCGATATTGTCGCCGGTCGAAGCAACGCTGAGTCATCCTGGGGCGTCAGCGCTGGGTTGGTCTGGCTTCGCCGATCTGGTGGCGATGGCCCGCCTGCCCGTTTATGCCCTCGGGGGGCTCGGACCCGCGCAGCAGCATCAATGCTTCGCCCATGGGGGCCAGGGCATCGCGGGGATCCGGGGTTTTTGGCCAACCTGAACCGCTGAAGGCGTCGTCGCCCTGTGGCGCGCCCTCTTTGGGAATTACAGGGGAATTACAGGAATGCAGTCGCCAGTAGCAGCAGCAGTGCCACTACCCCGACTAGGTCAAAAAGACGATCCCAATGCCGATGCGAACGGTGCAGTCGGTCGATTTCGGTAGTTAAGTCGTGATTATCTGCAAGATTCGGGTCGATGAACACGCGCCGATGTGGGAGTTCGATCGCCTCTGCTACTGCGATGGCGTTGGATTCAGGGGTGCGATAGACGCGCTGTTCAAGATCCACCACCTGGCGGCGTAGCGCACGATGGAAGTGCATCAGTGCGGCGTCTAGGTCAGTGAACCGAGACGCATACTTGAGACTGGTCGGATGATTTGCAGGCATGGCGTCCATCCCGCGCAGGCGAACGGTGCCTGGATACGAGGGATCTGTCTCGATAGTCAGGTAGCCACTGTGCATGTCGCCGCAAATCTGGTGTCGGATAGCACTCCTTTTATCGCGGACAGGAGCGAGTTTCAAGGGGCGAGGTTCACGGAAGACACCTCAGACGGTTCTTCGCGGGACAAACCGAAAACTGGCGTGCGATGGGTATAAGCGCAAAAACAGCAACCGTCGAGCAGTGCCGGGGGCTGTGGGATTGGCGGTGGCTGAGCGATCGCCTCCTATGCGGCGATCGGGCGCAACTCCCAGTTCGATATTTTGATGAGTTGCACAATTTCACGAGCGAGCGGAAGGCTTTGATCCGGCTCGAACCTGTGCCCGTCTGACCAAGACTTTTCCGCTTGATCTGCAACTTCATGTCGACCTTGGCGACAGAGTTCCCAAACGGCTTTTCTTTGATTCGGTGTCATTTCGGCGCCCTCTAAATCGACAGATTCGGTCGTACCGGATCGCTGTTGACTCGCATGTTGTATCCGATGTTCTGATTGATAATCAGTATATTAGCGGCTTCTTGTCGTTGGTCTACCCACGTGCGAAAACGCAACAGGATCGGCTCATCTACCACACATCATAGCCTAGCAGGGCTATTTCACCATTGGTAGTTTCCATGTAGCGTATTCGCTACTTCTGCTGATACCAGGGCGTTCTCCGGCTGTTCCAACGTGACAAAAGCATCGCGCGATCATCCGTTTATCGGCTGAGTCGAGGTGCGGTCGGTGTCGACCTTATTCCGATGCCGTAGGCTGCTGCCGCGACCGAGCTGCAAAGCACGACACCCCAGAGGGTGTCGATGACAACCATGCTGAGAGGCCAGTTCGGGAGCGTGGCCATGTTTGTCAATTCGTAGGTGATGTAGGTGAAGAAACCGAAGCCGGTGGCATGCAGCAGTGTCTTGTGCAACGACCGGGCGCGCAATCCTGGTATCACCGCGAAGAGTAGAATGCCGGCGATGTAGATCGCATAGAAGACGAGCGCCGCGGGCCAGTAGACATCGGCGGCTAGCACGTGCGCGAGACGCGTTTGGTAGAACTGCTTGGCGATGACGCCGAGCCAGAGCATGTCGATGGCGAAGAAGATTGGTACGGTATAGAGGTAGAGTTTTATGTAAGCCATTATTTTTCTAGGTTTTTCTGCGCGGTTGTATTGATTTTGGGGGCTGCGATCCTTGGCGGCATTGATCGTTTTCAGCTGTTTCCAACATGAGTGGCGACAACGCGCTTGCCGTGCGAAGGGCCAACAGTGAGCGATCGCGCTCTACCACCGCAGCCCCCGAGGCTGCATGTATGGCCGGCTTGAAGCAATGTCCGGGTTGCGCAACGCCGCACGCTGTCTCCTCGTCGCTCACAGGGATTGCCTTGCCACTGGCGAGCCGGTCTGCGACCGTACGGTCGCTATTGCAACAGCATGGGAGCTACGTCTCGTGATATCACCCGATCGCTATTATTTGGATTGTGACTGCCCGTGGTGCGGGGAAAGGTTGGAGATGACGATCGACTGCAGCGCCGGAGACCAGGACTACATTGAGGATTGTCAGATTTGCTGCGCGCCGATCTTGGTGACGGTCAGGATGAGTCATTACGATCCGGCGGTGCCGGACGTTTGGCTACGCCGAGAGGATGATTAAGTGGTGATGTCAAACTTGCCTAGCATCGTCCGTCTGGGCCGTTTACGGGCTTTATAATTCTGAAGAATGGGTCCAGCGCTCTTGACATTTCAATTATTCGGATTAGATTAGCGCCCAAGCAACTCATGATCCGCGTTGATATCGGTATCGTCTCTCTTCTGATCGCGGTTCCGACGTGACGTTTACGTCCGTTGTCCGTCGATCTGTGGTCCATGCTGGCGGTATCGCTTGGCGCTCTTGTTACTCGCTCGTGACTTGCTCCGTAATCTCATTGTTGGCGTTTAAACCGCTCATCATACCTTCGATTTTTTGCCGGGAGGCGTTCGTGGAATATCAGAATCTCAGTGTCGAAGAGTTGCAGAGTCAACTCCATCAGGTCGAACAGAGCAGGGTTGACTTGGAAAAAGCGTTGTACGAGCGATGGCATGAGGCCAAGTCCGAATTGGCGCTCGAAATCAGGGAAATGATCGAGCAGCGAGGTTATGAGGTCGATGAAATTTTGGCCCTGGTTGCTCCGCGACGCCGTCGGGCCGTTGCCGCCAAGAAGTCCGGAGCTAACAGGAGCTATACCCGCTACGTCGATCCTGAGAATCCCAGCAATGTTTATGTCCGCGGCGTACTTCCGCGCTGGATGAAAGAGAAGATGGCTGCGCAAGGCTACGATCCGTCCGCTAAGCCAGACCGGGAGGCGTTCAAGTCCAGCTACCTGCAGGCGCTTCAGGACTGAGGCAATAGCGCTCGCCGGCTCTTGAGCCGCGCTGATCCGGTGAGTCGCTTGCTTCAAATGCTGATCCAATCCGGCTTGGGCTTGACGTCGCCACCGTGTCGGATCAGCGCTCCAATAGTCACGATCTGACCGCTTCGATGCGGTCGCTGAGAATATCCTCTAACAACGGGTGCTCGCCGATCAGCGGCGAGACCACTGCCCGAAACCCCGGATGCCGATGCATAGCGTTGCGGGTAATCCGATCAATGTCGCCCCCGGCCCCCGCGTGTCGGCCCGGTGAAATGAATTGCATTGCTAGAATCGTTTGCTCCCCTTTCTGTGCGGCAGTCGCGAGGGCGTGCTCGAGTAGATCTCCGTTGAAATCGTATTGCCGCTCCTCGCGACGTTCCATCACTGCTTCTGTGACTGTTGCTATCTCGCGGAATCGCGCGCTGAGCATGGCCGCTAGCCACGTCCGGACGGCAGTCACCGCTGCGACTCGTGAGCCGTGGTCTACGAGTAGGATACGTGCTGGTGTCAGCTGCTGTGTTTGCATGGCGTCGCGGACGTTTGCCTCCAGAATATCGACGAGACGCGATTCTCCGTTCGGCAATGGGCACAGCGTCGGTGCGACGTCAATTTGCAACGCTCCTACCTCGGCTTCGAGGCGCGACACAACCTCTGGCAGAAACACGTTGATGGCACGGCTGGGGCCGAAGAAAAGAGGCACGATCACGAACTTGCGCGCGCCATGATCGATCTGCCGCCGCAGAAATGGTTCAATCGTCTCCGCTGGCTTGTCATCGAGCAATGCCGCTGGGATGCGAGACGAATGCAGCATTGAGACGGCGTGCACGTCCTCTCCTTTACGGCGTGCCATTGCCGCCGCGAGGCGCCGGAGATTTCTCGTGGCTTCAGGCCATTTCGAGCCATTGTCGAGCAGGATGATCATTGATTGTCCTGGGGCAGTCTTGAGTGAAGCAGGACCGATTGTGCTGACTTGGTGCATTGATGAATGACCGCGGCGCACGGGGCCGCTGCGTCCGCAGCGTTTAGCCTGCGCTGGGTTGGGCTGCCGTTCTGGCGGCGCCCGCGGCTCGCGGGTCATTCGCCGCCGACGATGTCGATCAAGACCTCGTTTCGGCGTAGGAAGCCGGGCGTAAAGGGGTCGTTGTAATAGGCATACACGGGGATGCCGGCAGCTTTCAGTCCACGCGTGTCCATCCATTGCCGCAACGCCTGCTCCTGTTCGGCGATCAGGGCGTCGGTGGTTCTGCCGCTGAAGCGAACTGCCGCGACGCGCCGGGCCGGGATCTCGGTCAGCTGCAGGTCCTTGCCCGCGGGGGCGGGGAGGTCGGCGAGCCGGTATTGTGACGGCATGATGAAGCGTATCGCCCAGCTGTCGTCGTCCGTGCGCGTTTGGGTCACTGGCGCGGTCATCGCGATGCGCGCATCCGGCGCGAGCGCCTGCTGGACGACCGGTGCCGTCATCGCGATACGTTCACCGTCGTCGTCGGCGCGCTCCTTGGCAAAGATGTAGCGGGCAAGGGGGCGGAACCCAGCGCTCAATCCCTGCTGCCGGCTGCCCTGGCGCCGAACCTCGGCGACCACCAGGGTGGGATAGTCACGGAGTTCGAAAGGCTCCTGCTGCGCCACGACGCGATAGGCGGGCTGTTCGACGTTTTGGATCAGGTAGACGAAAACCAGCACGCCGACGATGGCGAGCAGTGCGAGGCCGCCGAGGACGATTACGACGAGTTTCAAGCGGACGCCTCCCTGGAGGTGCCGTCCGTTGCGCGGCCGGGAAACAGCCAGCCTCCGAGCAGGATCAGCAGGACGCCAGCGAACGAGATCCAGTACCAGCCGGGAAAGCCCGCCGGTCCGTAACGATAGACCGAGCCGGCGCTGAACAGGATGCCGTCGTCATAGGGCAAGATCCAGCTAATGCCGAAACGGACATGGTGCGGTGGCGGTTCGATCCGACTCGCGTAGGCCAGCGCCTCCACGCCGTCCGCGTCTTCGGCGAGGTCCACGCGGTAGAGCCCCTTGTCGCTGCCGATCCAAAGTCGGTGGGCGCCGGCCGCGTTATGGTTCGCCTGCGTATCCGGGGCAAGCAGCAACGACAGCGCGCGGCTCTTCTCAAGACCTGTCTTCAGGGATTGCCAGGGCTGGAATGGTGCGTCCTGCCAGTAGAGACCGCGATCGGTCCCGGCCAGCAGGCGGCCGGCTGGGGTTAACGCGAAGCTAAACACGTTGGCACCGTCAGGCAGACCGTCTCGGTTTGGCAGCCAGTCCAACAGCGCAGCGTCGCTGGCGCTGTAGACGCCGTCGCCGACGGTGCCCGCGTGCACGAAGCTCGCGCCATCGCTCGCCTGCCGTTCGAGGCGGTAGACGTTGACGTCCGGCAGCGCCTGCTGCCAGCTGCCCGTGCCTTGAACCCAGAGGCCCTCGCCGGAGCCCACCACCAGACCGTCGTCGGTTGCGACCTCGTCGCTGATGCGCATCGTCAACGGCGGCATTCCCGGGGGCGGATTAACCAGTCCGGCGGCCGTGCCAATCGGACCCTGTGTTGGCGTTCCCACCGGCTCCGCCGTCAAGGCTGTGACCGGCTGTCCGCCAAGGTCCATCGCCACGCGGCCCCATTGGCCCTCGATTAGCCGCCAGATCTCACCGTCCTGTGTGCCCGCTAGCACTGAGCCGTTGCCGCCTGGTGCAAGGTCGGTAACGTGACCTGCGCTCGGCAGGTCGATTCGGCTCACTCGCTCGCCGCCGGGCAACAACGGGCCTGCGACCAACAGGCCAAGACCCAGGCCGACGATGCCGAGGGCGATGCTGCGTGTTGTCTTCATCGTGATCCTGATCCTCTCGTGGTGACTTTTTGGTGACGACGGGCTTAGCGACAAGCATGGGTGTTCGGTGGACCTTGTCCGTGCTGCACTGCATGTATCGACCATGTGCGCCCGAGGCAAGCCCGGTCGGCTCTGCTAGAATTCGCGATCACCTTTCCATGTACGACCGAGGAAGCCTCGCCGATGACCGTCCGCACCCGCTTCGCCCCGTCGCCGACCGGCTACCTACATGTCGGCGGCGCCCGCACGGCCCTGTTTTGTTATCTGTTTGCCCGTAAGCACGGCGGGCAGTTCGTGCTGCGCATCGAGGACACGGATCTGGAGCGCTCTACGGCCGAGTCGGTCAACGCGATCATGGAGGGGATGACCTGGCTCGGACTCGACTATGACGAGGGACCGTTCTTCCAGACCGAGCGCTTCGGCCGCTATCACGCCGTTATCGACGAACTGCTGGAAAAGGGCCTCGCCTATCGTTGCGATTGCCCGAAAGACCGCCTGGAGCGGGTCCGCGATACGCAGATGGCAGCCAAGGTCAAACCGCGCTATGACGGTCATTGTCGCGGTCGTGAGATCGACCCGGAGCAACCCCACGTCATCCGCTTCAAGAACCCCGCCGACGGCGTCGTGGTGGTTGACGATCTGATCCGCGGTCGGGTCGTGTTCGCAAATGCCGAGCTCGATGACCTGATCATCCGCCGCAGTGATGGCTCGCCGACGTACAATCTGACGGTGGTGGTGGACGACTCCGATATGGGGATCACCCATGTCATTCGCGGCGACGACCACGTCAATAACACCCCGCGTCAGATGAATATTCTCAGGGCCATGGGCAAAGAGCCCCCGCGCTACGCGCACGTGCCTATGATCCTAGGCGATGACGGCGCGCGCCTCTCGAAGCGCCACGGCGCCGTTAGCGTCGTCTCCTATCGCGATCAGGGCTATCTGCCGGAGGCGCTGCTCAACTACCTGGTGCGGTTGGGCTGGTCCCACGGCGATCAAGAGGTGTTTTCGATCGACGAGATGATCGCGCTGTTCGACATCAGTGCCGTCAATAGGGCTGCTGCTGCCTTCAACACCGACAAGCTCGACTGGCTCAATCAGCACTACATCCAACACGGCGACCCGAAGCACATCGCGCGTCTGCTTAGTCCACACATGGGACACATCGGCATCGACCCCGCCGACGGCCCCGACCTGGTGGACGTGGTCGCCGCCCAAGGCGCACGTGCCAAGACCCTGGTCGAACTGGCCGACATCAGCGCCTTCTGCTACCGCGATTTCGACGGCTACGAGCCCGCTGCCGCCAAGAAGCATTTGCGCTCCGTGGCCCGCGAGCCCCTGACCCGGGCGCGTGCCGCCTTCGAGATGCTTTCGCTGGAAGACTGGCAGCCGGAGATGTTGCACCATGTGGTGGAGCAGGTCGCGGCGGAGCTGGAGCTGAACATGGGCAAGGTCGCGCAGCCGCTGCGGGTCGCAGTGGTCGGCCGCGCCGCATCGCCCGGCATCGACGTGACGCTGCAACTGGTGGGCAAGGATGCAACCCTGCGACGCATCGACCAAGCGCTGACCTTCATCGCCGGGCGCGAGGGGCAAGCTTAGAGGAAGGGCCGAGCGCCAACGGCCTGGGGCCGCGTGCGGGAGCGTGCTGTTCCGCGGCCCTTGGCGCTTGGCCCACCCGGGGCAACGCACGGGTTTAGCAGCGCAGCGCCGTCATCTCGTTGGTCTGAGGCGAAGCCTCGCTAGAGTTCATCCGCCGCCGATCGACGTCAACAACTGCCAATCGCTATGCATGATACCGAGGGCTCCGCCCTACGCAACGATGCCGCCGAAGACCTGCTTCAGGCCGAGTTTCAGGCGCTTCGGCGCCGTATCGGTTGCCAGATCTTGGGGCAGCAAGCACTGGTCGACCGGCTGCTGATCGCGTTGCTCGGCGACGGTCATCTGTTAGTGGAAGGAGCCCCAGGCGTCGCAAAGACCAGCGCCGTCAAGGCCCTGGCGGCGGGTCTCGAGGCCGACTTTCACCGCGTCCAGTTCACGCCCGATCTGCTGCCCGCGGACCTCACTGGCACCGAGATCTACCGTCCCGACGACGGCAGCTTCCGCTTTGATCGCGGCCCCGTCTTCCATAATCTGTTGCTGGCCGACGAGGTCAATCGGGCGCCGGCCAAGGTGCAGTCCGCGCTGCTCGAGGCCATGGGCGAGCGGCAGGTGACGGTGGGGCGTGCCACCTTTGCTTTGCCGCAATTGTTCCTGGTGATGGCGACTCAGAACCCGATCGAGCAAGAGGGAACCTACCCGTTGCCGGAGGCCCAGCTTGATCGTTTTCTGATGCACGTGCGCGTCGGCTATCCGGGGTTCGAGACCGAAAAGGCGATCTTGGCGCTGAATCGCGGTGCGTCCCTCGGCACAGGGTCCGCCGCGCCGACGCGACGCGTGTCTCAGACTCAGGTGTTCGAGGCCCGGCGGCGCGTCCTGCAGCTGTACATGGCGCCGGAGCTGGAGGACTACATCGTGCACTTGGTGCTGGCGACCCGGGAACCAGGCAACTACAGCGCGTCATTGGAGGGCTGGTTGCGGTTCGGCGCCAGTCCGCGTGCCACGCTGGCGCTGGATCGCTGCGCCCGTGCTCGGGCCTGGCTCGGGGAGCGTGACTTCGTGACCCCCGAAGACGTGCAGAGCGTTGCGCCGGACTGTCTGCGCCACCGGTTGCTGCTGGACTACGAGGCCGAGGCCGAGGGTCGCACCGTCGATGGCTTTATCGAGGCCTTGCTGAGCCGGGTGCCGGTCCCCTGATGCGGCCTCGAAGGCTCCGGGATGGTTTGGGCAATCGGCATGCGCGGGTTCGCTGCCTCGGCGCTTGGCCCTCGCCACCTGGCCCTCCGGACGAAAAGCCGGTTGTTGCCATCAAGCTTGACGCATATGGAAGCATTTCTTGCCCCTGCGGAGTCTAGTCAGCCTATGTCAGCCGATACCGTCGGGTCCATGGACAGTGCGACACGGGGGCGAGCGGTTTCGCTGACGTCTCTGGTAGCCGCCCGCGGCGAGGCCCGTCGGCTCGGTCTCGGTGCGGGTGGGCGCGTCTTCTCCACGCGTGCCGGCGGTCACTTGTCGCCGTTTCGGGGTCCCGGTGCTGAATACGACGAGTCTCGTGTCTACGTGCCTGGCGATGATCCGCGCCACATGGACTGGCGGGTCACGGCGCGCGCCAATCGGCCTCACGTCAAGGTGTTTCGTGACGAGCGTGAGCGCCCGCTTTGGCTGTTGGTGGATCAAGGGCCCACCATGCGTTTCGGCACCCGTGTTGCATTCAAGTCAGTGATTGCGGCGCAGGCCGCTGCGTTGCTCGGCTGGGCTGGCGTCGAGCATGGCGATCGCGTCGGTGGGCTGGTCTTCGACGAGCAGCAACGCAGTGAACACCCTCCGGCCGCCCGCCAGCGCGGCCTGCTACCGCTGCTGCGGGCGTTGACACCGGCCCCAGCGCGTCAACGTCATGCGGGTTGCGCCTCCGTCGTCGGCGCCGCCAACCGCCTGCTGGAGTTGGTGCGCCCAGGCAGCATGGTTTTTATCATCAGTGACTTCGACGGCGTATCGCCGGCTGGCGTGGGATGGCTGGCCCGTCTGTGCGAGCACAGCGAGGTGGCCCTGATTTCGGTGCATGACCCGCTCGAGGCGCAGGCGCCGCCGCCGGGGCGCTATGCCGTGCTTGATGGTCTCGCTGGCCGGCTGGTGCTCGATACGCGGAGCGCCGGTCGGCGTGCTGCCTATGAGAGTGGCTTTCTGCGACGCCGTGCGCTGTTGGAGGGGTTGGCGCGGCGCTACGCCGCCCACCTGCTAAGTCTGCGCACGGATCGCCCCGTGGGTCCTGAGCTCGCACGTGGCCTTGGACAGCGCGCCACCGAACATGCCACCGAGCGCGCGATGGGCACACGCCGATGAAGGCTGATCCGCTGGCGGGTCTGCGCGACTATCACCTGCCCGAAGCGATCTCGTGGTGGCCGCCGGCGCCGGGGTGGTGGCTGCTCACGGCGCTGACGATCGGCGTCGCCGCGGCCTGGCTCTGGTGGCGCCGGCGAGGCCGCGGCGGTGCGCACGCGTCGCGGCTGGCGTCGCTGGAACTCGCCCGACTGCGCGCACGTTGGCGTGCGGATGCGGACGCAACGGCGTTCTTGCGCGGCCTATCGCAGTTGACGCGACGATTCGTCCTGGCACGCTTTCCAGGCGAGCCGGTGGCGGGTCTGTGCGGCGACGACTGGCTTCGGTACCTGGCGGGCAAGAGTGGCGAGCCGGCCTTTGTCGATGGTGCTGGTCGGCGACTCGCCGATGCGCCCTATCAGGCGACCGGCAGCGCAGGCGACACGACTGACGTTGGCGCCGTCGCCGACCTGGTCGAGCGTCTGATCGAGCGTCATGCGGCCCCGATTTCGAACCCTGTCTCGGAGGCGGACGCATGACCGCGCTCGCCTGGCCCTGGGCGCTGCTGGTGCTGCCGTTGCCGTTGTTGCTGCGCTGGCTGCTGCCGCCGGCGCGGCCAATCAGTGGTCGCGCGCTGCGGCTGCCGTCGTCCGTGGCCGCGTCCGGTCTCGCCGTGGAGCCGGAGCGTCGGTCGTTCCATTGGCGTGGCGCGGGTCTGTTGGTCTGGCTACTTCTGGTGTTGGCGGTGGCGCGTCCGCAATGGCTCGACGACCCGGTCGCGTTGCCGGTGACCGGTCGCGACCTGATGCTGGCGGTGGACATCTCGGGCAGCATGGATCAAGCAGACTACCGTCTCGCCGGTCGGCCCGCCACGCGTCTGGCGGTGGTCAAGGCCGCGGCGAGTCGGTTCATCGGCTCGCGGGATCAGGACCGCATCGGTTTGATCCTGTTTGGCACCCGGCCCTACGTGCAGACGCCGCTGACCTACGATCGCGATGCCGTGGTGCAGATGCTGGCGGAGGCGGTGGTCGGTCTGGCCGGTCGAGATACCGCCATCGGCGACGCCATCGGGCTTGCCGTCAAACGCCTGCGCCAGCAACCCCTCGACAATCGCGTGCTGGTACTGCTGACGGACGGGGCCAACAGTGCCGGCGCGCTGCATCCGCTGCAGGCCGCGGCGCTGGCCGCCGAATCGGCTATCCGCATCTATAGCATCGGTCTCGGTGGGCAGGTCGGCGACCAAGGAGCTGGCGGTTATCAGCTGGGTCGTGTCGCCGACGATCTCGACGACAGCATGCTGCGCGCCATTGCCGAGGGCACCGGCGGCCGCTATTTCCATGCCACCGATGCCCGCGAGCTGGCGGACGTCTATGCGGCGCTCGACCGCCTCGAGCCGACCATACGCGATCACCGCACCTATCGTCCGGGGGCGGAGCTGTATCCGCTGCCTGCCGCCCTGGCGCTGCTGCTGAGTGCGTCCATGGCGCTCGTCTGCGCGTTACGGCGCCGACAGGGCGCTGGCTCCGCGACGAACGCGGGCACCGACGCGCAGGCGGTGACGCATGCCTGAAGTGCACCTGCTGCGGCCGCTCTGGTTGCTCGCCTTGCTGCCGTTGTTGCCGCTCTGGGTGCTGCTTGCGCGACAGGCCAGTCGGCGGCGACGCTGGGAGGACCTGATCGACCCGCATCTGCGGGACGCAGTACTGACCAATGAGCGCAACGCTGGTCATCGGGCACCATTGTTTCTGCTCGCGACCGGCTGGTTGCTGCTGATCGTTGCGCTCGCTGGGCCGGTCTGGGTATTGGAGTCGCGTCCGGTCTACCGGATCGAGCAGGCAAGGGTTCTGCTGCTCGATCTTACCGCGCACATGGACCAGGTCGAGCAGGGAACGAAGCACTTGCAGCGCGCCCGTTTCGAACTCATGGATCTGCTCCGAGGCGTCGACGAAGGCCAGGTCGCGCTAATCGGCTATTCGGCTGAGCCGTTCTTGATTGCACCGCTCACCAGCGATGCGGGAACCGTGCTGGAACAGGTGCCGTTTCTGGCGCCAGACCTGCTGCCCGTTGCCGGGGTCGGCCGCACGGACTTGGCACTCGACATGGCCGGGGCATTGTTGCAGCGAAGCGGTGCCGTGCAGGGCGATGTGATCCTGATCGCTGCCGCGCTCGAGCGACCTGACTTGGCGCTTGCCGCCGGCCGCAGATTGCGCGCCGCCGGACACCGCTTGTCTGTGCTTGCCGTCGCCGAAGAGCCAGTTCAGGGGCAAGGCCAGGCGTCGGGTCTGGCGGGGCTGGCAAGCGCGGGCGGAGGACTGCTGGTTCAAGCAGGCTTCGACGATGCCGACACCCGGCGTCTGCTGGCGTTGCCGGGCGAGCGCAAGATCAGCCGGTCGGGCGATCGCGTTGCCACCACGGGGCAATGGCGGGACGACGGCTACTGGCTGCTGCTGCTCGTGTTGCCGATTGCCGCGGTTGCCTTTCGACGGGGTTGGCTGGGCCTGTTGCCGATCGCGTTTCTGGTCATGCCGCCGACGCCCGCGCAGGCCTTGTCTTGGCAGGACCTGTGGCTAAGGCCGGAGCAGCAGGCGTTTCGTGCGTTGCAGCGCAATCCAGTTCCCGCGGCCGCCGAGGGCTTCACCGATCCGCGTTGGCGCGCGGCAGCCTTCTACCGGGCTGGCCAGTATCAGCAGGCGCTGGACGCGTTGACGGGGCAGGCGGACGGGGCGTCCCATTACAACCGTGGAAACACGCTGGCTCGGCTCGAGCGCTATAGCGAAGCCATTGCAGAATACGACGCAGCGCTGCTGATCGACCCC
>JGI12210J13797_10767136_pt1 | contig 18365 bp, 14 predicted proteins | sample ElkSlonscriptome_3_FD_13797 | JGI IMG/M metagenome (IMG submission 13797)
CGATGGATGAACTTGAGCAACTGAGCGGCGTGCGTATCGACGACCTGCATCGCGAGCACGTCGATCCGCTGGAATTCACCATCGACGGTGAGCCCGGTACCTATCAGCGTGTGCCGGAAGTACTCGACTGCTGGTTCGAATCCGGCTCCATGCCCTACGCACAGCTGCACTATCCGTTTGAAAACACGGATGTGTTCGAGGCAGGATTCCCGGCTGAATTCATCGCTGAGGGCCTGGACCAGACCCGCGGTTGGTTCTATTCCTTGGTCGTGCTTGGCACCGCACTGTTCGATCAACCCGCGTTTCGCAATGTCATCGTCAATGGCCTGGTGCTGGCCGAGGACGGCGCGAAGATGTCGAAGTCGAAGCAGAACTTCACCGCGCCGGATCTGATCATGACCGAGTATGGTGCCGACGCACTGAGGCTGTACCTGATCAACTCCGGCCTGGTCAAGGCCGAAGAACAGCGCTTTGCCGATGCAGGCGTGCGCGACATGACCCGACGCGCATTGCTGCCCTGGTACAACGCGTTCAATTTTCTGGTCACCTATGCCGACATCGATCAATGGTCACCAAACGATGGCCTGACCGAAGCCGACAACGTGCTCGATCGCTGGATCCTTTCGCGCCTGCAAACGCTGAAAGCGACCGTGGCTGAAGAAATGGAAGCCTATCGGCTGTACAACGTGGTGCCACGCCTGTTCGAATTCATCGAGGATTTGACCAACACCTACATCCGCTTCAACCGGTCGCGCTTCTGGGGCGAGCAGGACGATGCGGATAAATTTGCGGCCTATTCAACTCTGTATACCTGCCTGCTTGAACTGTCCCAGACCATGGCGCCGTTTGCGCCATTCCTGTCCGAAACACTGTACCGGCGCTTGCTCAAACTGGGCGGTGCAGAAGACACATCATTGCCCGTGTCCGTTCACCTGTGCACTTACCCGCTGCCAGACGAGGCTCGGATCGACGCCGCACTCGAAACCGCCGTCGACCGCATGAACCAGGTCATCCTGCTGGGCCGGCAGAAACGCGAAGAGCAAAAAACCGGCCTGCGCCAGCCGCTGCCACGGTTGACGGTGATTCATCGCGATGATGCCCTTCTGACCGAGATTGGCCGACTGGAGCACTACATCGCTTCCGAGCTGAACGTCAAACACATCGACTACTCGACCGATGAGGCCGCGTTTATCCAACTGTTTGCCCGACCCAACTTCAAGCGTTTGGGCAAACGGCTGGGCAAGCGCATGAAAGAATTTCAGCAACTCATCGCCGGTCTGGATGCCGATGCGATCGAAAACCTGCTGTCATCTGGCTCGGTCGAGCTGAACGGCGAGACCTTCGACACCGACGACATCGACATTCTGCGCGAAGCCCAGCAAGGCACCGAAGCCCTGTCCAATCGTTTTATCAGTATCGATATGGATCTTGAAATCACGCCCGAGCTGGCTGCCGAAGGCCTGGCGCGCGAAGTCGTCAACCGCGTCCAACGCGCGCGCAAGGAACTGGGCCTGAACGTGGCCGATCGCATCGGCGTGACGTTCCAGTGCGATGAAGTTTTGCGCTCGGCCATCGAGACTCACAAGGACTACGTTGCTGGCGAAACGCTGGCCACGAAGTTTCGCTATGAAACGATTGACAACGCGCCCTTTACCGTCAGCGTGGACAATCGCAGCCTCCATTTCACTATTCAGGTAACCAGCCCAGCAGGCTGATACTCCAGCTGCAGCTCTTGATTCAGCCGATCGAAAGCTGAGAACGCTGAAGCCCTTGACACACCGTCGTTGTCTGCAATCGAGCGCATCGGCATCGCCTGAAAACAGCCAAGCAAAGCCATGTCGACCGCCATTGAATCACAACCAGGCCTGATCGCCCAATTTCGACCGTTGCTCACCTACGGCCGGCGCGCGCTGGCGCTGGTTTGGGCAACCAGCAAGTGGTTGACTGTCGCACTGGCCTGCTTGACGCTAGTAGCCGGATTACTTCCGGCCGGTGTTGCCTGGGTAGGCAAACTATTGGTCGACAGCGTCGTTGTGGCCATTGAGCTTGGCGAAATGAGCGATGAAATCTGGCTTTGGCTTGGGCTGGAAGCCCTGTTGGTCGCAGCCATGGCCGCCAGCCAGACGGGGCTGAACATTGCCAATAGCCTGCTCAGAGCGCAGCTCGGGCAACGCGTCAACCTCATGATTCTTGAAAAGACGCAAAGGCTGGAACTGGCGCAACTCGAGGACGCCGAATTTTACGATCGCTTGACACGGGCCCGACGCGAGGCGTCCTCCCGACCGCTGGCACTGGTCAAGAAAACCTTTGGCGTGATGCAAAACGGCATCTCGATATTGAGTTTCAGCGGACTGTTGTTGGCGTTCTCACCCTGGGCTGTGCTGCTGCTGGTGCTGGGTGGACTGCCCGCGTTTTTTGTTGAAGCAAAATTTGCCGGCCAGGCGTTTATGTTATTCCGCTGGCGTTCGCCCGAGTCACGTGAAATGAACTATCTGGAAATGGTTCTGGCGCGCGATGACTTCACCAAGGAAGTCAAGTTATACAACCTGGCGCCGACCCTGCTGAAGCGCTATCGAACGATTTTTCGAACGCTGTTCAAGGAAGACCGGGCGCTGACCATCCGGCGTGGCTGGTGGGCTTTTGGATTAGGTCTGCTGGGCACTGGCGCGTTGTATCTAGCCTTTGCCTGGGTGGTGCTGGCCACCGTAGCCGGTCATCTTTCGCTCGGTGAAATGACCATGTACATGATGGTCTTCAAGCAGGGTCAATCGGCAGTCAGCGCAAGTCTAACCTCGGTCAACGGCATGTACGAAGATCACCTGTACCTGTCGAGCCTGTATGAATTTCTGGAACTGCCCGATGCAGCGCGGCGTGGTCAACTGACTCAAGGCAGTGAGCCCGGCAGCGGCCTGGCAATTGTCGATCTGAGCTTCACTTACCCGGGTACAGATCGAAACGTACTCAGCAACATCAATCTCGCGCTGAAACCGGGCAGTTCGCTGGCGCTGGTCGGTGAAAACGGCTCCGGTAAAACCACATTGACCAAGCTGATTGCCGGCTTGTATGAGATCGATCAGGGCGATATTTTCTTCGACGGCAGCTCGCTGAAACAGTGGGATCCGCGCGCGCTGCAAGATCGAATCGGCGTGATTTTCCAGGATTTTGCGCGCTACCAGTGGTTGGTCGGTCAGAATGTTGGTGCAGGCGATGTCGAGCGCTTCGACGATGTCGAACGCTGGCAACTAGCGGCTGAAAAAGGCCTGGCAGACGATTTTATCAATGCGCTGCCTTCGGGCTATCAAACACAGCTGGGCCGCTGGTTCAAAGACGGGTATGAGCTGTCCGGTGGGCAGTGGCAAAAAATTGCACTGGCCCGCGCTTTCATGAGACAGCAAGCCGATATTCTGATTCTTGATGAACCGACCTCAGCCATGGACGCTCAGGCCGAAGCGGCCGTGTTTGACCATTTGCAGGAGACGGCGAAAGATCAAATCCTGATCCTGATTTCACACCGCTTTTCTACGGTTCGCAGGGCTGACTGTATTGCCGTCATGAGTGAAGGGAAGATCATCGAATACGGTAGCCACGACGAACTGATGGCCCTCGGCGGCCGCTATGCAACACTTTTCAGGCTGCAAGCCGAGGCCTATCAGTAGCGTTCAAACAGCATCATCATCCACTCCAGCTGTAGATCAGAGAATCCGCTTCCCTGCGAATGACGCGAGCGCCGTATTGGCCATCACCGACATTGAACTGGGTTCGCGTCCAGTTGCCACTAGTCACGTGTCTACCAACTTGTGATGTTCACCCGAAGTTCGATTGGCCGAAACCCAATCGATCGACCAATAAATTGCAAATCGCTGATCTGACTTGTATATTCGTTCCCTTGCATTCAGCTTTGAGCCGGGGAACAAATATGAGTCTTACCAGAGGAATCATGATCGCGCTGCTGCTCGCTGCATCGCACAGCGCTTCAGCCAACCTGATCGGCGAAGAAATCACCTATCAACGAATTACTCAGGATGGGAAAAATCCTGCTCTGCCCGACGATGCCACCTTCATCGCCGGCCCAGGCATCGACTTTACCCAGGCGTTCGGTAGCTACGAGATTGATATATCCGACGACTCGATTCGCTTTGAATGCATTCGGGAGTCGGGCTGTGCATTTGGCAACTCACCACCTCATGAAATGCGTTTTTTCATCCCGCTGCCAATACTCGGCACTACAGTAGAAAGTCAGGATATTCCTGGTTTTAATGCTGGCAATGTCAGCTTCACGCGGCACAAATTGACGGTGGATGTCAATGGCTTGACCGGTATAGCCGATGGCGGATTTTTCGAAGTAACAGTAATCCTGGGTGCTCCAGCAAAAGCCGTCCCGCTCTGGTCGCCCCTCTCCATCACACTGCTGGCGTTGGGGCTATTTGCTATATTTGCCTGGCATCATAGGGCGTCATCCAAGCCAAGCTGAGCTGAGCACTAGCCCACCTCTTATATGATATCGAACGTCTTGCGCTATGCAAAAAGTATTCAGTTTCATCACACTCGTTGCACTGATTGCTTCGGTTTACGCACAGCCGGTCGAGGATCCAAATGGCCAGGCCACCGGTTTTTCGGTCGACTGGTCATCGATTTAGCGGTTCGTTGTGAAGGAAGACCGGTGCAGCTGGCCTACAGCCGCGACGAACGATCGGCACCCAGCGTAATACTCGGTGTGCCTACCGGACCCAGCCGATACGGGTTAGTCGACATTCAAACCGAAACCGACGAAATCTACATTGGTGTCGAGCCGAGCAATGAGGGTTTTCCAACCACCTTTGCCGTAGAAGCCGACGATATCTCGATCGAGTTGACGCTGGACTGCAGTTCATCGGAATAGACAAAGTGCCCTTGGCGCTCGATCGGCTTTAGTCGTTTTACGATCCGATCTTCCTGAAACGGACTTTTCTCTGAACTAGATCCACCAATCATCTGTATGGCCTACTGGAGCGGATGACCGGCTCTTGGCGATGGCGATATACTCATCTACGGTCTTACGGATTTATCTTCTTGATCACGCTTGAGCAAGTCGCCAAGAGCTACCAGCACCAGTACGATGCGCTGGCACCACTGTCGCTGGAAATCGCCGCTGGCGAGTTCGTTGTACTGCTGGGCTCGTCCGGTTCAGGCAAGAGCACGTTGCTGAAGCTGATCAACCGGTTGCTGGAGCCCGATCAGGGTGAAATCAGGCTGCAAGGCCGCCCCGTGCGGGATTATGATCCGGTCTCGTTGCGGCGTAACATCGGCTATGTATTTCAGGGTATCGGCCTGCTTCCGCATTGGAGCGTAGTCGACAACGTACTGACCGTTCCGCGGCTGCGCGGTGATGACGAAGACGAGTCGTATCAACAAGCATTCGACTGGCTGGATCGTGTTCAGCTTGATGCCAAACGCTACGCACAACGCATGCCGGACGAACTGTCCGGTGGTCAGCAGCAACGCGTTGGCGTCGCCCGCGCTTTGGCCAGCGGTGCTGATCTGCTGCTGATGGATGAGCCGTTCGGAGCATTGGACGCCATTACTCGAGATGAGCTACAGGGAATGCTGAAAGCGCTGCAGCAGTCCCTGAACAAGACCATCGTGTTTGTCACGCATGACCTGTTCGAGGCCATTCGCCTGGCCGACCGTATAGTCGTCCTGCATCAGGGAAAAATCGAACAAGTTGGATCGGCCCGTGAATTGATCAATGAACCGGCAACCCCGTTTGTCGAGAATTTGTTCAGCAAGCCGCTTCAGGCACTTGATGATCTCCGGTTGCGATGAACCAGCTGTTCGCCTTTCTGATTGAACGTGGGCCAGCGCTTATTGAAAAGTTGGTACAGCACTTTGTGTTGACTGCCGGTTCGACCGGTATTGCGATCATCATTGGATTGACCATCGGTATCCTGCTCAGCCGGCGGCCTGCAGCGCAGGGTCCGGTCATGGCCGTCATCAATGCGCTGCAAACCATTCCCAGCCTGGCGATGCTCGCCATCCTGCTGCCGCTGTTTGGGATCGGCACTTTGCCCGCTTTGATTGCACTGACACTGTATGCGCTGCTGCCCATCGTTCGGAATACGTTGACCGGCATCGACGGCTTGCCGGCTGATGTACTGGAAGCCTGTCAGGCGCTGGGGTTTACCGAGCGCCAGCGACTCATTCAGGTTGAACTGCCGCTGGCGCTACCGACCATCATGGCGGGGATTCGTACCGCGGCAGTCATCAGCGTGGGCGTAGCGACGCTGGCGGCATTTATCGGCGCTGGCGGCCTGGGTGACTTTATCGTGCGCGGGCTGGCGGTCAACAACAATGCCTTGGTCCTGCTCGGTGCCGTGCCGGCTGCATTACTTGCACTTGCGCTGGATCGGCTGTTGTATATCGTCCAACGAAGACTCGAGCGACGACGGAACCAGGCAGGCGCTTCAACGCATCCATTCAAGCGCAATCCAGTAGCGTTGGGCGTTGCTGCAATTCTTTCTGCGGCTTTGCTGATCGGGCTGTTTGCCTGGCACATGGCTGGCGATGCCCGCCCGACAATACGCGTAGCCAGCAAGAATTTCACCGAGCAATATATCCTGGCCGAACTGATGGCCCAGATGCTCGAACGGCATACAGACCATGCCGTCGAACGAAAACTCAGCCTGGGCAGTGTGCATGTCGTCCATAACGCGATGATTCAAGGCGAAGTTGATGTTTACCCCGAGTACACCGGCACCGCCTGGCGTGCGATTCTGGGTCAGCAGCAAACGCTTGATTCGGCCACGACCTTCGATCGAGTTCAACAGGCGTACAGGAACCAATACGATCTCGACTGGCTGCCGGCCTTTGGTTATGAAAATACCTATGCCATCCTGGTCACTGCCGAGCTCGCTCGTACACACGACCTCCAGGTAATCAGCGACATTGAACGCATCGCGCCAGAACTGGTCATGGGCTTCGCTTCCGAATTCTATGAGCGGGCCGATGGTTTCCCGGCGCTTCGCGACACCTACGGGCTTGATTTTGCCGACACGGCTGAAATGGATATCGGCCTGCTTTATCAGGCTCTGAGAGAAGGTCGAATCGATGTGGCTGCGGGCACCTCCACCGATGGCCGAATACCAACCTATGACCTGGTCATGCTGACCGATGATCGGGGCTTTTTCCCGCCCTACGACGCCGCCCCGGTCATTCGCCGAGGCTTAAGCCAAACGCAGCCTGACGTAGTCGCCATCCTGCAGCGCCTGTCGGGCCAAATCAACGCAACGGCCATGCGCGAAATGAACCGTCAGGTCGACCAGGAGCAGCGCTCGGCCGCATCCGTTGCCAACGAATTTCTCCGTAACAAGGGCTTACTGGAACCGCGCATCGATCGGTAATTCAACCGAGCCGGTGGTCACTCGTATTCTCGATGATTAATCCAACCCTCGATCGGCGAGCACCTGCTTCAGCGCTCGATTGCGCTCCGGCTTGTGCAGCATCCTGAATACGAAGTACAGGGGAATCAGCGTAACCAGCCCGATCGTATTGTGAGCAAAGCTGAAAATAATGATGCCGAGCATGAATCCGATCATCAGCGCATACCCGATGGAAGATGACTTCATTTGCTTGGCAAGTTCACGCAGTTCATCATCCGATAGCTGTGCCAATTCCTTTTGATTCATGGTTCATCTCATGCATGGTTCATCGGTCCTGAAGTCCTTCGCGAATCGCTGTTCACGCAAAGGTTCCGGTAAGCCTGGCCTATATCCTTTCTAATCGATATTTTACTGCAAGCTCGCCAGGAATAGATCAATATCCGACCACGTCGAATGACCGGGATCGAATTGCAGCGTGTTGTGACCTGCATCGGGTTGGCTAACGTGAAGCATCAATCCTTGATGTTGCTCCAGCAGCGGTTCGGCAAACTCGGCGGGCACGATCTGATCGGTGCCGGCAGTGACAATAATGAGCGGCCGATCATAATCAGCCAGTGCATCGAGATTGTTAAGACGATCCCTGAGTAGCAGTCCCGCTGGAAGAAAAGGCATGTGATGGCGAGCCAGGTTGACCAACGAATCAAATGGTGTGATCAATAGGAGTGCTTCTACTGCGCTCGAACGGGAATCGGCAATGGCCGAGGCCATCCCGCTGCCAATGGATTCTCCAATGATCAGAACAGGCGCCGCGTCTTCGGCCATGAGCTGATCAATGGCCTCCAGCGCCCTATCGACCAACGCGGCTTCGCTGGGCTTGCCGGGTCGGGGACCGTAGCCAGGATATTCAAAGATATACACCTCCCAGGGCCCGGAAGCCTCGAAACCCGACAGTAAGTCGGCGTAATAATCACGGTTCAGCGCCATGCCGGCATTGCCGTGAAATACCACTGCCCTTGCCCGATGCGAGTTGATAGGCTGATCGCCCGAGGTTATTTTCCATCCCTGCCATTGATCACTGCTATCGAGCCAGGCTTCTCCACCCAGTGCCTGTGCCTGATAATGAGCTTGCTCAGTCGACAGTGTGTACGGGTAGTAGATCAGGCTGCGCTGCATCAGCGCGTAAAACGCAACCAATAGCAGGTAAATTACAATGACGGCAATAATTACGCTGATTACGCCTTTCAAGAATTTTCGCCTTTGTTATCCGACCGCATCAGCTTAACTGAGACCTGTTGGTTGCCCAAAAGCAATTGATCGCTTTATCGGGGGAGGATAGTCTGAATCAAAAACTTTACCAGCCTGCCTGTTCAGAGCCAACTGAATCGATCTGAATCTTACAGAACTCGTAACTCTGCTTGGAAAGCTCGAGTACAGACCGACTACCCAATCAAGCGCATTCGACCAATGAATGCAAACTCATAAATACCAGGGAAGCTCAGCCGTCGCTACGGCCACTGTCACTCGGATCGCGTGGCATGATCTGAGGCTTCTCCGACTGAAACGCGCTCGGTACAGCGCTGTTCAGCGGCTCCCTAGCTATAGCCAATCTGAACAGCAATCACGATAAATATCGCCGCCAGTAAAAGCAGCTTCAACAACAATGGCAATATAAATTTCAACCAGCGAAGGTAGGGAATGCCGGCCAACCCCAGAATACCAAGAAGAACCGCGTTGGTTGGAGATACCAGGTTTACGAAGCCGTCGCCAAAGTGATAGGCAAGCACGCTTACTTGTCGTTCAATTCCCACCAGGTCACCAATCGGGGCCATCAGCGGCATGGTCAGATAAGCCTGCCCTGAACCCGATGAAACAAACAAGTTGATGGCCGATTGAATACCTAGCATGCCGACGGCAGAAAGTTCGGGCGGCAGGCCCACGAGCGGTTCGGACACTCCGTAGACAATAGTATGCAGCACTTGACCATCTTCCAGAATCAGCGCAATCCCCCGGGCAAAGCCAATCAATACAGCCGTACCCGCCAGTTCAGCCGCACCTTTGCTGAATGAAGCCGCGATGTTGTTGATTGACATCCGAGCAACCAGTCCAACTGTGATTGCCGCCGCAATAAACATGGCACCCAGTTCATTCAAATACCAGCCATATTGAGTAATGCCAAAGACCATAAGACCAATGGCAGAGACAATCAGTCCAACCACGAGCTTACGAGTGCCGGTCAAGATTGGATGATCAATGCCTTCAGGGGGTTGGGCCGATGGAACATCAACAACCAAGCTGAGCGATGGGTCGGCCTGGATTTTCCTCGTATAGCGCCAAACGTGGTGAATGGCAACTGCTAAAAAAGGCAGGAAAATCGCGGCTCGGAATTCTATCCCTGAGCCGGGCTGCAGCCCGGCAATATCTTGGGCAATAAATAGGGTGAACGGATTGATCAACGTGGCGCCATAACCAATGGCCGACCCACACAGCATGATAGCCATGGCCGCAATGGCATCCATCTTCATCGCCCGACATAGCGCCATGAGGATGGCCACCAGACCAATGTATTCTTCAGCCATGCCCAACGTTGCCGATGCAACTGCAAAAACAAACATTCCAGCTGAAATCAACAGCGCTGGTCGACCCTCAAATCGCTGAATAAAGCGGGCCAGAAAGGCATCGATCGCCCCTGTCTCGCGTATGACCGCCAGCGCACCGCCGATGATTAAGACAAAGAAGATAATGTCCGCCGCACCCACCATTGCCCGCGGCACAGCGGTAAATAATGCCCAGGGTGGAAGGGTTTCTGCATCGTCAACAACACTGTAGGTGCCGGCCACGACCACTTCGCGCCCCGAATCGTTGATGACTGTGTCGTAACTGCCCGCAGGTAACACCCAGGTCATGATCAGCGCAACGATCATCAGGAAAAACATCAGCGCAAGCGTATCCGGCATGCGGAAGCCTGGAGACTTAGGCGCGGAAGCATCAGGCTGGTTCATTGATTGTTCCCTCAATCAGATACCAAAGTATAGCCACGTGCAGACNTCGAGTGAGTAGCCCGCTCTGCGCCAAATGCTTCAGCCAAAAATACAGACCCCAGTGCCCGGGAATGACCGAAATGATTTGCTACTTCGCTATAGGAAATACTCCGGCCCTGCCACTGCCAGTCTTCGCTCAGCCATGGCCTGCCGATGGAGGTAGCGGCCATGGACTGTGCCTGCTTGATGAGGATCGTGTTCGGGTAATAAACGCGGCTTCGCTCTAGCGCACGGGACGTCACGATAAGAAGATAGACCAGCACCAGAAACATGCTGATCGAAATCAGCGCCTTGATTGTTTCTTATTGTTAAATCAACAAAAATGTCAATTGCCGGATTTAAGCACACCGATCATTCTGCGCCAAGGAAAGAAATACACAAGGTAAACGACCATATAGCTGAAGAACTCGGGCAATCCCGCGGCATCCGCGCCAAACAGAAAAAAGATCAGGCAGTGGCGTTTCACTACACTTTTATACGCCTCCCCAAAACCAAGCGCTGAGCGGCTTTGTGGCCGCTGTTGTCCAACCTGCAGGATGCTATCTTTGCTTGTGGTCGCCTGTTCTTCCTTTGCCAAGCGCTTGGCCGTTGCATGCTCCTTCTCGTGATATGGCTCCGGCAATTTGAACATCGTGCGCTGGGCGAGGAATGCCAGCGGTAGAAACCAGGCGTAAGATTTGAGCGCCTGCCAATAGTCGAGCAAATCCGGACTGGTAATCTCAACGCCATCGCCGGACGAAATCGGATAAAAGCTGTTCACGAAAATCGAATGGACGTAGTGGAATCCACCGAAGTGAATCGTGAAAAACAGCAGCAGGAACAGCATGCCGAATATATTGGCCACGATGCCTGCGGTCATGATCTGCAGTGTCTCCCGCCAATTCGGATCGTCTCTTCGCATCCGCACCAGCACGATAGCCGGGCTGAACAATTTCCACAGGATCAAGCTATAGCCAATCATCAGGCTGGCCAACCACATCGACCAGATCAGATCGCCGGTCTGTCAGCCTAAGTGCCATGCCAGTATCAATGCAACCACACAGCCAATCAGCTCCGGAAGCGTTGCGCGCCAGCCCTGATTGAAACTCTTGTGATCAGGCGGCCTGGTCATTGACGCCCAAGATGAAGGCTTGATACTCGTTGTTTGTATGAGACCATGCAGCGTTGCAGTAGTCGGTAGCACTCATCGAATCAGGCCGAACGAGTGGTTTCGTCAAGACACTCAGCCAGCTTCCGGAAGAAACAGCTCGAAACGAGCACCGCCCAGATCCGATGGATGCGCGCGGACGCTGCCGCCTAAAGCCTGGATCAACTGACGGGTGACCGCCAGCCCAAGCCCGGTGTTGGATCGGGTGGTATGGAAACGTTTGCCCAGCTCCCAGACGCGCTGATAGTCATCCAGGTCAGGCAAGCCATCACCGTCGTCCTCAACTACGATGCGAACGAAATCATCATGGCTGGCAACCGTGACGGACACTTTAGTCGATGCAAATCGCAGCGCATTGGACAGCAGATTCTGGACCGCGCGTTTGATCATGGTCGGATCGGCCAAGACCTCCGCCGGCTTGGCAAGAACGTCTACGCTGATCTCACTGTCCGCAGCCAGGTCCAGACAAACGTTTTGAACCAGTAAGCCAACCTCCACACGCTGAAAGACATCATCTTCCAGAGTCGATCGACCACCTGCCTGCACCAGCTTGAAGGCCTGTGCCACGTTGCGTTCCAACATATCGACCGTACTGTTCAGCGCATCTGAAGCTTGTACCGAAGGATGCCCTGCTAGCGACTGTACTGCAACAGAAACCACCTGCAGCGGCGTGCGCAGATCATGCATGATCGCTGCATTATGGTTGGCCGCTCGTTGATGGGCCGCTGAAATTTCAGTATTGATGGTTGCCAGGTCGGACTCTGCTTTTTCGGCTAACGCAGCCCGTCGTGCCAGCTCGACTTCTTCTGCTACCGCATCCGCAATCAATTGCAGCAGCTGTAGTTCTTCTGCGCTCCACTTGCGTGGCTGGTCATCAATGACGCAAAAACTACCGAGCACATTGCCGCCTTCGTCACAGATCGGCATGCCGGCATAGGCCGCCACGTTCAGATCGGGTATTGCAAGATTGTCACAAACGCGCTCATCGGTCAGTGCTTCCTCGACGACCAGCGCGCTGCGTTGATTGACCACATGCTGACAGAACGAATGACTCAGCGGCGTTTCGCGCTGTTGGTTCCATGGTTCGCCCAAGCCATGCGCAGCCGCGAAAAACTGTCGATGATCATCGACCAGTGATACCAGGCTGACGGGCGCTTTTAGTGCGCGTGCAGCGATACGCGCATACCGATCCAAAGCATCCCGCTCAGGCGTGTCGAGCAGCCCGGTTTCGGCCAAAGACTGCAGTCGGATTCGGTTCAGAAGATGGGCTTCTTCAGCAGTTGAAGGACTCATTGAGAATCAAAGCAGCGGCTCGAAATAGTGTTCCAGATTCAGAGTGTACCGGAATGCGGTCGAATCTCGGATCGACAGCTCATTGTAATCACCTTACCGGAAGCAATTGATCCGACACAATCAACATCAATCGGGTCTCGAAATCAACAGTAATGTTATAATTCCGTGCCAGGAATAAAGTATTTATTGGACCAGTTCATCCCGTCTCCAAGCTGTTTTTACACTCACTATCGCGGTACATCATGAACCTGTATTCCTCCTATCTCGAAGAAATTGAAGCCCGAAAACTGCAGGGCCTGCATCCCAAACCCATTGACGATGGCGCGTTGATACAGGAGATCATAGACCAGATCAAAGACACGCAAAATGAACATCGGGATCATTCGCTTCAGTTTTTCATCTTCAACACACTGCCTGGCACAACCAGCGCAGCCGGAGAGAAGGCACGATTCTTGAAGGACATTATTCTCGGTCGTGAAACCGTTGAGGAAATTTCGACCGGGTTTGCATTTGAGTTGCTGTCACACATGAAAGGCGGGCCATCGATTGAAGTGCTGCTGGACCTCGCGCTGGGTGACGATGCTGACACCGCACGTCAGGCTGCCGACGTGCTGAAAACCCAGGTATTCCTGTATGAAGCCGATACCGATCGCCTGAAAGCAGCGCATGACAGCGGCAATGCCATCGCCACCGAAATCTTGCAGAGTTATGCCAACGCCGAATTCTTCACCCAGCTGCCGGCGCTGGATGAAGAAATCCCGTTAGTGACCTACATTGCTGCCGAAGGTGATATCTCGACCGATCTACTTTCGCCGGGCAACCAGGCCCATTCCCGTTCCGACCGCGAGCTGCACGGCCAGTGCATGATTTCTCCGGAAGCCCAGGCCGAAATTCGCGCGCTACAGCAACAGCATCCGGACAAGCGCGTCATGCTGATTGCGGAGAGAGGCACCATGGGTGTGGGTTCGTCGCGCATGTCGGGCGTCAACAATGTCGCGCTGTGGACCGGCAAGCAGGCGAGTCCGTACATCCCGTTTGTCAACATCGCCCCTGTTGTTGCCGGCACCAATGGAATTTCCCCGATTTTCCTGACGACCGTCGACGTGACCGGCGGCATCGGGATCAATCTGAAAAACTGGACCCAGCAGCGTGATGCCGACGGCAACCCGATACTGGACGATGCCGGTAATCCTGTGCTGGAACAGCGCTATTCGGTGGCCACCGGAACGGTGCTGACCATTAATACGCGCAGCAAGAAGCTGCTGGATGAATCGGGTGAAACCGAGTTGATGGATATCGCCTCGGCATTTACACCGCAAAAAATGGAATTCATGCGGGCTGGCGGTTCTTACGCCGTCGTGTTCGGTAAAAAACTGCAGACGCTGGCCGCCGAGACCCTGGGCATCGATGCAGCAGACGTGTTTGCGCCGTCCAGGCTGATTTCGCATGAAGGTCAGGGCCTGACCGCAGTAGAAAAGATCTTCAACCGCAACGCATTGGGGGTACCCAAAGGCCAGCAGCTTCACGCTGGCTCGGACGTGCGCGTGCAAGTCAACATTGTCGGCTCTCAGGACACCACCGGCTTGATGACCTCTCAAGAGCTGGAGGCCATGGCGGCTACCGTCATTTCACCCACGGTCGACGGTGCGTTCCAGTCCGGTTGTCATACCGCTTCGGTCTGGGACCTCAAAGCGCAGAGAAACACGCCCAAGCTGATGGCGTTCATGAACCAGTTTGGCCTGATCACGGCACGGGATCCGAACGGCGAATATCACGCCATGACCGACGTGATTCACAAAGTGCTCAACGACATTACCGTTGATGACTGGGCCATCATCATCGGCGGTGATTCGCATACCCGCATGTCCAAGGGCGTTGCCTTTGGCGCAGACTCCGGCACCGTCGCACTGGCCCTGGCCACCGGCGAGGTCTCCATGCCGATTCCCGAATCCGTCAAGGTCACGTTCAAGGGTCAGATGGCCGACCACATGGATTTTCGCGACGTCGTCCACGCAACCCAGGCCCAGATGCTTGAACAGTTTGGCGAAAACGTGTTCCAGGGCCGCATCATTGAAGTCCATATCGGTACCCTGCTGGCCGACCAGGCCTTCACGTTCACCGACTGGACTGCCGAGATGAAGGCCAAGGCGTCGATCTGTATTTCCGAAGATGCCACCCTGATCGAATCACTGAAAATTGCCCAGTCGCGCATTCAAGGCATGATCGATGCCGGCATGGATAACGAACAACAGATGTTGAAAGGACTGGTCGACCGCGCCAGCCAACGCATTGAAGAAATACGCAGCGGCACCAAACCGGCGCTTCGGCCAGACGTAAACGCCCACTACTTTGCCGAGGTTGTTATTGACCTCGACCAGATCAACGAACCAATGATCGCCGACCCGGATGTGCATAATCCGGATGTCTCAAAGCGCTACACCCATGACACCATTCGCCCGATTTCCTACTACCGGGCCGAGAAGAAAGTCGACTTGGGCTTTGTCGGCTCGTGCATGGTGCACAAGGGCGATATGAAGATTGTGGCGCAGATGCTGCGCAACCTGGAAAAAGCGCAGGGCGAAGTGGCGTTCAACGCCCCGCTGGTCGTTGCCGCGCCGACCTACAACATCATCGATGAGCTCAAGGAGGAAGGGGACTGGGACGTGCTGCAGAAGTATTCGGGCTTCGAGTTCAATGACAATGACCCGAAAAACGAAGCACGAACCGAATACGAGAACATCATGTACCTCGAACGCCCGGGCTGCAACCTGTGCATGGGCAATCAGGAGAAAGCGGCCAAGGGTGATACCGTGCTGGCCACCTCGACCCGCCTGTTCAAGGGCCGGGTGGTCGAAGACTCGGACACCAAGAGCGGTGAATCGTTACTGGCCTCGACGCCGGTGGTGGTGTTGTCCGCCATCCTGGGCCGCACGCCCACCGTCGACGAATACAAGTCGGCCGTCGAGGGCATTGACCTGACCAGGTTTGCACCGCCAAAGCAAACGCCGATCGACAGTAAATCCGTGCATTTCTAAGCCCGGTTGTTGTGGCTCAACGAGGGTCAAAGCAGATCTGGATTATTTCACGATGCATTCATAACATGCGGGTAGTGTCGAATGATGTTCATTCACCAGCGATTCATTGCACTGTCGGCCCTGCTGCTGGCATTACTATTGGCGGGATGCGGAACCATGGATGATGTAAAACCGGTCGAGTCCGTAAACCTTCAACAATTCATGGGTGATTGGTACGTGATTGCCCATATCCCAACCTTTATTGAGGACGAAGCTTACAACGCGGTCGAGCGCTATGAGTTGGTCGAGCCCGACAAGGTCAAGACCACCTTTACGTTCAACGATAAGTCCTTTAATGGCGAATTCAAGGAGTACAACCCCACAGGATTTGTTCGAGAAGGGACTGGAAACGCGATCTGGGGCATGCGTTTTATCTGGCCGATCAAGGCTGATTACCGAATCGCCTACCTCAGCGAAGATTATTCTGAAACCATCATCGCCCGCAACAAGCGCGACTATGTTTGGATCATGGCGCGCACACCAATTATTGAAGAGGCGCGCTATCAGCATCTGGTTCAACAGGTTGAAGCCATGGGCTATAGCCTGGATGATTTACGAAAGGTGCCACAGCAAACGCTCGCCGAGCGTGCCGGCCCGGATTGATTGCTCCCGAAATAGGCGCCAGTAATGGCGGATCAGTTTCGGTCGCGAATAGCCTGTATCCGTTTTTCCTTGTTCATGTCGCTGCGACCCGAGATGTTGAGTTCAGCCGCTCGATTGCGCAGCTCATGTACGGTACGATCCTCAAGCCGTGAGTTGGGATTGCCGGTACCCTCGGTGGTCTTTTTAGGTGTACGACCCTCCTCACGGCGCTGCTTGTTCACAGTCCGCGCAGCAATTTCTTTTGCTTGCTGTTTGCTTTTTCCTCGATCCAGCTCGCTTTGCAGAACATGTTCGTACTGGCGCTGATCTTTATCATTCATTTCGCTCATATTGTCCATTAACACGTTGTCCCTAAACATGTTTTCTCTTGAAAGTAATGATGATAGATAGTATCGAACGAGGCCCGCATCTGCTTTAACTTATATTCATGAACGTATACTGGCCAGTCGCTTGACTGATCAGCTGCGGCGCCCACGCTTCTCTACTCAGGAACTCTTCCAATGATCGCCCGAATCCTATGCTGCCTTTGCTTGTTCGCTGCTTCCTGTACGCAAGCCCAAACCAACCCCACCATTGAGTCCGATAGCCTGCTGACTGCTCAGAGGTTGTCTGAACGTGCATTGGATAGCGATCTGGCCTACCGACTGACTGAATCGCTGACCACCGAAGTCGGTCCACGATTTGCCGGCACGGCACAGGATGAACGTGCTCGTGACTGGGCTGTGTCCATGTTCAATGAGTTGGGTTTCGAGAATGTCCGCGTCGAACAATTCGAAATGGATGTCTGGACCCGAGGAAATCCGAGCCAGGAACAGGTTGCCATCGTATCGCCTTTTCCACAGCCGCTTGTTGCGACTACGCTTGGCGGCTCGGCAGCCACGCCAGACGGTGGGCTGGAAGCTGAGGTTGCCTACTTTGCCAGCTTCGATGCGCTACAGGCATTCGAGGATTCCGTTGACGCACTCGACGGCAAGATTGTCTATGTCAATGATCGGATGGTCGCCTCCATTACGGCAGAAGGCTACGGCCCCGCCAATCGCAAGCGCACCATGGCCTGGGTTGAAGCCGAAGATCGAGGTGCGGCCGGCGTTTTGATCCGGTCGGTAGGCACCAGCAACAACCGTTTCCCGCACACCGGCATGATGCGTCGTCCGGAGGGCCGCACTGCGCGGATCCCGGCCATGGCATTGTCCAACCCCGATGCCGATCAGATCGAGCGCATCCATCAGCGCGGCAAAACGATGACCATTCGCATGAATACCGAAGCCGGCTGGCGCGGTCGGGCGACCAGCGGAAATATGATTGCCGAAGTCATCGGCGCTAAGGCGCCGGAAGAAATCATCATCATTGGCGCCCACCTGGATACCTGGGACAACAGCCCGGGTGCGCTGGATGACGGCTCGGGCGTTGGCATTGTCACATCAGCAGCCAAGCAGATTCTCGATCTTAACCAACGCCCGCGACGCACCATCCGCGTCGTGCTGTTCGGTGCCGAAGAAGTCGGTTTGCTGGGCGCTCGCGCCTATGCCGAAGCGCGCGTTGAGGACGGCACATTGGCCAATCACATCATTGGATCAGAAAGTGATCTTGGTGCACGTAAGGTGTGGCGCCTGACCTCGAACGTTGCAGAGCACGCTTACCCGTTTATTGACGCCATGCAAGTTGAACTGCAGCACCTCGGCATCCTGCGCGGCCCGAACGCCGGCAGCGGTGGCCCGGATATGATTCCACTGCAGCAAATGGGTATGCCGGTCGCACGACTGAGCCAGGATGGCACCGACATGTTTGAATTTCATCACACGGCAAACGACACCTTCGACAAGATCGTGCCCGAAGAAATGGCCCAAAACGTCGC
>JGI12210J13797_10685796_pt1 | contig 18359 bp, 13 predicted proteins | sample ElkSlonscriptome_3_FD_13797 | JGI IMG/M metagenome (IMG submission 13797)
AGATATTCGGCGTGCGGCACGGCCAGAACGACGCTGTCGTAGCGGCGTGAAAGCGCCTCCTGATCCAGCGCAAGGCCGTATTCTCGCCGCGCCTCTTCGTGATCGGCAAGCGGGTCGTGGATCGTGACCGCGTGCCCCAGCCGCTCGAGAGCGGCTACCAGATCGGCAACCTTGCTGTTGCGCAGATCGGGCACGTTTTCCTTGAAGGTCAGGCCGAGCATCAGCAGGCTTCCGGCCTGTTTGCAGGATGCGTGGATGCGTTCGGCAACCCACTGGGCCATGCCATCGTTGACGCCGCGCCCGGCGAGGATGACGCGCGGATCGTGGCCTAGCTGTTCGGCCCGGTGGGAAAGGTAATACGGATCGACGCCGATGCAGTGCCCGCCGACCAGTCCGGGTGAGAAGGGCAGGAAATTCCACTTGGTACGCGCCGCATCGAGCACGTCCCAGACGCTCAGATCCATCCGGCCGAAAATCTGCGCGATTTCATTCATGAAGGCGATGTTGATGTCGCGCTGCGCGTTTTCGATAACCTTGGCCGCTTCGGCTGCCTTGATCGAACTGGCTTCGAATGTGCCCCCGGACGTGATCGATCCATAAAGCCGGGACACCTTTTCCAGCGTTGCGGCATTGTCGCCCGAAACCACTTTGGTAATCTTGTCGATCGTGTGTTCGCGGTCGCCGGGATTGATGCGTTCCGGACTGTAACCGATGAAGAAATCGGTCCCCCATTTCAGGCCCGACACCTGCTCCAGTATCGGGGCGCAGATGTCTTCCGTCGCGCCGGGAAACACCGTGCTTTCATAAATCACGATCGGCGCGTCGCCTTGCGCCCCCCCGTTGCGGCCGCGGGCAAGCATTTCGCCGACGGTGCGCGATGCCGATTTCAAAATGGACAGATCGGGATTGCGGTCTTCGTCGATCGGCGTGGGCACGGTGACGATGTAGAAATCCGATGGCGGAACATGATCCGCCCGGTCCGTCACCGTCAGTGTGGAAGCGGCGAGGGTTCCAGGCTCTATTTCGGCGGTGCGGTCGTGGTTGTCTCCGAGTTCCCGGATACGGCCGGCATCGACATCGAACCCGGTGCAGTCATGCCGATGGGAAAGCGCCACGGCCAATGGCAGCCCGACATAGCCAAGACCGATGACCGCGACCCTGGCGGCAGCGTCGGAATGCATTGATTTGATACCCCTGAATTAATTGTCTTGTCGCGTGATGCGAATTCGCAGCGGCCCTACAGACGAGGAGGATCGCGGGCAATCGCGATCGCAGGGATAAAGGTCCATTTCGCCGCCAATTCGGGGCCTTGCCTTGGTCATCCACGCCTTGCGCACGATGGTCCGTCTGCTAGTTGCGCCGCGTGGCCTTTCGGAATCGCCTCGCGATTTCGGTTCAAAGGGGTCGATCAGGGCGCACATTTTGGCAATCCTCACTCCCTTCTCTTTTCGGTCGGCGTCGCTCTTCTGGGTGTTCGTCGCGTGGATCGTTGTCTTGTTCCTTACCGGTGGTTCGGCGCGCGGCGATATTTCGTCGCTCCTCGTCCTGCGGCCGGCTGCCATCCTCGTTGTCGCCGCATTGCTATTCACTGCGCGTCGAAACGATCTGGCCGATCATCGCATCGTGCTCGCGCTCATGGCGCTCGCCATCGCGCTCGTTGCGCTGCACCTCGTGCCGCTTCCCCCTGCGATGTGGCAGGCGCTGCCGATGCGCGAACTGATTGCCCGAATCGATAATGCTGTTGGCCTGGGCGATGTCTGGCGGCCGTTGACGATCGCGCCCGCAGCCACCTGGAATGCGTTCTACGCGCTGATGATCCCGCTATCGACCATCCTGTTTATGATCCGTTTCGGACCTGATCGATGGCCGCGTCTCGTCCCCGTGTTCCTGGCCCTTGGCCTCGCCTGCATGCTCCTTGGCCTGTTTCAGATCACGGCGGTAAGTGCGGACAGCGTGTTTTACCCTTACCGGGTCAGCAATTTCGGCGCCCCGGTCGGGCTGTTCGCCAATCGCAATCATACCGGCGCTTTCCTGGCGACGATACTTGTGTGGCTGGCGGTTTTCGGCAGCTTTCGCGGACCCGACGACGGGGGGTATCGTCTGCGCGTCTGGATCATGGCGCTCGCCATCCCGGTCGTGCTGTTTTTCCTGCTTTTGCTGGGGTCACGCGCAGGGTTACTGCTGGGCGTGATCGGCCTGCTCTCGATGCCGCTGCTTCATGTCGGCATGGCGAAGCGTTCGGCCGGGCGGCGGCTGGGCATGGCAGGGATGATGCTCGTCGGCGCCCTGGCGGTGTTCACGGTCGGCCTGCTGGCCTCGCGCGCCGAATCGCTCAATCGCCTGCTGGGGGAGGATGCCGGCGAGAATTACCGCATCACGACGTTTTTCCCCATTCTTCGGCTCGCCATCGATTATCTTCCGCTGGGATCGGGGATCGGTTCCTTCGTGACGGCCTACCAGCGCTATGAGCCACTGGAGAAACTGGAGCCACGCTATCTCAACCATGCGCATAACGACGCGCTGGAACTGCTGCTGACCGGCGGCTTGCCCGCCATGGCGTTGATCGCGATCGCGGCGTTCGTCCTGATCAGGGGCACGGCCCTCTCCTTCGGACAAGACTTGCGGAATACTTCGCTGGGTTTATTGAAAAAAGCAGCCAGTGTGACCCTTTGTCTTTTTGCTTTAGCCAGCATTGTGGATTACCCACTGCGTACACCTGCGTTATTGGGCTTCGCAGCAATGATGGCGGTCATGGTTGCCTACGCACCGGGCCGGGCCCGCCATAAAAGAAGCCGCACCGGCCCGCGTGCGGCATAGAATCGATACGGGATGGATCTCAAGTCATGAAATCGACAAGCCTTGCCGCGCTGTTCTCAGCTGTTGCACTCCTGCTTGCCGGGTGTGGTTCCGGCCCGCCGGTGGGTCCGCTTTCATCGGCGAACGGGCCGACATCGTCTGTGGTGGTTGCCGATGGCCCTTCGCTTCCACCTCCTTCGGCGGAAGATTTCGCCCTGTCGTTCAATCCGTATCGCATCGGGCCGTTCGATGTCCTGGAAATCGGCGTGTTCGGCGTCGAGGGACTGCAGCGGCAGGATTATCGCGCCGATGCCGATGGCCGCGTTTCCTTCCCCCTCGTCGGCCGGATCGATGCAGGCGGCATGACTCCGGGTGAACTGGAGCTTGAAATCGCGCGGCGGCTGGGTGAGGATTTCATTCGCAAACCGCGCGTCACCGTCAATCTGAAGGAAACGACCAGCCGCGTCGTGACGATCGCGGGTGAGGTCGAACGACCCGGCTCCTACCCCGTTCTTGGCCGCATGACCCTGATCCGATCGGTAGCCGAGGCGGGCGGGCTCGACGAACTGGCCAAATCCAGCGAGGTGCTCGTATTTCGCACCGTCAATGGTCGCCGGATGGCCGCGATTTACGATTTGCGCGGCATTCAACGCGGCAATTACGACGATCCGGAAATCTACGCCAGCGACCTGGTCGTTGTCGGCGAATCCGGTCAGAAACGCTTCATCCGCAACGCCGTCGGCGCGGCGCCCGCGATCATCGCCCCCATCCTCGTCACGCTGTTGAACAACAACAATTGATGTCCCCGTCCGGTCGACCCGCCGCCGGGTCTGACTACGGGAAAAAACGAAGAGCAACCGGAAACGGATAATGAACCGACCCGTCGTCGAACCTCTCTATGATCGGCAATCAGCCGAATTTACGCGCGAATCCGGCTCCGAGCCCAGACAGCCGATTCTGCTGCAATACTGGCAGAGCCTGCTGCGCTGGAAATGGGTGGTTATCGGGATCGTCGCGGCCGCGCTGGCAGCGGGATTGATCGCCACATTGCTGATGACGCCGCAATACACCGCGGAGGCGCGGCTCGAAATCAGCAGGGAAGAGCCCAATATCACCAGCGTCGAAGGGTTGGAAAATGCCCAGACCGGGCAGGACGACGAATTCTACCAGACGCAATATTCCAACCTTCGCGCCCGTTCGCTGGCTCTGCGGATCGTGCGCGGTCTGCGGCTTTCCACGAATGAAGGTTTTTTCGCGTCGCACGGCATCGCCCCCGATGAATTGCCGAACGCTTCGGAGGGTGGAGCCGACACAACGCTCAACGATGAACGGAACAATCGCGAGCTGCGTGAAAATCTTGCGGTTGAATTGCTGCTCGACAACGTGACGATCGCGCCAATCTCGCGGTCGCGACTGGTCGACATTCGCTACACCAGCGCATCGGCGGATTATGCCGCGATCATAGCCAATCGCTGGGCGAGCGAATTTATCGCTGCAAGCAGCGACCGGCGATTCTCACGCACCGCGGATGCGCGCGACTTTCTCGAACAGAGGCTGGCCGAACTCGCTCAAAGGCTCGAAGAATCGGAGCGGCGCGCCGTCAATTATGCGGCCGCGAACGATATCGTGACGCTTGGAAATTCGGTCACGCCCGATGGTCGTTCCCTGGTCGATCGCACCCTTGCCTCGACCGATCTCGAAGCATTGAATACTGCGCTGGGCCAGGCCACGGCGGATCGAATTGCTGCGGAAAGTCGCCTTGCCGGCCCGGACAATGCCAGCGCGGGTGCGATGAACCCGACGCTTACCACGCTGAGGCAGCGCTTGGCCGAAGCGGAGGCGGAATATGCCCGGCTGATGAGCCAGTTCAAGCCGGATTATCCGCCAAGCGTCGCGCTGCAAAGCCAGATCGCCGATCTGAGGGCGTCGATCTCGGCGGAGGAAAACCGGATCGCGGTGAGCCGGACGAACGAATTCCGCGAAGCCGCGCGCCGTGAAAGCGATCTTCGCCAACAGGTCAACGAACAGAAAGGCCGTCTGTCCAGTCAGAACGCGGCCTCGATCCAGTACAACATCTACAAACGCGAAGCGGACACGAACCGGCAGCTCTATGACAGCCTGTTGCAGCGCTACAAGGAGATCGGCGTCGCCGGCGTCTCGGTCAACAACATGTCGATCATCGACGCGGCCGAAGTGCCCGCCGTGCCGAGCTCTCCCGACCCGTTCCTCAACCTTGCGCTCGCCCTGATCGCGGGGGTTGGTCTGGCTTTCGGGGCACTGGTGGTGCTGGAGCAGATCGACGAGGGATTGCGCGATCCCGCCGATGTGCGCGATGCTTTGGGCATACCGTTGCTGGGTACCGTCCCAAGCGTCGAACACGACGATTTGATGGCCGAGCTGGAGGATCGAAAATCGGAACTGTCAGAGGCGTATTTCAACGTCAAATCGAACCTCGCCTTCGTTACGGAACGTGGGTTCCCGCGGTCGCTGATGGTGACGAGCACGCGGCCCGCGGAGGGCAAGAGCACGACCAGCGTATCGCTCGCCCAGACATTGTCGCGCACCGTTGGCCGCGTCCTGTTGCTCGATGGCGATCTGCGTTCGCCGTCCTGTCACAAGATTCTCGGCCTCTCGAACGCAAGGGGCCTCAGCAATTACCTCGCCGGGGAAGCCGACTGGCAAGGCATGATCCAGCAAACCGACAGCGCCTCGCTCGACTTCATATCGACCGGCCCTCCGCCGCCCAGCGCGGCTGAATTGCTCAGCACCGATCGCATGGCCAACCTGCTGGGCGAGCTCGCGTCCCGCTACGACCATGTCATCATCGATGCGTCGCCGCTTCTCGGCCTTGCCGACGTTCCGTTGCTGGCCCGAACGGTCGAGGGATGCGTGTTTGTGGTCGAGACGAACGGTGTTTCCAAACGCTCGCTCAGCGCATCGCTCGACCGATTGCGTCAGGCGAACGCACGTCTGTTCGGCGCGGTGATGACGAAATACGAAAAGAGCGCGACCGGATACGGCAACGATTATGGCTACAGCTACGGCTATGGCGACGACAAGGGCTGATCCGGGACAGCCGAAAACGAAAGGCCGTCGCCCGGTATTCGCCGCCTTGGCGGCTGTCGCGGCGCTGGCCTTCTCTTTTCATGCGTTTACGATCGTGTTCGATGCCCTGTTCGCATCCCGCAATCCGGCGCTGGCCGCGCGGGTAACCGATAGCGCGGAGGCGAAGGTCGGGCTGTGGCAGATCGCCAGCGCGCGAGAGGCTGACAATTTCGCAAGGGGTGAAATCCGCAATTTTGCAGTCTCTGCCGTACTCGGCGATCCGCTGAATGCGGGGGCATTGCGGGCACTGGGCTATCACGAGGACCATCTCGGCAATTACGATGAGGCCCGCCGACTGGCCCGGCTGGCGCAGGACATCACGCGGCGGGACGAATTGAACCAGCTGCTGCTGGCGCGCCTTTCGGCAAGGGACGGCGATGTCGGCGCGGCGATGCAACATCTCGGGACGGCTCTCACCACCAGCCGCAGAGCGCGCGAGGAAATTTTCGCCCTGATGTTCCCGCTTTTGCGAAACGCCGAGTTCCAGGATGCCCTCGCCAACCAGATTTCTGCCGACAATGACTGGAGCGTCGCGTTCCTGGATCGCGCTCTTGCATCGCCTGAGGTGGACCAGAAGGATATCGGCCGGATCGTCCTTTCCGGTCGACCGGAGGATATTCGCCCCCTCGCCGACGCGATCGGCCCGAACCTGCTCTCCGCCGTCGCGCGGCGCGGCGATGCCGAGATGGTCGGCAGTCTGTTCGCTTTGTTTATGCCCGATCGCGAAGGAGTGCTGGAAGACGCCAGCCTGTCGGCCCGCACTGCGCAACCGGGGCTGGGTTGGCTCGGCTGGTCGCCCGCGATCGGGACGGCTTCCGGCGCGGAGCTGGGGAAAACGGATACAGGCGATTTCGGGGTGCTGGCGTGGTCGAACGACGCGCAGGAGCGGACAGCGGTGCTGCGCCGCGTGCTGCAATTGCCCGATGGACGCTATGCGTTGACCGACCGGCGCGAACCGACGGGTTCATTACAGGCGCGATTCGATTGGATCATCCAGTGTCACGGCGCGGGAAAGTGGAATGCTCTACCGATGGAGGAAACCAACGACGAGACGCGTTTCACCATCGATGCGGATTGCCCGATGCAGATCATTGAATTGCAAACCGGCTCGGCGCGCGGAAATGGTGGCGGAGAAGTCGTGATCGATAACCTCGCCATCCGGCGCATCAACCCGGCGGGCGAGGATCGACAATCGCCAACATGAAGCCCGACTACGATTGCGTTGTCATCGGTGCGGGCGTGGTTGGCATTGCGATCGCGCGTGAAGCCGCGATGCGCGGAATGACCACGCTTCTGCTGGAACGTCACGCGCGATTCGGATCGGAGACCAGTTCACGAAACAGCGAGGTGATCCATGCCGGGATCTACTATCCGCCCGGCTCGCTAAAAGCGCGCTGCTGCGTCCGTGGGCGTGAGGCGCTTTACCGGTTCGTCGAAGAGCGCGGGATAGCCCACCGCGCTTGCGGGAAGTTGATCGTTGCGAGCAGCGAGGAGCAATTGTCCGATCTCGAAGCGCTTCATGACAGGGCACAAATCAATGGAGTGAGCGATCTGAAATGGCTGGACAAGTCGCAGGTCCGCCGCGCCGAGCCACAGCTTGATGCGGTGGCGGCGATCCATTCCCCGCACACCGGGATCGTCGATTCCCACGGGTTCATGCTGGCGCTTCTGGGCGAAGCGGAGGCAAATGGTTGCCAGCTCGCGCTCAATACGCAGATCAGTGGGATCAGCCGCAAAAACGATGCATGGACGCTTTTCATCGAAGGATCGCCCGATCCCGTTCTAACCACTCGAATGGTGGTCAACGCGGCGGGCCTGGAGGCGGCGCCCATGCTGCGCCGGATCGAAGGTTATCCAGAACAAGGCCAAGTCATTCCCCATTTCGCCAAGGGGACCTATTTTACCTATGACGGGCCGGTGCCGTTCGACCGACTTGTCTATCCGGTCCCGCAGCCCGGCGGGTTGGGTATCCATCTCACCCTCGACCTGCAGGGGCGCGCCCGATTCGGACCGGATGTGGAATGGGTGGATCGACCGGAATACGATGTCGATGCCGGAAAAAGGTCCAGTTTCGCTGAATCTATCCGTGCCTATTGGCCCGGCGTCGAAGCCGAACGCCTGCAACCGGGCTATGTCGGCGTGCGGCCCAAGATCGTCGGCCCGGGCGAAGCCGCAGCGGATTTCGTTGTCGAAGGACCGGAATCTCACGGGCTAGGCGGGCTGATAAACCTGCTGGGCATCGAAAGTCCGGGCCTCACATCTTCCCTCGCCCTGGCCGAGATCGCGATCGACAGATTGATCGGTCCGGATTGACTGTTTTGCGGCGCGTCCCGTTTGCAGCGAGCATTGGTTCTTAGTATGCGCCGATCAAACGCGACAACGACTTCGCGCCCGTCACAAGGTAATGGATATAATGCAGGATTTCGCTCTGATCGGGGCCGCCGGCTACATCGCGCCGCGCCACATGGCGGCGATCCGCGACACGGGCAATCGCATCGTGGCCGCGCTCGATTCGAACGATTCGGTCGGCATCATCGACAGCTTTTTTCCCGATGCCCATTTCTTCACCGAATTCGAACGGTTCGACCGGCACCTGGACAAGCTGCGCCGCAAAAATGCCAGGCAGGACCGGTCCGAAAATGATCGGGATAATGACCGGCGGGGCGGAGCAATCGACTACGTCTCGATCTGTTCGCCGAACTACCTGCATGATTCGCACATTCGCTTCGCCCTGCGATCGGGATGCGATGCGATTTGCGAAAAGCCCCTCGTCCTCAACCCGTGGAACCTCGATGGCCTTGCCGAAGTGGAACGCGACACCGGTCGCTCGATCAACACGATCCTGCAATTGCGGCTGCATCCCTCGATCATGGCGCTGAAAGAGCGGGTCGACGCGGCTCCCGCCGATCGAAAATTCGACGTCGATCTCAGCTACGTTACCGCGCGTGGCCGCTGGTATCATCAAAGCTGGAAAGGCGACATTCGCAAATCCGGCGGAATTGCGACGAATATCGGCGTCCATTTCTTCGACATGCTGCATTTCCTGTTCGGCGAATTGCAGTCGGTCATCGTCCATCGCGACGAACCGACGCGGGCTGGCGGCTATCTTGAATACGAACGTGCGCGAGTGCGCTGGTTCATGTCGCTCGATCCTGCCGATGTACCGGCGGCCGAACGCAATGCAGGGCAGCGCACCTATCGTTCAATCACCGTCGACGGTGACGAGATCGAGTTTTCCGGCGGGTTCACCGATCTCCATACGCGCAGCTACGAAGAGATCCTGAAGGGTCGCGGTTTCGGAATAGAGGCGAACCGGACCGCGATCGAAACCGTATCGCAAATCCGCAATGCGAGCGTGCAGTCCGATCGTGGTGAATGCCATCCAATGCTGAAATCGGCATGACGAAAGGGATTTTCATCCACGACAGCGCCATCGTCGATGACGGTGCCGAGATCGGTGACGGATCGCGGGTCTGGCATTTCGCGCATATCTGCTCGGGCGCACGGATCGGGGCTGGCGTTTCGATGGGGCAGAACGTCTTCATCTCCGACAGGGCACGGATCGGCGATCGCTGCAAGATTCAGAACAATGTCTCGATCTTCGACAACGTTACCCTCGAAGACGGGGTGTTCTGCGGGCCGAGCATGGTCTTCACCAATGTTGCAAATCCGCGCGCACTGGTCGAACGGCGCGGCGAATATCGCGATACGCTGGTCCGGCATGGCGCGACGCTTGGCGCGAATTGCACGATCGTGTGCGGCACGACGATCGGGCGGTTCGCCTTCGTCGCGGCGGGCGCGGTGGTGATCCGCGACGTGCCCGATTATGCATTGATGGCGGGCGTCCCCGCGCGCCAGATCGGATGGATGAGCGAATACGGGGAGCGATTGGACCTGCCGTTGCGAAACGACGACGATCACAATAACGGGGACAATAACGGGGGCGATCGACAAGCGGTGTGCGAGGCGACGGGCGCGCGCTATGTCCTTCGCGACAATGTCGTTTCGCGGATGGGGGATACGACGTGATCGAATTCATAGACCTTGCCGCGCAACAGCAACGGCTGCGATCCGAAATCGACGCCGGAATCGCCCGCGTGCTCGCGCATGGGCGGTACATCCTCGGCCCAGAGGTGGACGAGCTTGAGCACGCGCTGGCCGATTATGTCGGCGTCGATCATTGCATCACCTGCGCTAATGGAACCGACGCGTTGCAGATCGCTCTGATGGCGCTGGATGTGGGGCCAGGCGATGAGGTCATCACGCCCGATTTCAGCTATATCGCCACGGCAGAGGCCGCCGCAATCCTCGGCGCGCGTCCGGTTTATGTCGACATCGATCCGGCCACCTACCTGATGGATCCCGCCAAACTCGAAGCCGCGATCACACCACGCACGAAAGCGGTCATTCCGGTATCGCTTTACGGGCAGTGCGCCGACTTCGATGCGATCAACGCGATCGCCGATGCCCATTCGATCCCCGTCATAGAGGATGCCGCGCAAAGTTTCGGCGCCAGCTACGAGGGTCGCAAAAGTGGTTCGCTTTCGACCATTGCGGCGACCAGTTTCTTTCCGTCGAAGCCGCTTGGCTGTTACGGCGATGGCGGGGCGATGTTTACCGCCAATTCTGACCTCGCCACGCGGATGCGGCGGATCGCGCGGCACGGGCAGGACCGGCGCTATCACCATGTCGAGATCGGGATCAATTCGCGGCTCGATACGCTGCAGGCGGCGATCCTGCTGCCCAAGCTGGCGATACTCGACGATGAGATTTCCGCGCGCGATGCGATCGCCGGCAAATACGACCGCGCCTTTGCCGCCACATCGCAAATTACTGCGCCAATGGTGCGGCAGGGCAATCGCAGCGCGTGGGCGCAATATACGATCAGGGTGGAGAGCCGCGAAACGGTGCAATCGACATTGAAAGCGGCCGACATTCCGACCGCCGTGCATTATCCCCGGCCATTGTCGGCGCAGCCTGCAGTGGCGGATGGGGATGCCGATTGCCCGATCAGTGCCAGCGCCGCGCGCGAAGTGATAAGCCTGCCCGTCCATCCCTACATCGACAGCGATCAACAGGAACGCGTCATCACCGCCATAATCGGCGCAGTCTAACCATTCGGCGCAATCGCGCCCGGCTTTTCCAGCCGTTCAATCAATTCAAGGATAACACCATGCATTTCGAAGGCAGCAAGCTTCTCGTCATAGGAGGGGCCGGCCTGATCGGGTCGCACACGGTCGATGCATTGTTGCAGCAGGACGTCGCCGAAATTGTCATCTACGACAATTTCACGCGCGGTCGGCAGGAGAACCTCCACGATGCCCTGCGCGATCCGCGGGTCCGCATATTCGAGGCGGGCGGCGACATCCTGCAAACCGATATCCTCGATGCGGCGATGCAGGGCGTGGACGGCGTGTTTCATTTCGCCGCCCTGTGGCTGCTGCAATGCCACGAATACCCCCGCTCCGCCTTCAACGTGAACGTCGAGGGGACGTTCAACGTCATGGATGCCTGTGTGCGAAACGATGTGAAACGGCTGGTCTATTCGTCCTCCGCTTCGGTCTATGGCGATGCCGTGACCGATCCGATGGAAGAGGATCACCCCTTCAACAACAAGAACTTCTATGGCGCGACGAAGATCTGCGGCGAGGCGATGCTGCGCGCCTATCACCACCGTTATGGTCTCGATTACGCGGGACTGCGATATATGAACGTCTATGGTCCGCGTCAGGATTATCACGGGGCCTATATCGCGGTGATCATGAAAATGCTCGATGCGATCGATCGCGGCGATGCGCCGACCATCCTTGGCGATGGATCGGAGGCGTTCGATTTCGTTGCGGTGGAGGATTGTGCGAAGGCGAATGTCTGCGCGATGAAAGCCAATGCGACCGACGAATTCTACAATGTCGGCACGGGCGTCCGCACCAGCCTCAAGGAACTGGCTGAAAAGCTGATCAATCTGACCGGTTGCAACCAAGAGATCAATTACGCCGAACGAAGCCAGGCGACGCTGGTTCGCAACCGGATCGGATCGCCGGTCAAGGCGTCGCAGGACATCGGATACACCGCCGATATCGAACTCGACGAAGGGTTGCGGCGATTGATCGACTGGCGCGCGACGCACAAGGAAGAAGTTGCCGAGCGACGTCGTGCCGTAGGTCTGTCACAATGAGCGACACGGTAAGGATGAACGTGCCGATCGCGCGCACCTCGCTCGACGATCACGAAATCGAAAGTGTCCTGGCGCCCTTGCGATCCGGCTGGCTGGTTCAGGGCCCGAAGGTCGCCGAATTCGAGCAGAAATGGTCGACCTTTACCGGGGCGGCGCATTCGGCCGCAGTGACAAGCTGCACAAGCGGTCTGCACCTGTCGGTCGTCGCACTCGGCCTCGCGCCGGGGGACGAAGTCATCGTTCCTGCCTTCACCTGGATTTCCACCGCGAACGTGGTCGAACACCAGCAGGCGACCACGGTTTTCTGCGACATCGACCTCGAAACGTTCAACATCGACGTTGACGCGATCGAGGCTCTGATCACTCCGCGGACGAAGGGGATCATCCCGGTTCACCTGTTCGGGCTGGCCGCGAACATGGATGCGATCAACGCGATTGCGAAGCGCCACGGCCTATGGGTGGTCGAAGATGCCGCGTGCGGTTTCGGCGCAACCTATCACGGGAAACACGTGGGCACGCTGGGCGACACCGGCGCGTTCAGCTTTCACCCGCGCAAAGCGATCACCACCGGCGAAGGCGGGATGGTCACGGCGAACGATGACGCCCTGATCGAACGGATCCGCCGTCTGCGCGATCACGGGGCGGCGATGTCCGACCTTCAGCGCCACCTCGGCCCGCGGCCCTATCTGCTCGCCGATCACCCGCTGGCCGGATACAATCAGCGCATGACCGACATGCAGGGCGCGCTGGGGTCGGCCCAGATGGATCGCGCCGATGCCATCGTCGCGGAACGGCGCGCGCGCGCCGCTCGCTACGACACGGCGTTTGCCGGATGCGACTGGCTGAGAACACCGCAAGTGCCCGCCGGATACGAGCATGGATACCAAAGCTATCCGTGCCTGTTCATGCCCGGCGAGATCGGCGCCGACACCGTGAAGCGCGTGAACGATCGGCGCAACACGTGGATGGAGGCGTTGCAGAATGCCGGCATTTCCACCCGGCCCGCGACGCACTCGGTCCATATGCTCGGATATTATCGGGAAAAATACGACCTGACCGAAAGCGATTTTCCAAACGCTTTCGCCGCGAATGATTGTTCGATCTCGCTGCCATTGTTCCACGGCATGACCGACGACGAACAGGATTACGTGATCGAAATCGTGTGCAAGGGTCCGAATAGCTGATGTGCGGCATTGTCGGCCTGCTCGATTTTTCAGGAAAACCCGTTTCCGGACACAAGGTCGAGGTCATGCGCGATGCGCTGACCCACCGTGGTCCGGATGGCTGCGGGATATGGACCGAAGGCAATGTCGGCTTCGGCCATCGGCGGTTGAAAATCATCGACCTGTCGGATCAGGCCGCGCAGCCGATGGTCAGCGTCGAGCATCGCTACATCCTGAATTTCAACGGGGAAATCTACAATTTCCGCGAATTGCGCCGTGAACTGGAGGATCTGGGTTACTGGTTCCGGTCGTCCAGCGATACGGAGGTCGCTCTCAACGCCCTGTGCGAATGGGGTGCCGATGCGATCATGCGGTTCAACGGCATGTTTGCCTTCTCACTGTGGGATCGAAAAAATCGCACGCTGCTCCTCGGCCGCGATCGTTACGGGATCAAACCGCTTTATCACGCGCAGCAGGGGACGCGTTTCTGGTTCGGGTCCGAACAAAAGGCATTTCTGGCCGATCCCGATTTCGAGCGTAGCCTAGATAACGCCGCGCTGTACGAATATTTCACGTTTCAGAACCTGTTCACCGATCGCACCCTGCTTTCCGGCACGAACATGTTGCCTGCGGGTCATTACGCGACGCTCGACCTCAACGATGCCGATCCGCAGCTGAAACTGACGCAGTATTGGGATTATTCCTTTGCCGAACCGGATGAGCAGATATCGCATCAGGAATACCGGGACGAACTCGATCGCCTGTTCCAGCAGGCGGTCAGGCGCCAACTGGTCAGCGATGTCGAGGTTGGAAGCTACCTTTCGGGCGGTATGGATTCGGGATCGATAACCGCGATCGGCGCGACGCAGTTCGACAATCTGAAAAGCTTCACCTGCGGATTCGACCTCAGTTCGGCATCGGGGATCGAGCTTGCCTTCGACGAACGCGCCAAGGCCGAGGCGATGAGCGCGCGGTTCAGGACCGAGCATTACGAAATGGTTCTTAAAGCGGGCGATATGGAACGTTCGCTGCCGGCGCTGGCATGGCATCTCGAAGAGCCGCGCGTGGGGCAATCCTATCCCAATTACTACGCCGCGCGGCTGGCCAGCCGGTTCGTCAAGGTGGTGATGTCGGGTGCGGGCGGCGATGAATTGTTCGGCGGCTATCCGTGGCGCTATTACCGCGCGGCGGTGAACCGCGATTTCGACCATTATGTCGATCAGTATTACGATTACTGGCAACGGCTGGTCGACCGGGAAAACCGCGACCGGTTGTTCGCGCCCACGGGTTGCAACGCGGACAGCGTATCCCCGCGCGATATCTTTCGCGGCGTGTTCGACACCCACGACAACCAATTGTCGCGGCCAGAGGATTACATCAACCATTCGCTATATTTCGAGGCGAAGACGTTCCTGCACGGCCTGTTCGTGGTGGAGGACAAGCTGTCGATGGCGCACAGCCTCGAAACGCGCGTGCCGTTCATGGATAACGACCTCGTCGATTTCGCGATGCGATGTCCCATATCGTTGAAGCTCAACCGGCTGGACGAGGCGGTGCGGGTCGATGAAAACCAGATCGACAAGCAATCGGGGAAACTGTTCCGCAAATCGAACGATGGCAAACAGATCCTGCGCGACATGATGGCACGCCACATTCCGGACGACGTGACGAAAGCGCAGAAACAGGGCTTTTCGTCCCCCGATGCGAGCTGGTTCAAAGGCGACAGCATCGATTTCGTCCGCCGGAAACTGTGTGGGCGCGATGCGCGGATTTTCGATGTGCTCGACCGTGAAACGGTTCATTCGCTGGTCGACGATCACCTCGAAGGCCGCGAAAACCGCCGCCTGCTGATCTGGTCGCTGCTGAACGTGAACGAATATCTGGAGCAGGTGTTGTGACGCGCCAGCGCGCTGTTTTCCTCGGCAGCAAGGCGTTCGGGTTGAGCGTTTTCAGGGCGTTGAAGGACGCAGCGCCCAAGGTCGAGTGGGAAGTGATCCATCCAAGGGATGACAAGGATCCGCGTTCAGTCGAAAGCGAGTTTCGTCAATTCTGCCTTTCCGTCGATGTGCCGTTCGCCACGCTCTCTGCGAAGACAGCACAGGACCGCATCCTCGAAGGCGGGCCTGATTTCGTTTTCGTATGCGGCTGGTACGCGTTGATCGACGCGGCAATTCTGCAATCGGGCCCCCGATTTTTCGGTATCCATAACAGCATGCTGCCTCGGTACCGGGGCGGTGCCCCGCTGGTCTGGGCGCTGATCAACGGCGACGCCGTCGTGGGGTCCAGCCTTTTCGCGCTGGGCGATGGCATGGACGACGGGGACATCTTCGATCAGGTCGAAATCGATGTCGGCCCGGATGAGCACATTGCCAGCGTTTCGACCCGGATCGAGGGCGAGTGGGTCGAACGCTTACCGCAAGTCTGGACCAGAGCGCTGGCGGGATCGCTTGAGGGCAGGGCGCAAGACCACGGCGAAGCGACCTACTCCGCCCAGCGCAAACCGGAGGACGGGCGGATCGACTGGACATGGCCTGCGCGGCGCATCCACGATTTCGTCCGCGCCCAATCCGCACCCTATCCCGGCGCTTTCACCAAGGGGCCGAATGGACGCATAACCATCAACGAAACGGGGATTTTCGATGCGCCGGTTTTCGGGACGCCGGGGCAGATTGCGCTTCGTAGCGATGACGGCCCGGTCATTGCCTGCGGAGAAAACACGGGTTTGGTGGTCGCATCTGCGACCGGCCCTGATGGTTGCGATAATCTTGGATCGCTGTTCGCAACACTCTCCCTGCGGTTCTGATTGCGATGCGACCAGTTGGGATGTCTCGATTAAAAACTCGCGGGTGTCACCGGATAAATCGATGCGCGCATTAACCTTTCACAGCGAGGAAGCGGCCTATTCCGGTCGCTTCATGCACGAATGAGTTCTGCGCCCCCGACTTCGGCGGAACCGCGATAGCGGTCGGTATGGATATGCCGGACATCCTGGCAATTTGCGGAATTGCCCTTGGCAATCTCGCCCATCGCTTGTGGCTCTTGCCACGCGATCGGATGACGTTCGATAGCTGGGGCCATCTGTATTTCACTTTTGCCGTCGGGCGTGGCGGGAGAGGGCCGTTCAAGCCGATCACGCCGCAAGTCGTAGCGGCGCGGGATTTTTATTACCCGCTGCTGCCCCACTGGATCTACAGCCATTTGCCGCACGAATTGTTGTTGCGGCGCAACCATCTGATCAATCCGCTGTTCGAAACCGGCTTTCTGGTGCTCGCGCTGCTTATGGCGATGGCGGCCGGGTGGACACCGGGCCTCGTGCTGATCGCGGGGCTTGCCTACGTTTTCACTCCGCTATGGTTTTCGAAACTCGCCATCGGTCCACGTGTTCTGAACTTTACCACGCGGACGTTTTCCGAACTGATCTATCCGCTCGCGCTTGGCATTGTGCTGTTCCCGCTGCCCATGCCCGACATCGCCGCAGTGTTGGCGGGGGCGGTGCTGCTGGCCATGGTTTTGCTGGGCAGCAAATTCGGCGTGCAAACCGTATTCATGGTCACGCCGGTCGTAGCCCTGTTCGCCAGCAGCCCCATCCTCGCAGTATCACTGCTGCTTGCCACCGGTATTGCGCTGGTGGTTTCGGGCGGGAATTTCGCGCGTCAATTGCGTCAGCAAGGCGCCCATCTCGGCCGTTACTTTTCCGAGCTGCGTTATGGCAGAATGCCGGTCACGGCTCGCAACAGCATCGCCAAACTGCGCGAATGGTCGTCGGACAAACCACGCTCGCGCAATGTGCGCAGGCTGGTTTTCAACTGGTTCGCGACCAATTCATTTACCGGGGTGCTGCTGCGCGCACCGCACATCGTCTTGATTGTCATTCTCGCGTTGTATGCGGCGTCGACCGGGCGCGAGGTTAATCCTGCCCTGTCCGCAATGATCGCGGGCGCAGCGGCGGTGTATGTCCTGACAAGCCTTCGCTGGTTCCTGTTTCTGGGTGAGGCGGAACGCTATCTCAGCCATGTTTCGATCTGGTCGAACCTCTTGTTCGTCGCTCTATGTGCGAGCCTCGATATCATGGCACTGGTATGGCTCGCCATCGTTTATGGCGCAGCGATCTCCGTGGCAGAGCGCGCATTGCTGCGTGGCGGCATCGACCGCGCTGCGGCGACGTCCGAAACAGCGGTGATCGATTACCTTGGCAAACAATCCGAAAATCGCACCATCCTCGTCTATCCCTATCACGCGGTCCCTCCCTATCGCATCATGATCGAGACGCAGCACGTTTGCGTATTTCCCATCATCGCGGGTGAAGCGCACAAACAGGCGATGAAGGGGGTCGAAGACTACCCGCGCATCGATCTGTCGCGCCTGACCGACAGCGCGGAATTGGCGGGCGTCGACACTCTGGTGATCGAACCCGAAGAACGCGCCGCCCATATGCCCGAATGGTCGCCGCCGCCGGGCTGGAACCGCGTGCCGGGCGATTTCGGAAAGCTCGAAGTGTATGAGCGGCTGGACCGAGCGGCGATTGCCGCGCAAGCTGACCCGTAATCCATGAACGCGTTCAGACAATTCCTGATCTACGGCCTTGCCGGCACAGCGAGCCGGCTGGTCATGGTCTTTCTCGTCCCGCTCTATACGCGCGCGCTCGATATCACGGCTTATGGGCGGCTCGAATTCCTGCTCGCAGGTGCGACCCTTTTCACCATCCTGATCGGCCTGCAGAGCGAATCCGCCGTGCTGCGCGAATATCACCGCGCCAAAGAAGAGGATCGATTGTCCGAATTGCGCTGGGCCGCGGTGACGATTGCTGGTGGCGGCTCCGCAATTGCCGCGCTGATCGCAGCGGGATTATGGATCGCGGGCGTCATCCCGGCCGAATTCGTGTCGCTTATCCCGCTGGTCCTGTCGATCGCCGCCGCATCGCAATTGCTCGGAATCCAGCTGGTTCTGCTGCGCTGCGATGAAAGGCCGGTCCGTTTTGGCGCAGTTTCTTTCGCCGACGTCCTGATCGCTGGCAGCGCGAGCGTCGTTGCGATTCTCGCGATGGGTTGGGGTATCGAAGGGGCGCTTGCCGGCATACTTGCTGGAAAGGTCATAGGCGTGGCGCTTGCGTGGAGTTCGAC
>JGI12210J13797_10080049_pt1 | contig 18332 bp, 11 predicted proteins | sample ElkSlonscriptome_3_FD_13797 | JGI IMG/M metagenome (IMG submission 13797)
CGAACATCGAGAGTTGACAAACGTGAGAGAGTAGCACATCACAATTGCAGAACGATTATGATGTGCTGGATTAAACTTCAGGGGCGATCGCGCCTATCTCCCATCAGCTTCGGTGTTTGTCATCGGATAATTCGGTGATTGCTCTCACTGCAAAAAGTTACATTCTCCCGTGTTTGTTCGATGCCCTCTTCTGACGTCTCCAGATCGTTCAGAGACACAGTTTTGAATTATGCTAAGAATATAAAACCCTTCAAAGAACTCGCTAACTTGATTTATCAGATATTGATTTTCAGGCTTTCCACCTAACTTCTGATTTCCGTTTTGCAGGTATTCGTCACACAAAACCGTTGACCTTAAAACTTTCAGTCTGTATTTTCTTATCTAATACAAAACTGCACGATCCAATCAAAGAGGTATTGCAGAGCGATGCCTATGATCTTGTACATATAGATGAAACAGATAGCTTTGTTGGTTATGTGACTCGTTATCGGCAGAAAATAGACTGCCTAATCCTTGAAGAAACAATAGATTCTAGAAATGTCTTCAGCAATCTTCAAGATGCTGACGTTTTTCTTCCTAGCATTGTTTTGTCAGCAGCCAAACCTGGTGCTGAGCTATCTTTAGATCAACAGAATAAAGATAATCCCCCGAGTGCAAACGCTTCAGGTTTCACTCCTTCAGAATACTCTCCACCGTCTTATAGCTCTAGCGATCGCGATCGCATTGAAGGCGTCTATAATTCAGCAGTCATATACTTATTAGACGAGCAGTTAGATCAGCTGACGACATCGATTGACCAAGTAATCAATCGATTTCTCAAATTACCTCCAAGCTGCATACTGAAGAACAATTCTCAATCAGCTAGTTCCGTAACGGATGAAAAGATTCAGGTTTCGTTTCTCTTACAGCAAAAACGACTTGCTGAAAAGTTAAAAGAGCGGCTAGGGGACTGGAGTGTCTACTACAAAAGAAATCCAGCTTCTTTTCTACGTCGGATGAAGCCGGAAGATCGCAAAGTATTTTTGACTCGACTCAGGCTTAATTATCGAAAAATTGTCTTAAATTATTTTTCAGGTGATACAGGTTTAAACCAAAAAATTGATAATTATATTAGTGAAATTTTTTTTGCGGACGTGTCTGTTTCACAAGTTGTTGAAATTCATATGGAGTTGATGGATGCTTTTTCAAAACAGCTTAAACTAGAGGGTCGCAGTGAAGAAATTTTGTTAGATTATCGCCTTACTCTTATCGATACTCTTGCCAATCTCTGTGAAATGTATCGTCGGTCAGTTCCGAGAGAACCTTGATCTGTACTTAGTCAATCTTTATAATTCGTTTTTTCAATTCTCGTGAGTTTTGTTATTTAGCTTTGCTGTTTATGAGCATTGCTCTGAATTATTCACTTAATGTAGTGAGACCTGTCCCATGAGTTCGTCAAACAAGACTTATATACTGAAACTTTACGTTGCTGGCAATACACCCAACTCTATCCGTGCCCTCAAAACTCTCAACAGCATTTTGGAACGAGAATTTCAGGGAGTTTATGCGCTAAAGGTCATTGATGTCCTAAAAAATCCGCAACTTGCAGAAGAAGACAAAATTTTAGCAACACCGACATTGTCAAAGATTTTGCCACCTCCAGTTCGCAAGATTATCGGTGATCTTTCGGATCGAGAAAAAGTCCTGATTGGACTCGATTTGCTGTACGACGAGTTAGTGGACGATAACCCTGATTACGAATAAGCTGATACGACCCTAAGCGCAATTGCTCGGTACTACATTGGTACTACAGTTGTCCGCGCCTCATTTGCTCGCGCTCTACGGCTTCAAACAGCGCTTGGAAATTTCCTTCGCCAAACCCTTGAACGTGCTGCTGCCCTTGAGGGGTGTCATAAAGCTGTCGCTGAATAACCTCAAAGAAGAAAGTGGGCTGCCCAAACAGCGGTTGTGTAAATGTTTGCAGCAACAGAGCGTCGGGATTGTGTGTCGGCCAATCGACGAGAATCTTGAGGCGGGCAATTGCCTCAAAGTTTTCTAAGCCGGATGAGAATTCGTTGCGTTTTTGGATCTGATCGTAATAAGTCGGCGGTACATCCAAAAATAATACGCCTTGGTCGCGCATATGGGCGATCGCCTCTAGGATGTTCTCTGTTCTCAAGGCGATGTGTTGAATTCCAGCGCCTCCATAGGCGTCTAAAAACTCTTGGATTTGAGAGTGAGGAGAGGCGGGTTCATTGATTGGAAACTGAACATTGCCCTCAGGATGCTTTAATACCTGACTGTGGAGTGCTGAGCGATTGGTTTGAATCGAAAAGCGCTGCTGCCGCTCCATGCCAAACGCTTTTTCATACCAGGCTACGGCGGGCTCTATCTCCCCTACTGGAACATTGAGAACCACGTGGTCTATGGCAGAAATGAGAGGAGTTTGTGCAGTTGGTATCTCTTGATGCTGGGGACGCAACAGAGTCGAGCTAGGTGCTGTTGTTTTAGTCTTAGAGTGGGGCTCAACCGCTGAACTAGCGTAGGATCGGGTCGAATATTTTAGATCTGAACATTCGAGTTCAGAGAAAAGTACTTCTTGCTGTAGTTTCGCCTGGGATAGCGCTTGGGTTCGGGTCATCTGCTCTGGAGAAGTGTCGGTGGAGCTGAAATCATCACTCTCAATCAGAGTATGATGCAGCCCTCCCCAGCCTAGTACGGTGGCCTGATTTTGCGTCCCTGATGAGGTCGAGAGCGATCGCACAGGATGCACTAATGTTCCACCTGCATCCAACACTTGGGCGATCGCCTGATTGAGACGAGCCACTCGAAACGCTACATCTTTTACCCCTGGGCAACGAGTCGCTCTGAGGTTTGGCCGTTTGTTGCTTTGAGTTTTGCGGGGCAGTGCAAGTGAATTAGAACTGGGAAGCGAGGAAAGTCGGATTTTCACTCCGCCTCGCGTTGTCATTTCAACCGTAGAAGAGCGCCCACTCTCTGAAGACAGCGCATTTTGGAACTGAAACTTGAGTGTGTCAGCAAACCATTTGCGCCAGTATTCAACATTGTCAACCTGAAAATGAACGTGGTCAAAATCCATAAATTGAGACTATCCAATGGGCAATCGGAGCGTTAAGCGGCTCGGCCACGACTCTTATCCCTATCAAATGAGTCGAATGAGTCTAAGCGCACTGGGGAAGGTCTGGCCGCCGCCAAGGCCAGATGAGGATGCTACAGAAGACAGTACAGAGTTATAGAACAGCACCCGTCAATCAGACTCTATCTTTATTCGACGATAAAATTTACAGAATTGACTCTATCAGGGTGAACAATTTGTGCAGCGAAGCACGAAATTGTCACAGGACGTTTTGTTAATGCTCGTATCAATCCTCAACTCAGATCGTGAATTTCATCGATATCTACGCTAGATTCAGTGGCAATGCCTAATGCTTGCCTCTGAATCTAGCGATTTCTCCGTAGGGTCTCGTTTCGTCACAGAAACAGTGATGAGAAGGGGGCAGCTTTACTTAAGTCGGCATAATCATAGGTTAAAAACAATATGTAAGTATTGTTAACGGCATTATTGCTTGCCTTCATCAATGTTCGAGGTGTCCGTGCATGGTTCAAAATCCGGTCTTTCAAACCTATGGCGATCGCCTCCCTCCCCAAAATATTGACGCAGAAGAGGCGATTCTTGGCGGCATTTTGCTTGATCCCGAAGCCATTGGCCGAGTTGCTGAAGTCCTTCAAAGCGAAGCGTTTTACATCAGCGCTCATCAAGATATCTATCGAGCTGCTCTGACTCTTTACAGTCAAGGTCAGCCCACTGATTTGATGAGCGTCACGGCTTGGTTGGGCGATCGCGGCTTGCTGCAAAAGATTGGAGGGCAAAACCGTCTAGCTCAGCTTGTCGATCGCACCGTTACAGCGGTAAACGTTGATCAGTATGCCCATCTGGTCATGGACAAATACCTGCGGCGCAAGCTGATTCAAGCAGGGACAGAAATTGCTCAGATGGGCTACGAAACCAGTAGTCCCCTGGAAACCACGCTCGACCGAGCTGAGCAAACGGTCTTTGCTATTACTCAAGATCGTCCCAAGCAAGGACTTTCTGCAACATCAGACATTCTTATCTCCACCTTTGCCGACATTGAGAATCGAGCAGAGGGAACGGTTCTCCCTGGTATTCCTTGTGGGTTTTACGATTTGGACGCCATGACACAGGGATTTCAGCGATCGGACTTGATCATCACCGCAGGCCGGCCGTCTATGGGGAAGACCGCATTGGTCTTGAATATCGCTCGCAATATTGCCGGGGGGCGCGAAAAACTGCCCCTCGCCATTTTTAGCCTTGAGATGTCGAAGGAACAGCTTGTCTATCGGTTACTATCCAGCGAAGCCAAAATTGAAAGCGGCAGACTGCGAAGCGGGCGGATTAGCCAGCAAGAGTGGGGGCCGTTGGGACATGCCATCAATAGTTTGTCTCAGCTTCCCGTTTTCATTGACGATACGCCGAACATTTCCGTGAATGAAATGCGCTCCAAGGCTCGACGCCTCCAAGCTGAACAAGGCGGAGCACTAGGTCTAATTCTGATTGACTACCTTCAGCTAATGGAGGGCAGCGGTAGCGACAATCGTGTTCAAGAACTTTCTAAAGTGACGCGATCGCTCAAAGGGTTAGCCCGTGAACTCAACGTTCCGGTGATGGCGCTGTCGCAGTTGAGTCGAGGCGTCGAGGCGCGCACAAACAAGCGTCCTATGATGAGCGACTTGCGGGAGAGTGGCTCCATTGAGCAAGATGCCGATTTGATTTTGATGCTCTATCGTGATGAATACTACAATCCGGATACGCCGGATCGGGGAATTGCAGAAATTATCATCACCAAGCATCGAAATGGCCCCGTCGGTACGGTCAAAATGCTGTTCGATCCCCAATTTACGCAGTTCCGTAATTTGGCTACTCCACCTGAGACGTATTAGCTTTTGAGCCGATTGTCGTTATCGTAAAATCATAGTCTAGAACTTCCCATCTCAACTGGGAATATCAACCAGTCCCACTGGTTTTGACCTACCGATGGGAATTAGGGGAGCGCGATCGCCATGAACTTTGGCAAATGGGTAGGTCTCATCTGCTTCATCATTACACTGGTCATTCTTTGGAAAATTCGGCAGATGTTGCTGCTATTTTTCTTGGCTGTAGTGGTGGCGACGGCATTGAATAGCCTGACTCAGCGTTTTCAAAAAGGAGGAGTCAAGCGTCCCATCGCGGTTGTTCTCACGCTCGGGCTAGTGGCGTTGTCTATGACTCTGTTTATTGGACTGGTCATGCCGCCATTTATTGACCAGTTTCGCAGTCTTATTCAGCGGCTTCCCATCGGTTTTAATCAAGTTGCGCGTCAGGTCGAATTGTTCATCGAAAATCCACCCGCTTGGATGCCCGAAATTGAACTGGACGTGCCTGAGATTTCAGCCCTGTCTCAACAACTTCAGCCGATACTTCAGAATTTAATTCAAAACTTTTTAGAGTTTTTCAACTCGTCTCTTTTCTTAGTTCTGAAAACGCTGCTCGTGTTTGCCCTGACGCTTATGATGTTGGCCGATCCCCGTTCTTACCGACAGGGATTTATTAAGCTGTTTCCTTCCTTCTATCGACGGCGAACCGATGAAATTTTGACTTACTGTGAGATCGCCCTAGGAAACTGGCTCGGCGGTATTTTGATCAATTCTATTTTTGTGGCAGTGGCGAGCGGTATTGGCCTTTCTTTGCTTCAGGTAGACTTTGTTTTGGCCCATTCGCTGTTAGCAGGAATGCTCAACTTTGTTCCAAACATTGGGCCAGTGCTGAGTGTCATTTTTCCGTTGTCGATTGCTCTGCTAGGGCCACCCTGGAAAGCGATCGCCGTTTTGATTCTGTATGTCGTGATTCAAAATCTTGAAAGCTACTGGGTCAGTCCTCTCGTCATGGCGAAGAAAGTTTCTTTGCTGCCTGCCATCACGCTCAGTGCCCAAGTTGTGTTCACCACTTTCTTTGGCATTTTGGGGCTGCTTCTTGCGTTGCCGTTGACGGTCGTCGCCAAAACCTGGATTGATGAAGCTCTCATCTGCGACATCCTAGATCGGTGCGATCGCCCAAAAAGCCCCTATTCTTCGACTTATCCGAGTCTGGCTCATTCAGAACCTTCTTATGCTGAAGTTTTGCCATCTGCTTCGCCGATGCCTTCTTCTCGTACCGTCTACACGTCCGGTACTCCAGAGTCCTCCACTCCAGACTCGCCAACTTGATACCGGATCAAGGTACTGACCAACAAAAGGATAACGGCGACATTTAATCTCTTCTGTCTCAATGGCATTGCCCTGAATGATGGGTTCAAATCGTTTTATTGAGTGTAAAAAGAATTTTAGTATTTACTTCTAAAGATTTCATGTGTAGTATGTGAAAGGGTTCTCAAAAATGATGACCTGGGTCAACGCTAAAACGCTGAAAGTTAAGAGTTAAGTTGCACTTATGTAGAGTGTGTCAGTTAGTCAAGAGCGGGTCTATATATCTTGACGGTTTAACGTTGACACTGCGAACGTAGGTTCAATCGGTACTGAGAGAGATTTCGTGAAGTCGGCAAAGAGACTTGAGCCGACTACGGTAGTTAAACGCTAACAGTTACACATTTTTGAGGCAGCTTGCTTCGAGTTCCTTTTTCTAAACAGTTGAGTTCTTTGTTGTGACTGTCGTTCTGTCGTTCTGGCGATCGCTAGGGTATATAGCGACCTATATCGCTCAGGCTCCGCTTCGGAGGTCGTTGAGTACTGTGCATATGTTTGTGACGATGGGTCTGTACCTTTCGACATGTCTCTCATGACCGTGCTACAAAGCCTACACAGTGCATGGCTTTTTGTTTGGTTATGAGCATTCTGTATGCTGTCATTGGCATTCACAAATCGGTTAAAACTCCGATTGAAAAAAGTGCATGACGGGCTGAGTGTCAGAGCTACAGACTGATGTAGAGAATTGATAGAAGCAGAGTGTCAACACTGAATGTAATGAGTCAGCCTATTCTGGCTAAATCTGTTGTGTGAGCTGCACTGGTTTTGCAATAACTTAGCTTTCAATGATTCAGTCTAATAGGTGAATGTTCCTGGATTTCACGCTACGTGTGAGGGTATCTACCGTGATGGATTCTTGGTCAAATTATTTAGAGCGTCCTGAGACGCCCGCTGAAAGTCGTCTATTTGCTCATCTACAACGGCAAGCAAAAGAGGCACATCCTACTGAGGCGATCGCCCTATTTCGTCAGCTTTTCATGGATGGCAACCACTATCCGGTTGCGTCAATCCTAAGTGATTTGGATTTCATCGTCGATGCTGGGTTTGCTCAGAGCGATTACAAATACATCCTGAATCGAAGCTGCTACATTTTCATCAATGCTTGGTGGAGCTTCCCCAACCATCGCATTTTCATTCCCGAGTTAATTCGGGTATTTGAAGAACCAGCGACTTCACCTTTTCGCAGCCGGATGGTGATGCGACAGCGAGCCCTAGCTCAAGAGTTCACCCAAACGCAGCAGTACTATGCGCTTCAGCGCACCGCAATGGCGATCGAGGCTGAGTGGGATTACACTCGCTACAGTGAAAGCGAGAAGCCGCTCGAAACCATCGTTAGCCGCTATCCCTATATCTACGAATACAATTTGCTGACTCGTGATAGCAACCTAGATCAGCGGCACACGGTGCAAGCGGTGCGTAAAGAGGCTCAGCGCAAATTTGACGTTAGCTTAGCCCGATACGAGGCATTTCGAGCGACTCACCAGAGTGCGCCTGAGTCTGAGAAAGCCCAAAAAAATCCGACGCTCCTGCGCTCGGAACAGCTTGATTTTGCCATGCAACAGTTTAAGGGCAAGGTCGATGGTTCTAATACTCAGCGCGATCTTGCGCAGCACTTCCTGACCTACAGCCAATGGACTCGGTCTTATCGAGATTACAAACGGGACTTATATGATTATTTGGTGCCTGTGCTTCAAGGTCGGTTTAGCCAAGGAAAGCACCATTTCAATCAACGGCTGGCCGATCACCTACAGAAAACGCTAAGCCAACATGATTCACAATCGCCCAACCCAGCTCTGACTGAGTACACCTGCAAAAGACTGTTGAATTTTCTGGTAGTAGAAAGTGCGCAACGTCCAGATCATGCAAACTTTTTTGATTTGCTGGGAAACATCGGCTCTACTCTCACCATCAGCTTGCTGCTGAAAATCGTGTTGCTGTGCGGTAGTGCGAAACCTTGGCTTGAGAAGCGGCTGGCTATTTTGTTCAATCACTATGCAGATCGGCCTAAGCGAGATGTCATTTGGCTTGTCGAAGCACTGGAAAACACCAATATTGCCCTCAGCGTAAATTTCTCATGTTCCTCATAGGGAACTTCGTTAGGAGCTAAACTCAGCATGTGTCGCTATAGTCGGCTCGTTTAGAACAGTGGCATTTTTGTGAGCGCGCGCCGCGCGGCCACAAAAACAGACTATGGCTACTGGCTATAGTCCGTTAGAACAGTCGATTCGAAGTGATACCGACTTGCGTTCAAGCCCGGTCTGAGCATGAGTTGGTATAGTGCTACGCGCCGATATAAAACCAGATATTGATGGAGAAGCCGCGCACCGCGCGGCTTCTCCATCAATATCTGTCCTAACCTATCTGCGCATTGCTATATGTTTCTGGCTAGTTCATCAATAGTGATTGCCTGACTTGCGATGATGCACTGCTGTTTTGGCTTCCGAGTCCTGGACCTCGCCACCTTCTACCACGGAATACACCACCCAATGATCTCCGCATTCCATTCGGCTTTCGACTCGGCACTCCAGATACGCCGACGCGTCAGTGAGAATGGGACAGCCATTTTCACCTTCCTTTGTATCCACTCCCTGAAATCGGTCTTCTCCTGGCGCAAAGGGCTTAAGGAAGTGCTTCATCAGAGGGATATGGCTGCCGTCAGGCAAGATGTTAAGTACAAACTGACTGTCCGGGTAGAGGAGGGACTCAATGGCGCGATCGCGCGCTACGGCCACCGTAAATCCTGGTGGGGTGAACGTTGCCTGAGAAACCCAGGAGGCTAACATTGCACTGGAGGCGTCGCTTTTTTTAGCAGTGACAATGCAAAGAGACCCGACCAGCCGCCCGACAGCCTGCTCTACAGGAGAAATGCTGGAAACTCCTGGTTTTGCTGAAAGTTGAGTTGCCTTTTTCCGCTTCTTCGCTTTCTTGATCGTCTGCACGAAGTCGGTGCCCGCTTCTTCGCACATTTGTAACACTGCATCCGTAGGCTTGAATTTCACCCGGATCGGATCGAAGACAAAATTGTATCCTGCGTCTTTGAGCTTGTCTTCTAAGTAGTCAATAGCTTCGCCGCTCCAGCCAAAGGAGCCAAACACTCCCGCTAGCTTGTCGGTCGGCACATTCGAAAGTAGCGTGCCAAGAGCTGTCTGAACCTGGGTTGGTGCATGTCCGCCCAGAGTCGGAGAACCGATGACAAAGCCCTCACACTTTTCAGCGATCGCCTGAATGTCTTTTGGATCAGTTGCTTCACAGTTGATGGACTCTACTTGCGCTCCGGCTTTGGTCATTCCACGGGCGATCGCCTGAGCCAGTGTGGCCGTGTTTCCGTAGGCCGATGCATAGAGCAGTGCCACCATTAGCCCCTGACTCTTTTGCTGCTGACACCAAGCGGTATAGGCATTCGTCAACTCAATTATGCCGTAGCGTACCAGAGGGCCATGACCTGGTGCGTAGAGCCGAACGGGAGACAGATCGGCTATTTTTTCTAATGCGCTTTCAACCTGACGGGCGTGGGGAGCCATGAGGCAGTCGAAATAGTAGCGTCGATCGTCCTTCAACTTGTCCCAGCTTTCATCAAAAATATCATCGCCACAGACATGGGCCCCAAAAAATTTGTCTGTGTAAAGAATTTCCGTGTGGGGATCATAGGTGGCAAGTCCGTCTGGATAGCGAGGCGTGGGAATCGGAACAAACCGCAAGCGGTGACCGCCGCCTAAATCCAGGACTTCTCCTGTACTGCCCTTCATGACTTTGAGGTTGAGGGACATATCCGGCAGAGCTGACTTCAGGGTTTGAGCCGCCGGGTTTGAGCAAACGACAGTGAGCTGAGGAGCGATCGCTAATATCGCTTTCAGGGTTTCGGCTCGGTTGGGGTTGACGTGACCCAAAACGATATAGTCTAGTTCTTTCAAATCGAAGGAGGTGAGTTGAGACTCTTGATGTTGCTGCACCACCCACCGCAGTTGTTCCCACAGGTCGCTCCATAGAGGCAGTCGGGGTTTTGTCTCAGCATCAGGGGCTGGGTTATTGAGAGCGGTTAAGAAAATTTCAGTGAAGGATTCACCTGGCGGATCAATTAGAACCGACTTCTCTGCCCGAATCAGATAGGAGTTCGCTGTTGTCCCTTTTTCCCGCGCATATTCAATCTCAAACCGTAGACGATTCCAACTGCGCGATCGATAGATAGTAGTATCGGCAGCAATCGGGAGAATTTGAACATCGCGGGCTTTGGTATTCATGATTCCTTACGTCAAAAAATATTCGACAGAGAAGCTGATCTCGGGAAAAGATACAGGCCGGATCGTTCCCTGAGTGAATGTTTGCTTAAACTGGTAATCGTTGCTTTGGGGCGCTGAATTGCCTGGATGTCGCTCGTATCGCCACACCGTTAACTCAGACGCATTCAAATTCACCCGCCAATATTCAGGAATGCCAGCTTCGGCATAAATCTTGCGTTTCACATCCCGATCTTTGGCCAAACTCGTGTTGGCAAACTCAATCACCCACAACACCTGCTCTGGATAAGGGTGGTGCTCTCGGTACAAGATGGGCTGAACAATCGCAATGTCGGGCTCTGGTTCTGAGGCGTTCGGTAAAGTCATGGGCTTGGCTTCCCGAACTTTGACTCGGCTGCCCAGCTTTTGCCTCAAGTAATCAGCAGCATCGCCACTGAGATCGGCATGGATTGGCCCTTCAGGTGGCATTTCTATGATTTCTCCATGCAAAAGCTCTACATGGCGCTGCTGCAAAATGCCCACATCGACCATACGGTGATAGTCGTCTAAACTCCACTTAGCCGTTGTGATTGTCATAGGGATGACTCCGATGGCAAAAGATTACCACGCGTTCCCAGCACTACATTAATAATAGTTGCCGATCTTGCGGTGGTGAACTGCGGTGAGTGCGTCGGGGTTGGAGACTTTCCCGGCGTCCACTTTGCTGTAAACAATCCAGTGGTCGCTGCATTCCATCCGGCTCGACACTTCGCATTCCAAATAGGCCAAGGCATCGGCCAGAATGGGTGAGCCGTTCTCAGCCGTGCGGGTTTTGACGCCCGCAAAGCGGTCAGCACCAGGAGGAAACCGCTTCAGGAAGTGCTTCATGAGAGCCTGGTAGTTGCTCTCCTCAAGGATGTTGAGTACGAAGCGATCGCCCACCTGCATCAGCGACTCGATGGCTCGGTCTTTTGCCACGGCTACGGTGAAGCCTAGCGGTTCAAAACTTGCCTGAGATACCCAAGACGCCAACATGGCACCATTCAGCTCTCCTTTCTGAGCTGTGATAATGTAAAGGCCGCTGCTAATACGTCCTAGGGCTTTCTCCAGCTCGTTATCAATTGCCTTGATCTTTTTGGTCTTAGCGCGTTGAGTGAGCAACTGCCCCAAGTCAGTGCCTGACTCTTCGCAAAGCTGATAGGTCTGCTCGTTGGGGGTGTCCTTCACACGAATGGAGGGAAAACCCTGCTTCAGCCCCAAATTCATAAAGCGGTTGAGCAGCGGATCAATTGGCTCGTCGTCGCCGCCGTAGCACTCAAAGATACCGATCGCTTGTTTATCTTTTGCCGCAGCCAGCACGGTGTTGACCGCAGCCTGAGCCTGGTCAGAAAAGTAACCTGACGCAGGTGGCGTCGCCAAAACGATAGCGGCAGCATGGCTGACGAGTTCGTTCACCTCTTGGGGATCGGCAGATTTGAGATCCATCATGTCCACGGCGACCCCAGTTTTAGTGATGCCGCGAGCAATGGCCTGGGAGAGGCGATCGCTATAGCCATAGTCTGAAACGTAAAATACGGCTGCCGTGGTTTCAGCGGTTGCCTTTGCCTCGCTCCAAGCTCGATAGCGCCCGGTTAGCTCCATCAGGTTGTGCTTCAGCAGGGGGCCATGTCCTGTGGCGACTTGCTCGATCGTACCTAGCTTGTCCATGCGTTTCATGGCTCCTAGCACCGAGCGGGCATTGGGAGCCATGAGGCATTCGTAGTAAAACCGAAAATCGGCCTCGATAGACTTCAGATCCTCATCGTAGGTAGCGTCGCTGCAATAGTGCATGCCGAAGGCATCGCAGGTGAAGAGAATCTGGGTCTTTTGGTCGTAGGTAAAGATCGTGTCCGGCCAATGGAGATTGGGCGCGTTGACAAACTCCAGCACGTGACCGTTGCCTAAGTCGAGGGTTTCGCCACTTTTGACCTGAAGCCGCTCAAAGGGACGGTGAACTAGGTTTTCGAGGAAGGCGATCGCCACCTTTGCTCCCACGATTGTGGCGTTGGGGGCAAGTTCCAAGACATCTTTCACCAAGCCGCTGTGGTCAGGTTCGGTATGGCTGATGACAATGTAGTCGATGGTTGCGGGATCGATCTCGCCCTTGAGCGTGTCGAGGTAAAGCTGGCGAAATTTTTCGTGGGACGTGTCTACCAGAGCTGTTTTCTCACCGCGAATGATGAAGGAGTTATAGGTAGTGCCGTTTTGCAGCCCAAACTCGATATCGAAGCGATCGCGATCCCAGTCAAGGGAACGAATTGTGGTGGTGTCAGGCGCAATTTGCGCTGTTTGCATCGTTAATAGTTTTTCGGTGCGCTCGGCTGTAGCAACCATTAGCAACCTCCTTATCTCTGTTTCGCCGTGCTTGTCTCGTCGTGCAGACTTGATGTTGATCGAACTTTAGAAACATTTATGTTTCTTTAATTGTCTCTCAAAGTCGTAAGATTTGGGCACAGCAAATCTAATCAGAGATCTATAAAAACTTGATGATCCGTAATAGGTAGCCAGACAAAATGGAGGGGCGATCGCCTTCCTAATCCTTCGAAAACCTGGTTTTTGCGGGGCTTTATGATGCCAAATCTAGTTCTGGGGTCGAGAAAACTGAGACGGTGGTGGAAAATTCTCAACCGGAACTCCCTCTAGCGCCTGGTTCATAAAGCTGCGCCAGATGGGAGCTGCGTGCTGTCCCCCCGTTGTCCCTTGGGGAAGAGGTCGATAATCGTCGTTGCCTACCCATACGGCTGTCGCTAGCTGAGGGACATAGCCAACAAACCAAACATCTCGCTCAGAAGACGTTGTTCCTGTTTTTCCTGCTGCAGGTCGACCTATTTGTGCAGATTTGCCTGTCCCCTGGTTTACAACTCCTTGCATCATCTGATTCAGCGAAGCAACAGCCCAAGGATCGAGCAACAGTTGGGGATCAGGGGTGTTGTCCAGCAACACGTTGCCATGACTATCGGTCACCTGCACAATCATGGTGGGATCGGAGTGCCAACCCCCACTGGCAAACGTCGCAAACGCTCCGGCCATCTCAAACGGTGACAGATCGACCGCACCCAGAGGCAGGGAAGTTACAGGTTCGATTGGGCTTGTAATGCCCAAAGTACGACAGATTTCGATGACCTTATCTAGACCAATCTCCTGGCCTAATTTGATCGCAGGCACATTGCGAGAATATTCCAGTGCTCGCTGCAAGCTCATTGGCCCATAAAAGCTTCCGTCGTAATTACGTGGAGAATAAGTTTTGTAGCCATCAGGGTAAGACACAGGAGCGTCGTTAATCGAAGATTGAGGACTATATTTCCCAGACGCTAATGCCGCATAGTAAACAAATGGCTTAAAAGCTGAGCCAGGCTGGCGTTTTGACTGAATCGCTCGGTTGTATTGACTTGCACTGTAGTCAACGCCGCCCACTAGCGCTTTCACATAATGGGTACGGGGATCAACCGCAACAAGCGCGATCTGGTCAGCATAGAGTCCTCGTCGTCGGAGATTTTGATAGGAGGCTCGAACGTTCTCTTCTGCTCGACGCTGGAAGTTCACGTCGATCGTCGTCTGGACTCTCATTCCCCCTTTGCGAACTGCATCTTGGCCAAACCGATTCGATAGCTCTTGAATCACCGCATCAGTTATGTATGGTGACAGGCTTTCGCGAAAGGAGGTGACTTGGCCGAGACGAATCGGTTCACTTTTTGCCGCTTCAAGCTCTGCATCGGAGATCCATTCGAGACGGTGCATGCGATCGAGTACAATCGCCTGTCGCTGTTTCGATAGTTGATAATTCACAAACGGGCTGTAGTTTTCAGGAGCTTGAATTAGCCCTGCCATCATTGCTGACTCGGCAATAGACAGTTCCTGTGCTGACTTGTTGAAATAGCTCTGTGCGGCTGTTTCTGCACCGTAAGTATTGTGTCCCCAATACACCTGGTTGAGGTACATTTCCAAAATCTCTTCTTTCCCGAAGATTTGCTCGACCCTCAGAGAAAGAACAGCCTCTGCCGTTTTACGGCTGATCGTACGCTCTGGTGAGAGAAACAGATTTTTGACGAGCTGCATCGTCACGGTTGAGCCTCCCTCTACCGTGCTACCTTGCTCGATGTTGGCGAGGAGAGCACGGGCGATGCTGGTGGGATTGATGCCCCGGTGCGTGAAGAAATTGCTGTCCTCAATCGCCAACACTGCTCGTTTGAGGTGAGGTGACATTTCATCGAGTTCAACCATGTCGCGGTTGGCTTCATCGTGAATGCTGCTCAGCAGCGTTCCGTTCACGTCGTAAATATAAGAGGTTTCGGTGGGGATATAGTCTCGCAACACTCGCACGTCAGGCAAATTACGAAAGCTAATGGCGAGTCCCATAAGTCCGCCCGCGACGACAGAACTTCCGAGCATTGTTACTGTCAAGATAGTTCCAGCCGTTACTTTGCCAACGGCCTGAACAAACTGAAACACCGCCACCACAGGACGCTGTTTGCGTTGAGGTACGGGCTTTTTGATAGCGCGACGGTTTCTTTTTCCACGTTTGTAAGCGTTTGGGGCCACGATGACCTTCCTATCTGACTGTAATCTGCTGTGGAACTCTATCTGAAACTCACGATCTCTAAATCTTCGAGACGCTTATCGAGTTCTCAAGACAAATGTTGAGGGGGCTGAGCGATCGCTCTCACGTTTGCACCAGTATACGGTTCCTAGAGAAACATGCCCATGTCTTTGTGGCCGAATATAAAAGTGGGAGCCGAGGCAAGGGCAAAACGACTGAATGCCAGTTGCTGTGATCAACACGGTGGTGGAATAAGGTTGCTCAGATTGGGGCATTGCGGAAATGGAACTGTCCAAGTTTTTGCCAGAGATTGCTTTTTGTTGTCTACGATGGAAGCTTAGATTTCAGTCCACTGTTCAATCCATAAGGAGGCATCTCCGGACGGATGATGCAAAAATCAGCATCCTCTACAGCAATTGTCTCGTAGCTTGAGCGGGCATCTATTGCCTGTCTTGTATCGAACCTAGGGTTAAATCTTCTCAATAAATTTTCGTGTCCGCTCGTTGAAATGACTATAGAAGACCAGTAAATACGCTTAAATCCTCAGCGTCGTCTCACAAGTATTGTTTTAGATGACGTTCTTTGAATTAGCGATGAAAGTGATCTCTGTCTCAGCTCAATGCTTCTTACTTCTTTATGCTGGTAGAGTTACTTTTGCCGAAACCCGGATCCGAGAGAACATCAGAACCAAATGTTGATGAAACACGCTATAACCTGATTTAGAGTCAATCTTAAGAATAAATGCACGATTTCAGCGGTAAGTCGATGTCTGAGGTTTTGTTTGGTAGTGGGTCAGATCATTCTCGAAGATCGATTTCCGTTCTCCAACGTGCGAGGAAAAAGCTGTTTAGGTTTTGGGAACGTTTTATCTTGTAGCTGTTCTGCAAGTTTTCTATCTTTCAATTTGCCATAGGAACAAGCGAATATGAAAACGAAGAATTCCACCTATATTCTGTAGTTTAGTTAGCGATAAGTTGCTCATTTTTTTTCAGCGACGAATGAATCCTGAACGGATCCAGCAGATTAAATCATGTTGTCGGGATGACGAAGCGTTTGAGCATCTCAAACGACTGCTCAACCTTGATGATGCCACTGCTTCAACTAACGCTCCTTCAAGTACTACCGCTTTTGATACCATCGCTGTAGACGATGGGCGATCGCCCATTTCTAACGTTTCAGCTAGCACCGATCTCGCGCATTCTCCATCGGCAGAGTGCTATAAAGCATTCTTTCAAGTTATTGCTCATATCCGTGATTCTCTTGATCCCGATACGATTGTCAGGACAACGGCTGCAAAAATTCGACAGTTTCTCCAAGCGGATCGAGCTGGTATTGTTCGATTCAGCACCGATCCCTTTAATGTGGGCTCTCTAGAGCAGGGAGAATGGCAGCCGAGAGAACTTGTTTCAGAAGATCTGATGTCTGGGGTTTCTCCGACCCCAGAACAGGCCACAACTCTTCTGATCAAAGTCGCTGGAAATTTTCAAACGAATGGGTCTTTTCAGCCTCATGTGGTTGCAGATGTTGATGTCTGTGACCTTCCAGAGACCTATAAACAAACGTTGAAGCGCTCCAACGTTCAGGCTTATCTGCTTTTGCCATTGCTGCGAGATGGAACGCTATGGGGCACGTTGTATGTGCATCAGTGTGACCAGTCTCGTCCATGGCATCCGTGGGAAATCACGTTTTTAGAGCAGGTTCTAACACATTTAGATGCTGCACTCACTCAGGCTGAGCTGTTGCAGCAGGTGCAGCTTCAAAGAGAACAGCAAGAAGCTCTCTTCAAAGTTGTTACCAACATTCGCAAATCCCTAGAGCTTGAGCAAATTTTTAAGCTTGCTGCGATAGAGGTGCGACAACTTTTGAATGCAGATCGCACAGCTATCTATAAATTTGACGAAGGCTCTGGCTATGAATGGGGACAATTTGTGTCAGAGGATGTTGTCGATGGATATGATTCGGCGCTGGATGCCCCAGTGGAAGACCGCTGTTTTGGAGAAGATTACGCCAGTCGATACCATCTAGGTGATATTCAGGCGATCGCCGACATTCATCATGCGAATTTGCAGAGTTGCCATGTTGATATCTTGGCTCAGTTTCAGGTGATTGCAAATTTGGTGGTACCGATCAGACAGAGCGATCGCCTTTGGGGATTGCTCTGTATTCATCAATGTGCGACCCCGCGAGAGTGGAAAAGTTGGGAGGTGGAATTTGTTCGTCAGATTGCAGTGCATCTAGGCGTAGCACTGAACCAAGTTGAACTCTTGGAGCAAACTCGACAACAATCGCAAGAACTCACCCACGTCATAGAAGATTTGAAGAGTACTCAGACTCAGCTTGTTCAGACAGAGAAGATGTCGAGCTTGGGGCAGTTAGTGGCAGGGATTGCCCATGAGATCAACAATCCGGTGAACTTTATCTACGGCAACTTGGTCTATGTCGATGGTTATACCCAAGATTTGCTCAACTTAATGCGTCTTTACCAAAAAGCCTATCCTCATCAAAACGAAGACGTTGAAGAACTTTCTGAAGAAATAGAACTAGAGTTTTTGCTAGAAGATTTGCCCAAAACCATGAACTCTATGCGGGTGGGTGCGGAGCGAATTCGTGAAATTGTGCTGTCGTTACGCAATTTTGCTCGGGTGGACGAAGCCGAAATGAAATTTGCTGATATCCACGATGGGCTAGAAAGCACTCTCTTAATTTTGCAGCATCGTTTCAAGGCGAGCCCCAGTCGTCCTGCCGTAGAGATTGTGCGCGACTACGACACACTCCCTCCAATCGAGTGCTATCCTGGGCAGCTCAATCAGGTGTTCATGAATATTTTGGCCAATGCGTTGGATGCTTCAGAAGATCGATACAGCAAATTGAAAGAAGCAACTCGTAACAAGCCAACCGAACCGCCCAAAATTCAAGTCGTGACTCGGCTCGATGGCGATCGCCATGTGCTGATCAGCATTAGAGACAACGGATCAGGAATTCCACAAGAAAATCAACGTCGTCTCTTTGATCCTTTCTTCACCACAAAGCCCGTTGGCAAAGGCACGGGTTTAGGCCTCTCGATCAGCCTTCAGATTGTGTCCGAGTGGCATAACGGAACTCTACAATGTTGCTCTGATGGTCAGCATGGAACTGAGTTTCGCATTCGTATTCCCCTTGTGCATGACAAAGGTTTGGACGCTACACCATAGAGGTGCGATCGCACTTTAATCACACCGACTGTGTGGTGCTAACTGTCATCTGAC
>JGI12210J13797_10180940_pt1 | contig 18330 bp, 20 predicted proteins | sample ElkSlonscriptome_3_FD_13797 | JGI IMG/M metagenome (IMG submission 13797)
CAAGCTGGGATCACCTCGACCTTGCCAAAACAATGATGAAAGACTCGGGCCATGCCCAAAGACGAGACAACCCGCGGCGAAACGGATGGCCGCAACGAAGCGGCCGGCGACAAACGAGCCGTTAGTCTGTCCGACATCGCCGAACGAATGGGCGACGCATCGGACGGCGGCCAAGTGTCCGTCAAAGATATGATATCTTCCGTCGGCAAGCGGGCTTTCGGCCCCTTGTTGCTCGTATTCAGTCTGATCGCGCTATCGCCAATCGGAGCCATTCCCGGAGCCTCTGTCGTCCTCGGCGCCCTGATTATCTTGGTGGCCGCGCAAGTGTTGTTTGGCCGCGACACCCCATGGTTTCCCAAGCGGCTGACGCGGATCAGTGTTGATAGCCAGAAAGTTCAGTCCTCCGTAGACAAGATCAAACCCTACCTAACGAAGATAGACAGATTTCTGCGCCCGCGTTGGCAATTCATGATGGCGTCGCCGTCGCTGTACGTTGTCGCATTCCTTTGCATCGTGCTTGCCGGTTTGATGTATCCACTCGCCCTGGTTCCGTGGGGCGTCATGGCGCCGGCCCTGGCCATTGTTGTGCTCAGCGTTGGGCTCACGAGCCATGACGGCGTTGTGCTCACCGCCGGTTTTGTCATCTCGGCAGCGGCGCTTGGTCTGTCGGCCTATCTTCTTTGGTAGCGCAGACCGCTGCCTTTGGTTACGAAGGGGGAATAAGGACCATGCGGAGACTGCAGGAGGCGACGGATGACATACACGGCGATGCACGGACGCGCTTTTGCTATTTCGCTTATGGCAGCAGCGCTGCTGACCAGCGGAGCCAGGGCCGAGAGCCCGCTTCAAGGAGCGTGGCTGGCCGAGAGCGCAAAAGAGGCCGGCGTGGACACGCCTGAGATCATCGGCCACCGGCTGAGCTTCGATGGTGACCGGTTTCGCATTACCAAAGATGGCAAGCTGCTATACGGCGGAACCTTCACCGTCGATCCGTCGGCGAATCCGTCGTCCATCAGTTTCGAGCAAAACGAGACCCAATCTCTCGCGGGCGTGTGGCGCGGCATCTACGCGCTGACTGGAGACACCTTAACCGTTTGCGACAACGCCCCGGACAGATCCATGCCGCGGCCCACCGGCTTCGCCGAATGCATCGCCCCCGGCTACGTGGTCGTTCGGTTCAAGCGGCTTTAATCCGGGTCCGATCCGACGTCCCGATGAGCATGGCGCGGCAGGCGATCGTTACCGGTCTCCAGTCCGCCTGAGATAACCTAAAAGGTTTTCAAGCGAACTTGGCCTTTCTTTCATGCCATGATCATGCTCGACAACAAGATCTACTTGAAAAAGGATCAGGCGCTTGGAACTGGGATTTCTAACATTGTTGCTTGTCTGCCAACTGGCGGGCGAGATCATCGCGGTGGCCACCGGGCTACCCATCCCGGGTCCCGTCATCGGCATGGCCTTGCTTTTTTGCGGTCTCGCGGTGCGCGGCGCGGTGCCGGACGGCCTGCAAGCCACCGCCGGCGGGCTGCTCAAACATCTGGCGCTGCTGTTTGTGCCAGCGGGTGTGGGTATTATGGCGCATATCACGCTGTTGGCAGATGAGGGCTGGCCAATCCTGGGCGCGCTGCTGGGCAGCACCGTCATCGCTATCGCCGTGACCGCCGGTCTCATGCAGGTTCTGTCCAGGATTTTCAGAAGGGGCAGCGCCGAATGACCGCCGACATCGAGGAGGTCTGGGTCTATCTGGCGGCCAGCCCGCTCACCGGCCTGACCCTTACGCTGCTGGCCTATCAGGCGGGCCTCTGGCTGTACGACAAGAGCAACGCCAACGCGCTTCTCAACCCGGTGCTGATCGCCATCGGCATGCTCGCCGGATTTCTTTATTTGACCGATACCGATTACGCGACCTACTTCGAGGGTGCCCAATTCGTCCATTTTCTGTTGGGACCGGCGACGGTCGCGCTTGCCGTGCCGCTCTATCGCCAGTTCACCCTGGTGCGACAGTCAGCCCCTGCCTTGGTAACCGCTCTGGTGGTCGGCTCGCTGACCGCCGCCGGCAGCGCCGTTGCCATCGGCTGGGCTCTGGGCGCCTCGGAACGAACACTATTGTCGCTGGCGCCGAAATCGGCGACCACCCCCGTCGCCATGGGCATCGCCGAAAAGATCGGTGGGATACCGTCGCTGACAGCGGTGCTGGTCATCCTCACCGGGATCATCGGCGCGGTGCTGGGAACGGGATTGCTCAAGCTGATCCGGATTCACGACCACAAAGCCACAGGCTTCGCGCTCGGGGTAGCGTCGCACGGCATCGCTACCGCCCGTGCCCTGCAGGTGAGCGAAGTGGCCGGCGCCTTCTCCGGTCTCGCCATGGGCCTCAACGCTCTGGCGACGGCGCTATTGGTGCCGCTGCTGCACAGGATTTTCTTCTAGATCAGTCCGCAACCTTGCCCAGTTCGCGGACGAGCGCCTCGCCCATCACCCGGGTGGACACCCTGGCCTTGTCCGGCTGCATGATGTCGGCGGTGCGTAAGCCCCCATCGAGTACGGCCTTGACGGCCGCCTCTATGGCATCGGCCTCTTCGACCATGTCCAGCGAGTAGCGCAGGCACATGGCAAAGCTGAGGACCACGGCCAACGGGTTGGCTTGTCCCTTGCCGGCGATGTCCGGGGCACTGCCGTGTACCGGCTCGTAAAGTGCCAGCCGGTGTCCGTTTTCGTCGGCACCGCCGAGCGACGCGGATGGCAGCATGCCGAGCGATCCGGTAAGCATGGCCGCCTCGTCGGAAAGAATATCGCCGAACAGGTTGTCGGTGACGATGACGTCGAACTGGCGCGGGTTGCGGACCAACTGCATGGCGCAGTTGTCGGCGTACATGTGGGATAATTCCACGTCCGGGTATTCTTCGTTGCGCACCTTCTGAACCTCTTCGCGCCACAGAACGCCGCTTTCCATGACGTTGGCCTTCTCCGCCGAACACACGCGGTTGGATCGCTTACGGGCCAGTTCGAAGGCGACCCGGGCGATACGTTCAATCTCATGGGTGTCATAGACCTGCGTGTTGACGCCGCGGCGGCTGCCGTCGGGCAGGGTCTCGATACCGCGCGGCTCGCCGAAATAGACCCCGCCTGTCAGCTCGCGGACGATCATGATGTCGAGCCCTTTCACCACGTCGAGCTTCAGGGTCGAGGCCTCCGCCAGCGCGTCGAACACCACCGCCGGACGCAAATTGGCGAACAGCTCCATGTCCTTTCGCAGCCGTAGGAGGCCACGCTCCGGTTTCTGCTCGAACGGAAGGTCGTCCCATTTCGGCCCGCCGACCGCCCCTAACAGCACCGCGTCGACGGCTAGAGCCTTGGCCATGGTTTCGTCGGTCAACGGTGTTCCATGGGCATCGATGGACGCGCCGCCCACGAGGCCCTCCGAAACGTCGAAGATGATGCCGCGATTGCGGTCAAGCCAGTCGATGACCCGTTTGACCTCCACCATCACTTCCGGCCCGATGCCGTCGCCGGGGAGAAGGAGGAGTTTCTTGTTATCGTTGGCCATCATGGTTCCTAGTGGTTGTGTCAGATGCCGCTCAAGCTAACAGTAGTATACATCAACCGTATAGCCATGGCTGCTCTGCTCTTTGCCGCGTCTCGAATGCTTCGACCTTGTGGACTTCCTTCAACGTCAAGCCGATCTCGTCAACACCCTCGAGGAGGCACTCCTTGCGGAACGGATCCACATCGAACGCAATTTTCCGGCCGTCCGCGGTGGTGATTTCCTGGGCTTCCAAGTCGACGCTCAGCGTCGAGTTGTCCACGTGCGCCACCTCGGCCATCAATTTGTCCACTTGACCACGCGGCAGAACGACGGGAAGAATGCCGTTCTTGAAGCAGTTGTTGAAAAAGATGTCGGCAAAACTGGGCGCGATCACGCAGCGGATGCCGAAGTCGAGAAGCGCCCAGGGCGCGTGTTCGCGCGACGAGCCGCAGCCGAAGTTGTCGCCGGCCACCAGGATCACGGCATCGCGGTGATGGTGGCCATTGAGCACGAAGTCGGTGTGCTCATTGCCGTCGTCATCGTAGCGCAGCTCGAAGAACAGGCTCTTGCCCAGTCCGCTCCGCTTGATGGTCTTCAGGAACTGCTTGGGGATAATCATGTCGGTGTCGACGTTGATCATCGGCAAAGGCGCGGCAACGCCCGACAATTTGGTGAAACTTTCCATGGATCCTCCGATCGCAGATCGCGGCGTTTATCAGCCGCGGCCGATTAGGGCAGGAGATCGCGCACGTCCGTGATGTGCCCGGTGATGGCGGCGGCCACGGCCATGGCCGGGCTTACCAGATGGGTGCGCCCACCGCGGCCCTGCCGGCCCTCGAAATTGCGGTTGGACGTGGAGGCACAGCGTTCCTGCGGCTCCAAGCGGTCGGCGTTCATGGCCAGACACATGGAACATCCCGGTTCCCGCCACTCGAACCCCGCCTCGATGAAGATACGGTGCAGGCCCTCTTCCTCCGCCAGCACCTTTACCAGTCCGGAGCCGGGGACAATCATCGCACCCACGCCATCCGCCACCTTGCGGCCACGGGCAACGGCCGCCGCCGCGCGCAAGTCTTCGATCCGGCCATTGGTGCACGAGCCGATGAATACCCGGTCGACCTTGACCTCGGACATAGGTGTCCCGGCGGTCAACCCCATGTAGTCGAGCGATCGCTCCATGGCGCGCCGCTTGTCGTCGTCCGGCGCCGATGCCGGGTCGGGCACCGCGCCAGTGACGGGTACCACGTCTTCGGGGCTGGTGCCCCAGGTGACCTGCGGCGGGATATCGCTTGCATCGAGCGTGATCTCGCGGTCATAGCGGGCTCCTGGATCCGACGGCAGCGTCCGCCAGTAAGCCACCGCCTGCTCCCAAGCCTCTCCGGTGGGCGCCATCGGGCGACCCTTGAGGTAGGCGAAGGTGGTCTCGTCGGGAGCGATCAGTCCCGCCCGAGCGCCGGCTTCGATGGTCATATTGCAGACCGTCATTCGGCCTTCCATGCTGAGGGCGCGGATGACATCACCGGTGTACTCGATAACGTGACCGGTGCCGCCGGCGGTTCCGGTCTTGCCGATGATCGCGAGCACGACGTCCTTGGCCGTCAAACCGATGGGCAGGGTACCGTTGACCTCGACCCGCATGTTTTTGGCGGGCCGCTGCAGCAGCGTTTGGCTGGCCAGCACATGCTCCACCTCGGAGGTACCGACTCCGAACGCCAAGGCGCCAAAAGCGCCATGGGTGGAGGTGTGGGAATCGCCACAGACGATCGTCATGCCAGGGAGGGTAAACCCTTGCTCCGGTCCAATGATATGAACGATGCCCTGGCGCACGTCGGCCATGGAGAAATACTGAATTCCGAACTCGGCGCAGTTTTCTTCCAGGGTTTCCACTTGGATACGCGATTCGTCGTCTTCGATTCCCAGCGAGCGATCAGTGGTGGGCACGTTATGATCGGCAACAGCCAGCGTCGCCTCGGGACGCCGCACCGGGCGGCCGGTCATTCGCAAGCCTTCAAATGCCTGCGGGCTGGTGACCTCATGGACCAGATGGCGGTCGACATAAAGAATGGCGGTTCCGTCCCGCAGAACGTCCACCAAGTGCCCGTCCCAGATCTTGTCGAACAGGGTGCGCGGTTTGGACATGGATTGGATCCTTCACCGCCACCGGCCGGCAGCGGCCGGCCGAAAGCGGACTATGACTTCTTCTTGGCTTCTTTCTCGGCCCGTGCCCTTTCGGTGGCCTCGAGCTTCGCCTTTCGGTCGGCTTCCTTGGCGGCTTGCATTTCCGCCTTTTCCCCGGCCGAGACCTTGGCTGCGAAACCATGGGTCTTCTCGGCAATACGGGCGCGCTTGCCACGCAATTCTCGGAGATAGTAGAGCTTAGCGCGCCGGACATCGCCGCGCCGCACCACCTCGATCGACGCGATAATCGGCGAATACAGCGGGAACACCCGCTCCACGCCTTCGCCGTAGGAGATCTTGCGGACGGTAAACGACGACCCGATACCGCGGTTCCGACGGGCAATACAGACACCCTCGAACGCCTGCAATCGCTCGCGCGAGCCTTCCACAACCTTGACCTTGACCCGCAGCGTGTCGCCGGGAGCGAAGACCGGCACGGGCCGTTGGTCGGTGAGCTTCTGGATTTGCTCTTGGTCGATTTGTTCAATCAGGTTCATGGCAGCGTGTCCCTGTTCATCCTATGGGACCGGGCTCACCGGTCACAATGTCCTGTCTTCGGTTTCGGGCTGATCCGCCACATGGCGGGCCCAAAGATCCGGTCTGCGTTCTCGGGTGATCTGCTCCGCGCGGCGACGCCGCCACGCTTCGATCAACCCGTGATTGCCGGAAAGCAAAACTTCCGGCACGTCGTTGTCCCGCCATTGGCGGGGCCGCGTATATTGGGGGTACTCCAGGAGTCCCCCTTCGAAGCTCTCCTCGGCTAGCGAGCCCGGATCACCAACGACCCCCGGCAACAGCCTGACGCAAGCGTCGATCAGCGCCACCGCGGCCGGCTCGCCGCCCGAAAGGACGAAGTCGCCGAGGCTGATTTCCTCCGGCGCCCAAGCCTCAAGTACCCGCTCATCCACACCCTCGAAGCGGCCGCATAGCAGAACCATTCCGGTTCCTTCGGCCAACGCCCGAACCCTGGCCTGATCAAGCGGCCGGCCACGAGGCGTCAGGAAAATGAGCGGCAGTCCGGGTGCTGAACGCATGGCCGCGCCGATCGAGGCATCCACCACGTCCGGCCGCATGACCATTCCCGGCCCACCTCCGAAAGGTGTGTCGTCAACGGTGCGGTGTTTATCGCGCGCGAAGTCGCGAATGTCCACCGTTTCCAGCACCCATTTGCCATCGGACAACGCCTGTCCGGCCAGCGACTGCCCCACCGATCCCGGAAACATCTCCGGGAACAGGGTAATTACGCGGGCGGTCCACGGTTTGGCCTCGGTCACTTCGTCTCTCCGCCGTTCTTTCGGCCACCGCCCTTTTGGCCACCGGCTGTCTCCTCGCCGCCTTTGTCGCCACGGGCATCATCTTCCTCATCGCCGGCCAGGTCGAGCAGGCCTGCGATGGGCGCGATTACCAGCAGGCCCGCCGATAAATCTACCATCGGCACCGTCTCTCGGGTGAACGGCACCATGTGGTTACCGACAGCCGGGCCCTCAATCTCGATTACCGTTCCGGCGCCGAACTCATGGACGGCGCGAACCCGGCCGAGATCGCTGTTTTCAGCGGCGCTATCGCCGTCGTGACCCGTCAGGACCGCTCGCAACCCGATCAGGTCGGCATGGTAATACTCATCCTCATCCGGCGCGGGGAGGGCGTCCCGGGACACAAACAGTTTCTCACCTTTCAGGGCTTCGGCTGAAGTCCGGTCCGCAATGCCCTCGATCCGGGCCACCATCCGACCTTTGGCTTGACCGACCACCCGGATGCGATAGCGCCGTTCACCGGATTGGCTTGAAACCGGTCCGTAGGCTGCGACGTCCTCGGGATTGGCGGTAAAGCTCTTGATCCAGACGTCGCCCTTCAGCCCGCGCACACCGGTGATCACGCCCACGCAAATTGTGCCCGCATCCTTGTTCGCGCCGCGGTTCCGTGTACCCATCGGCGGCCGCGCGACACTGCGCCGTTAACCGGCGGGGGCCTCTTCCGCGGGGGCTTCGGCCGGCGCTTCGACAGGGGTCTCGGCCGCCGCCTTGGCCGCTTCCTCGGCATCTTTCAGACGTTCCTGCGCCTTGGCCTTCGGCTGCGACTTCTTGGTCTGCTCGCGTCTCTCGCGCGGCTCCATTAGGCCATTCTTGGCGCAGAAGCTGGCGACCCGATCACTCGGATTGGCGCCGACGCCCAGCCAATACTTGAGCCGCTCCTCCTTGAGCAAAATGCGCTCGGGATCGTCGCTGGCCAATTGCGGATTGTAGGTTCCCACCACTTCGATAAAGCGACCGTCGCGGGGGCTCCGCGAGTCGGCTACCACGATGCGATAAAAGGGGCGCTTTTTGGCGCCGCCGCGGGTCAAGCGAATGCGTAACGACATCTGTTGAATCGTCCTTCCTATTAAGCTTAGCCGAATGGGCCCTGTTTCATGGGCGGCATCTGAGAAAGCAGTTCCGGCGGCAATCCGCGCCCCGGCATCATTCCCTTCCGCCCCATCTTTCCCATCTTCTTCATCATCGTGCCCATCTGCCGATGCTGCTTGAGCAAACGATTGACGTCTTGAACCGTGGATCCAGACCCAGTGGCGATGCGTCGGCGCCGCGAGCCGTTCAGAAGCTTCGGGTTGCGCCGCTCCGCCAGGGTCATGGACAGAATGATCGCCTCCTGCTTTGCCAGCATGGAGTTATCGATATTGGCGCCCTCGAGCTGCTGCTTGATCTTACCGACACCGGGCAGCATGCCCAACAATCCCTTAACGTCGCCCATTTTGCGGATCTGCTTGAACTGATCAAGCATGTCTTCAAGGGAGAACTCGCCCTTGCTCATCTTGCGCGCCAGCTTTTCAGCTTTTTCCTGGTCCAGGACGTCGGCGGCGCGTTCCACCAGCCCGACGACATCGCCCATGCCCAGAATGCGTCCGGCGACGCGGCTCGCCTGAAACGGCTCCATCTCGTCGAGCTTCTCGCCGACGCCCATCAGCTTGATCGGCTTCCCGGTGACCGCCCGCATGGACAAGGCTGCGCCGCCGCGGGCATCGCCATCCACGCGCGTCAGCACTATCCCGGTAAGTCCCACCTGTTGGTGGAAGGAATCGGCGAGCGTTACCGCGTCTTGACCGGTCATGGCATCGGCGACGAGCAGGGTCTCCACCGGATGGGCCACTTCTTTTACCGCCGCCGCCTCGGCCATCATCGTTTCGTCGACGTGCAGCCGCCCGGCCGTATCTAGGATGATGACGTCATAGCCTTCGCGGCGCCCGGTCTCCATGGCCCGCTTGGCGATGGCCGCCGGCTGTTCGTCCTGAACCACCGGCAGCACCGCCGTATCGCTTTGCTGACCCAGAATGGCGAGCTGTTGCTGGGCGGCCGGCCGGTAAATGTCCAGCGACGCCATCAGCACCTTTTTCTTCTCGCGCTTCTTGATCAGGTTGGCCAGCTTGGCGCAGCTCGTGGTTTTACCCGAGCCCTGCAGCCCAACCACCAACACCGCCACCGGAGGATTGCCCCCCAGGTCCACGCCCGAGTCCTTGCCAATCTCTTTTTCGTCTTGAGGGTCGCCGCCGAGAGTCTCCACCAGGTGATCGTGAACGATCTTGATCACCATCTGACCCGGCGTGACGCTTCTCAGCACCTCCTGGCCGAGCGCCCGGTCGCGAACCCCGGCAATGAAGTCCTTGACCACCGGCAGCGCCACGTCGGCCTCGAGCAACGCAATGCGGACCTCCCGCAAGGCCTCAGTGACGTCGGTCTCCGAGAGGGCCCCACGCTTCTTGAGCCCGTCGAAGATCTCTCCCAGCCGTCCTGTCAGACTGTCGAACACGCGCCCTGTGCTCCCGATCGATCCGCGCCCGTCACGAGTACGGGCAAAGAACCGTAAAATAAGGTGTTCAATGAAAAAAGCCAGCACGCGAAGCTCGCGGACTGGCCGTCCCGCCAAAAAATGGCCGTTCAGGCCGCGCACTCTAGGTTCGGTAGCGCATCAAGTCAAGCCGGGTGACGGCATTCGGATGTTGCAAAAATGAACTTAAAGTTGTATTTTGTAATTTATGCATCTAATAAGAGTATTGTAGCGCGCTATGCCTGACGACTCTATCAGACCCCATCCGCCGCAGCCTTCTCGAATCGATGGTATGGACTTGCACGTTGCCGCAAGATTGAAGCAGCGGCGCCTGCAGCTTCAGATTGAGCCACAACTGCTTGACGTTGCCATCGGCGAACGGTCTGGAACAATTGAGCGAGTGGAACGGGGCAAAAAACGGTTGGCGGCGTCCCAACTGTACAAACTTGCGGTGGTCCTGGGCGTCAGCGTTCAGTACTTCTTCAACAACGATGTCCAAGGCGACGACCCTGACGACCACAAAGTGACCGAATTGCCCACCACCGATCAAAAGGCGCTGATGGACGCCAAGCGGTTCGCGCGCGCGCTGGCCCGGATCCCAAGCCCCGCCATTCGGCGCATGATCGGTGACCTGCTAAAATCACTGGTTGCCTCCAAGCATCTTCCAGCCATCCCTCCTCCGCCAGGCGATCAGGGGGGGCAGCAATCAGGCTCGGAGAAAAGCGGTGCTAAGGTCGAGACGCCAGGAGGGTCCAACCCAACTGGGTCAGCGCCCTGCAAGAGGACAATCGACAGCGCTCCGGATAAACACTGGCTCGCCTGAGGCATAAAACACCCTCAGCACAAGCGCGCTCCTTGACCCGCGTCCCCGGGGAACACTAAAGTCGGCCCGTGGAATTTACTGAAATCAGCGATGCCGCCGCCCTCGTGGGGCTGACCTGCCGCGGCGGTTTTCACCCCTGCCCGGATGACGCCGTCCCTGGCGAAGCGGGGACCGTGGTGCTTGTCGGCAACGCCGGTCCGGATATGTGGCGGGCATTTACCGCCGGGACCTCATCGGAAGACCGCCAGGGGTCGGACAACCCACTTGACACCTGGACCCGGCGCGTGTTGACGGGGGTCGCCCGCTCCCTTGGCGCCACGCCGCTTTTTCCGTTCGAAGGCCCCCCTTTCCTTCCGTTCTCGCGATGGGCAAAACGCGCCGAGCCTGTGTTCACGTCACCCGTCGGTCCGCTGATCCACCCTGAATACGGGCTCTGGCACGCCTACCGGGGCGCCCTGGTGTTTGCCAAGATTTTGGCTCTGCCCCCGAGGCCGGAAGCAATCAGTCCATGTGACCAGTGCGCGGACAAACCGTGCCTAAGCACCTGTCCCGTGGATGCGCTTAGCGCCGGGCGGTACGATGTACCCGCCTGCTTGGCGCACATAACGTCGCCGGCGGGGATGGATTGCATGATGCTGCATTGTCGCGCCCGTCGCGCCTGTCCTGTCGGCCGCCGCTACCAATACGAGCCCGACCAGTCGATGCTTCACATGCGCGGCTTTGTGGGTCACAAAACGCTGGCTCGCTGACGACGAACGATAGACTTTGTATCCACCGACGCCATATGTTCCGAGTTATGAACGATCTGCCCTTCACCAAGATGCACGGCCTCGGCAATGATTTCGTGGTCCTGGACGCCCGCCGCCAACGTTTGGAAATCGGCGAACGCCAGGCGCGCGCCATCGCCGACCGGCGGACCGGGGTCGGCTGCGACCAGTTGATCATCGTTGAGCCGGCGGTCAACGCGTTCGCCGACGCGTTCATGCGCATCCGCAATGCCGACGGCGGAGAGGTGGAGGCCTGCGGAAACGCCAGCCGCTGCGTCGCCACGATGATCATGGGCGAAAAGCAATCGCGCCACGCGATCATCGAGACCGTCGCCGGGCTGCTGGACGCAGAGTCCGCCGATAACGGCATGGTCAGCGTGGACATGGGCCGCATCCGTTTCGATTGGCGCGACATTCCGCTGTCAAAGGCCATGGACACCAAGCACCTGGATCTGGAGGCCGGACCGCTGAAGGACCCGGCGGCGGTGAACATCGGCAACCCGCACGCCGTGTTCTTCGTGGACGACGCCGAAGCGGTGCCGCTGGATATTTATGGTCCCGTGATCGAAAGGAACGCTTTGTTTCCCGAATTCGCCAATGTCGAAGCGGCTCAGATCATGTCCCGCGATCGCATTCGGCTCAGGGTATGGGAGCGCGGCGTGGGTATAACCCGGGCTTGCGGAACGGGCGCGTGTGCCGCGCTGGCGGCCGCCAGCCGCCGTGGGTTGACCGACCGGACGGCCGAGGTCGTACTGGATGGCGGGACGCTGCGCATCGAGTGGCTGAAAGATGACCACATCTTGATGACCGGTCCGGTGTCGGTGAGCTTTTCCGGCGTTCTCGACCGCTCGTTGCTGGCGTGAGAGCCGAACGATGACCGAACCCCGAATCGTTACCTTGGGCTGCCGGTTGAATACGCTCGAGTCCGAAATCATTCGCAGCGAGGCCGCTGCCGCCGCGCTCGAAGATACGGTGATAGTCAACACCTGCGCGGTGACCACCGAAGCCGTGCGCCAAGCCCGCCAGACCATTCGCCGGCTGCGCCGGGAAAGGCCGGACGGCCGGATCATCGTCACCGGTTGCGCGGCGCAATTGGCCCCGGACACGTTCGCGGCCATGCCCGAAGTGGACCAGGTGCTCGGTAATGCCGAAAAGCTCCAGCGCGCCCACTTGGCACGGAGCGATCGACCGATCGCCGTCTCCGACATCATGACGGTCAAAGAAACCGCCGCTCATCTGCTTCAGGGTTTCGAAAGCCGGACCCGGGCGTTCGTTCAGGTCCAACAGGGCTGCGATTATCGCTGCACCTTCTGCATCATTCCGTTCGCCCGAGGTCCTAATCGCAGTTTCGAAGTGGGCCGGATCGTCGATCAGGTTCGCTTGCTGTGCGAAAACGGTTACGCGGAAGTAGTGCTGACCGGGGTCGACATCTGTTCCTACGGCGCCGATCTCCTTGGTCAACCGACGCTCGGCGCGCTGGTCCGAACCGTGCTAGTCGAGGTCCCCGAGTTGAAACGGCTCAGATTGTCGTCCCTGGACCCGGCCGCCATGGACAACGGCCTGTTCGATACTCTGGGCGATGAACCACGCATGATGCCGCACCTGCACTTGAGCCTGCAAGCCGGCGACGACACGATCCTCAAGCGCATGAAGCGCCGCCATTCCCGCGCCCAGGCGGTAGCGGTGGCGGAACGAGCCCGCCGCGCCCGTCCCGACGTGGTATTGGGCGCCGATCTGATCGCCGGCTTCCCCACCGAAACCGAGGACATGTTCAACCGTACCCTGGACTCGGTGGAAGACGTCGGGCTGACCTATTTGCACGTATTTCCGTTTTCCGCCCGGTCCGGCACGCCGGCCGCGCGAATGCCGCAGATTGCGGGCCCCGTGAAGCGAGCGCGCGCGGCGGCCCTGCGCGAAGCCGGGGATCGGGCGCAAAAGCGATTTTTCGAGAGCCGGGTGGGCAAAACGACAGAGATCCTGGTGGAACAGGGCCGCGATGGACGCTGCCCGCACTATGCGCCCGTATCCCTCGACTTCGACGTCCCCCAGGGCGCCATTGTCTCCGCGCGCATCACCGGCGCCCATTCCGATCGCTTGAAAGGCGGATACCCCGAATGACCGAGATGCTGAGCGAACAGAAACAAAGTCTCGGATGGCTTGCCCGGATGAGAAAGGGGCTCAGCCGCTCGTCGGCGAAGCTAACGGGCGGGATCAGCGACCTGTTCACCAAACGCAAGCTCGATGACGATGCGCTGGAGGAACTCGAAGAACTGCTGATCCGTTCGGATCTCGGCGTGACCACCGCGACAAAGCTCACCCAATCACTGGCCAACAGCCGGTTCAATCAGGAGGTCTCGTCGGAAGAGATCCGTGGCGCACTGGCCGACGACATGGCAACGATCCTCGAACCCGTAGCGCAGACCATCAGCATCTATCAGGCATACAAGCCGCATGTAATCCTGGTTTGCGGTGTCAACGGCAGCGGTAAAACGACGACCATCGCCAAGATGGCGGGTTTGTTCAAGCATGTGGGATTTAAGGTCGTTCTGGCTGCTGGGGACACCTTCCGTGCCGCCGCGGTTGAGCAGCTGCAAATCTGGGGTGAGCGGATCGATTGTCCGGTGATTTCCCGACCAATCGGCTCCGACGCCGCCGGCCTTGCCTACGACGCCTTGGAGAAGGCGCGGGCCGAGCGCGCCGATATTTTGCTTATCGATACCGCCGGCCGGCTGCAGAATAAAACCGACCTGATGGCCGAACTCCAAAAGATCGTGCGTGTTCTCAAAAAGGTCGACGAAAATGCTCCCCACGATTGTCTGCTGGTATTAGATGCCACAGTAGGGCAAAATGCACACAATCAGGTGGAGGTATTCCGGGAGATGGTCAACGTCACCGGGCTGGCCGTAACCAAACTCGATGGTTCGGCCAAAGGGGGCGTGGTTGTTGCGTTGGCCGAAAAATTCGACCTTCCGGTTCACTTCATCGGTGTTGGCGAATCGATGGAGGACATGCGGGCCTTTGATGCCCGTGCGTTCGCACGAAGCCTCATGGGACTTGAGGTTGGGGAACGGGGAGAAAAGTGATGTTCGGTGGAATTCGCGATGGCGCAACGGGCGACTTAGGTTCGCCATTGAGACTGGTTGCGCTGGCAACGCTGGCGCTTGCCGCGTCGGGTGTCGGTGCGTTGGATGCCAAGGCGAACCCCAATACCGGCCAGCCATTGACGGCGAGCGAGCCCGCGGATATCGATGCGGCCCTTGGCGCCAACCCCAGCCCGGGCAACGCGACCACCGCGGCCAACGATCCTGTCACGCATGTCGATCCGGCCGAGAACACCGGCGCGGACGCGGCTATGGAAATGGACACGTGGCTTGCTCAATCCGTATCGCGCCTGTCGATGGCTTTGGAGCGCTATGAGGCCATTGCCGAGGCCGGAGGATGGCCAACGGTACCCGATGGCCCCTCGCTCGAGCCGGAAATGACCGACCCGCGAGTCCCCGCTATCCGTCAGCGCCTGCAGGTGACCGGCGACGCCGCACCGAGCGATGTGTCCGGTTACGCGGCGCCCGTTTACCTGACAAGTGATGCGGCGCTCGTGGAAATCGATCCGCTGCATTACGATGCCACCCTGGCGGCCGGGGTGCGGGCATTCCAGGCGCGCCACGGCCTGTTCGTGGACGGCGTTATCGGGCGCCGGACCTTGGCGGCCCTCAATGTTCCGGTGGCCTCTCGCGTCAAAGCCCAGAAGATCAATCTCGAGCGCCTGAAAAAATTCGAGCCGTGGGGGCCTTCCTATGTGCTGGTGAACATTCCCGGTTTCGAGGCCCATTTAATCCGCGAACAGAAAACGACCCTAACGACGCGCGTCATCGTGGGTGAACCGGACTGGCCGACGCCGCAGCTCAACGGAATGATTTCCCGCGTCATTGTGAATCCGTATTGGAACGTGCCGAAAAGCATTCTGAGGCGGGAGATCATCCCCCGGATGCAGGAGGACCCCGACTACCTCACACGCCAAAACATCCGCGTTTACAGCGGCTGGCACGCCCAAGCGCGCGAGCTCGACCCGGCGACCATCGACTGGAGCGGACCGGCGGCGCGAATCTACCGGCTCCGGCAGGAACGCGGACGAGGTAATGCGCTCGGCAAGTACAAATTTACCTTCGATAACTCGCAGAACATCTATCTGCACGATACCGCGTCCCGCGGTCTGTTCAAGAGATCCGCGAGAGCCCTCAGTCACGGATGCGTTCGGGTAGAGCAGCCGCAGGAACTGGCCGAATGGCTGCTGGAAGGCCAGGGCAGCTGGAACGGATCGGCGCTGAAAAGGACGGTCGCGAGCGGCAAAAACCGTTGGATCCGATTGGAGAACCCCGTCCCCGTCCACTTGGTCTATTGGACCGCCTGGGCGGATGAAAACGGCAACGCCCAATTCCGACGCGATATCTACAAGCGGGACTGGAGTCCCTATGCCAGCCAGAACGCTCAGCAACAAGGAACTTAGCGGTTTGTCCCGGCGCGGTGGTGACCCAGCCGCCTGACTACACAACTCCCGCAATAGCGACCGAATTCGGGGTCAAATCTCTGAATTCGGAATGGTATCACGCAGGTTTGTTGGATCGTGACCAACGTAGCCAATGCTTAAAACGGAACTTGAGGTATTGTTAGCCAGGCTTCAACACGTCTGAAAGTTCCATGTGGAAAAAGATCGGTGCGTTCATATGCGGCCCCGCCGTCGAGCGTCAGCTTCCCGAGCGCATCCGCCACGCCATTTCCGAACAACAGGTCCAGGCCGAAATCCTAATTGGATGGGTCCAGCTGGCGCTGGTGATATTTTTCGTGGCGCTCTACACCATCGCGCCGAAAACGTCCGATGGAACCGAATTCATGCCGGTGCCCATGGCGCTGGCGTTTTATTTCCTGTTTTCCGTTCTCCGTCTATTCCTGGCCTATCAGCGTATCCTGCCGCGCTGGTTTCTGCTCGGCTCGGTCGTCATCGATATCGGGCTGCTGATGGTGCTGATTTGGAGTTTCCATCTACAGTATGAGCAACCTGCCCCGTTCTATCTGAAGGCGCCGACCCTGCTCTATGTGTTCATATTCGTATCCCTGAGAACACTACGGTTCGAGCCCACCTACGTGATCGCCGCCGGGACCGCCGCCGCCGTGGGGTGGGTCGCGCTGGTCTGGTATGCCGTCGATACCATGGGGCCCGAGCCGCTCGTCACGCGCGACTACGTCCTGTACATGACATCCAACCAGGTGCTGATTGGCGCCGAGGTGGACAAGGTCATCACCATTCTGGTGGTGACGATCGTTCTGTGCGTGGCGCAGATCCGGGCACGGCGGCTGTTGATGCGGGCCGTGACCGACGCCACCGTGGCAGAGGATCTGTCGCGGTTTGTGGCGCCGGAGATCGCCGATCAGATCACCCATGCGGATCAAGCCATTAAACCGGGCGATGGCGTTATAAAAGTCGCCACCGTGATGTTCTGTGACATCGAACGGTTCACCGGCATCAGCGAACAGTTGGAGCCGGACGAATTGATGCAAACACTCAACGAGTATTTCGAGGTGGTTTCCAAGGTCATCGTTTTCTATGGCGGCGTCATCTCCATGTTCCAGGGTGACGCCATGCTCATTACCTTCAACACCGTCAAGCCGGATCCCAATCATGCCGCCAACGCTCTTCACGCCGCCGTCGGGATCCAGCGCGTGGTCGAGGAGTTGCGGTTCGGTCCTGGAGTCGCGCTACCGACCCGGTGCGGCATCAACACGGGCGAGCTGATTGCAGGCGCCATCGGCACCAACGACCGGCTGATTTCGACGGTTTACGGCGACGAGGTCAACATCGCGGCCCGATTGGAGCAGCTGAACAAGGAGTACGGGACCTATGTGCTTGCCACCGAACAGACGGTCGCGGCCGCCGGCAGCTCGTTTGTCAGCCGACCGATCGGAACGATCACTGTGAGAGGCCGCACGTCACCCGTCAGCGTCTATGCCGTGGACACTGAACCGCCGGATGCTGTGCTTCAGGCGTAAAAAAGGTCAGGCTTCGACGTTGAGGTAGTGACCGCGGGGAACGTCGGGATTTAGCCGAACGCCCGAATCCAACAATTGGTTGAGCCGGTCGATGGCTTTTCGGGTATGCGGCGAGTCCCCGGATCCGGCGGTCGCCGCCCTGGCATTGACATCGCGCGCCGATTCGTAGCCGCGGGCATCCGGTCGATTATGTGTCTGCGTCGACGTCGCGGCGGGGCCGATCAAGGAAGTGTGTCCAGTCATTGGTTAAAAATGCAGCCAAATTGTTAAGAATTTCTGAACAACCTCTACAATACCACCCCTCGAAATACGGTGGGCACCATCCGTCAGGAATTGATAGGAACCTCGGTGAACCATGGACCGCCGCCGGCCTTATATCGTTCCAGTACCCACGGCACGCTGGGAAACGCCAGTTGGTCCCATGGGATGTCATCCCATGCAAACAAGTTCACTTCCAGGCTTTCTTCGCCGGCCGCACAGTCGGAATCAACCATTGCCGCCCGGTAAAAGAATTGGACCTGACTGATCCGCGGGACCTCGTAGATACCGATCAGGTCCTCCACGCGCACTCGAGCGGTCGCCTCCTCCCAGACTTCGCGCGCGGCTCCCTCGGCAGTTGTTTCCGTCATTTCCATGAAACCTGCAGGGAGGGTCCAAAGCCCCCGAGACGGCGGAATCGCCCGCCGGCACAACAGAATCTTGTCATTCCAAGTGCACACCGCACCAACGACAACCTTTGGGTTGGTGTATTCCACATAGCCGCAATCGGGACAGATGAGACGTGTCCTATTGTCGCCTTCGGGAACAGCTTTCACCGACGGGCCCGGATTTCGCGTCTGTTTCATGGGTGGAGTGTGCCGCGCTCGCGACACGCAGACAACCCTTCAAGTGAATATGGCTGAAGGCAGGAAAGCGGATGTGCCGCCACGATGCCGGCCGCACACCCGCTCCATACCTATTTGCGGAGAACGGCAACGCCGGGCAGGGTCTTGCCTTCCAGCCATTCCAAAAAGGCACCGCCCGCCGTGGAAATGTACGAAAAGTCGTCACCGGCTCCGGCATGGGCCAAGGCCGAGACGGTATCGCCGCCGCCGGCCACCGATAACAGCTTGCCGGCCTTTGTCAGCTTGGCCGCTTCCTGAGCCACCGAATTGGTGCCGACATCGAACGGGCTCACC
>JGI12210J13797_10578999_pt1 | contig 18305 bp, 12 predicted proteins | sample ElkSlonscriptome_3_FD_13797 | JGI IMG/M metagenome (IMG submission 13797)
GATGGGTGGCGATCGCTTCGTGCTGCGGGGGCCGCGGGTGGATGGTCCGCGAGGCGCCGTCATCGGCGGCGGTCGCGTCATCGACGCCTCGCCTCCCAACGTTCGTGCCGCCAAGCGCGAGGACGTGCTGCTCGCCATCGACGCCGAGGACGTAGAAGCAGCCACGCTGGCGCTGGTGGCGGAGGCGGCACCCAAGGCGCTGCACAAGCACGACCTGCGTTCGCGGTTGGTCCTCGATGCGGAGGTCCTCGCCGCCGAGGCCAAGCGCCTGGCCAAGGACAAGCGACTCCTGGTGGTGGAGAAGAACACTTGGACGACCGCCGAGAACATCGCCAACCTCGCCGAGCATGCGGTGGGCCTGGTGGAGGCGCACCAGAAGGAGGCGCCCCTCGACCCTGGCATGCCGAAGTCGACCCTGCGCGAACAGCTCTCCGCTGCAGCCGACACCGAGACGACCGAAGCTGCATTGCAGTTTCTCGTGGGCCAAAAGCGGCTGGTGGATGTTCGGGAGCACATGCACACCCCGAGTTTTCGAGGTGCTCAGGCCGACGCCGAGGCCGCTCACGCGCTCGCCCACGCTCGCGCAGCTCTGGTCGAAGCGCGTTGGAACGGGCTGACCGAGAATGCGGTGAAGGCCAAGCTCGACATACCGGCCAAGCAAGTGCGGGCGGTGATGGCCGCGCTCCGTCGCGAAGGCCAAGCCATCTCCGCCGGGGGGATCTGGTTCGACGCCGACGGCGTCGCCGAGCTCGAGGCCACGGTAGTCGCGCACCTCCGCGACCGCCAAGCCCTGACCATTGCCGAGATGAAGGATCTCTGCGGCCTCGGCCGAAAGCAGGTCATCCCACTACTCGAGCACTTCGACCACAAGAACCTCACCCTCCGCGACGGCTCCGACCGCCGCCGTGGCACCGCCTTCCCCAAGTAGGCGGAGCCTGGCTAGCGGGGGGGCATCAGCGTCAGGGCGCGTTGGGCGATGACTTCGAACGCTGCTTGTGCGTCGCGTTGCGCGTGGTTGACGACCATGGCGATGGTCACGTCCTGCTCCGGGAAGTGATACATGACGCTCCCATAGCCGGCGATACCACCATTGTGACCAACGTAGCGTTCGCCCGACATGAGGTAGTTGTCGAACACGCCCGCGCCGTACCCAGCTCCAGGTAAGAGCTTGAACATCTCTTCGCGTGCGGCATCCGAGATGGCGTTGCCGGTGTACAGAGCCCGTGCCCAGGTGACCATGTCGCCGACCTCGGCCACCATGGCGCCGGCGCTCCACGAGACCGAGGGGTGCACCCAGAGCGTTTGGTCCTCACCGTTCGGACCGTAGCCCTTGGCGATGGGCTCAGGCAGCGCCTCTTCCCCATCGAAGAAGGTACGGTCGAGCTCCTGCGTATCGAGCAGGTGGTCGCGAAAGTAGGCTCCGAGCTTCTGGCCAGAGACGGCCTCGACGACCATTCCAAGCAAGATGTAGCCCGTATTCGAATAGCTCCAGCTCGCGCCGGGGGCGAAGTCAGCCCCGTGCGCGATGGCCACATCCACCATCTCCTGTGGGGTAATGGCCACCTCGGGGCTCAGGGTCCTCTCGTCCATCCAAGCATCGTCCTTGGTGTAGCTGTAGACCCCTGCGGTGTGGTTGAGCAGTCGCCGGATGGTGATGCTGTCTTCGTTTGGCACACCCGTCGTGAGGTAGGTGTCCAGGGTTGCATCGAGGTCGAGCTGATGGTCATCGGCGAGTCGGAGGATGGCGGCCGCCGTATAGGTCTTGGTCACGCTCGCGATGCGCAGGAGGCTGACCGGCGTCATGGGCGAAGCATCGTCGCGTCGTCCCTCCGCACCGGCCCAGGCACCGCAGGCGGGGGTGTAAACGGCGGCCACGATCCCGCCCGGTCGGTTCGCCGCCAAGTCGAGCGCGCCCAGGGTGTCGTCGAGTGTGGTGTGAAAGGTGTTGCAAGGGTCGGGCGCCGCGCCGCCTCCGCCCGACGCATCCGTCCCTCCCATGCCCCCGGTGTCGGTCGCTCCCCCTTGGCCGGAGGTTTCCGAGGGAGACGAGCTGCCATTTCCGCAGCCCATCGCGGCAATCAGCGCTGCGGCGCACGTGAGCCACTGCAGACCAAGCCGTTGAAACCCCATGGCCTGAGGGTACTGAGAAACGATCATGGCTTTGTGCAAAGCAAGGGTCATTCCCTCATCGACTAGGCCGTCTTCACCCGCTTTCCGCGTAGTTGCGGGGGCACAAGCGGAACTTCGAGGTGACACTGTTGAAGAAGCAGCACCTCGCGGTGTCGCTTCTGGCGGCCAGGTACCCGTGTATGGCCCGCGGAGACCGCGACAATGACGTCGACCCGAGGCATTCTGCCGCGACCTAGCTCGTGAGTTCGCATACTTCGCCCGGCATGGCCTCTGCAAGCCAACTGCCGACATGCGCATGATTGTCGTCTCCAATCGGGGACCCATTCGCGTGGGCAGCGATGGTCGGTTCACCATGTCGGAGGGCGGGCTGGCCACGGCCCTCCACCCTGCCGTTGCCGCGAGCGGGGGCAGTTGGATCTGGCAGTGGGATCGCGCCACCGGGCAGCGAGCCGCCGCTGCCGGCGCCCTCCCTGACTACAATTGTCAGTTCGTCGAGCTCGAGGACGAAGAGCGCATCGGCTTTTACCAGGGTCTCTCCAACGACGTCCTCTGGCCGGTCTTTCACGGCTTCCCATCGACCTCGCCTCTCTGGGACGCTCCCTGGCCGTCTTACCTGAGCGCCAACCGGCGCTTCGCGGAGGCGACGTCGAGAGCGCATCGCCCGGGCGATGCGATCTGGGTCCAGGACTATCAGCTGATGTTGCTGCCCGGCCTGCTCCGCGAACAGGCAGGCTTCGATGGCACGAGCCCCATCGGCTGGTTCTGCCACATCCCCTGGCCCGCGCTCGAGTGTTTCGAACTCCTCCCGTGGCGGTGCGACATTCTGCGGGGCGTCCTCGGAGCGGACGTCGTGGCCTTCCATACCGAGCGCTACGCCGAGAACTTTCTGCGGTGCGTCGCGTGGCTGCTCGACGACGCAGAGGTCTCCATATCGCGCCGCGAGATCGTCTATCGCGGTCGCCGGGTACGGGTCGCCGCCTGCCCCATCGGTATCGCCACCGAGAGTTTCAGACGGCACGCCATCGCCGCCCATGAGAATGGGGCCGTCGAGACCATTCGCCGGGCGCTCGGCCATCGTCGCATCATCCTCGGAGTCGACCGGCTCGACTACTCCAAGGGGATCGTCGACCGACTGGAAAGCTTCGGTCACTATCTGCGCCAGCGCCCCGACGCGGCGCGGACTGTGGCCTACGTTCAGGTTGCCGTACCCAGTCGAAGCGCGATCCCCGCCTACGCGCAGTTGAAAGAAGAGGTCGAGCGCACGGTAGGCAGGATCAACGGCGAGTTCGCCGTGACAGGTAGCGTTCCCATCCACTACCTGTACCGATCACTCTCGCGTCAGGAGTTGGTCGCCCATTATGCCAGCGCCGATGTGGCTTTGGTCACGCCCCTACGCGATGGCATGAACCTGGTGGCACAGGAGTACGTAGCGAGCCGCGTAAGCGGTGATGGCGTCTTGGTTCTCAGCGAGTTCGCGGGAGCAGCCCGGCACCTCGGCGATGCCTTGACGGTCAATCCCTACGACCATCAGGACGTCGAGCGGGCTCTCGATGCTGCTCTCGAGATGTCCCCGGACGAGCAGCGCCATACCATGCGTCTCATGCAGCGAGAGGTCGAGCGTCTCCACGTCGAGAAGTGGGGACGAAAGCTCGTGGAGCTTCTGTCCGACAGCGTGAGACCTCCTGTACCGTCCGGTATTCGCCAGGCGAAGCGCGACGGCGGAACGTCAGCCGGGGATCGTAGTCCTCGGCTCGTCCCGCCGCCGATGAAGCAACAGGTGTCTTCGCGTTGAAGGGCGCGCTCAGTTGGTGATTTGGTTGTCGCCCGCCAGGCTCTGCGGAAAGACCACGACCGAGTCGCCCGTCTGATACTGCAGCACGGGGAAGGTGAATGCGTCTCCGCCGACGACAGGGTCTGGCCAGCTGTCCTCGGAGTACTCGTAACTCTCCATGAGAATGCCGTCGCCGAAGGTGAGCTGTCCAGTCGTGATCAGGTCCGCAGCGACTTGGAGAATGCCCTCGCGGGTGATCTCGCCATCTCGCGTCTCGACCTCGGCGAGAACCTTGAACATGAACTTTGTGTAGTCGAAGGCGAGGCCAGCAGCCGAGGGGCTCGGAGGCTCGCCGTACCTCGCTTCGTAGGCGTCGCGGAAGGAGATGGCATCGTCGCTGACGAACTGCGGAATTTGATCGACGACGCCGTCGGAGGTGGCCCCCAAGGTCTGATACCAATCGCCATTCCACCCCAGTCCATCGGCAACGATGAGCGGCTGCGGCTCCATGGCTTTATCGAACTCGGATCGGGCTTGCTGAATCCAGCTGTAGATGGAGCTCGATGCGATCGTGCCCGCGATGAGTTGGGGCTTGGCTTGGACCACCGGAGCCAGATCGGTCGTGTAATCGATGGCGTCGTCCGCGACGTAGGTCTCGAGCGCGACCGTCCAGCCTGCGTTCTCCAGCTGTGCTTTGATCGCGCCCCCAAAGGTGCGACCCCAAGAGGTGTCTTCCCCGTAGACGACGGCAACCTTGTCCCCCGCGTCGAACTGACCAGATTGAACTGCCGCCTCAATGGCGGTCACGTAGTTCACGGAGAGGAGCTCGGGCGATGGCCAGCCCTTGAACCAGGTGCCCCGATGCTTGGCCGGATCCATCGAGAACTGCTGGTTCAGCTCATTGGTGGCGCCAAGGGCGAAGAGATGCGGGAACTTGGCGTCTGCAGCCATGTTCGATAGCTCAAGGGCCACGTTGCTATGCCAGTTGAAGAAGCCGAGCTGCACCGCGGGATCGTCGATGGCAGCCTGATAGTCTTCGCTCGCCGCCATCGGATCCGATTGGCTGTCGACGAAGAGAAAAGAGAAGCGCTCTGCGATGGCATTGCCCGCTGCGCGCTCTTGATCGAGGGCGAGCTCGGCAGCGTTGCGGATCTCCCGTCCCGATCCCTCGGATGGCCCCGACAAAGGCGCCACCAGCGCCGCCTTCACGGGCGTCAGCTCGTCATCATCGGAGTCCGAACAGCCCATCAGGGACGTCAAAGCCATCAGGCCGGTCAGCAAACACGCACGTCGTTTCGTTTTCATCGTTGTTCTCCGAAGCTCGTATGGCGTCAGTCGACGGTCAGCTGGAGCCGGTAGTTGAAGAGCTGCCCGGCCATTCCTCGCGGGGTTCGTACGACGATCTGGTAGGCCCCTGCGGGGAGGTCGGTCATCTGAGCGACGTCGGAAAGCTCGAGGCAGGCGGCTTCCTCCGTGCCACTGGGCGTCGTGCCCTCCGAGTTGCGCACAGGATCCTCGAGGTCGACGAAGGCCAACGTTGCCGGAAGGTCGGCGCCGCAATCGACCCCGATACCGAAGAGGCTGGCGCTGAGGGTGGTTCCCTCTTTCACCGTGAACCGAAAGCGGTCGACGTCGCAGTCACCGGTGAGCCGTCCTCCGATCACGGTGTCTCCGGTCGCCTTCAGCAGGACTTCGTTCTCGGCATTCTTCGCGTCGTTGGGCTCGCGCTCGTTGCTTCCGCTGCGCACGATGAGTCGACATTCAGGGGAGCAGTCGGCATCGAGGCTGTTGCTCGCGCCGTCATCGCAGGCCTCGCCGATTTCGAAGACGTCGTTGCCGCAGATCGTCTTCCGAACCGTGAAGTTGACGGGTCCGGGGTTGATGGCGTCGACCCCGATGAATCTGATCCCGTCTTCCTGGGCCAACACGGTGAGCTGCTCGGCTGCGCCTGCGCCACAGTTGTCGATCGCAACCTCGCAGGTGCGGAAGTCGCACGTCGGCAGGGCGTAGAGGGAGAGGTCGGTATCGTCGTTCAGCGGGTTGGCGTTGATGGTGTATCGTTCGCCCTCGAACACGAGGATGCTGAAGAAGCCCTCCGAGCCGTCGAGTGGAGTAGCCTCTCCACACGCGCTGAAGTCGTCGTAGAGGTTCGGTAGAGGGGTCGGGTCGGCACTGAAGATGCCCTCACTCGAAAGGACGAGGGGCGCCTCACTCTCGCCGCAGAAGCCGATGGCGACCGCACCCGACTCGACACCAATATCACCCTCGTCCACCACGTTGCAGGCATTACCGAGCAGGAGAAGCGTCGAGGCGATGGCGAGCCCGAGCCGTCGGACCCGTAGGGCGCCATGATGGGGATAGGACATCAGAAGTGCGCCTCCATCGACAGTCCCAGGTCGCCGGGACCAGGGCCGAGATGCCAGGACGAGGTGTCGCCTCCGTCGTCGGACTGGGGCTCGGGCGTTCCGTCCCAGTCGGTGAGGATGGCCAGCACCACGGTGGTGGCTCCGAGGCCCGCAGTGACCCCGATGAAAGCATTGGTCTGCACCTCGAGTCGGTTTGCGTCGTCGTAGAGCTCGCGGGTGCGACCGAGACTGTCGAAGTCGTCGCCGGCCTCGTTGGCCTGGAGTCCCGACACGACAGTGCCGATCCCCATACCGACGGTGGCCACGAGGCCGACCCCAAAGAACCACGGCGAGATACCGTCCATGTCCTCATCGACGACCACGGTCACGGTCGATGGTTCGCCTTCTGGCTTGGCCTTCGGCGGCGGGGGGCTCTTGAAGCTCAGGTTGGCCACCGCGCCAGCCGGCTTGTCGATCGCTCGTGGCTCGGTGGTTCCGTTTGGGTACTCGGCCTTGAGGCTGTGGCGCCCGGGCTCGAGGTAGAAGACGTGCTCGTTGCTCTTCTCCAGGGTGGCGGCCTGCTCGTCGGCGAGAACGCGACATGGTGTAGCGCCACACGAGACCTTCACGGAGACGAGGTTGGCCTCGACCTGCTCCAGGGTCGACTCGGCGAGCTGACGAGAGGTGTCGTCCGTCGGGTAGCGCTTCAGGAGCACTTCTGCGTGTCCGGCAGCGAGCGCCGGTTGACCTGCCTTCACCCGACTGCGCAAGGCGCTACGAAGCGCCTCGGGACTCGGCACGAGGCTGTCGGCGAGCTCGTAGAACTCGGCCGCACGGCTGTAGTCTTCACCAAGCTCGGCCTTCTGGGCCGTTTGAAAGGCACGAGCGGCAGCGGCAGTGTCCTGCGCTGCCGCGGGGAGACTCATCCCCAAAACGAACGAGAGGGCAGCCGAAGCTCCGAGGAGTCGAATCCTAGACGTCGCCATCACTTGCCTCGCAGATAGGGGTTGCGCTCGATCACCGGCTCATCCGGAGCCGGCGATGGCTTGGGTTCGGGCTTGGCGTCGTCGTATACGCTGTCTTTGCTCGGCGGCTGTTCGGGCGGCTTGGTGCCCTTCGGTGCGGGCGCTGGAGCCGGCCTTGTTGCTGGCACTCGAACCGGTCGCGGCAGAGGCGCCGGAGTGGGCGGAGAGGCGGCTCGGGGGGCGGCCGTGTCTGGCTCTTCCTTCGAAGCTTGGTTCTCGGAGGGAGTTTCCGACCGCGGCTCGGATGCCACGTCGTCCTTCGTTTCCGGTGCTCGCGGGGCGGACGTCTGCGGTGGCGCTGGTGCCGGCTCGGGCGGTTGCGAGGCCTGTTGCCCATCCGACTCGGGCTCACGCATGACGATGAAGGCTACCACCGCACCGATCAGCACGAAGAGCGCCCAGAGCACCGGTCGACGGTCTCTCGGCTCGACGTTCGAAGCGCGTTCGGCATCTTTCGTGGTGGCGAGCGGTGTCCGTTTGCTCTCGGGGCTGCCGAATCCAAAACCGCTCAGACCCTGCCCGGTCTCGCCGCCCATCGAGGGCAAGCTGCTCTCGTCGGAGACCTGGTCGGTGACGCGCTCGGAAAGCGCCTTGGCCAGCATCTCCTTGCGACGGGCGAGGGTGGGCCCGGCCGCATCTTTCACCCATGCGGACACGCCCGAAGCCAACCCCTCCACGCTGGCCTCGTCGATGGCCGACCTGAGCGCATTGGCCATCTCCTCGGCGGTGGCATAGCGGTCCTTGGGGTCCCGCTGCATGGCTCGGAGGCAGACCTCGTCGAAGGCGGGCGGCGGGGCAAGCCTACCCTCGCTCGGTTTGGGGATGTCTCGAGAGAGCAGGTTGTTGATCGTCGCGGCGTCGCTCCCACCTTGGAACAGCTGCTCGCCGGTGAGCGCTGTCCAGAGCGTCGCACCCGCGGCGAAGATGTCGGTCCGACGGTCGATCGGCTCGTCGAGAAGCTGTTCTGGGGCCATGAAGGCGAGCTTGCCCTTGCGCAAGCCGGTGCGGGTCGTCGTCAGGCGTTCTTCCGCTTTGGCGATCCCGAAGTCACTGATCCGTCCCACCCCGTCGACGCCGACGAGCACATTCGGGGGCGAGACGTCGCGATGGACCAGGTTGAGCGTCTCGCCATCCTCACCCGACAGCTCGTGAGCCGCGTGCAGACCATCCAAGAAGTCGGCGAAGAGCTTCGCGATAGCGCCAGCAGGGCGATCGTCGGGAGACTTCTTGAGTAGGTAGCCGAGCGAGGTCCCCTCGATGTAGTCCATCACCACGTAGTGGCGACCTGCGGTCTCGCCCACGTCGACGACAGGTACGACGTTCGAGTGGTGGAGCCTCGACGACAGTCGAGCCTCGTCGAGGAACATCTCGACGCACTCCTCGCTGTCGGCGAGGTGCTCGTGAATGACTTTGACCGCGAAGAGCCGCTGGAACCCAGCTGCGCCGGCGCGGCGCGCCAGGTAGACGGTTCCCATGCCCCCCCGAGCGAGCTTGCCCAGCAGCTCGTACGTGTCGATGCGTGCAGGCAGCTTCTCCATCCGATCTCTCCAGGCCGGGAAGGGCCAGGGTGACAGCTAATAACGGGAGGGCCTCGCAATCCAAACCGAAATCGGGGTCTCCGACCCAAATTGGGGGGACGCTGGAGCACACAGTGAGATGGCCCACCTTGAGACATCGCCGGGCGCGTCGCTTTTCTTGCGACGACGGGGAATACGGCGCGTCCTTGAACGGGAAGCGTTGGTCGTTGCCGAAGCGCGGGCCCGTGCGACGCATTTCCGGTCACGTTGGCGGTGGCGCGGCAAGTCGCCGTAGAGTTGTCGGATGAAGGCTGCCTTCTACCGGCGTTTCGGACCACCGGAGGTCTTGGAGGTAGGCGAGCGGCCGGCCCCCGCCCCGCGTCCAGGAGCCTCGCGGGTGAGGGTGAGCGCAGCGGCGCTCAACCCAAAGGACGTCCTCTTACGTAAGGGAAAGCTCCGGTGGTTGGTTCGCGCCCCGCTGCCGCGGATCCCTGGCTACGATCTCGCTGGCGAGCTGATGGACCCGGCGCCAGGGCTCGAACGGGGAACGCGGGTCTACGGGATGATCCAGGACCATGCGGGAGGCGCCTGCGCGGAGGTCGCCTCGCTCCCGCACGACCAACTCGCCGCCATGCCCGCCGGGCTGTCCCCGCAAGAGGCGTCGGCTCTGCCATTGGCCGGGCTCACGGCCCTGCAGGCCCTGCGCGGCGAGCTCGAGCTCTCGCCGGGGCAGCACGTGCTCATCAACGGGGCATCGGGTGGGGTGGGTACATTGGCCGTGCAGATCGCCAAGGCCATGGGGGCCGAGGTGACCGCCGTATGCTCGGGACGCAACGCGGAGCTGGTCACGCGCCTGGGGGCCGATCGCGTGCTCGACTACACTGTCGACGACGTGGGCGCTGAACGCGGACTCCATCACGTCTTCGACGTCTTCGGCAGCCTTCCGTGGGCGCGGGCCAAGCCCATGCTGCGCTCGGGCGGCCGCTTCTGCACCGCCATCCCGCGCCCAGGCGCGCTCGTGCGCGGTGCGCTGCATCGGCTCCACCTCCATCGCGCCGCCTTGGTGGTCGTGCAGAGCCGACGCCGTGATCTGGATCAGCTCACGCGATGGGTCGAGGACGGCGAGCTGCGCCCCGTCATCGATCGCGAAGTGTCGTTGAACGACACCCATGAGGGTCATGCCTACCTCGAGACGCGGCGCGCTCGAGGCAAGGTGGTGGTCGTTCTCGGCTGATGTCGCTGCGCGAGATGTAGGCTCACCTCGCGAACGACCTGCGGCGGAGGGCGGCGCGCACCGCGGGCGGGACGGGGCGGGAGGTGACGGCACCCGTCTTGAGGCCGGCCATGGTCAGGGCCTGCTGGCGCCGTAGCGTGGGGATGCGACTCACCTGCGCGAGGGCCAGGTCACGGAACCAGCCGAGGGGAGCCATGTCGGATTGGAAGAAGGGGGTCGAGAGCCGATTGACCGGTTGATAGAAGTCGAGGTGGCTGCGACGTATGGCGTCGAACTCGCAGAGAGCGGCCGACAGGTGGGAATGTCGACTCATGGCTGCCACGAGGGCCTGGGCGTCGAGCAGGGCCATGTTCACCCCCTGACCGAGCTGCGGGCTCATGGCGTGGGCGTGATCGCCGATGCAGACGATGCCGGGCAACCAGAGCCGGTCGAGCACCACGTCGAGGTAGCGCGCGTGCACCAATGAAGTCATCGATGGGATCTGAGCCACCAATGGTTCGGCGCTGGGCATGAGGGAGATGACGTCGTCGACGAGATGCTGGAGCCCTTCTCTTCGCCATAGCGGGACACGGTCGTTGCGGACACTCCAGAAGAGGCTGAGCAGAGGTGCGGTGTCGTCGACGCGGTGGCCGGTTGGGAGGAGGCCCACGAAGGTGCCGCTGCCTCGAAACACCTGCGACAGCACCTGCGCGGGACCGTTCTCGTGTCGGTCCTCCCCGATGAAGAAGAGCGCCCCCCAAGGATATTCCTCGGCACGTCGCTCGAGACCGAGGCGCTTGCGCAGCTTGGAGCGTGCCCCATCGGCGAGAACGATCAGATCGAAGGGGCCGCGGCGCCGGCCGCGCCGATCGACCAGGTGACTCTTCGCGCCGCTGCGCTCGATGCCGCGGACCGCATGGCCGAGCTCGAGGTCGGCCCCTTGCCGGGCCATGGCCTCCACCAAGATGTGTAGGAGCGTGGGTCGGTACATGCCGAGGCCATGCACACCGTCGTCGAGCTCGGCGTAGGGGATGTCGAGCACGGTGCGCCCACTGGGCGTGGTCCCGTGCAAGCGATGAACGGGGCTTCCGTGATCGAGGACCCGGTCGAGCACACCGAGGTCGAGCAGGACCTCCATGCCCGTGGGCTGAAGGAGGATCCCCGCGCCGACCGCGGTCAATTCGGGAGCCTCTTCGAAGAGCACGACCCGATGCCCCGAGCGCGCGAGCAGAGCAGCTGTGGCTGGTCCTCCGGAGCCGCACCCCACCACCGCCACCGAGACCCGCCGCATCCGAGCGCCCGGATAGCACGATCCCGCATCCGACGGCGGCGAGGGGAACACGCCGCATGAAGACCGCCTCATCAGTCGTCGGTGCAGTGCGTGCATGTGCGCAGGAATTTCGCGCATCGACAATTTGTTGCTTGACCGGGGATTAGTGAGTGCCCACATACTAACCCCAAGATGGCCCGTCCCAGAACCATCGACGACGAGGAGCTCCTCGAGTCGCTACGCAAGACCTTCCTCGAGCTCGGGGCTTCGGTCCCGACGACCGAGCTGGCTGCACGCGCCAACGTGAGCGAGGGCACCCTCTTCAAGCGCTTTGGAAGCAAAAAGTCGATGTTCTGCCGCGCCATGGAGCCGCCGGAGCTGTCGGGCGCGTGGTTCGACGGGATGGCGGAGATGGCCGGGACGGGCGACCTGGCCGAGAATCTCTCGGTCATCGCTCACGGCATTGCCAACTATGTTGGTGAATTTATACCAAGAATATTCTGTTCTTACGGCGGCCGACCGGATGCCAACGACATCCGGGAGACCTTTGGCGGGATCTCACCCACCTACCCCATTCGGCAACGTCTCGCGCGCTATTTCGAGCTCGAGACGGCAGCGGGTCGCACCCGGCCGCTTCCGGCGCGACACCTCGCCGAGCTGCTATTCGGGGCCATCAATCAGCTCGTCGTCACGACAGTCCTCTTCCCCCACGAGGCCGAACGTGAAGGTGCCAGCCGCGAACGAGACGTCGACGAGCTGGTCGCCACCTTCCACGCGATGGTCGCGCCCTGACCGAACCTGGATCCATCTCCCCATTTGTCATGTTAATGAGTAAGCGCTCACTCAATAATTCCTCTCGGGCCTCCTCGAAGGCGCTATTACCGGCGGTCGCGATCGGGCTGCTGCTGGCCGGTCCGGCGTCGGCTCAGACCAAGCCCGATCGCACGCCGACCAATCCTCTCGACGGACCTGGCATCCACCCCGAGCCCAGGTCGCCGGCACCGCCTCCTGCGCCGGATGCGCCCCCACCTCGGGCCCCGACCCCATCGCCCTCGGTCGACCCCCCGCGCTTGGCTCCGATGGCGGTCGCCGGTGAGGCGCTGCCTCTCGACGAGCTCCTCCCCGCCTCCATTCGCAGCACTGGCGGCATGTCGGAGGCAGAGGCCATCGCACGTGCGGAGAAGCACGCGCCGGCAAGTGCCCAAGCTGCCCTCTCCCGCGACGCGGCCGACGCGGGGGTCACCGTGGCGGAGCTCGGCTTCTTGCCCAGCCTTCAGGTCGGGGCCCGTTACACCCGCCTGAGCCCCATCACCCCCGGTACCTTCAGCACCTTCAACACCCCGGGGTGTCTGCAAGACCTCTCAGCTTGCCAGAACGATCCCGAGGCCTTCCAGGTCGACGCGGTGCTGCAGCAGCCCATCTTGAACCAATTCTCTCTGACTGCATCGGTGGGCTACAACCTCACCGATCTCGTCTTCCGCAAACGCCACGTATTGCGCCAGGCAGAAGCTGACGCGGATGTCGCTCGCGCCCAAGCGGATGCCAGCGAGCTCGATGTGCGCCAGACCGCGATCCAGACCTACTGGAGTGTGGCTCGTGCGCGCGTGGAGCGCGACATCGTGACCGAGGCGCGCTCGGTGGCTGCCCGAAGAGTGAGCGAAGCACGCGAACGTCTCGCTCAGGGACTCACCACCAACCTCGAGGTGCTCCAGGCCGAGGGCCTCGAGCGCAGTCGGGCCCAGCTGGAGCGTATCGCCGCCTCGCGGTTGAAGCTCGCCGAAACGCAGCTTCGCCATCTCCTGGGATACGCGAAAGACCAACCGCTGCCCGCCCTGCGCACCAGCGGTTCGCTGCGTGCGCCCGAGACCGCGCCGGAGACCGACGCACTGGTTCGTGACGCCATGACGAGCTCGCCCGACCTCGCGGCAGCGCGCGCTCGCGTGGCGGCTGCGGAGGCTCGCGGGGCTCAGAACGATGCTGCCTTCATTCCGTCGCTGAGTGCGTCCTTCAACGTGAACTACGACAATCCCAACCAGCGGATCTTCCCCCAGACCGAGACCTTTACCGGGACCTGGGACGCCACGGTGGCACTGCAATGGTCGGTCGATGGCGCCATCATCGCTGGGGCGCGCAAGACGCAGCTCGATCTCGCTGCGACCCGCGAGCGACTCGCCCGCGACCAAGCGAAGCAGCAGATCGAGGAGCGGGTCATCGTGGCAGCGGGCAACGTTGACGCCGCTCAGCTGGGGGTGGAGTCGGCTCGCTACAACGCCACGGCAGCTCAGCGCCGTTTCGAACAAACGCGAGCCCGGCGCGAACAGGGAATGGCCACCATGACCGAGCTCGCCTCGGCCGAGAACGAATGGCTCTCGGCTCGTCTCTCGCTCGTCGATGCTCTCGTCGATGCCCGTCTCACCGACGCCGAGCTCCGTCGCGTCGTGGGCGACCCCTCCAAGAACGAACGATGATGTCCTTCCGAATTCCAATCCTCTTCGCCCTCGCCGTCGGTCTCGGCGGCTGCTCCTCGAACTCGAACGCCGAGGAAGTCGGTGCCAAGCCCGACGCCACTGCGTCTGCGGTGGTCGTCAAGACCATCCCCCTGATCCATGAGAAGCGGGCCCAAGTCATTCGGCTCGATGGCACCCTCGAGCCCTTTCGTCAGGCCAACCTCTCGCCGCTCGTATCGGGGCACGTGAAGGAGGTGAAGGTCGAGCGGGGCGACGAGGTCACCAAAGGCGACCCGCTCATCGTGCTGCAAGCGGGTAAGCTTCGCCTCGCCGCCTCGTCCGCAGCGGCGCGGGCCAGGGCGCAGCGCGAGCAGATCGTACTCGACGAGCGCGGGCGTCTCGTTCTCGAGAACGTGCCGAGCGTGGCTGCGGCCCAAGCGGATCGCGATCAAGCCAAGGACGAGGTCGAGCGCATGGGACCCCTTCGCGACAGCGGGGCCATCGACGAGCGCAGCTACCTCCGCGCATCCAAGGCCCTCGAGGCGTCGGAGGCGCGCCTCGAGTCGGCCAAGCGACAGGCGGCATCCAGCCTTGCCACCTATCGTTCGCTCAGCGCTGACGCAGCCCGACTTCGAGAAGATGCGGACGATGGGGTTCTCCGCGCACCCTTCGACGGCGCGGTGATGAAGCGGTCCGTCGAGGTGGGTGAGTACGTGGGACCTCAGCAGACCGTGGTCGAGCTCGTGGACACCACCAAGCTCAGGCTCGAGCTGCCGATTCCAGAGCGATTGGCGGCAAGCGTGAAGGTAGGTCAGCCGGTGGCGGTCGAAGTCGACGGCACTGGGCAGGAGCTGAAGGGTGAGATCGCCTTCGTGGCGGCGGCCATCGACATGAAGCAGCGTACCCTCACCGTGGAGGCCGTGATCGACAATGCCGACGGCAAGGTTCGGGCGGGGCACTTCGCCCACGCCCGGATCGAGCTCGACGGCGTCGAGGCCATGGTCGAGGTGCCCGCGACCGCCGTCACCGAGCGAGCCGGCGTGCAGCGCGTCTACCAAGTGAAAGACGGTCGTGCCCGGGCCATCATCGTCCAGGTCGCCGAGCGCCGCGGTGACCGCATTCTGCTTCGCGCCGAGGGCTTGCCGGAGAGCGGTGACCTCGTGAGCGACATCCCCAATGGCTTCGCCGACGGCGTCGCCGTGACGGTCGAGAAGGACTGAGCGATGTTCGCCCTCGTCAAAGCCTGCGTTGCGCGCCCGGTCTTCACCTGGGTGCTCTCCTTCGTGCTGCTGGTCTTCGGAGCCTTCAGCTTCAGCACGCTCTCCGTCGATCGCTTCCCTAACATCGACATCCCCATGGTCACCGTGGTCACGGTCTATCCGGGCGCCTCGCCCGAGCAGGTCGAGACCGAGGTCTCCGAGCCCATCGAAGAGGCGATGAGCTCCATCGCCGGTGTCGACGAATTGAGGTCGACGTCGTACGAGAACCTGAGCGTGGTCATGGTCGCCTTCGACCTCGAGAAGGACGGCGACGTGGGTGCGCAGGAGGTTCGCGACCGCGTCAACCGGGTGCTTTCGCAGCTTCCCGACGACGCCGAGACCCCGCAGGTGGCCAAGCTGGATCCGGACGCGGCGCCCATCATCTACGCCGCTCTCAAAGGCCCGGGTACGGCCAAAGAGCTGACCGAGTTCGCGAAGGAGAACGTCAAGAAGCAGCTCGAGGGCGGCAAGGGTATCGGCGACATTCAGCTCTACGGCGGCCAGGAGCGCGAGATCCGCGTAGAGGTCGACCCGTCGAAGCTCGACGCTTACGGCTTCACCGTGACGGAGGTGCAGCGGGCGCTCGCCTCCGAGAACCTCGAGCTGCCCGGTGGCTCGATGACTCAGGGTAGCTCGAGCCTCCAGGTTCGTGTGCCCGGCCGTGTGGCCAAAGCCAAAGACTTCGCAGCGCTGCCGGTGGGCAAGCGCGATGGCCACGTGGTCACCGTTGGCGACGTGGCCGAGGTCGTCGATGGCGCGGTCGAGCCCTCGTCCTATGCCGTTCTCGACGGTGACCCCGTGGTGCTCGTTGCCATCGTTCGACAATCCGGCACCAATGCGATCGCGGTCGCCGACTCCATTCATGGCAAGCTCGATCAGATTCGTTCGACGCTGCCACACGGCTATGAGCTCCAGGTCGTGCGCGACGAGAGCGCTTTCGTCCGCACCGCCGTGCACGCGGTGCAGGAGCACCTCATTCTCGGTGCCCTCTGCGCCGTGGTCGTCGTGCTGCTCTTCCTCAGAAGCGGCCGTTCGACGGTCATCGCAGCGCTGTCCATACCGTTTTCGATCGTCGCCACCTTCGCCGTGATGGCGGCGCTCGACCTCACCCTCAACCTTCTCACGCTGCTGGCCCTCACCCTGGCCGTCGGCATCGTCATCGACGACGCCATCGTCGTGCTCGAGAACGTGGTCAGATTTCTCGAGGAACGCACCGAAGATCCCGAGAAGGCGACCCTCGAGGCGACCAAAGAGATCGGGCTCGCCGTCCTCGCCACCACCCTCTCGCTCGTGGCCGTCTTCCTGCCCCTGGCCTTCATCGGCGGGATCATGGGTCGCTTCCTGTCGAATTTCGGGTTGGCGATGACGGCGGCGGTTTTGGTGTCGCTCTTCATCGCCTTCACCCTGACGCCCATGCTCTGCGCCAAATGGCTGCGGCGCACCGGCGATCACGGGGGTCACCGTCCGCATCCTCCCGAGGGCGAGACCGGAGCGATGGACAAGGCCGATGAGCGGGCTCGCTTCCGCGCCTGGCGCAAAGGCGAGCGCGGTATCGACCTCGCCGATGGCTGGCTCGAGACGGGCTACGTGAAGCTCTTGTCCTTCTGCATGGAGCGCCGGTGGGTGGTCGCTGGCGCCATTGCGATCTCCCTCGGCAGCATCGCCGTGGTTGGCCCCATGGTTCCGGGGGCCTTCCTTCCCGACGACGACGAGGCACGCTTCGAGATCACCGTCGACCTCCCCGAAGGAACCTCCCTCGGCCGGACCGAGCTGGTGACCGAGCGCATCAGCGCCCAGCTTCGCAACCTCGCCGAGGTGCACCACACGGTGGTCACCGTCGGCAGCGAAGAAGGCAACATCTCCGGCCGCGGCTCCCACCAGGCATCCATCTACGTCGCGCTCGTCCCCGACGGGGACCGCAAGCGAACTCAGTTCCAGGTTCAGGACGAGGTGCGCGAGCAGATCCTCCCCGCTTTCGCGAAGGAGGAGTCTGTCGAGTACACCATTGGTAAGATCTCTGCCTTCGGCAGCTCTGGCCCCCGCGCGGCTCCGGTGCAGTTCGTGGTGCGCGGTCCTGACCTGGCCAAGCTCGACGAATACGGCGACGCCCTCGCGAAGGCGGTGCGCGGGGTGCCCGGCGTGGCTCAGGCCGATACCACCTTCCGCGAGGGCCGCCCCGAGGTGCATGTCGACATCGACCGCGCTCGCGCCGGCGAGCTCGGGGTAAGCGTGCAAGAGGTAGCCATGGCCCTGCGGGTGCTCGTCGGCGGAACCGACGTCACCACCTTCGACGACACCACCGATCAGTTCGACGTACTCCTCCGCGCTCGCGAGCGCGACCGCCGCACTGCCGACGACCTGGACCGATACAAGGTCCGGAGCAGCTCGGGCGAGCTGGTCCGACTCTCTCAGGTGGCCTCGATCTCGCAGGGCAAGGGGCCAGCCGCCATCGAGCGCCTCGACCGTGGCCGATCGGTGCTGGTCTACGCCACGCTCTTACCCGGCGCCTCGACCAACGACATCCTCAACACGCTGGACAGGACCGCAGCCGAGCTCGACATGCCGGCGAGCTACAGCACGTCGCTATCGGGTCAATCGAAGGAGTTCAAGAAGGCGGCGGTGTCCTTCCTCGTCGCCATTCTCCTGTCCTTCATCTTCATGTACCTCATCATCGCGGCGCAGTTCGAGAGCTGGCTACACCCGATCACCATCTTGGTGTCATTGCCGCTGACGGTGCCCTTCGCGCTCATCTCGCTGCTCATCTTTCAGCAGTCGCTCAACATCTTCTCGGCCCTCGGTCTGCTGGTTCTCTTCGGCATCGTGAAGAAGAACTCCATTCTGCAGGTCGACCACATGCTGACCCTGCGCAAGGAAGGCTGGGCCCGCGCCGACGCGATCATCCTCGCGAATCGCGACCGACTCCGCCCCATCCTCATGACCACCCTCGCCTTCGTGGCCGGCATGGCACCCCTCATGCTCAGCGGTGGCCCGGGCAGTGGCACCAACCGCGCCACGGCGGGCATCGTGCTCGGCGGGCAAACACTCTCGCTCCTGCTCACGCTCATAGCAACCCCGGCTGTCTTCTGCTGGCTCGATGACCTATCGGCCTTCGTCCGCCGTCGCCGCGAAGCCGCCAAGGTACGCCTCGCCCGCATCATGCCCAAACGCAACCGCCGCCCCGAGGCCCGCCCCGCCGAATGAGGCCCCATCCATGCCGTGAGCAAGCCTCTCCTCGGACGTGGAAAGCCAGCCGGAATGTATCTTGTTGCCGCAGCTGGAATGCGAACGTTCCACGCCTTCGTCCAAAGCCGCGAACCCGAGCACGAGG
>JGI12210J13797_10029360_pt1 | contig 18290 bp, 19 predicted proteins | sample ElkSlonscriptome_3_FD_13797 | JGI IMG/M metagenome (IMG submission 13797)
CTCATCCCGAGCACCATTTTAAAGGCGCAGCTGATTCAGCTGCGCCTTTTTTTTGTGCGTGTATGCATCTCGTACCGCCGCACTTGATGGAGAGCCGTACCAGTCTGAAAACCAAAATGGGGGATTAATATTTTGTGCGGAGTGAATCCATGTATATTTCTTAAATAGAACGTTCGTTTTTTATGACGGTATAACCACCCGGGGTGGTGGACGAACAAGCGGAAGGTCCATTGGAGGGCTTCTTGCGAAATAGGGGAAAGGGAATCAGATGAAAAAAAGCAGTCTTTGGGGAATCGCGACTCTACTGACGACACTCAATCTAGGGGCTCAGCAGTTGACACTGGATATTATTACCCAGGGATTGCAGGAAAATCCGGGGGCCTTTGAGCGGGTGGTCATTGAATCATCGGAGCAGCCCGTTCGTTTTGATATTCAACTTGGCGAATCCACGGCAACAGTGGGTGAAGAGCATCTATTTGATGGTTTCCGGTTTAAGGTTCCAGAGGCTGGAAAAGATTTCGTTTGGTATTTCAACGCCCCCTCGCATTGGGGGCATTGGTATATTCTTCCAGTTTCCGGAGAGGCTGAAGGGGGATTTAAGCGTTGGCTTGATGCGGATAAGGTGTACCAGCATTTTGATGAGGATGAGGAAAACGGCAGGTTCAGAGTGTTGCAGACATTAGATGCAGATTATTTTGAAGCGGATAAAGAATATATAATTTGGTTTCGCCGGAAGGCAGAAAATGCTGCGTCATCCAATGCCTTGCGCGGTGTGCTGGCGTTCGTGGATCAAAACGAGCGATGGGATTATGATGACATCGAAGAAGTTCTGGAGCTTGAGCCAAAGAGTCCTGAACATCAGGTTAAACAGCTGGATTCAAGGGGAGGATCTATCCTTCTGGATACCGCTTTCTTCAGTCGGGACGATGCGAGACGCCGCATTGATAATGTTTTCACCTCTTTGAGAACAACAAAGCGCATGTCCAACGGCATGTTTGTGACCATGGAGACCGCCTGTCCTCCCTGTAAAACTGAACCGTCATTGAAGGACATTCGTAAAAAATATGGCGAGCCTGATTTCATTCTGACCCAGACAGAAGATCAGAAGGTGCGGGAGCATGGGGGAAGAGACCCCTCAGAAAATGCAGAGGAGATTACGACGTACTATTATGACTATTTCGGATTCGAAGTGTCATCGGACGATGATGAGCAGCGGGTCGTCAGGGTCGTCACGCATGCTGACGACTATTCTGTGCTCACACCCGAAGACGGCGGAGCGTATTATGCTCAGGTCCCGATGAAAAACCTGACGGTCTTTCATGACAACCACAAGGAAGTGGGGCGGCTCTATTATTTCTTGGAAGGAGGAAAGGAGCCGCTTTGCATGAACGAGCCGCCGAAAAAGGCGTTCAGAAATAAAAATCTGGAACTGGACTATCAGGGTTCTGGAAAATGGACGTGGTCCACCTATGCTGATGACGGGGGGCTGGCGCGCGAAATACCCTTAAAAGAACACCGGTTGAACGGCATGGCCAAAGGGTTTTACCGCAATGGCCAGGCCTCATTTGCCGCGCCATATAAAGACGGGTTGCTCGAGGGTGAAGTTGTGCAGTATCTGCAGGATGGAACGGAATCAAAGCGCATCGTATATCGCGAAGGAAAGCGGATATCGTCAAAAAGCAGTCTGACGCTGGAGGAGGCAAAACTCTTTCCCGGCGATATTCCGAGCCGGGTCAGATACACTCGACCGGAAACGGCTGATGCCGAGGCCGCCAGAGCACTCCTGACCAAGGTTTTCCTTTCACGGGAAAAAGTCGAACTCTTTGGTGGGGTCGCTGCCGTCTATCCTCCGCTGTGGCAGGAGATCAAAGATAAGAAGCCGTATTCAGAAGATCCCGGCTCAAAAATGACCACGTTTAGTGACGGAGAAAAGATGGACGGGAAGGGCCTGAAATCTGAGGCGGCTCAGGCCGCATTGGTTAAATTTCTTCAGGATAAGTTTTCTGACCCCGACCAAACTGTAATCCGCCCGCCCAATTATTCAGAATTGCAGAGCTATTGGTCGATTATTGGCTGGGACCTGTCCAGCCCTCTCTTTGTGGTGCAGAACGGTAAATTCCGGTATATTTTCGAGTTTCAGGACGGATGGGTATTTACCGTTTACGACCTCCATTCTATGAAACTCTAAGGGGTGTACATGGTGAACTTTAGTTCTGGCAGACTTTGAGCAACCGCGGGAACGCATTGAATATAGGTGTAAACTTTGGGTTTAGAACGTATTAACTGAAAACTGTCTGGGGACATTCTAATTGAATCCTAAAAAAATGAGTTTTCCCCCTTGCGCGGAATAAAAATTCGTGTACCTTCATCCGCCTCTTACGAGACGAAGATTGCGGGGTAGAGCAGCCCGGTAGCTCGTCAGGCTCATAACCTGAAGGTCATTGGTTCAAATCCAATCCCCGCTACCAACTTTGAAGGCCGACTGGAAACAGTCGGCCTTTTTCTTTTTTTCTGCAGGAATTTATGGAATGGGCGGCGGTCTTGACTGAAATCGCGGGGTTGGCTACGGTACGCGTTTTTCTTGGGAGATTTTTAAAATGCCGAAAATTAATATTATGCCGTCCCTTCTTGCTGCAGACTTTGGCCGATTGGCCGAGGGATGCAAACGCGCCGAGGATGCGGGGGCCGATCAAATTCATGTGGATGTAATGGACGGGGTGTTTGTGCCGAATATCAGTTTTGGGCCGGACGTGGTCAAAATGTCCTGCGCCGCTGTATCCATTCCTCAGAACGTACATCTGATGGTTAAACGCCCGCAGGATCACCTGGATGCGTTCATTAATGCCGGATCGGATACCATTCAAATTCATATTGAATCGGTCTGCAACATTGAGCAGACGTTGGCCAAAATCCGCGAAGCAGGAAAACGCCCGGCGATTACCCTGAATCCGGAGACCCCGGCGGAGGCGATTTTCCAATGTCTGGAAAACCGGTGGGTGGATGAGGTGCTGGTAATGTCGGTTCATCCGGGGTTCGGCGGTCAGAAATATCTTTCGTATGTTGAAGAGAAGGTGGCGCAGATTCGGCGCAAAGCCGACTGGGTGGATATTGCGATCGACGGTGGCATTGACGGCGATACGGTTATCCCGGCCGCGGCCGCAGGGTGTAATCTGTTTGTGGCGGGTTCTTATCTCTATAAGCAGGATGATATGGCGTCCGCGGTTTCCGACCTTCGGAAAAAGGCTCAGGACAACTTCTGTAAAAACGTTTAATCCACAGATTACACGGATTATCAGGATTTCCTCTTCCAGATGGTGAGGTCGGTCGGTGCTTCCAAGGATTGGAAGAATCGGCTGGCGATGAGCCCGATGATAAAACTCATGGCGAAGGAAAACGGGAAGTAGTAGAGCTCGTGGATTTCGGTGTAGTTCTGGATCCAGATGCTGACGACGATCGATGCGCCGAGGCCGATGAGCCAGCCTTTGAAATTTCCTTTTCGTGTCAGCACGCCCATCAGGAAAAGGGCCAGCACCGGCGCGCTGAACATCCCCATAAAACTGAAGAAGGCTTTTAGGATGCCGTCGATGGTTGAGACGTAAAATGCAAGGCCTGTGGCGAGGATGCCGAGGGCCACGGTGATGATGCGGGCGAGCCGAACTTCATTTTTCACCCCTTTGGTAAAATCATGGATTACCACCGTGGCAATAGAGTTGATTCCGGAATCCATCGACGACATGGCGGCGGCGAATACGGCGGTGATGAGTAGGCCGGAAATACCCTGCGGCAGATAGTGGATGATGTAGTAGGGCATGATTTTGTCGGGCGAAAGATTTTCGGGAATTTCCAATGATTGGAAAAAAGCGAAGAGGCCGAGTCCGATAAACATCAGCAGGCCAATAATCACAAAGTCGGTGACGGCATTGAACGATACTGATTTGATGGTTTTTTTCATGGAGCCGGTGGCCATGAGGCGCTGGACGGTGACCTGGTCGGTGCCGTAATCCTGCATGAGCTGAAAAAAGAAGGAGATGGCAACGGCCGGTCCGGTCATGGCGTAGAGGTTGAGGTTCCAGTCGGCGATCTGCAGGCGACCGGTTTCCTTGGCGACCGCCATAATTTCCCCCGCGCCCCCTTCAACTCCATGTATGAGTGAAATGGCGACCCAGAACGCGCCGCCGATCAGGATGACGAACTGGATGGCATCGGTCCAGACGACGGCGGCCAGGCCGCCGAGCGCGGTATAGGCGGTGGCGAGCAGGCCCATCATACAGATACAGGTCCAGAGCGGGATGCCGGTGACAATGGACATGGCCATGGCGGGGGCATAGACCACGGTGCCGAGCCATCCAAGACGGGCGAGGACAAACAGGCCGGCGACCGCATATTTAGCGTTGGGGCCGAATCGCTTCAGGATATATTCGTAGGAGGTGGTGACCCTGAGCCGGTGGTAGAGCGGATAGAATAGCAACAGAATGAAAGGCGCGACAATCGGGCTCATGATGCAGACGATGATGAGGGAGACGTTTTCCGCATAGGCCATACCCGGTAGCCCGATATAGGTGACGGCACTGGTGAGCGAGGCATACATGCTCATGGCGACGGCGAGCCACGGCAGCTTGCGCCCGCCAAGGAAAAACATTTCGCCGCTTTCCTGTTTGCGGGAAAAGTAGAGGCCAACGCCGATCATACCCGCGAGGTAGAGGATGAGAACGGTGTAATTTAGGATGCCGAAGGTCATGGTTATTTCAACGAGATGAGTGACGATTGAGTCGTGAATTCCTGTTTGTTCAAAGTGCTGTTTAGAGTTTCACGGCTCACGTTTCACTCATCACTCCTTTCTACATATAGAGCGTGGCGACGCCATCGATCGGCGCATGCAACGATTCATAGAGAATATAGGTCAGTTCTTCGTCGGTCAGTTCAATGGGATTACCTTTCATGCTGCTGGCATTTTTTGCCTTGGCCACGATGGCGGGAATGTCGGAATGATTAATGCCGAAATCTTCGAGTCCGGGGACAAACATTTGCGTGCACATATTTTTCAGGTGCTCGATGGCTTCTTCGATGGTGGCCGTTGGTGAATTGAGTACCATCTGTGCGACCTCCTGCATTTTTCCAAGGGCTGGATTTTCGGGGTCGCGGGCGCGCAGGGCATCGTAGTTGGCCTGGGCGGCGGCGGGCAGGAGGCTGGCGCAGACCATGCCGTGCGGTGCTTCGAACATGCCGCCGATGGGGCCGGCGAATCCGTGTACGACGCCCAGGCCTCCGTTGGCCAGAGCAAGACCGCTGCAGAGGCTGGCAAAGCACATGTTGGTACGGGCCTCGAGGTCATTACCTTTAATGTAGGCTCGATAGAGTGAGTCGCCCATACGGCGAATCCCCTCGCGGCAGAAGGCATCGGTGATCGGGGTCGCTTTTTTAGACATAAAGGCTTCGAGCAGTTGGATAAAGGCATCGAGGCCGGTGCTGGCAGTTACGGCGGGCGGTACGGATACCGTGAGCTCCGGGTCGACCAGCGCAACGTCGGGCAGCATTTTAGGGTGGCGCATGCTGACCTTTACGCCGTACTCAACGGAGTGAAGAACGGCGTTGCGCGTGACTTCGGATCCGGTGCCGGCGGTGGTGGGTATGGCGATGCAGGGGGCGGGATCTTCGGTGAGCGGCAGGCCTTTGCCGATAACCTCGAGATAATCCATCAGATCATTGGTATTGGTGAGCAGGGCCGCTATGGCCTTGCCGGCATCCACCACACTGCCGCCTCCGAAGGCGACGACAAAATCGCATCCCAGATCCCGGGCGCCGGCGGCGAGTTTGGCGATCCGGTCGGTTTTGGGTTCGCCCTTGATGCTGAAGGCGGCGGGTTCGACGCCGGCATCTTTCAAGATTTGGAAAATTGGGCCGACACGTTCGGCGTTGCCGCCGGTCACGAGGGCGGCTTTTTTCCCCAGGCCTTTGATCAGTTCGGGCAGAAGATCAATTTTTCCGCAGCCGAAGATGATTCGCTGCGCGGTCGCAAATTCAAAATTCATGAAGTTCTCCAAGGTTCGGAAAAGGAGTGTAGTTGGGGCGGGGGGTGTGTCCAGAATCATTTTGACAATAGAGGCGGATGCGTTAAATTGCGCGCCTTTTGAATATTCAGGAGATTGCTATGCCGACGTATGATTATGAGTGCAAGGATTGCGGCCATCATTTTGAGGCCTTTCACAGTATGTCTGCTGATCCGCTGACCGACTGCCCGAAATGTGACGGTTCGGTGCAGCGTCTGTTGGGTACGGGGGCGGGCCTGCTGTTCAAGGGATCGGGGTTCTATCAAACCGACTATCGCAGTTCCGGCTATAAAAAGGATGCTGCAGCGGATAAAACGCCGAAAACGGAGCCAAAAAAGGATCAAAAGTCCTCTTCCAAAAAGGATACGAAAAAGGCACAGTAGGCGGTCAATTGCGGTTTGTGGTTGGGCATGATCGCGTAATCTTTACTAAAGAAGGATATCTGTACGATGAAGGATAAGAAGGAATTCTACAATCTGTTGGCTGAGCTTGATGGACAGCCTTTCTCGGAGTATCAGCAACTGGTCGGAGATTTCGATTTCTCCCGTTACGTCATTAAGTGTGGCACCTTTGACTTTGAAGACGAGACTGTAACCCCCGTATTCACCGTCCGCGTGCCGCAGACGATTGCCGAAATTCCGGAATATCTGTTCGACAGCCCGGTCCGCCGCACAGCGATGGAAGACCTGCTGCTCCGCCGCATGTCAAACTGTCTGGCCCGGATTGCAAATTATGATCACAACGGCATTGCCCGGCGTCATGTTCATGTTTCTTCGCCCAATCAGAAAATCCTTCCGCGGAACACGCTGTTGCTGACCAAGGAATATATTGAGGTCCGCATTTCCATCACTCTGCCGACCCAGGCGATCATTATTGATGGTGAACCGCAGGTTTCCATCGATGGAGCCATGGCCCAGCAGATTTTCTATGAAGATCTTCCGGAAGTGGTAAGCGGCAGTCTGCTTTACTGCAATATCGATATTGCTGAAGCAGACCAGCATGTGAACAACATGGAAGATACCGACCGCTTGCGTCAGCATCTTGGGGCCTCCGGCGAGGTGGCCTTTATTGCTGATGGTGCGCTGGTGACCCGCGAATCGGGTTCTGATGCGCCGGATTACGAACGCCTGACTTCGGTTGCAGTGGATGATGCGCTGGTTGAAGAAGTTGAAGTTCCGCACAGCGGAACAGTTAAAGGTCTGGGCATCCCGAACGGCCTGACCCTGATTCTTGGCGAATCCAACAGCGGCCGCGTGGATCTGATGGATGCGATCTGCCAGGGCATCTATAACCATGTGCCGGGCGACGGTCGTGAACACGTGGTTACGGTTGCAGACGCGGTGAATATTCGTTCTGAAGTCGGCCGCTCTATTCAGCAGGTTGATATTTCTGCATTTGCCATTGAGCTTCCGGATGGCGGGAACCCGGCATCGTATTCAACAAAAAATGCCGGTTCCTTTACCTCGCAGGCTGCGTCCACGGTTGAGGCCCTTGAGGCGGGTGCCCGCGTTCTGCTGTTTGATGAGCACAGCTCTTCTTCCACTTTTCTTTCATCCGACACCCGTGTGACGTCACTGCTCGGAGAATCTTCGCGTAATACTCTGGCAGCCCGTGCCCGTCAGATGGTGGATGAACTCGGTGTTTCCATGGTCATTGCCGGAAGCAGTCTTGTGGCTGAATTTATTCCGATTGCCGACAAGATTCTGAAAGTCGAAGATTTCCAGGTGTCGGATATCACGGAGAGTGCCAAAGCGCTGGAGATCACGCCGTCCACTCCGGTGAACGATACCGTGAATCTGGCCACCATGCTCACTCGTTCGCGCTGGATTATGCCAAGTTCCATTGATCCGAGTATTGGTCGTGAAGACCTCGTGATTGAAACCGACGACGCCGACTTCCTGCAGTTTGGTCGCTCGCTGGTGGATCTGGATGCGGTTCGTCAGATTGCGGATGCCGATCAGGCCCGGGCCATCGGATATGTCATGTATTATGCGAAACTGCGCTACATGGATGAAGGATATCCGATGCGTGAAATTCTCGACCTCGTCGACCGCGATCTTTCAAACGAAGGGCTTAATGCTCTGGTTCGCGATGTTCGCGGCGATCTGGCCCGTCCGCGCCGCTATGAAGTTGCTGCAACGCTCAACCGTTTGCCGGCCTTCCGGGTTTCGCACGTGACTGAATAGCCGCAACGCGGCTGTCAAAAGTCGAAGGTCATAGGGTCGAAGGTCGCTCATGGCTTTCGGCCTTTTCTTTTGCGACTTTTGACCTGAGACTTTTAGATCTTGGACTGAATGTATGAAATTAGTTATTCAGCGAGTCAAACATGCTTCTGTGACGGTTGAGGGGGAAAAGATCTCCGAAATCGGTCAGGGCCTGCTTGTTTTATGTGGAGTGGGGCACGATGACACGGTTCACGATGCCCGGTTCCTGGCCAAGAAAATATCCAACCTCCGGATCTTTGAAGATGATGAAGGGAAAATGAATCTTTCCGTTCGGGATGTCGGCGGTGAGATTCTTTCGGTCAGTCAGTTCACGCTCTACGGCGATTGCGCCAAGGGAAACCGGCCCAGCTTCATTCAGGCCGCGCGGCCGGAGCGGGGCGAGGCGCTTTTTAATGAATTTGTCCAGGCTTTGGAAAAACTGGGCTTTTTTCCAAACACTGGAAAATTCGGCGCGGATATGAACGTAGACCTGCTCAACGATGGGCCGGTGACGTTGATCATGGAATCGACCGGCCGCACTAAAGTTTAACAACGTTCTTTCTTCTTCAATTGAACGCATTCGTGTTTATTCGAAAACTAAGATTTCAGAGGTAAATTATGGCTAAGCAGAAAACAACGGTGGGAACGATTAATAATGAAACGCTGGCCTACACCGCCGGCCGCGATGTGGAGCTGGATCATGCGTTGATTACAGTTGATTGCATTGGAACGGCGGCGCATGTGACGATGCTTTCAAAAATGCCGGTGAAGCCGAAGCTGATTGCCGCCGACGAACGCAAGCAGGTGATTGAAGGGCTGGTCGAAATTATCGGCCTTGCCCAACAGGATAAATTTAAGATCAAACTCGCGGACCAGGATGTACATCTGGCGGTGGAGCGGACGCTCACGACAAAGCTGGGTGATCTGGGCAAAAAGATTCACACCTGCCGTAGCCGGAATGACCAGATCGCCACCGATCTCCGCCTGTATGCCAAAGAACAGCTGCTCCAGACCTTGGAAGAAGCCGCCGCGCTGGCGCAAGCGCTTACAGTCTTTGGAAAAAAGCACGAGAAAGTTCCAATGGTTGGAAGAACGCACATGCAACCGGGAATGCCGTCAAGCGTCGGCCTCTGGGCCACGGCACATGCGGAAAGTCTGCTGGATGATTGCGTGGCGCTCGTGAATGCCTATGAGTTGAATGATCAATGCCCGCTGGGCTCTGCGGCCAGTTATGGCGTACCGTTGCAGATCGACCGGCAACTGACGTCGGATCTGCTGGGGTTCAGTCGTCCGACGCATAATGTGCTCTATGCTAATAACGGCCGCGGTAAAATGGAGAACATCGTCCTTATGGCGATGAGTCAGGTGATGCTGACGCTATCGCGTCTTTCGCAGGACCTGATGATTTTCACGATGCCTGAATTTGACTATTTCCAATTGCCGGCGGAATTCTGTACGGGCAGTTCGATTATGCCGCAGAAGCAGAATCCGGATGTCTGCGAGCTGATGCGCGCGAAGGCCTCGCGGGTGAAAGCGGCGGAGCTGGGTATCTATGATCTGATTAAAGGTTCGCCGACTGGCTATAACCGTGATCTGCAGGAGGCCAAGGAGCTCTTCATGGAGGGTATTGCGACCACACGTTCCAGTTTGCGGATCATGGCGCCGATGATTCAGGATACAAAGGTTAACAAGCAAAAGCTGATTGACGGGTTTTCGCCGGACGTTTTTGCCACCGACCGTGCGCTGGAGCTGGTGGGCGAGGGCATGCCATTTCGCGATGCATACCACTATATTAAAGAAAATCTCCATGAGTTGGAAAACATCGATCCGACCGAAGCGATCCTGCTGAAGACGCACATAGGTGCGCCGCTCGGCCTGGATTGGGACTATTTCAAGGATCGTATCGGAGCTGTAAAAGAAACGGTCCGCGAAGAGCGTAAGGCATTTAATCGGGCTGTGTCGAAGTTGCTAGGGGTAAAATATCCACTTCAGTAAAATGGTATATCGAGAAGAAATTCAGGTTGAGACCACCGGTCATCGGGATATGCATGAACTCACCAACCGCGTTCAGGCGGTGGTGGAGCGTTCCAGAGTTCGGAACGGAACGGTGCATATTTTTAATGTCGGCAGTACCGGTATTGTCGGAACCATTGAGTATGAGCCGGGGTTGGAAAAGGATTTGCCCGACATGCTGGACGGACTGATTCCGCCGAGCGTCGATTATGATCACGAACGCCAATGGCATGATGGGAACGGGCATTCTCACCTTCAGGCTACTCTGATGGGAGCGGAAATTACGGTGCCGGTGAGTGATGGTCAGCTCATGCTCGGCACTTGGCAGCAGATTTTTCATCTTGAAGCCGATATTAAACCCCATACCCGTCGTATTGTGGTGACGGTCATGGGCGAATAAGGGTGAAATGGGAAACCTGAAACTTAAAGGTGCTGTCGGCCTAATCATTATTTCACGAATCACGAATCATGCACTTATTCACTTCTATCCTGTTTTGGCTGGGGATTGTCGGGCTGATTGATGGCTCGCTCGGGTTACTGTTTCAGGAGAAGTGGCAGAAGATCGTGGGCACCGGGAGTATTCAGAAAATTGCCTTGATTGAAGTCAGTGTGGCCTGGGGATTGTTGATTCTGCATTTTGTGTTGAAATTCGGCTTTGGGATGTAGGCAGAGCCTCGCATTTTCCAATGTTTGGAAATCCGCTGAAATGAGAGTGTTTTCTTGGAGATGCCCGCTTGACTTCCAACCCGTTGCTTTCTATGGTCTTCCGCTCTTTTGAACTTAAGAAAGGAAAAAGGGCCGGTCGAACTGTGCCTTTTTTTGCTATTTAGTTGCCCGATAGTGTAATGGAAGCACATGTGACTTTGACTCATAGGGTCCAGGTTCGAACCCTGGTCGGGCAACCATTGGAAATATTGAACGCATGAAGATTATTTCAGGAACAGGACATCGAGTGTTGGCCGAGCGGATTGCCGCTGCGGCTGGCGTGGAATTGTGTGATGTAGACATCACGCGGTTCCCCGATGGTGAGGTTTTTGTGAAAATCGTGGAAAATGTCCGCGGGGATGACCTCTTTATTGTTCAGTCGGTTTCTGTGAACCCGAATGAATACCTGATGGAACTGCTGATTATGATCGATGCCGCTAAGCGTGCATCGGCCGATCGAATTACAGCGGTTCTTCCTTATTATGGCTACGCACGTCAGGATCGTAAGGATCAGCCGCGTGTTCCGATTACGGCGAAACTGGTTGCAAGCCTGCTGGAAGCGGCTGGTGCTGACCGGGTGTTGTGTGTGGATTTACATGCACAGCAGATTCAGGGCTTTTTCAATGTTCCGGTAGATCATCTTTACGCTTCGCCGGTCATTGTTAAATATCTCCGCTCGCTGGATCTGGGGGACCTTGTTGTGGTTTCTCCGGATGCGGGCGGCCTGAAAATGGCGGATGCCTATTCCAAACTGCTGGATGCTGGCATTGCGTTGGTCGGAAAACAGCGCACGAGTGCGGAGCATGTGGAAGCCAATCATCTGGTGGGTGAAGTTGAGGGACGCGATACCCTTTTGGTGGACGACATGTCCTCCACAGCCGGCACCTTGACCGCTGCGGCCAAGTTGCTGGATAAAGCCGGCGCAAAATCGATCCGCGCTGCGGTCAGCCACTCGCTGATTACGCAGAAGGGGATTGATCGCCTGAAAGATTCACCGATCACCGAAGTGATCACAACGGATACGGTGCCGCAACGTGAATGGCCCGATTTTAAAATAACTGTACTATCTGTGGCCGACATCCTGGCTGAAGCCATCTGTCGCATCCACAACGACCAATCCGTCAGCTCGCTGTTCCGAGTTTGATAATTAGGAGAGAATCAATGGAAGACACTAAACTGATTGCAAAAAAGAGAGACCTGGAAGGTTCTGCCAATGCTCGCCGTCTGCGCGGTGAAGGCGTACTGCCGGGCGTTGTTTATGGCGGCGACAAAGAGCCAGTATCCGTTGTTGTGGATACACATGATTTTGGACAAATCCTGCATCACCACTCCAGCGAAAGCGTGATCATCGAGATTGAACTCGAAGGTGAAGGCGATATCAGCGTGCTGGTGAAAGACGTTCAGCACCATCCGGTGTCCAGCGATCTGCTGCATGTTGATCTGCAGCGCGTTGTGGCCGGTCAGGTCATGACCATGGATATCCAGATTGAGCTGATCGGCGAAGCTGCTGGCGTCAAAGCGGGCGGTATTCTGGATCACGTCATGCACAGTATTTCTGTTGAGTGTCTGCCGAAAGACCTGGTGGAAGCGATCGAAGTCGATGTTTCCGATTTGGAAATCGGTCAGACCCTGCATGTTTCCGATCTGGGCATTGAAGGCACCTTTAAATCGCTGGTTGATGGCGACGCCATTGTCTGCGGTGTTGCCGGTCCGAATGCTGAAGAGGAAGAGGACGCTGAAGCTGCTGATGGTGAGCCGGAAGTCATTACTGAGAAGAAGGACGAAGAGTAATTCTCTTTGCTTTCCGGGAGGCTGTTTTGAAACTGGTCATTGGACTGGGGAATCCCGGAAAGGAGTATGAGCGTACCCGCCACAACATCGGCTTTCTCGTTGTGGAGGAACTGGCCCGGCGTCAGGGCGCTCAGCTCAAAAAGAAGTTTTTGTTTCCCGCCCGTGTGGCACATGGCCGGATTGGGGAACACGAGGTGCGGTTGATTGAACCGACCACTTTTATGAACCGCAGCGGTAAAGCGGTCTGGGGCGCGATGAAGAAATGGCGCGTGGCTCCGGAAGATACCGTGGTGGTGTACGACGATGTCGACCTTATCTTTGGCGGCATCCGGGTTCGGGCAAAAGGCTCGGGCGGCAGTCATAACGGTATGAAATCCATATTGGAATGGCTGCAGACAAAGGGATTTCCCCGCGTGCGGGTTGGAATAGGGCCGAAGCCGGCCGATGCGGACATGATTGAGTTTGTATTGGGCGACTTTGCCGAGCAGGACCATTTGAAGTTGGAAAAGGTTGTCGAACGTGCCGCCGATGCGGTAGAAAGCATCTTTTCCGTTGGAACTGAACGAACCATGAACGAGTTCAACCAGTTGCAAATAGGTTAAGTATAGGAGAATACCATTGAATACGTATGAAGGACTGTTCATCTTTCCGGAGGTGCTGGACGAAGAAGGACTCGACCAGGCTATTGCCCGTGTGAAAGAAGAACTCGAAAAGCTGGGCGGCTCTATTGAGAGCGCAGCCCGCATGGGAAAAAAGACATTTGCCCGCCAGCTCCAAAAGCAGAGGGCCGGTCTTTACGTGAACATTATGTTCAAGCTGGACGGCAGTCAGATCGACGCATTCAAAGCGCGCCTGAAGCTGTCCACCAATGTATTTCGTCATCAGTTTGTTGAAGCCAGCGGAATGGAAGCCGCTCAGGAGGCGTAAGACCCATGGCCAGCTATAACCGGGTTCTCTTAATGGGTAATCTGACGCGTAATCCGGAAATCCGGTATACGCCGTCAGGCACTGCTGTTGCGGATCTGGGTTTGGCCATAAATGAAAACTTCAAAAACAAAGCGGGAGAAACGGTTGAACAAACCTGCTTTGTGGATGTGGTGGTTTGGGGACGCCAGGCTGAAACTTCAGCCGAGTATCTCCAAAAAGGCTCTCCTGTTTTTGTGGAAGGCCGACTTCAACTGGACCAGTGGGAAAACCAGCAGGGTGAAAAGCGGAGCAAGTTGCGTGTACGCGCAGACCGCGTTCAGTTCCTCGGTTCCCCCAGTAAGAGTTCGGAGTTTTCTGCGGCACCTACGTCAGCTCCGCAGGATAATGTTCCGCAGCCTCCCCCGCATGCGGACGACGACGATGATGTGCCGTTTTAGAGAAAGGATATAATTATGGCTCGAAGAGATAGAGATGACTACAAACGTGACCCGGAGCTCCTGCGTGGAGTGACGTCGGTTGATTATAAAGATGCAGAGTTCCTGAAGAAATTTATGACCGATCGCGGTAAAATTCTTCCGGGGCGTATTACCGGTGCTAATGCTCAGCAGCAGCGTAATATCAAAAAAGCGATCCGCCGCGCCCGTGTTATGGGTCTGGTTCGCTAACCAAGGAGTACACCAATGGCTGTTGAAGTACTGTTGATGGACCAGGTTGAAGGCCTGGGTATTGAAGGTGATATCGTGAAGGTTGCTGACGGCTATGCCCGTAACTTCCTTTTTCCGAAAGGCTTTGCCTCAGAAGTGACTGAAGGCAAAAAACGCCAGATCGAAAAGAAACGCCTCGAGCGTCTCGCGCAACTTGAAAAAGAAAAAGCGGCGGCGGAAGAGATTCTTAAGAAAATCGAAGGTGTTGAGTGCACCATCGCGGCGAAAGTCGGCGATTCTGGAAAAATGTTCGGTTCTGTAGGTGTGCCGGCCATTCTCGAAAAACTCGTGGAACAGGGGATCGACCTCGATAAGAACAAGATCGACCTGGCCACACCTTTGCATGAACTCGGAGTGTTTGATATTTCCATCAAACTACATCCAGAAGTTTCAGCAACTCTCAAGGTTTGGATCGTCGAAGATAAATGATCCCCGGGGAATCAGCTGGACTGAGAATCCCCCCGCACAGCGAAGATGCCGAGCGGGGGGTTTTAGGTTCTATATTGCTGGATCCCGCCGGTTCCCTTGATAAATGTCTGGCCAAGCGCCTCGGTCCCGATAGTTTTTATGACCGGCGTCACCAAGCGCTGTACGAGCAGCTGCTGGACATGAGCCAGGCCAATGTTCCGATGGATGCTTTGACCATCGGCGAATGGCTCAAAAATAAAAACACCCTCGATAAAGTCGGGGGCTATGACTATTTAGTCCAACTGCAGGACAGCACGCTCGTTCCTGCTCACGTAGAGTTTTACTGTGACCTCGTCATGGAGAAAAAGCTCTACCGGACCCTGATCGAAAAATCCTCCGAGTCGATCGACAAAGCCTACAAAGGCGAAGAGGAAGCTGCGCATCTCATCAATGCGGCTCAGGAAGAACTCTTTGCGCTTTCCGCTCACGGCGCGGAAAAAATTCCAGACTGGAAAGATTCCGTTCGCGAAGCGTTTATCGAGATTGAAAATACCGATCCGACGCAGGTGGTTACCGGGGTGACTTCCGGACTGACAGACCTCAATAAACTGACCGGCGGTCTGCAGAAAACCGATATGATCGTGCTGGCGGCGCGCCCGGCGATGGGAAAAACATCGCTGGCATTGAATATTGCGGAAAATGCGGCGCTCGGCACAAAAGGCGATCCTGTTCCGGTGGCGGTATTCAGTCTGGAAATGTCGCGCGAACAACTCGTGAAACGTATGCTGTTCAGTAATGCCCGAATCGGGGCCTACAAGCTGAAAGATGGTCGCGGAATGACGAAGGATGAGCATGGTCGATTGACCCGCGCGGTGGACCAGCTTTCCAAGGCTAAGATTTATATTGATGACACGCCGGGGCTCGAAGCCGTTGAAATGCGTTCGCGGGCCCGCCGCCTGAAAGAGCGCTATGGTATCGGCCTGGTCGTGATCGACTATTTGCAGCTGATGAACTATTCCAAGTTTGCAAATGATGGGCGTCAGCGTGAAACCATGGCCATTTCCGGCGCGGTCAAAGCGATGGCCAAGGAGCTCGATGTTCCGGTGATCGTACTCTCCCAGCTCAGCCGTGCGGCTGAAAGCACTGGCGATAATATTCCGAAGCTTTCGCACCTACGTGACTCCGGTGCCATTGAGCAGGATGCGGATATGGTTTGGCTTCTGTATCGACCGAGTTATTATGCAAAGGGTGATGACCGAAACTCAGACAATCTTGCGGTGCTTGATGTGGCCAAATACCGCCATGGCGCAACCGGCGAAGTTAAACTTTCATTCATCCGAGAATATACCCGTTTTGAAGATCGCGCGGAGTTCGATGATCAATTCGACCCTGGTGAATCATAATTTCCAACCTTTGGAAGATTAATGAAAAAGGCACTCACAATACTGTTCAGCATGCTGACCGCCGCTGTGGTTCGCGCGGAAGCCATCAAAGATATTCGGATCGTTAATCAGGCGGGCGAGGAGTATGACATCAGCTCGGTCGCCGCTTTCACCTCATTTAATGTGGGAGAGCAGGTGCCGGATCGCGAAACGATCCTTAGCTCCATTGCCATCGATGTGAACCGTATGCGGGAATCGGGGCGATATTCCTATGTGAATGCCCGGATGAATGTTGAGCCCGATGGCGTCGTGCTGGTGTATACCGTGGTGCACAAACATCGTTTACGCCGGATTGCCTTTGTCGGGGGATCCAAGAGTGGCCGTAAAATGCGGAGTAAATCCGAACTGGAAATCGGACAGTTTGCTGACGACTCCACGTTTGAGATGGCGGCGGAAAAACTGCGCGAGGCCTACCGCGATTACTGGTATCCCGACGCGAAGATTACCTGGACCTCGGAAGCCAACGATGAGCTGGGCACGGTCGATGTGGCCTTCAAAATTGATGCCGGACAAAAGATGGGCATCAAACATATTGAGTTCGAAGGCAACGATCTGATCGATGATAAAAAGCTACAGAAAGTCATTCAGCAAAAAGAAAAACGCTGGTGGTCTTTCATTACCGGGTCCGGCAAGTATAAAGAGGAAGTGGTCGACGCAGACGTCTATTCCATTAAGAGTCTCTACATGAACAACGGGTTTCTGGATGCGCAGGTTTCCGAGCCTGTTCTGGACGACACCACCCCGAAAAAATCAAAACTTATTTTTAAGATCGATGAAGGGCAGCGCTATCGCATTGGTGAAGTGACGCTCAGCGGCGCAGAAGCTTATCCGGTTCGTGAAATTCGCCGAGCCATTCGCCTGCGTCCGGGCGCTATTGCATCGGTTGAAAATGCGGAAGCCGGAAGCGAAGGCATTCGGGCCTTTTACGGCAACCGCGGATATGTCCGTACCAACGTGCGCCCGGTGTACGATGCCAATGCCGAAACGGGCATCGTGGATATTGAGTATGAAGTTACCGAAGGCACCATTGGCTACATTCAGGATGTAAATATCAGCGGCAATGAACGCACATTGGATAAGGTCATCCGCCGAGAGCTGGTGATGTATCCCGGCGAAAAATATAACCGTAGTCGCATCCAGACCTCGGAATCGCGCCTGCGCAACCTGAACTATTTTGAAATTGTCACCATCAATCCTGAATCGACCGGCGAAGGCGATAAGTACGACGTAAACGTTCAGGTAAAAGAAAAGCCAACCGGACAGTTTACCGCCGGTGTGGGGTTCTCCAGCGTTGACTCACTGGTTGGTTATGTGGAGCTTTCACAGGGTAATTTCAACTGGAAACGCTGGCCTCCGATTGGGGCCGGCCAAAAATTTAAAATTCGCGCACAGTTGGGTACAGAGCGAAACGACCTTGAAATTTCCTTTATAGAGCCATGGTTCCTGAACCGGCAGCTTTCAATGGGCATCGACCTGTTTCATCGCGAAGCGCGCTATTTTTCCGACTCCTACGACCAGCAGAATAACGGTGCCCGATTGTCATTGGGTAAACCGCTCTCGCGCTGGACCCGAGGCAATCTGTCCTACACGCTGGAACAGTTCAATGTGTTTGATGTTGCGGACTCAGCATCACAGGCCATTAAAGACGAAGAGGGCCGTCGTCTGAAAAGCGGGCTGGACTATACCTGGACTTTCGATTCGCGCGACCGCTTCTTTAATCCGACCAGCGGCAACAAGACGACGGTGACCCCTTATGTGGCCGGCGGTATGCTCGGCGGACAGACCGACCTTTTCGGTGCACGCGTTCGGGCCACCCAGTATTGGCCCATGATTTGGGATATGATTTTCAATCTGCGTGGTCAGATCGAGTCGGTCGAGGCCTTTGGCGACAGCAAGGCCAATGCCGGAACCTACGGTGATGGCGTGCCGATTTTCGATCGCCTATTCCTCGGCGGTTCCTACAACCTACGGGGGTATGAATTCCGTGATGTCGGGCCGACGGATCCAAATACGGATGATACCGTAGGCGGAAACTCCATGGCCTTCGTG
>JGI12210J13797_10686673_pt1 | contig 18288 bp, 14 predicted proteins | sample ElkSlonscriptome_3_FD_13797 | JGI IMG/M metagenome (IMG submission 13797)
CGCTTTTCAGTATATAGATTAAAAATAGGCTTCATTTGCTAGAAAAGCCATTTGAGAATTTTGATGCGTTTGCCCTAGAATAGAATACCTTTAGCTAGATATATACTAGCCTTTATTATGACCGTTGTCGCTCAGCATCAATGTACGTACTTCGTCCTCCGACTTTCAGGATTTTTAGATTGATTTCTTCTTGGCGATCCTGGTTTTTGGACCAGCGGTAGGTTACTAAAAATTCATCGGGAAACTCTTCGTAACGAGATTCTAACTCAACCGCTGTTTTGAGGATATACTTCATCTTATCAAAAATACTTCGTACCTCAGCTTCGCTCAACTCATTCGCTCGGCGTTCCGGATGGATTCCGGCTTGGTACAGAATATCATCTACAATCCAATTACCTAAACCTGCTACAGTGCTTTGGTTCATTAGTAGTGGCTTAATCAGTCCGGTTCGTCCATCTAAGATTTCTTGAAATGCTTCCCAAGAAACAGCCAGAGCGTCAGGGCCTAGCTTTTTGTCTTTCTGGTAGGCAGATAAACTTTCCGTAACACCAATCCGCCCTAAAATGCGAGGACAGCGGAACGCTAGAAAGAAACCATCGTCTAGTGCGAAAAGTACTTTTGTGAAGCGAGGAGCATCCTCTCGGTCTTTAAATGATCGTAGCGATCCAGTCATACCAAAGTGGACAGTCATCCAACCGCCACTACTTAGTTTTACCAGTAAATGTTTACCAATGCGCTGGGTTTCTTCCCACCGTTGACCTACCAATGACTGCTGTAATTCTTCGGGAGAAACGGTTACTACCCGCGGTTCAACCACTTCTACATCGTTTACTTTTCGCCCAGTAGCGGCCATGTCAAAAAATTTCCGGTAAGTGGCTACTTCGGGTAATTCGGGCATAGGTTACTAGTGTTCAAGTGTTCAAGTGTTCAAGTGTTAATACAGTTAAGGCTCTGAGCATATGCAACAAATACTCAAAACACTACCCATTATAACACCATAACCCTCTAGTTGTTAGTTAACCCTTCTTTGGAAAAAGTAGATGGATTCACACTAGGGTAGGTGTTGTTGGATCGGTCAATGTCGGCCATTTTACCCGAAGGATTTAGTGTAATTTGCCGAATGTCGCGCTTAGCTCGATCAATAGTTAACTGATAGGTTGGAAAGGTCCAGGGCCAGTCTTGTAGTACCGTTCTTTCAATTTCTCCCTCTAAATTTTTTTCACCGCGCATCATTCGCAATGGAACGTATAGCAGCTCCTGACTACCATCTTGATAAGTCACCAGTACTTCTTGAGGCATGGGCATCAGCCCAATTCGCTCAATAGTAACTTTTGTTTTGCCACTTTCACCTTCTACTGATTGTATACTGTAATCAATAGTACTAGTACTGTTAACAAAATACTCAAAGTACCAGTCTAACTCCAGCCCTGATTCTTTTTCCATTATCCGCTTAAAATTTGTTACGGTAGGATGCTTAAACTTCCACTCGTTAAAGTAGCGACGCATTGCTCTGTCTAGTATATCCTGGCCAACAATGTAGCTAAGCTGGTGCAGTAGTACCGCTCCTTTAGAATAGGAAGCCGAACCATAGGCTCGGTTCGTATCAAAATGGTCGGCGTGAGTGGTCAGAGGTTCTTCCAAACCAGATTGAACTAAAGCGAAATACCCCCCGTACGATCTATTTTGCTCCTGTCCGTTAGCTCGTCCTGAGCCAAAGAGTTGAGCCATAGTGCGGTTGGTGGCATAAGAAGTAAACCCTTCGTCCATCCATGCGTACAGGCTTTCGTTAGAGCCTAATACTCCTTGGTACCAACTGTGAAGAAACTCATGTACCGTAACACCTACCAAACTGCGTAATGATCGGTGCCCAGTAATTAGTGTAGACATCGGGTACTCCATACCCCCATCGCCACCCTGAACTACCGAAAATTCCTTGTAGGGGTACTTCCCGAAGTTTTCATTTACGTATTGGAAGGCTTTCGCTGTAAATTCGGGCAACCTTTCCCAATTTTCAGCAAGGGTATCGGTCTGATAAAAGAATCGTAGTAGAGGGCCATCCGGTACTTGGGCAGTAGTGTGCCGATAATCGGGGTCAGCTGCCCACATAAAATCATGGACATTTTCAGCGGCGAAATGATACGTAAGGATATTACTGTTGGGTCGCTTGAGGTTCTCCCCTGCAGGCAGATAGCCATGACCAATTTCTTCGGGGTTCTGTAGCACACCCGTTCCAGCTATTACGTAAGAGGAGTCTATTGATATTTCAACATCAAAATCGCTCCAGATACCGTAAAATTCCCGACCAATATAAGGATTGGCGTGCCAGCCGTGCTGATCATATTCGGCCATCTTTGGGTACCACTGCGCCATGGAGTAACGTATGCCTTCAGCATTGTCGCGTCCGCTACGACGAATCTGTAACGGTACCTGCGCCGTAAACTCCATTTCAAAAGTACTTTTCTTTCCCGGTAAAATAGGTTCATTCAAAGTTACTTCCAAAATGGTTCCTTCCACTTCGTAGCTAAGAGTTTCTCCATCTTGTTGGAGTGAACTAATACGTTGGTAACCAATTTCATCTTCGCCTAAGTACAAAATACGGTCCATCACCCGACGGTCAGGGTCAGCAATAGTGCGCGCGCGCACATCCATCATACTACCCGGTTGAAAAGCATTAAAATACAAGTGGTAAAATACCTGATTTAGTGTATCTGGGGAGTTATTTTGGTATACCAATTTTTGCGTACCACTCAATTGATTAGTAGTTACATCCATATCTATTTCCATAGTGTACACTGCGTGCTGCTGCCAGTACGTAGTCTGACCCAGCATTGGGGTAGGAAATAATGTTACGGGTAGAACACAGAAAAGTGATAGCAGAATAGTAGGTGATAGATATCTGATCATAAGGTAGGTGGTGTTTTTCTCTATAAAAATCGGTAAGTTATGCTCAATTTATATAACCCCCAAACAGGGTTTCAGTTTACTTAAACATTATTTATGTATCTTTCCCTAAGATTTCCCCAAAATATTATATGTCATTTCATACGAAAATTAAGGAAGCTACTCAACAGCGACACCAAGCTACTGAGAAGTTGCTTTTTCCTCAACAAAACTGGTCAGATTTATCATTAGATCAGTATCGTGAGTTTTTGCAGATTCAGTACGTATTTTACCAGCGAGCCGAACAGCAGATTGATGCTAATCTTAGCTCGGAGTTACAACAAATGCTTGATTGGTCTAACCGCCAGAAACTCCCCTGGATTGAAATAGATTTGCTAGAGATTAATACCGTTACTCCCACCGGCTTCCCTCGAGAAACCTCAATTACTTCAGAGGGAGAAGCAATGGGTTTGCTATACGTAACCGAAGGAGCTACACTAGGTGGGCGGATGATTAAGAAAGCTTTACAGAAGAATGAACATATTTCCCCGTACACTTCGTTTCGCTTTTTATCAGGATACGGAGCGGATACTTCGGCGTATTGGAAATCATTTTTAACGATACTAGAGGGTACTCACTATAAGCCTGACATTGTGATTACTTCTGCCCAGCGAGGCTTCGATTTATTTTCTCAAAGTGTTTATCTTATCCGCAAAAAGCAGTTAGCTAAATAACCCCCACTACGATCTATCTATGCACCCGCAAGAATTACCGTCTGTACCCGAAGTAACATTAATTAACTGCGATCAGGAGCCAGTTCATACTCCCGGTAGCATTCAGCCTCATGGAATTCTACTAGTACTTGATGAAGATAACTTCACTATCCAACAAGTCAGTGCTAATGTTAATGCTGTTTTGGGGCATGAGCCGGAAAGCTTATTTGGTCAGCCATTAGAATCGCTTCTTCAAGAAGATTACGTTCAATTATTACGCGAAGAGTTACCAACTCAGAGGAAAGCCCAACAAAATGCTTTCCTGAAAAATATTAATCCTTTACGCCTAACGATAGAGGTGCGAGGAGAAGAGGTGGATTTTAATAGTATTGTGCACTTCTCTAATGCCGGTCTAATACTAGAATTGGAAGCGCTTGCTGAAGAGGATACTCTATCCTTTACTAACTTTTATGACCTTTCCCGAAAGTCACTGTTGGCATTGCAAAGCACTGATAAACTAGATGAGTTGTATCAGGTAGCCGTGCGGGAGGTACAGTCACTCACTGGGTTTGATCGTGTAATGTTGTATCAGTTTGATGATGATTGGAACGGCGATGTAGTCGCCGAAGCTCGCAACAAAGGAATTGACAGTTACTTAGGATTACATTTCCCTCATACCGATATTCCGGCTCAAGCTCGGGCATTGTATACCATTAACTGGCTACGTTACATTCCTGACGCTACATACAATCCCGTGCCCATACTATCGCCGGGCAATAGTATTCCCTTGGATCTTAGCCACAGTATGCTTCGCAGCGTCTCACCTATTCATCTGGAATATTTAGCAAATATGGGGGTAAAGGCAACGCTAACCATTTCGCTTATCAAAGATAATCAACTGTGGGGGCTTATTGCTTGCCACCATAACGATACTTTTGTGTTACCGTACCAGCTACGTATTGCTAGCGAATACATTAGCCAAATTCTGTCTTTACAACTCGCGTTAAAGCAGAAGAGCGAAAGTCAGATTATGACGCTAACCCTACGGCGTATCCATTCTTTACTTATTGAAGATATTACGCGGAAAAAGAATTATGAAGCTAGCTTTCTTCGCTTACAAAAAGAAACCTTGGCTTTAACCGATGCTAACGGGGCAGCCATCTGCCATGAGGGGAATATCACCTTAATCGGAACTACCCCTGCTAAAAAAGACGTAACTCAACTTTGCGACTGGGTAGCCCAGCAGGTAAATGAGCAAAAAAACCTATTTCACACGCACCGTCTGGCGACACAGTATCCGGCAGCAGACAACTTTATAAACCAAGCTACCGGTTTGCTGGCTGTGCTAATTGCCAAACCTCAGCAGAGTTACATTCTGTGGTTTCGTGGAGAAGTAATTCAGGAAGTACATTGGGGCGGGCAACCTGACAAATTTTATAAAAAAGAAGGCGACGGAACAATTCGGCTTCATCCCCGAAAATCATTTGATTTGTGGAAAGAAAGAGTTGAGGGAGCTTCTTCACCTTGGGCAGAAGAACACATTAGCATGGCTCAAGAGCTTAGCTACGCCATTAAAGACGTTTTTGTATTCAAAGCGGAGGAGTACCGTAAGCAGAATGAAGCATTGGCAAAACTAAACCGTGAACTAAAATCAGAAATTGAACGCCGTCAGGAAGTTCAATCTGCCCTAGAGCGTTCCAATAGCGAGCTTGAACGATTTGCCTACGTAGCTTCCCACGACCTTCAGGAACCACTACGGGCAGTTAGTAACTTTAGCCTACTGCTGAAGAAGCGATACGCGGAAAAAATAGATAAACGAGCCGATAAGTACATCCGCTTTATTGTAGATGGGACTAGCCGGATGCAAACCCTAATTGATGATATATTGGCGTTCTCGCGACTAGAACGAAAGGGCAATCATTTTGTGCAGGTAGATACTCATAAGATGATCGGAGAAGTTAAGTCTAACCTGAGCACCGCTATTCAGGAAGCCTCAGCTAAGATCAATCACTATAATCTGCCGACCATAACGGCCGATCAAGGACAGTTACGCCAACTTTTTCAGAACTTAATTAGCAATGCCCTAAAGTATCGTAATCAGGACGTGTCACCTGAGATCTGTATTCGATGCGAAGGGCAGCGAGATGCTTGGCAATTTTCCATTACAGACAACGGAATAGGCATAGAAAAGGAATTTTTTGATCGGATATTCGTCATTTTTCAACGCCTCCACTCTTCCCGTGAATATACTGGTACGGGAATTGGACTAGCTATTTGCCAGCGGATTGTCGAAACACATCAAGGGAAAATATGGGTTGAATCCGAATTAGGCGAGGGTAGTACCTTTTATTTTACTATTAACAAACATTTAACCCCCCCCGAATAATTATATGGATATTGACGTATTATTAGTAGAAGATAGCGAAGCCGATGCCGCGCTAGTAGAAGAGTCATTGGAAGATAGCAAGTTAAAAGTTAACTTGCATGTAGTGCAAGACGGTATAGAAGCCGTAAACTACCTAAATAAGCAGGGGGAGTATCAAGATGTTGGTACGCCCGATATTATTATATTAGACCTAAACTTACCAAGAAAAGACGGTCGAGAAGTACTAGAGGATATCAAAGGAGACGAGCATCTCAAACGAATTCCGGTAGTAGTACTAACTACCTCCTCGGCCGAAGAAGATATCTACCGTTCTTATAAGCTGCACGCCAACTGCTACATCACGAAGCCATTAGATTTTGATCAATTTTCCAGAATTGTGGCTTCCATAGAAGATTTTTGGTTCACTATTGTTAAGCTCCCCCCTCGCGGTGAGTAACTTTTTACTTATGAGAGAAATTAATATTTTACTCGTCGAAGACAACCTCACTGACCAAGAAATAGTAAAGGAGATGCTGATAGGTACTCAGCTTTTTCACTATAACTTGGAAGTATGTGAGAGAATTAATCATGCCATTGAGTGCGTAGCCCAGCAAAAGCCTGATATTATTCTGCTGGATTTATCGTTGCCCGATGGTAGTGGATTGCAAACATTAGAGAAACTTCAGGAACAGGACTTATCTATTCCTATTGTTATTCTTACCGGATTAGATGATCCCGATGTGGGGCTAGAAGCAATTAATAAAGGGGCAGAGGATTACCTTTCCAAGCAAGAAATTAATAATGAGCATCTACTAGCTAAAACTATTTCATTTGCCATAGAACGCCATAAGCTGAGGCGCGAACTTTTTCTGGCTATGAATCACCTTCAGAAATACAATGACAAACTGAAGGACTATTCCTACGTGGTTACCCACGATTTGAAGTCGCCTCTTACTAATCTGCGCTCACTGGTTGACATGTACCAACAGTCTGATGATACTTCTTTTCGGAGGAAAATCATGGGGAAAATTGGGGTTAGCGTAAATCGCCTGGATGATATGATCCGCAGCTTCTCCAATGTATTTTTGTCTGAGAAAGACTTGTCTAAAGAACCAGAAACTATTGACATACATCGTGCGGTTAGCGAAGTAGAAGAGCAACTAGCAGAACTTATCCGTAGTACCAATGCGCGTATTAGCACCAATTTCAGCAGTGCTGGTACCGTATCTTTCGTACCCGTACTATTTAAAAGTATTCTGCAAAACCTAATTACTAATTCTATCAAATACAGTGATGAGCATCGAGAGCCTCGTATTAGTATTACCACAGAAGATACTGACGACTACGTGATTATACATTTTAAAGACAATGGTATCGGAATCAACCTTGAGCAGCATCAGCAGCGGCTCTTTAAGTTGTTTAATCGGTTCAATACTACCAAAGCAAAAGGAACGGGAGTAGGCTTATATATGATAAAAAGCATTCTGGATGCCAGCGAAGGGCGCATTGATATAGATAGTACGGTTGGTGAAGGAACGCACTTCAAACTCTTTCTGAAAAAGGAAAAAGAGCTAGCCTTATAAAAAATTCACACTAATTCGTTCGTACCAAAGGGCTGTTTAACAAGCCGACCCAGGTAGCAGTGTAACCCTTACTGCCTTCTTGCACTAGTTTGTGCCATTCTCTATTATAGCAACTAGCCCATTCAAAAAGCGGAATAGCTTCGGCTGGATCAAAAAGCCTTCCTGGTTGGTATTCTTCTAACCCAGCGGCGGCTCGCTGGTGATCCAACTCCACCTTACTGTTTACCCACTCTTGGCGAACCTGCTCACCGATGGCGTAAAGTACTACGTACGCTACTGATTTTTCTACAGAAGCACCTTCGGGAGATGTGTAGGAAAATAGGTCGAAAGCCGGATCAAACTTTTTGAGATTGATAAAAATAGAAAGCAACGGTTTAAGTCCACCTACGTGATAATGAAGCGCATCTCACTGAACCAAATCTCGGCTAGTACTATCGGCATAATAAGCCGTGTTAATGTATTCTTTTAGCCCATTCAACGAAAACTGTTTCATCTCCTCCTCATCAGTAACGCAACCAACAATACCGATAATTTTCATACGTTTGGCCTGCCAATTATTATTAGGAGTATGTTCCCGCCCCATTTGCTTATGGGCAATAGTTCGCATCCATGCCTCTACTTTCTGCTGTTCATCTGAGCTAAAGTAATCTCGAAACAGATAATAGCTCAAAAAACAGGGGGCAAAATTTATTCTCATTAATTGTATTTCCGGTAGGCTGATATGTGTCCGACCAGGCTAATACAAATCGCTTAATCTGCGAAGCGTAATATTGACTACCCTGCCTGTAGCTGGCGTAGATATAGCTAATAAGCTTGTCGATATCAGCCAGACTCTTTTGGGTATCTATGCGGTCAGGGTTGGTTTCCAACAGGCCCTCGTAATGAAGTACCGACAGAGGACGGGGCGCAGCCGTTCGGTATAATTCAGCTAAATTTGCTACGCTATCGTGTAGCTGCTGAACTTCACCGTGGGTAGTAATCTGTTGCCGAAGGCGATCGATCTCGGTTGAGTCCAGTATTACGGTATTCGTAGTTTGGGCAATACTATCAAACTGAAGAACTAGCAATAATAACGTAAGTAAACGGTAAGCGACCATTCTACAAACTTACTACTTTTCCCGTTCAATGGTAAAACTTACCAATCGACTAAGCGATTGTTTATACGCTGAGTCGGGGAAGGTACAGAGAATCTGATTAGCTTCTTCGTGGTACTGCTGCATCGCTTGGGTGGCGTAGTCAATACCACCGGATTGCTTTACAAATTCAATAACCTCTTTTACCTTACTCGATTTCTCACTTTGGTTTTTGATAATGTAGATAATACGTTGCTTATCTCGCCAAGTGGCTTGATTAAGCGCGTAGATTAATGGCAAGGTCATCTTCTTTTCCTTGATATCAATACCGACTGGTTTACCAATTTCAGCATCGCCGTAGTCAAACAAGTCGTCTTTAATTTGAAAAGCAATACCTACCTTCTCACCAAATAAGCGCATCTTCTCTATAGTTTCATCATCGGCCCCGGCTGAAGACGCGCCTACTCCGCAACAAGAGTTAATTAGCGAGGCTGTTTTCTGACGGATAATCTCATAATAAACTTCTTCGGTAATATCCAGGCGGCGGGCTTTTTCAATCTGAAGTAACTCACCTTCACTCATCTCACGCACCGCCTGTGATACAATCTTAAGAAGACCATAATCGCCATTCTCAACCGATAGCAGCAAACCTCGGGAAAGCAAATAATCCCCTACTAACACTGCAATTTTATTCTTCCATAGCGCATTGATGGAAAAAAAACCCCGACGGTAGTTGGAGGCGTCTACTACATCATCGTGTACCAGCGTGGCGGTATGTAGCAGTTCAATGAGCGCAGCCCCTCGGTAGGTAGCTTCGGAGATAGTACCTACCGTACCCGCCGTTAGAAACACAAACATTGGGCGCACCTGTTTTCCTTTACGCTTCACAATGAAATTCATGATCTTATCCAGCAGCATCACTTTACTCTTCATCGAGTCGCGAAACTTTGCCTCAAAATCCGTCATTTCTTGCCGGATAGGTGCTTGAATTTCCTGGATACTATTCATAGGAGGTGCCGCGTGCAATATTAGAACCTAATCCGGCCAATGCCAAGCAACTAAACCAGAAAGGTGAACAAGTGTTGGTGTTATTGATGTTAAAGTGCTATGGTACGTAGTGTTAGGGTGCTCCGCATATAAATGTTAGGGTTTTTGATCTCGAGCTAAGACTGCACTAAGCGCGAAACTAAAGTGTTTTAGCACCCTAAAACTATAACACTTTCCCAAGCTGGTGCGTAAGCAACAATGTTACTTACACCGCTATGCACTATCTACCTGCTTTTCTATCCTGCGCCTTTATAGTTTTCGGTTTAGCCTGTCAGCCCAAATCTGACCCCAAAAAAATTATCGCGAATGCTATTGAGGCTCACGGAGGTCAAGATTACGATGGTAAGCACATTTCCTTCTCATTTCGTGATCGTGATTATGATGTGTACCTCAACAGTGGACAGTTTACCTACGAACGAATGTGGGAAGATTCTATTGGCAATGTGCACGACGTACTGACCAACGAAGGGTTTACCCGAAAAGTGAACGGGAAAGAGATGGTTTTGTCGGCGGAAGATGAAACGATCTACACAAATTCGCTAAACTCAGTAGTTTACTTTGCGTTGCTACCCCAACCGCTTACTGACCCAGCAGTGAACGCGACGTATCTGGGAGCCGATACAATTAATTCGGAACAGTACTACAAAGTGCGGGTAACCTTCGACCAAGCCGGGGGCGGAACTGATTTTGATGATGTGTTCGTTTACTGGTTTCATCAGGATAAGCATACGATGGACTATCTCGCCTACGAGTTTCACGTGAACGGCGGAGGAACTCGCTTTCGCGAAGCCTATAACGTTCGGGAAGTCAACGGCCTTCGTTTTGCTGACTTTATTAATTATACCGACACGTTACATCAGTTCCCTTTGGAAGAGTACAATATCCAGTTTACCAGCCAGCAAGTGCAAGAACTATCTCGCATTGACTTAGAGAATGTGCAGGTGGAGGTAATTGAGCAGTCGGCTATTGCCACCGGACAGAACTAAGAAGCTGTTTAAGTTAACTCTTCTTGTTTCTTAGGAATCTTTATTCCGCCACTCGTCGGCTTTTTTTCGCACCGTAGCGTAGGCTACGCCACTCAAAAAGAGCCTAGATTGACAAAAAAATCTCTCCTAATAAATCAAAATATAACTCAAACAGCTTCTAAATCCCGTTTAGTGCGGAATAATACAAACCTACGTTTTCATCAGACCCAAGCCTTCAGTTTCCAGCCTCCCGTTATCGTAAAATATACAGCTTACCAAATTCCTTGGTAAAGGCCCGGTCGGCGGAAGTTTCTCGGCGTTCCATTGCTTGCCCATCATTGCGAATAACAACTCGATATAAATACACTCCGTTGGCTAATTCGTCACCGTACTCATCGCGCCCGTCCCAGGCGTACTGAGTAATGTTGTTACCAATGCGAATGGGACCAATCTCGTCCTGCGTAATTTCTCGTACAATTTTCCCACTCACCGTCATAATCTGAATTTTTAGCTGATCGGGAACCTCGGCTCCGGTGAGGGTAAACACAAAACGAGTGCTGGTAGAGAACGGATTGGGATACGGATAGAAATGCGTAATAGCAGAGGCGTTAATTACTTCAAAGGTAATCTCGTAGGGGTTCGCTCCCGAAGCATTGCCACTGGCATCGCTAGCTTGTACCTGCAATCGATAAATACCATCTTCCAGTGCTTCCGGCTGATAGGTGATGGTAAAGGGAGTTTCATCGGTAGCGGGAATCCAACTTACGTTAGGCTGATCTAAGCTGACCCTTCGCAATTCGTTATTTTGGGTACGGGCGTTTTCTATTGATACTGATGCATTAGATTCCGTTTCTATCCGGCCTAACAAAATATCAATACCCGCAGTGTCTTGCTTCTGTAAGTACGGATTCTCATCGCGCACTTGAATGGTTACCAATGGACTAGGGGCGACAATATCCCCGTCTATGATGTATACTCCGTCAAAAGCTACGTCTACAATTGGATTAGTCTCATCACCAATTACCTCTAACCAGTTATCTACGCGCAACGCATTATTGGTGTAGATTTGCTCAAGCTGTTGCTGCGGATTTACCTGAACAGTAATATCATTGGTTCCTATGCGCTGTCGGGTATCAACGGCAATGGTAAAAGCAGCAGTATCTTTACTGGCCGGAGCGGGAATATAGAGTGTATCTATCTCCGATTGACGTTGCTCCTGATTGGCTAAGGTATATACAATGGCTAATGAGTCGGCAAAATCTTGTTCGGATAGGTTATAAAATTCGCCCGAAAGTGTCAGCGTTTCCCCTTCCTGTTTTTCTACTATGGTTTCGGAAACATCTACCGAAATCAGTGTGCCCTCGGGCAATGTGCGATAAAGGATTATCCAGCTCTCGGGTTGCGCTGGAGTCTGCTCTATCGGATCACTGGTTTCCAGTGTTAGCCGCAGGTACGGATATTGCTGAGCATCAATACCGCTCAAATTTACGGTAGGTTGTCCAGTTAAACCGGTCAAAAGCTCTACTACCTCGCCTGTATTATTTTCGCCTAAAACGGTAAGCGTGTAGTCATTTCCACGAATCTGAGTTTGCAACTCCTGCCACTCTCGGGCGGGGCCAATGCGTTTACCCCGAATGCTTCCGCTACGGTACGGTTCGGTAATCTGTTCGTTTAAAGAAATGACTTGCTGGGTTATGGGAATGCTACTGGTAGAGTCAGCCCGAACTACGGTAGCCGAACCGATGTCGGCATTTTTACGACCTAAAAAAATGAGGGGTTCTCCTGCTCGTAGCTCAGCCAATGCATCAATATCTACTCCCAACTCTTGAAACTTGACGATCGTTTCTTCCGGCCAAACAGTAAAATCAACGTTACCGAAAGAAAATAACAGCACTGGATCATTATCGCCTACGGCGTCCACGAACTGCTCCAGTAGTCGACTATCACCCGTAATCTGCCCATTGCTAAAATCGTTAATAACTTGAGGGCGACGACCGCAAGTATTAGGATCGAGCACATCGAAGCCTCCTCGGGAAACTACCGCGTAAGGTAGCAACCCTTCTTGGGTGAAAGCTACCGCGCCGATAGCATTATTTTTACAGAGAAGGCGGGAATCGGTAGCAGTAGTTAACACATACGGAATACCATTAAGAATTACATCGGTGTTCACGGTACCCTCTCCCCCCGAAACGGTGGCTTCCAACGTTATGCTGCTTTTTTCAAACTGCCACTGGCCGTTACGATAGGCTACATTAGTCAGCGTATTTTCTTGCCACTGACTAGGGTGTACCTGCGCCCAACCATTGCTGTTATCTCTTAAGTATACAAATGAACTGTTGTTCCAATCGTCTACTTCTCCCGCCAAAGGGTTAGCGTATTTGCTTCGCCAAAAATATACGGTACTATCTTCAGTAACTGGCAAAGTGATTGACCACTGAGCTAATACTGTTGTTTCTAAAGTGGTTTGTTGTTTTACGGAGCTGCTAAACGTAGCCGAAGTATCTAGCTCAACCAAAATAGACCGGGGCGACCCCGACCGCAAAGTAGTTTGAAGATTGCCGGGCTGCACTTGTAAAATAATTTCTGGTATCGATACTACCCCAAAATTGGTAGGCGAGATATTAGCCGTTCCGCTAATGGGGACAAAGTAATCAATAGCCGCCCGGTTGTTGGCCTCGTTAAGCTCAGCTACTGAGTCGGGGCTATCAATAATAACCTCCAAGCGGTTGTTTCCGGCATTGGCGTTGCCTTCTTGGTTAGGTACGGTAAATTGTAATGTATCCTGATATAAAACCGGAGGGTACCATACCGGGCCGTAGGTTTCGGCCGTGCCATCGCTAAAAGTTCGCTGTAGAGATACAGCTAAGGAATCTGTTTGGGTTCGGCCAAAATTTCGGACGATACAGTTTACGGAGAATGAATCGGAAGCAGCAGTAATTGGTCCGTCTTGTAATTGGGCAACGAAAATATTGTTGGCATCAATCTCATAGTCGGTCTGGCTACGTCCGAACAAGGTAAGCGCCGGATCACCCTGATGTACCAGTTGCTGCACCTGAGAGGTATGCATTTCCCAGGCTAATTCGCCTACCTGCGCTATAAACCGCCTTTCGGCCTCTTTCTTTACTGATCCTACTGGCTGATCTACCCAAGCACTATCACCGAATGCCACTTCATAAAACCGATCAGAGTACTGCTTAAGCACACTAGAAATTCCAATGGAGCTATGGGCCATTACGTGCAGAGCCCCTCGGTTGGCAGTACGAATCCAGTCCTCTCCAAACGTAGTTGTCGTACTAAAAACGTTGCCAGCATTACAGCCATTGAGTAGAATAGCCGGATATTTTCCCTGGTTACGATAACCGAATTCGTCGTTCGATACGAACCCAATATCCATATCAGAGATAGTGGTAGATGAGTGACCAAAGAACGTGATAAGCGAAACGCCCTGATTCACTTCTTCGGCAATATTGATGAGTTCAGAAACACTATTTGTTTGCTTCTGCTGCGTAACTACTTCTCCGCCTAAGAAATGATTCTTGGCAATAGTTGCGAAATTATCTACGTAGCGGGCGTAGAGCATTAGCTCAAAGGAAGATACCCCTCCACTCAGATGTACCAGATTCTTCTTCCATAAAGCCTCTCGAGTGCTACTTTCTTGATAGTCTTCCGCCAATGTCCGGATTTCTTCTTCCTTCACTTTATCTAGATAATTGGCTACTTCTTGAGCCGTATTGGCATTCACCCTTCCGGTGGGTATGGCCACTCCGATACCATCGCTACCCGCTAACCCGGAAGTAAGTACAATATCTGACCCGGGCATACCCCCCGGGGGAATATAGTCCTGCACCTGAAAGGTAGCCGGATCACGACGATGGTAGTTGTAATTAACGGTAAGTCCTTTCCCTATCAATAATAAGTTTTCGGGGCTACCCACTGATAGCATGTAGTCCACAAAGCGACGAATTGCTAGAGGAGTAATTTCACCGTAGCTAAACAAATTGTACAGTTGATCGATATCAACCAAAAGTGGCTGATGACCAGTGCTGACTCGATAATCGCGATAAGCATCAATAGGATCACTGTAGGCGCCAACAGGCTGTCGAAGGGCAGAGTGACCTATCATCAAAAATTTAGCTGAAGCTTCCAGTGTAGGCATGGTAACTCGTTGAATGTCAGCTATCGGCTGTACTTCAGCCAGCAGTAGCTGCCGAGGTACATTAGTATTAGGAATGATTGCCGAAAGCGTATTTCCAGAGATATTGTAACCAATTATTTCAACATTGTCTGGTTCAGTAACGTCCCAAAGCTGAGCGTCGGCTGGAGAATTGGCCACCTCCAGATACGATTTAGCGGTCGTATTTGCTACTAAACTTAGTAATTGATTCTGAGTTTGAGCATCGGGTTGCTGGGCGTAGTTGAACTCTAACAGGGCTAAAGAAATGTTATCGGCTTTACCGTCTACTCCGTTCACGGTTAATCGAACCACTATCTGATCGCTACCTACGTCCGACCACGCTAGGGTTGTATCAATTTGATGACTATCGTAGTAGCTAAACTCAGCCGTGGCTAATGTCCGCAGCGATCCAGCACTGCTTCCTACCTGAATGGTAACGTTATGCGGCTGATTATTGCGTCCGGTAAGCACTAGTTGCAGATTGGGGTTTGATCCGCTACCAATAGGGTTGCTAACGGGAATAGTATAGTCAACGGACTCTCCTTGTCTAGTGCGCTTACCCGTCCAGCCTTCCCCGTAGTCAAAGGTGCTAAGCCGCGATGTGGCTCGACTGGCTGAACCAATAGGGTACAGTCTTCCTTGCGCGTATTCGTCGGCGAAAATTTGTCGCTCCGTTTGTAGGTGATAAGGCTCGGCAGGCAAACCGCCTACATTATTTTCTGAAAAGGACGTTACTCGTTTACCCACTCTGGCATCCAATCGCCAAGTGAGAAAGTACGCCGTAGTATCGGAATATAGGTTATAGTGAGGGTGCGGTTGAGCTGTGTTAGGCTCGTAAAGTTCGGCATCCAGGGTGCCATCGTTGCGTTTTCCGTAGAAGCGGATGTAATCCTCTGGGTTAAAGCGGGCATCCTGCTGACCTTGTACCTCAATAGCCTGCTCTACGCCTCGGAAGAAAAGTTGAATACGACGAGGGTCAACCGAAGCTACCGGAAACCCAGCCTGCTGAAGCGTGGTGTAATCAATCTGATAAATGCCATTTTCTCCAATCGGAATTTTGTAGTACTGTTGGTTATTAACAACCCACTCGTTGCCGAAGCGTTGCGCTTTCGTGCAGTGAACAATGAACAGTGTGCAGTGAACAGTGAATGCAATGAGCGTTATAGAGAATTTAGATTTACTCATTCTCCTGGGATTTTCCGAAGCCTAGTTTGAGGGAGAAAACGTGGGAATAGAGCGATTCGGACTGGTCGCCGATGTCAGTGAGGGCGTAATCAATCTGTAGCTTACCTAACACTACGCCCACGCCAAAATCAGGCTGAAACGTTCGGTAGGTGCTACCGTCAAAGTCTTTTACCTGCTGTACGTTTCCGACCCCAGCTCGTAGAAAAACAATCGTCTCGTAGTCTAACTCCAAACCAACCGAAGGATCAATGGAGGTTAGGTCCGAACCAACTAGTACGTTGCGCTGCCCATCGAAAGTAAAGGTCGCATCAACTGTGGCCAGTACGCCTAAACGGTTTTGCCAGAATCGCTGCGATTTTCCAATTCCCAGTGTCGCCCTCGGTAGCGTAAGCTCCACTGAGTTATCAGGAATCTGATTACCGGTTTGAGTGTAAACATCAATCACCAACTCAGAATTGTGCGACCAGGCGTTGAACGTACCGGTAATGTCGTGCAGCATCAATCCAAACTGCCAGCCAATTAGTCGGTACTGCGCTCCGGCATCCAAACCAAAGCCCCAAGCATTGGCAAAGTTACCCACGTTGCGATGCACTACTTTAAAGTTTACCCCTACCTGCAAGCGAGGAATAGCACGCATTCGTCGGGCATAGGAAAACAGAAAAGCGTAATCAGCTGCGGAGAAAAAGCGAATGCGGTCGTAGTTAATTCGTCCGTTGGCATCGTACAAAAAGCGTGTATCAGGAATATCATCTACCGCAAAGCGAATCACTGAAATTCCCAAACTGCTCAACGTATCGATGCGGGTGACGAATCCACCGTAATCAAAATTAGCAATACCGGCAAAGTACTCGGCGTGCATCAGCGAGGCTTCGTAGGGACTTTCCAAGCTAGCCAAACCAGCCGGATTCCAATAGCCGGAGGTAACATCAGAAACTACAGCCGTTTGGGTACCCGCCATCCCTAGTCCTCTACCGCCAATACCGATGGCTAAAAACTCATTACTGTACTTAGGAGTACGAATTTGAGCTTGCCCGGAAAGTGCAAGAAGACTGAATAGAAAGCAACTCAGAACCTTGAGACGCATAGAATCAAATTAGCTAATTATCAGCAAGCTAACGTCTTCTATTCAAAAAATTCTCTGGCGGTTGAGTACGGTTACGTAAGTTTCCCTATGGCATAAAAATAACTTTTACCGGCAAAAACTACTAAGCTACTGATGAATTGTATTATGCCGAAAAAGGCTTGTTTTTTCCCAAGTAAATGGAGAGAGTTTATGGATACTAACGGTATTACTAATTATGTGCTTTTTACATTGATTTAACAGAAAGATACACATCACAATTGCAGGTGTTCGGCTTGTACGTGGTGGTCTTCTAAAAAAATTTGGGCTTTGGTATCAAAGTCTTCGGTGGATTCGGTGGTAAAGTATTTCCTGCTTCCGTATTTAGTACATCGGGTAGCCATTTCGGAGTGCTTAGTCAAATAGTTTACTAAGCTGCGAGCCACAATCTCTCCTTGAGAAATCAGACGAACGTGAGGCGGTAAAAACTTAGTGATCTGATGAGACAAAAGTGGATAGTGGGTACATGCCAGTAAAATAGTATCAATGCTAGGTGACTGTTCTAATAAGTGGTTTACGTGCTGATGAATAAAATATTCAGCTCCGAGAGTATTATGCTCATTATTTTCTACTAATGGCACCCACATGGGACAGGCTTCTTGGTATATTTTTACTTCAGGAAAAAATTTATGAATCTCCATCGGATAAGAATCGGAGTTGATCGTGCCCGGAGTAGCGAGAATACCCACATGACCACTTTCAGAATAAGTCCCAATAATTTCGGTAGAGGGACGAATAACTCCCAGCACCCGACGCGAGCCGTTGAGTTCTGGCAAATCACGTTGCTGGATAGTCCGCAGAGCTTTGGCTGAAGCAGTATTACAAGCCAGAATCACTAAGTTACATCCCATATCGAATAAATGCCGCACGCACTCCAATGTATAGTGATATACTACATCATAAGAACGAATTCCGTAGGGGTTACGAGCATTGTCGCCTAAGTAGATGTAATCGTACTCAGGTAACTGCTTTACCAAATCCCGAAAAATAGTGAGTCCGCCGTAACCGGAGTCAAATACTCCAATAGGGCCTGCTGGATGATTCATTGTTGATTGGTTACTTTAGCTTAAATACGTCTACAGCTATTGTGCCAGTCTTAGAGAAGGAAAATAGAAGGAACCGTAGTTAGTTTAATGTATCAATAAGCTAATTATTCTTTTTTAATAGTTACAAAATTTGTAAC
>JGI12210J13797_11260182_pt1 | contig 18279 bp, 18 predicted proteins | sample ElkSlonscriptome_3_FD_13797 | JGI IMG/M metagenome (IMG submission 13797)
TCCACTCCCTGGGTCCAAATCGTATCCCAAAGATTAATTGTGGTCGATGACACCGCCTCCCCCGGCATCTGCCGCGTCAGCACCACCCGGCGAATATTGGCATTCCGCGTCACCCCGCCCGCCAAAGCCAGCGCTGACCCCAGCGTTGCCGACTCCTCCGCCTCAAGCTGAATTGGCCCCGGACGCTGCACCTCCCCAGATAGCGTCACCATCACCTCTCTGGGCGTCACCAAACTCACCGTCACCGATGGGTCCACCAACAGCTGATTCAGCTTCACCATCAAATCCTGGGTCAGAGACCCAATCGTATGGTCCGCTGCCGTTACTGGCCCCAACACCGGAATGGTGATAGTTCCATCCGGCAGCACCTCTTTCATCTCTGTAAACTCGTCATAGCCCAGCACCGCGATCGCAATCTGGTCGCCAGGACCCAGCACATATTCTGAGCTTGAAAGACCCGGAGCGCGATCGCTGCTCTGAGGATCAAAAGGTAAGCTCTGTTGAGCCTGCGCTGGGAATAATCCTGAGCCGACCAAAGCCGCAGAAACGAGTAAAGTTGCTGATAAATGCTGAGCAGTTAGCATCGACTGTAAGTAACAAACTTTTGATGCTTTCATCTTAGTGTATCTTTATAAATAAGGAATTGTTTCAGCGTAAATTTCTTATGAAGATAGCAATCTAAACTATAAATTTGGGAACCGCTATTTCATGGGCTGTGCTGTCAGCCGAATATGCCTTCAAGAAATCACTCAAAAGATAGACAGGCGAACCCTATAGCTAAGCGCATAAAGGGAAGTTCAAGATTTTCAATGCGCAACTCTATTTATCGGCCTGCCGTCGGCAGCTCTAATGTTTCATCCGCCGGCAGCATCTCATCCTGACGCACGTAATAAAAGTAGCTATCCGGCTCGTTCTGCGGGTCAACCGCATTGGCCACCATGCCCAGCACCCGCTGATTTGACTGCGCCAGCGATTGCCTTGCCGCCGTCGCACTATTGCCGTCAACAACGCCGGGTCGCACCACAAACAAAATCCCATCGGCCATCTTGCCCAAGATGGCGGCGTCAGCGGCCCCCAGTACAGGGGGCGTATCTAAAATAACGAAATCGTAGGTCTGGGTAAACTGCCTTAGCAGCTCCAGCATGCGATTTGAATCCAGCAGCGCCACCGGGTTGGGAGGCACGACGCCTGCTGACAGCAAGCTCAGGCTGCCTCCCACGGTTTGGATGGCATCCTCAACCTTGGCCTGGCCAGCTAACACATGGCTCAACCCCAAACCATTCGTCATGTTCCACAAATGATGCTGACGCGGATGGCGCATATCTGCATCGATTAGAAGTACATTTCGCCCCGCTTCCGCCATCGCTGCCGCCAAATTGGCCGACACATCTGTCTTACCCTCCTGAGGCACCGCACTGGTTACCACCACGGCCTTCAGATCCTCGTCCGATCGAAGAAAGCCTAAATTGGCCTGCAGCATGCGGAACGCTTCCTTCGCCGCCATTTCTGAGGTTTGGTTGCCGCTGCCCTGACCCAGCGACATCGGCAGTCGTGACGGCTTGCGGGCATCATTCACTAATGGAATTACCCCCAGCAGCGTGTATCCCAACAGCTCCTTGGCCTCTTTTACCGTTTTCACCGAGCCATCAAGTAGATCCAGCAAAAAGGCCACGGCGATCGCCAGCAAGATGCCGACAAACCCACCCGCCGCCAAAAACAGCTTGCTGCTAGAGCCAGCCGGGTCTTCGGGCACCGTTGCCGCTGACACCAGCCGCACGTTGCCCACAATTTGGTTCTCCGAGACTCGCACCTCCTGCAGCTGCGTCAGCAGTGTTTCATAGGTCGTCTGCGCCGCCTCAAGCCGTCGCTCTATTTCCCGCTGCTGCTTTTCCAACTGAGGTAGTTCGTCAGCCCGCGCTCCATACTGCCGCGCCGACGTCTGCATCTGGGCTATGCGGTTGAGCAGACCAACTCGCTCAACTTCGAGCGCCGCCAGCTGCGAAATTTGCTCTTGCTGTATGCCACCCAACTGCAGCCGACCGACCGGAACATCTGACTCACCACCTAACGCCTGCACAATGCGGGTCTGAAGCAGGTTCTCTGCGATCGCCTGCTGGCGCTCTAGGACTTCAACCGTGGGGTAGTCGCTGCGGTATCGCGCACGCTGCAGCTCCAGTTCAGTTTGAATGCGCTGCAGCTCAGACAGCACGGTTTGCACCCCCTCCGACTGATTGAGCACGCCCAGCGACAGAGCTTGGTCGGTATCCGTACCCAGCTGACTCTGAATCTCAGCTAGCCGGGCGCTGACATCAGCCAGCTGCTCTTCCGCCTGCGATCGCTCGCGCGCGAGGTTAGAGAGTACACCAACGGTCTGGGTCGCTTCGTTGGCCAGAGAGATGACGTTATTTGATTCTTTAAACTGCGTCAGCCTAGACTCAATTGCCAAAACCTCCGCCTCGGTTGAGGGGAGCTGCTCTTCAATAAACTTTCGTGCCGCTGCGGCCTCTTCTCGGTTGCTGGCAATATTCTGATTCTGATAGGACTCAATAGTCTGATTGACAACAGCTGCCGCCTCTTCTGGATCCTGAGACTGATAGGAAATCTGCAAAATTTCTGTCCCCGGAACCGTCTTCACGCCGATGCCGCTTAGCAAATCGACGGGGTCTACTGGTTCTCCGTCATCATCCTGTAGGTTGAGCGCATCGACAACCTCTTGAGCAACAGGCAAAGACTTGACAATTTCAGCCTGGGTTTCCAGCGGTTCCCCTTGAAAGGTCAACACGTCAATTTGCCCCGAATTTTCGTCTAGCCCTGTTAGCGACGGGGTGCGATCATTCTTGAACTGAACCTTTGCTGACGCCTGATAGACCGACTCTTGACCCAAAGCAGCGACCGCCGCTGCCGCCACAGTGAGTCCAAACACACCCACAGCCGGCAGCCAGCGGCGCTTCAGCACTAGCCAGTATTTTTGAAAGTCAATCTCTTCTGTATATGCGGCCTGCTCTAAAGATTCCATAGATGTCACAGCATGTCTCAAAGAGGGCAATGAATATTCGCAGCAGCATTCTGGGTCAGAGTGCTCCTTGGCCAGAATACTGGAGCAGCCTTGGCCGCAGCGCGGCATCTAAGAAGAACGGCGTCAGATTCTGCACGAATTTCACTAACATGTTATCTATCGAAACGATTCGATTATGTGAAAATCTGTCTAGCTTTATATAACGCTTATATGTGCTTCAACCAGACATTTTCTGGAGGTTAGCGATCGCTCTAGGTGGCCTAGCGCCATATCCACTTCGGACGTCAGCAAGGAGATGCTCTACTGCTGCGCCAAATGCTCAAACACGCTCTTATCGCCAATGTCGGGGGGGATGGGCTGAAATACCTTACGCAGGGCAAAAATCACCATCAGCGCAGCGATCGCCACCAGCAAATATTGTTCTACTATGGCAGGCCATAACCCCGCCATATGGCCTAGAATCAAGGCTGGAACCAGAGGTGTCAAGAATTTAGTTTCGAGCCGGTCAAAGCAAACGGCTTCTTTAAAGAACAGACCCACCAGCGCTGCAAAGACAAACCCAACCCCCCAGAACGCTGCAGGATGTCGGTAGAGCACTAAGGCCAGCGGCTCGGCGTAGGCGGCGGCAAACCACACCGATGACGCCACGCCAATGAGCCAAAACAGCTGTAAAACCCGGTGCAGCGCTTTCATATAGATGTGAATGGTCAACAGGCTGACGGCAAATGCAGCGCAAAAACAGGCGTACAAAACCGTGACGGCCCCAGCAGCAGCCTCACCCTGCCAGAGCAGTAGTCCAGTCGCCAGAGCCATGCAAACCGCCGCAACGCCCAGACCGCCGCGATAGACCTTCACCCCCAAGCGATCGCCCTCGGTGATAGTAAAGTCCCCGAACTGGCCCTGATAAATCAATGGTTCAGACTGTTCCATGGGTCATTCACCTGTAGTTGGACTCACCATATATCATCACCACAATCGCCGCCACTGCTAGACGGATGGTTCTAGCATACTCCCCCCGCGAGTTGCCAAACATCCGGTGAAAGTGACTACGGACAGGTAAAATATAAAATAATACTTAAGTTATGCTTGAGTCCGGTTCGCACAGGTACAAGCGCATGACGGCATCGCCACAAACCGATAATTCACCTCCAGCTGCAGTCTCAGCCCGAAAGCTACAGCTGCTTTTGTTTGTGGACAAACGACCTCAGTCGAGTGAGCGGATTCGTCAGATTCGCCACTATCTAAAGCACCATCCCGATGGCGATCGCTGTCAGCTGCGGGTGATTGACATTGGAGAACAGCCCCACCTAGCGGAACACTTTAAGCTGGTTGCCACACCGGCTCTGATCAAAACAGCCCCAAAGCCACGGCAGACCATAGCTGGCACCAATCTTGTCGAGCAGCTTGAACGCTTTTGGCCCAGGTGGCTTCAGGCCGCTGACCAGGGCGACACCGAATGGAACAGCATTGACAATGACCCGGCTCAGACCATGCAAGAGACCGCGTCTCTCGCCAGCGAAGCGGAGCTGATCCGTCTTTCCGATGAGATATTTCGCATTTCTCAGGAAAAAGTTGATCTAGAAGCGCAGCTTCAGTTCAAAGATCGGCTGATTGCGATGCTGGCCCACGACCTTCGCAATCCGCTGACGGCCCTCTCTATTGCCCTAGAAACTCTGGAAATGGGGTTTGAAGCCGGTAAAGGTATCTCAATGCTGAAGCCAGAGCTGCAGGCGCAGATTCTTCACCATGGTCGAACCCAAACCAAAGCCATCGACCGAATGATCACCGATATTCTGCAGGTTGCCCGAGGAAGCCACGCCCGTTTTCAGATCAACCCCGTCCCCCTCGACTTTGTCCATCTGCTGACCAGCATTCTCGATCGGCTCAAGCGCCAGTTCCACACCAAGGAGCAGCGGGTTGAGACTGACTTACCGTCTGACTTACCCCAAGTGCATGTAGACCCAGAACTGGTGCGACAGCTTGTGGTCAATCTGCTGGACAACGCCACGAAATATACGCCCCAAGGCGGAACCATCACCGTCAGCGCCCTGCACCGGACGACTCAGAAGATCCAGGTGAGCATCTGCGATACCGGTCCCGGTATTCCAGAAGAGAACCAACAGCGTATTTTCGAAGACCGCTTTCGCCTCAAGCGCGACGAATCTACCGATGGATACGGCATTGGGCTGTCACTATGCCAGCGTATTGTCAGAGCACATTACGGCCAGATCTGGGTAGATTCTGAAGCAAATCAGGGCAGTTGCTTTCACTTCACGCTGCCGGTCTACCGCTAGGCGTCGCCCAGCGCCGCTAAGCTCGCTTTTTGGCAAAATACTGCTGGTGGTATGCCTCAGCCAGGTAATACTCCGCAGCGGGTTCAATCTGGGTTGCGACATCGCGCTCATGGGTCCCAGACTGCTGCAGTCGCCATTTGGATTGGCGGGCGGCGGTTGCCTGGGCCGAGGTGTGGTAGAAGATGACGGAGCGGTATTGCTCACCGCGGTCGGGGCCTTGGCGGTTGATGCTGGTCGGGTCGTGCATTGACCAAAATAGGTCTAGCAGCTGACTATAGCTAACTATCTCAGGGTCATATTCGACTTGAACAACCTCAGCATGCCCCGTAATTCGGGCGCAGACATCTAGGTATGAGGGGTTGGGGAAGTGGCCTCCCATGTAGCCGACAGAGGTGTCTATCACCCCAGAGACGCGGCGAAAGGCGGCTTCGACGCCCCAGAAACATCCTGCGCCGAAGGTAGCTAGTTGAGTCATGTCTGTTGTTAAACCTTTTGAATCGTTTCGTTGATATCGCTGCTTGGCTTCTTGCTCTGTGGGCATTACTGCGGTGGGGCAGTAAACCCATCTGACAGATCTTCTGATAGATCTTCTGATAGATCTAAATTGTCGTCTGGAGGGGTTCCATCTGGGGCGGGCAGCTCTGGCGCTGGCAGGGTTCCTGGATCGTCCAGCAGGTTCAGCAACACCGTGATATCAAATCGCATGATGCGATCGCTGGGGATCGTCGTCTTCACGCCAATGGCGCGAATCGCCGTGGCAGTGGCCTGAAGCTTGGGGGGAATGCTGGGTAGGGGCAATCCCCGATCGAGGGCAATGAGCCGACCGGGATTGATAAAGGCATAGCCGCTCGGTTTTGGGCCAGCGGCGATCGCCTCTTGGAATAGAGCACTCTGGGCCAGGGTTTGATCTGGGAGCAGGCGGCTATCGCCACCCACCGTCACAGCCACCCGGTCGCTGTCGACCCACGTCCGGTTGACCCGCAGCGCCGCCAAGGGAGACGTCCATTCCACCACGGGGATTCCATCGATGACGTTCTGTGCAATTTGAAAGTCGTAGCGGCTGCGGACCGATTCATCCAAGCGGGCTAGAGAGGCCTCAGCTGCGGAGCGATCGCCTGTCTTCAGCTGCAGCACCAGGCCCATGGCGGACTCTATAGTCTCTGGGGCTTCTGGGGCTTCTGGGGATGCTGCAGGTGCCATTAGCGCCAGGGCGTATTCATCAGCCATCCAGGGAATCAAGTCCTCCTCGAGACTCAGCCCCGTGAAGGCATCGACCATGGTGCGAATATTTTCCGCACTGAGAAATCCGTCGGTTTGGGAGCTCTGCTGGAGGTGCTGCCAGAGCTGCTGTAGGTTGCCCCCTGCCATCATAAAAACCGTATCTGGTGACAAGAATGCCGCCACGTCTTCTACCGGGCTACCGGTAAAGCTCTGGCCGACCCCCGACTTGAGCCAGGTGGCGCTGTCAATGTCAACGCCCGCCTCTGTCAGGCTCGCGCTGGCCACAATCCCCTGGCTCTCGGGCTGGAGCGGCACTAGATTTGGCGTTGTGCCTTGGGCCGAGTTAGCGGCACTCACCTCAGCGGCAGCAGCGCTGTTGATATAGGCCTGGAGCAAGGGATCTACCGTCGCCACCTGCTGAATCGCTTGGCGGTAGCCTGGCACATCGGCAACAGATGGGGCATCGCCATAGGAGGCAATCACAGCTTCAATATCAGCGCGGTTGATGGCAATGGCCACAAGGCGACGGCCTAGCAGCGCCCCCCAGTAGGGCTGAGCCCCATCCCCCTGAAATTGGTAGATATCGACCCCTTGATACACCTGGGGTGGGGCGGCGGTTTCGGTCTCTAGTCGTGAGAGGGCAGCTTGAGCGTTGGCCGGCTGAGCAATGGGCAGTAGCCAAACCATAGGGCGACGCTCTAGGGTCATCAGGTCGGGGTTGAATGGATTAGAGGGCTGGGGGGGAGCGCCATCCCCATTGTTTAGTTCGGGGTCTAGGTCGGGCAGCGAATTTCCATCCTCTGTACCGGAGGCTAAAACGGCCAGGGTGATCCCATCGCCGACCCAAGGGGCAATATCTTGGCTGTAATCCAACCCCACGTCGACCAATAGGCGATCGCGCCAGGTTGCGATATATTGATTCAGCTGCGCCTGGGTATCGCGAGTGCCAAATTGGCGTAGCTGCGTCCACTGGTCCGAATCGGTAGACAGGGTCAGCGTCATCAAGGCATCGGCGGGCACCGCACGGCTGCCTAAAGGCAACCCTGTCGGCCCATCCCGACGCTCAACAAACCAGTAGGCGGCAAGCCCCCCCGCAGCCACCGCCAGCAGCATTGCTCCAATGCCCAAACTCCACTTGACTCGTCGCCCCACAGTATTCTGCTCCTGCAACCCGATGACCTATCACGTTTAAATTCTGCCAAACTACGGTGCTATCTTTAAACCGCATGTTTTGCTATAACCGCACAATTTACCTCCGGGACACAGATGCCGCTGGAGTGGCCTATTTCGCCAGTCTCCTCAGCATTTGCCACGAAGCCTACGAAGCCTCTCTTGCTGCTGCAGGCACGCCTCTGTCTAACCTGCTAAATTACGCTAGCACAGCCATCCCCATTGTTCACGCGGAAGCTCGCTTTCTTCAGCCCCTGAGCTGCGGCGATCGCTGCGCTGTGCGTCTCAGGCCCCAAGGCTGGCAGGCCCATCGGTTTGCCGTCGCCTATGAACTCTACCTCAACCCCAAGAACAGTCCCACAGGGAAACCCGCCGCAACGGCTAGGACGCAGCACTACTGCATTCATCCCGCCACCCGCCAGCGACAGCCCCTGCCTGAATCGCTGCAGTTTTGGTATCACCGTTGGGCTGAGCCTGACCCGGATGCTGGCTCTGGTGGCTCTGGTGGTTCTGATGATGGATCCCTAGGGCTAGAAGCACCGCCGGGACCAGATATGCCATAGGCGATCGCCCTTAGGGCCGTCCGATCTAGCTTGCCCTGGGCGTTGCGGGGCAGCTGAGGAAGACAGATCCAGCGGCTCGGGTGTTTATAGCGACTGAGGTGCGGCGTGAGGGCAAGGCTCAGCGCCCTGGAATCAGTTGTCTCTGCGGGGCCAGCGACATATAGCGCCACGGGCGTTTCTCCCCAGTGGTCATCATCAACGCCAACGACGGCCACATCGGCCACAAGGCCAGCGGTGCGGATTGCCGCCTCCACCTCAGCTGGGAAGATATTTTCCCCTCCAGATATGATTTTGTCGCTGTGCCGCCCCAAAATGCGGAGACCACGAGAATCAAGACAGCCCATATCGTCTGACATAACGGCGGGGGGGCGATGCGCCTCAGGATAGTAGCCTAGGTAAAGCGATCGCCCTGTAATTTTGATGTGGCCAGGCCCGTGGGTCAGCTGGCCCTGGGCATTGACAATATCGATTTGGACATGGGGCAGCGGAAATCCACAGCCCTCCTGGCCGGCCAGAAAATCGGCGGGCTTGAGGGTTGCCACTTGGGCAGCGGTTTCTGTCATGCCGTAGGTGGGCGCTAGGGGAATCTGTAGCGATCGCCCTTGATCTAGCAAAGTGGGCCAGGCCGGCGCGCCTCCAAGCAAAACGGCGTAGAAGCGTTTTAGGGCAGCAACCGCTGCCGGACTAGCCAGAAGCTGCTGCAGCTGAGCGGGCACTAGAGAGAGAAAACAGGGGTCGGGGGAGAATGGAACAGCCGCTTGGAGGGAACGCCACGGCTGGATCATCATCTGCCCCCCGGACAGCAGGCAGCGCATAAACTGCATCAGGCCGCTGACGTGGTAGACCGGCAGCGTGCAGCAGGCGTTGATTTGATCAAGATTGAAGTGCTGGCAAAATCCGGTGACCGAAGCGGACAGCGTTTCCCAGGTATGAACGGCAAACTTAAGCTGACCTGAACTGCCGCCAGTGGGCACCATGATCCAGCCGGGATCTGGGGCGATTCTCTGACGAGCCGTGGCGGATTTTGGCGGGGAGGTCGTTCTTCCATGTCGCCAAATCAGGTCTGGCTGCGCTATGGATAGCGCGACATCCCACTCACCCGCAGCCCAATGGGGATTACCCAGAAATAGGGGGCATTGGGCGGCGCAGGCGGCGAGAAATGACGCCAAGAACAACTCTGGCGATCGCTCCGCCAGCATAATAACAGGGGGACTGCTCCGGTCTGGGCGCTGAGCCAGCTGCCGATAGCGCTGAGCAAACGCCCCATCAAATTGAGGCGAGAGCGGGCCATCGGGAGACCAAAGCCACGGCTCTCCGCAGCGCCATTGATAACAGTCTAGAGGCGAGACCATATCTGAGAAGCACAACCGGAATCGAGATCATTGGCAAACCAGTGGGCGACGCCAAACCCTAGAGGACGCCGGGAGGGCACTGCCGGGACCAGATGGCTATGAATGTAGCGCCGCGCTACGGCGGTTTCGAAGACTGAAGACCATATTACATCGACCTGGTACCCCTGACAGACCTGCCGCAGCCGTGATGGAAACCCGGCGATCGCCCCTTTAATGACCACCACCCCCTGCCACCCGCGCTGCAGGCAATGTTCGAGCTGCGCAACGGTGGCCACAGATTCGTCTAGGGCGATGGCGGTTTGGTGACGCTGCTGCAGGCCAAGCAGCTGGGGAAACTGCCCTGGCGGCAAGGGCTGCTCGACGCAGTCTATCGTCACTGCCTCTGGGCCGAGGCGATCGCAGCGCTCCAGCCAAATTTGAGCGTCATTCAGGGTGAGGCCGCCATTGGCATCTAGCCGCAATGTTGCTGCAGTAGGCAGCGTCAGCAGCAGCCGCTCAAACAAAGCTAGCTCCTGGGCCAGGGGCGCAGCCCCAATCTTCCACTTAAACGTGCGACGGCCCTGCTGCCAGGGGTCATCCCAAGCGGCTAGGGCGTCAATGCCCGTAGGCAGCAAATGGGCGTTTTCTCGGGGCGCGGGGGTGGGCTGAGGGTGATGGAGCTGTTCCCAGGCCGACTCTAGGCCAAACTGACAGGCGGGATAGCGATCTGGAATGGCGTGAATTTGCCCCAGGGAAAGCTTCGGCGGCAGAGATTGACAAAGGGCCACAGCCTGGGCTTGGGTTTCGCTGCCAAACCAGGGCAAAGGCGCAATCTCGCCGTAGCCCTGGCGATCGCCCACCGACAGACGCACTAGCAGTCCGTCCCGCACATCCCAACGCCCGTGATGGGTCTGTAGCGATCGCTGGAACGGACGACGATAGACCCGGTAGGCAAAATGCCCCACGCTGATATCCTCTGTAATGCCCTCTGTAATGCCCTCGATAGTGCGCTCTTAGTCCAGCCTAGCTAGCGGGCAAGGGCCACGGGCTCTTTCGCCGCAGCGGTGCTGTGCAGCTGACCCATGGCAGCATGCAGATCACGGGTGAGATGCCGCGCCATCTGCTTTGCCCCATGATCGGTGCCGCGCTCCTCCTCATAGGACTGGCAGTAGTCTGAGACGGCTATAGGGGTGCCAATGCGAATCTCTACGTCGCAGCCCCAAGAGGGCACTGACTGACTATAGTGCAGCGACATGGGCACAACCTGGACCCCAATTCCCGGCTGTGTCAGCTCCGTTTGGACCGCTAGGCGAGCGAGACCCGGCTTGAGGGGATGGAGCTGGCGATCGCGAAAAATTCCTCCCTCAGCGAAGATGACCATCATTTCTTGGTCTAGCAGGACCTCCATGCCGAAGCGGAGGCTGGCAATTCCCGGCTGACGGGTGTTGATGGGAAAGCCCCCCAGGCGGCGAATAAACCACCCCTGCAGACCTTTCATCTCGTCTGCTGTCACCATGAAGCGCAGATCCCGTCCAGTGACATATCGCCCTGCCGCATAGGGAACCAGCAGCGCATCCCAGCGGGCTTGATGGGTAGGGGCCAGAATGACCGGGCCTTGGGTCGGCAGATTGTCCTGGCCTGAGATGGAAATATTGCCGAAGTAGGCTGGCATGACGACCTGGCATCCCAATGGATAGGCCAGGGAGGCAAGCCATGGGGAAACAAGCGATTTGATTTCTGCCGCAGGTTTGGATGACTTGGATGGCGAAAACGTAGACATGGGTATTGACGTAAATGACACAGCGGAGGTGGGCCTTTAGCCATGGGGAAAACTTACTGTCCTAGCTTAGGGAGCTTGTCGGTAGTTTTCAGCACTGTTGAGGCCACTTTAGGGTCTGGCTCAGACGCGCCCGCGCATTCTTTCAAGTGGCTCCAGATGGCTCAGGTGTTGGTGAATTCTGCTTCAGGGGTGGTGCCTATCCTGCCGCCGAGCTGCAAACCAGGCCTGGAGCTGTTGGCGGCAAGTCTCTTCTAGAATACCGCCAATGACCCGAGGGCTACGGTTAGAGCAAGGTCCGTCAAACAGATTCATGGCGGTGCGAGCGGCTCCGGTTTTGACGTCGTCAGCCCCGTAAACCACCGTGCTGATGCGAGACAGAATAATCGCACCAACGCACATGGGGCAAGGTTCAAGGGTGACGTAGATTGTACAGTTCGTCAATCGCCAGCTATGACGCATCTGTCCTGCAGCCCGCAGCGCGACAATCTCGGCGTGGGCAGTGGGGTCATGGCTGTCCTCTCGATGGTTGTAGCCTTCACCAATGAGCTGGTTGCCCGCATCGACCACCACAGCCCCCACAGGGACGTCCCCCCGCTGCCCTGCGGCATCGGCCAGAGCGATCGCCCGGCTCATCCAGCGATGGTGCCGTCGATACTCAGGGTGATCAATCGGGGGGGGAGGAATGGGATACGACACCGCTCACCGACACTCTAGGTTTGAGCAGGCATGGCGAGCATGGCGTCAAGCTGTCCCTGACGATCGAGGGCATAGATATCATCGCAGCCCCCCACATGCTCCCCGTTGATAAAAATCTGCGGCACCGATCGCCGTCCGTTGGCCCGTGCCGCCATCTCGGCCCGAGCGCCATCGTCGCCATCGATTTTGTGCTCGATGAATGACTGGCCCTTCCACCACAGCAGCAGCTTGGCGCGAATGCAGTAGGGGCAGGTTTGCCAGGTATAGATTTCGACAGTGGCCGGGTTGTCTCCTGTGCGGCGTCCTAGCCACTGCTGAATAGTTTCTAGCATGTCGCCTCCTATGAAGAACTGTTTCAATTTAACCTTAGCGTGAACCCGCTACGTTATGCATCTGCCTTGCTGTGGACTCCCGCCGGGATCGGCTTGGCGGCGGGCGCTACATCTGGCGCTACATCTGGCGCTACATCTGGCGCTGTATCTGGCCTCACAGAATCTCTTCCTCATCGTCTTCTGGCACAACGGTGATGGAGGGCATGGCAGGTGCTTCTGGAATAATAGGCTCTAAATCGCTAGTTTCGATGCCCTGCGCTTCTAGCTCCGCCTTGAGGATTTTCATCGTGTCTTGGTAGCAGAAAAAAGCCCCGTCAAAGAAAGCGCGATCGCCTTCGGTGACGGCCTTTTGACTGAGGAGGGTGGCTTCGTCAAACCGCTTGCGGACAGCGGCGATGTAGACTTTGACAAATTCGGATAGCTCTGTGGGCATGGGGTATGGCGAGGGGGGTATGGCAGGGGGATGATCGGGATTTTGCAATGGCGGGGGGCGGCGTAACAGGATCATGCGGTATCGACCTATGGTCCCATGAAAAGAAGAGTTGACCACACCGCTGCAGGCCAACTATGATTTGCTGTTGTCTAAGACCGGGAGAGCGCTGTGACGCCGTTAGATTCAACCTTTGTCAGACGTCAGTTTCCTGCATTTGCGGAGCCGTCGCTGCATGGATGGGGATTTTTTGAAAATGCAGGCGGGTCTTATACCTGCGGGCAGGTGATTTCTCGCCTCAATGACTACTACAGCCAGACAAAGGTTCAGCCCTACTACAACTACCCGACATCGCAAAAAGCCGGTGCGGCAATGGATGAATCCTACAGCCGACTGGCAGCCTACCTCAATGTGGGCGTCGATGAAATCCATTTTGGTCCCTCCACGACTCAGAACCTCTATGTCTTGGCCCAAGCGTTCCGGGAGCTGTGGAACGAGGGGGATGAAGTCATCCTGTCGAATCAAGATCACGAGGCCAACGCCGGATTTTGGCGACGGCTGGAAAAAACAGGCATCTTGGTCAAAGAATGGCAGGTTGACCCTGAGACGGGGCTGCTGAACCCGAATGATCTAGACGCCCTGCTGTCTGATAAAACCAGGCTGCTGGCATTCCCCCACTGCTCCAACATCATTGGCCACATCAATCCGGTGGCGGCGATCGCATCAAAGGCCAAGGCTGCTGGGGTTTGCGTCGTGGTGGACGGGGTGGCCCATGCTCCCCATGGCCTACCCGATATTGAGGCATTGGGAGCAGATATCTATCTATTTTCTCTCTACAAGACATGGGGAACCCATCTCGGCGTCATGACCATTAGGCGGGAGGTCATGGATAGGTTGCCGAACCAAGGGCATTTTTTTCATGAGGGCAATGTCCGTAAAAAAATGGTTCCGGCTGGCCCAGACCATGGCCAAATTGCTGCCGCTGCCGGTGTGGCCCAGTATCTCGACTCCGTTTATGAGCATCACTATTCTGAACCCGCTGACCCGGCTGAAAAAGGGCGGCGGCTGAAAACCCTGTTCCGAGAACATGAGGGGAAGCTGCTGAAACGGCTGCTGGACTGGCTGCGATCGCGGGATGATATCGCCGTTGTTGGACCGGAGGATCCAGAGCGACGGGTGTCCACGGTGTCTGTCATTCCCCAAACCAAGTCCATCGACGAGGTTTTTGCGGTGCTGACGGCGAGGAAGCTAATGGTGGGGCAGGGAAATTTTTATGGGGTGCGACCGCTGACGGGAATGAAGATCCCTACTGATACGGGGGTGCTGCGATTGTCATTTCTCCATTACACAACTGAGGGCGAGATCGACCAGCTTATTGATGGGCTTGCCGCCGCCATGGGTTGATGCAGCCTTGCTTTTGATGCATTGGGATAGCTGAGCGCCCTGCCGCCCAAGAGACATCGCGCTTTGAGCCGAAGGTGATGTCTGAAGGTGATGGCCGAAGGTGAAGATATCGGCTAGGTCCCCACGAGGCGAAAATCGACGGCGATCGCGTTTTGATTGCGGTTCAGCCTAGGGGCCATGTCTGTTAATCCAGGCTGGAGGAGGTTCAACCGCAGCGCTAGGCGTGCTGCTTGGATCCGATGCTCCAGAGCCGCGCCGCGCCGTCCCAAGCCAACGATAGGGAATACAGCAGCGCCCGACATGAAAATGGCATCTTCTGCCAGCTCTTCAGCAACCACGCCCAAAATGTGGCCACTGGGGTCAAAGGTGAGGATGGCCGTGACCAGGCTGAAGACATCGGCAATGTGCCTTGCCTGCTCGTAGCGGACGCTAGCACACACCAGGGTGCTCTGAACCAAAAAGCGAATTAGGAGGCTTTGACAAAAAGACATTGTTCGAGGGGCCAGAGGCGCTGACGGCGGTAGAGCGATTACTAACAAACAACAGCTTTTGCTGGCTTGTTCCGCAACGGAGGCGGTATGTTGTGCAACTGTCCTACTGCGTTGGGACAGTGACCATGTCCCAATCGTAAAAAAAGCGATCGCTGGAGGTGCGATCGCTTCGTGCCAAAGGCGGTGTATAGTCCGGTAGATCTAGTTTGCCGAATCCGGCAACTGCCCTGATGCCGTAGGACAGTCTCGTCTTCTGGCACCCAGGGTAGTTAAGGCTTTTTCGCGGCTCAAAGGGCGCTGACCAACAAAAAGCCTCGAGTTTTCCCCGACACAGAATCAACCGTATCCGTCGATGCCCACAGGTCCTCGGCACTGACCCAAACCGGCGGATACTTATACCGGGACACGTCCATCACCAAGAACTGATCGGTGTCCGCATCGTAGGCCGCGATGGGAGAAATATGGCCACCGCGCTCTTGGTTGATGGCGCGCCGCAGATAGTTGATAACGACGTAATTATCGGACTCTGACAGATTCTGGGCAATCAGCTGGCGAAACTCTTCGAGGGTCACATCCTCGCCATGATAAATTTCGGCGGTGACCGGATAGCTCTCAAATAGACTAGCAAGCTCTTCAAGGGTCAGCCCCTGCCGAGCTATCACCTGCTGCGGAATAATAGCCTCGGTTTGGTCGTTGAATAGGTTGTCTTGGGTAAAGTAGTTTCGCTCCCATTCTGGGGCAAAGGGCGCATCAATCTCTAATGCATTGAGCACCATGGCAATGCTGGCGATGCCGCAGAAGGATTGATTTTGCTGGGTTGTAAATTCGCTCGTCAGGGGAATATAGTCTGCGATCGCCTCGCTTTCCAGCAGCAGCGCCTGCCCTTCGGCGGAGGTCAGGGAAGTGAGATTGTCTGCCAATGGCAGGGTTTGGGCCAGACCCCGCAGGGGCACAGCAACGCTGCCCAGTATGGCCGCTGACATCACTGAAACAACGGAGGAGAGAGATACAGTCATGGCAATACGGTTGAGTTGTTGAGGGCGGCAATTAGACTTTAATTTAGACTTTAAGTATAGAGAGTTTAATGGTGGAACCTCAAGGCTGTAGTTCCGCCGATCGCCGCTGCTCTGGGGCCAAGGTCATCACCGAGATCAGCGTTAGCTCCGTCAGTTCCATATAGGCCTGGATATCTACCTCGTTGGCGAGCAGCATATCTCGGTACTGTTGCTTGATCTGTCCGAGTTTACTCAGAGCGGCTTGGGGGTCGGTTTGCAGCGTCGCTTGCCAATCGTCCAGCAGCAATAGGGTATTGAGAATTTTCTCCTTGCGCTGCTGAGCCAGCACCGAGCGGCATTGGTCGCTGAAGCTTTGGGTTTTTTGCTGCACTTGGGCATAGACCTCTTCAGGAAGCTTGCCCACGATGAGCTGCAGGCGGTTGTCCTGACTGAGGTCTTCAATTTCTCGTAGCGCCTCTTGGGGAGAATCGGCCAGCAGTTCGTTGACCTCGAGCATGCGTTGATAGATGCGATTGACCAAATGCTTCGATCGCTGCTTTCGCCAGTACTGCAGGATCATGCCAGCGACGCTCGTCCCCAGGAGAAGAAAGATTCCCGCCTGCAGATCGCTGTTGTTTTCCCAATAGCGGACCCAAGCCTGACGCGGATCGCCGTTTTCATAGACGTTGGCGGCGTCAGGATGGACAAAAAACAGCCCCTGGCGCAGCAGGACACTGGGGTCACCGGCCTGAAGCTCAGGATAAAAGGGGGCGTAGCGCTGAGCCGTAGCCACGATGGACCAGGCGATCAGGCGCACGGCGTTGGGATTGACATCCGGGCGTGTGATCAGCACTGTCGGCGTTGTCAGGGTGGTTAAGGGCTGGCTCGGGATATTGGGGGAGACCCCATAAATTCCCTCAGGAATCGTTGCGGCCTGATAGACCCCTGGATTTTGGACTGCGAGGAAGTTGACCAGCCCAGGGGAAATAGACAGCAGCGTCAGCGATGGGGTAGCGGCAAACGCCTCCCGCAGTCGTTCGTTGGCCCCCAAGCGCCCTACGTAAAAGGCTCCATCCACCTGCCCCTGACTCAATAGATCTAGCGCATCGCTGAAGCCCGCATCGTTGGTTCGAATCCCGTCCGGAGATTCTAAGCCGGCGGCCCCCAGAATCTGTTCAGCGGTAACGCGAATGCCGCTGCCGGGTGCGCCGATGGCGAGGGTCCTGCCGCCCAAATCTAAGAGGGTGGTGGCGCTGGTCTGAGGGCTTGGGTCTGCGCCTTGACGGCCAATGAGATGGATATGCTCTTGGGCCAGAATGGCGATCGCACTGACCTCCCCTGCTTTCATTGTCTCTTCGGCGACGTCAAGCTGCACTAGGGCCATGTCGATATCCCCGTCGAGGAGCTGCTGCAGGTTATCCAGCGAGCCTTGAGAGTCTTGAACAGCGATGTCGAGAGCAACGGTATCTTCGGCGGAGGACGCGATCTCTTGCCCCAAGCGATAGTAGTAGCCCGAGGAGGAGCCGGTGGAAAGCCTGAATGTTTTAGGGGCAGCGGTACAGCCTGCGAGGAGGAGGGTGAGGAGAGCAAGGGTGATCCTGGCTGACTTGGGTAGCGGTAGAATCTGCCAGGATAGCGCCATGGTGGAAATAGAAGCCCGAATTTATTGATTTGTGATCCGTGGCTATTGTACCGAATTGACAGGCGATCGCAGCCGTGAGCGCCAGGGCAGGAAGGGACTTTTACGTCGAAGGCTACGAAGGCCATTGTGGGGCGCTGGCCCTACAAAACATCTGGAACAGGGCTGCTCGAGGTCTATATAGTCCCTTATCCAAGCCAGAAGAGAAAACTCTCAAGGTTAAACAGAACTTATGAGTGATAATAAAAACCTATATGTAAACGGCCTTGATATTTACCGTGGTTATAGCTAAAGTGTAATCAAGTTAATCAACAAGCCACGCAAAACATCATGGTTTATCTCAATACCGCCCCAGCGACTCCTTCTACCTTTGACCCCTCAACTCCTGAAGCTAAAGGCAGCTGCAGCACAAACCTTGACACCACTTTTGAAGCAGCTCTAGAACACGCCCGCCGCCTAACGGCAATGTTCGGTACCGAGAATGCTGAAGCCGCGATCGCCTGGGAAACAGTAGAAGAGATCCGCAGCGCTAGGGTCCGTGCCCAAGCTGTTACCCCAAGGGCGGCTTTCCTCCGCTACTGTGAAGAAAACCCCAATGCTCTAGAGTCTCGCATCTACGACGACTAGTTTTTTATCGCCTTGAGACGGTCTTCTGTTTCTCTCATCTAAACTCCTAAAGCACTGACAGCCTCTATGGGAAGTTCAACCTTCCCCGTAGAGGTTTTTTTTGACATATCAATTGCCTAGATACATTACGCAATTGCTGTGTCACCCCTGCTTCAATCATTTCTCTGTAGCCGAAAGCTTGAGGAGGACATTGACTGATCAAACGCCTAGCGAATTGACATACTCCCCGCCCTAAAGGGCGAGGATTGTGGGGTCAAACAGCGGTAGCGGGCTGAGCCCGTCTTACACCG
>JGI12210J13797_11780016_pt1 | contig 18258 bp, 12 predicted proteins | sample ElkSlonscriptome_3_FD_13797 | JGI IMG/M metagenome (IMG submission 13797)
CCTTTTTCGTGTCAATCAGACAAGCTTGCTCACTCAGAGTCAGTCTATTAAGGAGTAAACCTGACCATCGAGCAACAGTCGTGTGATTCCTTTTGCAGAAAGATAGGGCATTGTTTTTGCGAGCATTTGCCCATCGGGAACTTTGACAATGCGCTGAGTCCTGCGATTGGCAAACCGCTTTGCAACCCGGTGGTTGTCAAAGACGGGCAGAGTTTTTGATGTCATTTCCTCTTCGGGAATCTTTCCAAGTTCTGCGAAGTCTCTCAGGGGAGGAGCAATCAATTCGGCAAATCGATCAATGACTAAGTAGCAGGTACGAGGCAGTTCGACTTCATCAAAAGGGACAACCGTGACCAGATCACCCGACTTTAGTTTGACTGGAGATGAAGCATCATCGTCATCATCTTCGTCGTCATCATCATCATCGCTGAAGTCATCATCTAGCTCGTCTGCTAAATCATCATCATCGTCGTCAAAGGAAGAATAGTTGAACGCGTCGTCATTCTCGTCGTCATCGTCTACCTCGGAGGCAACGGCTGGAATTTTTTCTTCTTCTTCAGACTCCTCTTTTGATGTCTCTGTGGTGGGTTGATGCCCATTTGTATCAGCGTCGGCAGAATTGACTCGCCGCTTGTGTCGCCGCGAGGGCGAAGGCTTGGAACTATGGCGGGCTTCAACGTCACTATCAGACTCGTCAGCAGAGGGCTGGTCTAGAGAATCTTCAGCGGATGGACGAGGTGCGGCTGGAGTGCGATCGCCCCTCAGCTTTGGCTTTGCCCAGGAATCAGTGCTCGGCTTTTCAGCCGCGTCGGATTCGACTTCCGCAGATTCGGCTTCCGGTTCCGTTTCTGAGCTGATCTCAGGTTTGACTTTGGATACAGCACTAGCTCCACCGCTGTTGTTCAGACCTGGAATGTCCAGGTTTGAATCGACAATTGAGGGCTTACCGCTACCCGTCCGCTTTTGCTGAACCAACGCATCGTACTCGTCTGCCGAAAGATTTTGTTTCAAAATGCGGCTGATGGTACTACTGCTGACTCCATAGCGACTTGCCAACGTTGACGTGGTTTCCTCTGGCTGTCGATATAGGTCAACAATCTCGTTCTTTTCATGATCAGACAGTCGTTTTGGAGCCATTCTCTAAGCCATAAAAAAGGTTGGCGATCGCACAAGAGACCACTTGGAAAAGGTCGCTCTGTTGCGCCTCATCCATACTATAAAAAAATATGCAGATGTAGCATCAAAACTGCGTGGTTTTCTTTGTAATTCAACGTTTTCCCATAAGGGTTGTTTTTAGCCCTGCACGAGGTGCTAAGTTCTTCGCCGACTTCGCCGAGAGCGAGTCGATAGATTGTATTCAACTGCTGCACCAATGCAAAAAAGCACGGCGCTAAAAATCCAGAAAACTTCGGGCAGAGAGCCTGTCTCGTAATTTTCGATGTTTGCAATGGCGTAGTAGTACCAGATGTCAGCGAGATACAGAGAAAAGCCTGCCGCAGCGATGAATCGCCACGAAACAGAAAATCGCCCTCCCCAAAACGCTAGCAACAGGGTTACTGCCATCACCATTAGAAACGTATCGCCTGCAAGGTACAAAATCCAGACGACATCCGCGAGAGGTGCGAGTTGGTTGTCGAGAGTCACAACCCAGCTTGGCTTGTCTGCCAAAGGATCATCTTCTACTGGAGCCTCTACCGATTCCTCCGTCACGATGGGTTCAGTCGAAGAATTGGCAGGAGTTTCGGGAACTTGTGCAAGCCAGTCTGACGGCGATCGCTGTGCCCATGTTTCCAACCCTGTCGTTGCACCGGGTTGAAGAGTGGGTTGAGTCCACATGACTGTGATCGCCCCTTGGGCAGGGTCAACCGTAGGGTAGGTCGCTTCTTCTGCTGAACTACCCGCGTAACCGCTGACAAAGTAAGCGATGAAAATACCTGCGATCGCAATGCCAGCAATCAACAGCCACTGTAAAACAGATAGATTCAGTTGTTTTGACGTGACTGCCATCAGCATGCCAATTCCTAACAACAAATAAGATGAAAGGTAAAACAAATCGGCTGGAGAAACATCCGGTGCATAACCGAGCGATCGCTCCCACCACCACAGCAGTAGATTAGCAACAAAATAGAAAAACATGCCTGCTCCAATCAGCAGCCATACCGTTCGTCCGCTAACGATTTGCGAGCTTCTCCAGTTGCGAAAACAGAGCAACCCTGCACATAAGAAGGCAATATTTTCGAGTAGATAAGTGCTGGTGGTATACCAGAGTGGACGAGGTACAATAGGGCTGCCAAAAAGGAAAATGAAAAGCGCAATTAATCCCCAGGCAACCGACGCTAAAACAATATTTTGGACGGATAAAATCGATTTAGATTGAGATGAAGTTTGTGACGATTTCGAACTCATACTCTGCCCCCTTAGATGCCCTTTTTTGGTTTGTTCTAAAGCGATCGCTTTAGATCCTGGATTCAGAGCCTCCTCTTGTGTGCTGAGGCTGCTCATATTTCAGGACTCTGAATTAAGCTCTAGAAAGTTCATAGAAAAGCTTAAACTGCAGCATCTCGTTTACCTCCACACTTTACCCGTGGGTGACTGATTTAACCACGTTAAAAATTGTTTTCGGTCAGAGTCCGACATATCTTGGAGGGCATCCATCACGCGGCCGGTAAAGCTAGCGTTGCCGAAGTGGTCTTTCCCAATGCGATACAGCTCTTGTAACAGAGTATTAAGATGATGTTCTTCCCATGGCGGCACTTGCAAAGTGGACAGTGGGTCAACCGTTAATAACTGTTCCACCGCTTTGGGTGAATCTGCCTTGGGAAATCGCCATTGCTGAAAAACCGTCATCACTTCTTTTTCAAACAAATCAAGCTGGCGTGCGCCTAGCAAGTCCTCAATGTCGATATACACTGCTTGCAAAAGTAATAAACACGCTTGAACGTACGACGGCCTCATGGTGTCAGGTGAATCTTGACTATCTTCACCCTCCGACATCAGTTGACTGAGTCGAATTTTTCCCCACACGCTATAGCGCGCTGGTTCTTCCAACAGCACACAAGCTTTGCCACGATTGTCTGTTAGCTCTCGCCAAAAAGCACGGGCGTCCTCTTCCTGGGCGGCATTAAATACGCTGAGAAGACGAAACGTCTGCTCCTGATATTGAAGAATGGGAATCTTTTGATCTCGGCTGGGGTGTTGAACTGACGATATATCAACATCCTGGCGCTTTAGAATAAACATTCTGTATCATGCTCCCCAGATTTACAAGATTCCTGGAACTCATCCACTAAATTCCTGAATAGGTTTGTGACAAATCTTGGGTAGGTTTTCATTAGTTTTTCGGTCTTGCATCTGTTCTGACACTGAGGGGCTATTTTGTAAAATAACTGAAGTTCGGCAATGCGTTCACGGTTCTGGTGAGTTTAGCTGCTTTCCGAAACAGAATCTCTTTCTTCCAAAGGTTTTCGGTCTTGCATTGAGGCCAATATCTCTCAATGACAGCATCAAGACTGTATCCTGCTGGCACGATCTTCTTCAGCTGTCTCTGAGACGCATTTGCTAGTTTATCTGTTAGCTTTGGGTATCGACTGCACAATAATCTTACCGTGGGCTGTACTCGCACTGTGACGATGCTTTTCAAGAATATGTAGAGGCGGCCTCGGACTGGTTTTATCTCTTGTTAAAGCCAGAATTGCTTTTTGCCGGATCAACCCCACATTTGGTCTATGCCGATCGCTTTCTTGAATCGTTTGAGCGAGCGATTCCGTGGGTGCGTGATTTGATGTGTCTATGGCGTAAACCCGTTTGTCGTTTTGTCGTTGTGATGGTGCCTTGCACGATAAACGTAATCGCGTTGCTGAGTAGCTTGAGCAGTAATTGCTCTAGCTTTTGGGCATCGACTCTAATGAGGAACGTCAGTACCAATCTCTAAACGAAATTGCAAGGTTTTGCGGCTGATGCGATCGCTCAAGGTTCGTGAAAGTAGACTTAATGTCTGATAGAGATTGATCATGTCTGATAGAGATTGATCGTTTGACAATTGAGCGTGACTTTTCCAGCTTCGATTTTTGACAGATCGAGAATCTCGTTGATCAGTCTCAGCAAAGAGTCGTCGCTGGTGTGATTAAGTAGACATTGTCTCGATAAGTATAGTGCTACGCGCTGATATAAAACCAATAGTTGATGGAGAAGCCGCGCACCACTATACTTCCTCGACCACCATTTTTTCGGGCTGAAATTCTGAAATTCGCAAAAAAATCGGGCAACTTTGCCCGACAAAAGGTTTCTGTGTTCCTAGATCGACCTTGTTTAGCTTGGACTGACCTGCTGGCGATCGCTTACTTTGTCACCTTATTAAAAATGGCGATCGCATAATTCTCAAGCTGAGTCGCCGTGATTCCCACCTCACCCCTTTGAGTGGTCGCTCCTCGAATCAGCTCAGACTGAATTCTGAGCATAAGTGTACAGTAGGTCTGCACATCAGCATGAACAGCCGGAAGTGAGTCGCTGGTGATATCGCTTCTGGTCATGACACTTGGGGACTCCCATTCAAGCTGTGTCTCAGATGACGGATCAGGTGAGACAGATTGTATCGAGGAAGAGCCCGGAGATGTCGATTGGGGAACGCTCATCGTTAGCGACTGCTGAATTGCCTGCGCCGCCTGCATCCGCTTCTCAAGCATTGCTCGTAGTTCCGGCGTCGCCGTATCTAGTCTCCATTTACCTTTCTTCCAGTTGCAAACGAATGTATCTCCTTCCTGCAAATAGCTGTAGAGTCCAGGACTGAAATAGATCCATGTCTCTTCACTCCCTCGGTCAAGAAGTTGCACACAAGCGGAATGCTGAGGTGTATAGCCTTTGCTTGATTTGGGTTCAGTCGGGCCGTATTTGAGCTTTGCCCAACTGGTGGTGGTCGCGGTGGTTGCCATGTTCATAGTTTTGATGCTCTTGAAAAAAGATTGTGCGCTAGGCGATCGCCAGAATTTTGTCGTGAACTTTTGTCGACTCCGCTCTAAGTGGAATCAAGATGCCCCACTGAGATACCACCTCTTGCCAGTCAGAGCATGGATGGTCATGTGCCAATACAGCCTCGTCCCAACGCAAACAGGTTCCAACTCCAACCGTTCGAGAGCTACCACGATATAGCGGACAACCTGAGCAAGACTGTGGGGTAGACATAGTATCAAATGCGTGTTTAATACTATTGTACTATTTCAAAATGCAATTTCCAAAAATTTTGTAGTGTTGTAAACCTCTGAATCACTGCGTCTAAATGCAGTCGTCTAAATGCAGTCGTCTAAATGCAGTAAAGATGGGGTTGTAGGTCTTCGCTATATCGTCACAAGCATCACGAACTCGTCCATAGCGCCCACGAGTTGCTGCTGGCAAGAGGCCGTGCAGCGCTCGAAAGCTCCCAAGTGGAAGACGGAGGCTGGCCGTGTTGTGTCTCGGTCAGTTATTGGAAGATTTGGACAATCAACAAAAAAATTAGGTGAAATTTACCGCTGAACCTGACATGTTCCTAGAAGATGTCAGCTCTGATCAGATATATTGGTTCAAAGTGAGTCATTCGAAGCAGCAGCTTAGGGCAAAACTCTTTGCGATCAGCTTTCGAGCACAGTCACTTCATTGGAAACAGTCCGTTTGCTCCAGTAGCTCAGTGGATAGAGCAGCTGCCTTCTAAGCAGCTGGTCGCAGGTTCGAATCCTGCCTGGGGCGTTTTTCTTAAACTTGTCCAATTCTGAAACGTTGTAGCGTTCACTCTACTTTTGACTCATTCAGTCGGCATCATGGTTTGGATCCGTGAGGTCGCGAATAACCGACTGAATGAACGGAAAAAGGACGACGATCGCCCCTAGGGCAAGCAACACAGCAGCAGCAACATCAGACCGATGAGGTTCGAGAAACATAGAACTAGCAGCAGTCAGTACCATCTTTTTTCTTTCGAGTGGGTAGTCACTTGTTGTTCTACAGTTTACGCTCGACTGTCGGTTTCGTGGCATAATTTCCGCATTCTTTTCGTATGGCGATCGCCTCTTGCGACAAATGAGAGAATTATGTGGAGAGAGATGGAAGACACTAGAGAAGCGATCGCAGCGACTGGATTAGCTCTTGTCCGCCCAAAGGTTTGATGAAATAGCCGTTGGCTCCAAGTTTTTCTGCCTGCTGTCGATGGCGATCGCCCTGGCGAGATGTCAGCATTGCCACTGGGAGATGAGCCAATTTGGGATGCTGTCGAATTTTTTGCAGCAGTTGAAATCCATCCAAACGGGGCATTTCAATATCACAGATGGCTAAATGACATTCCAGTCCTGCAACGAGACGCTCTAGAGCGTCTTGCCCATCCCGACACTGCACTACCTGATAGCCCGACTGTTCTAAGGTACGGCTCATCAATCGTCGCACTGCTGTTGAGTCATCCACCACCAAAACAGAAATTTCGTGGTTGGGCAGTTGGTTAGAGGACGGAGGCTGCTGGCTGAGTGCGACTTCTGTCGGGTTGATTGGGCGATTGACAACATCGGTACGAGTCATAGTTTGCTCTAGCCACTGATGCAACAGGTCAGGAGCTAAGACCGGGATTAGCTGACCGCTGGCCGAAACAGTACAGCCTGCAATGTAGAGAGGCACCGTCACCAGCGGATCAAACGGTTTGAGTACCATTTCCTGGTCGCTGAGAAGAACATCGATGCCAAGAGCGACGGTCTGTTTCGCGACTTCCATCACGGCGGCAATGCGGGGTGTTGGAGAGGCTGAAGGCGTTGTACCCAGAGACGGTTGCATGATCTCTTCGATTGGGATCATGCGAATCTGGCGATCGCGCCAAGCTAGTCCATTTCTGAAATCAGCATCGTTGGGAACTTCTACCATTTCGATCACCTGGGATGTCGGCATTCCCAACAGAATTGGGCGACCGCTGCTGACATTGCGCTGACACACCAGCAGCGGCAAAATGCTTAACGTCATGGGAACGAGAAGAGTAAATTGCGTTCCTTTTCCTAACTGACTTTGGAGTTGTATGGAGCCGCGCAATCGCTCAATTTGCACCTTCACGACATCAAGACCGACGCCTCGGCCTGAGAGTTCGCCCACTTGTTTGGCGGTGGAAAATCCGGGTGCAAACAAACAGTCGAGAATCTGCTGCTTCTTTGCCTTGCTATCGCGGCGCAGGAGCTTCTGCTCAATCGCTCGCTGCTGAACTCGGTTGATATCAATGCCGCGTCCGTCGTCATGGATGGCGATCGCCACCTGGGTGCCTTGGTGAACTGCAGACAGAATAATTTCGCCTTCTGCTGATTTTTGGCTCGCGACCCGCTCAGCCGTAGATTCGATGCCGTGGTCGAAGGCATTGCGAATCAGGTGCAGCATCGGTTCGTAAAGCTGGTCGAGCACGGCCCGATCCACCGGGACTTGGCTGCCTTCGACCCGCAATCGCACTGATTTGCTAAACCGCTGGTTGAGGTTCCACAAGGGTCGCCGAAATCGTTCAGCCAGAGTCGAAAAGGGCACCATGCGGGCTTTGGTCAAGTTATGGCGCAGGGTGTCGAGCTGTTTGCGAAATTGCTCTCCCGTTTCTTGGTTGGCGTGGGTATGCAGGTCGATGTCTTGGGTGCGTTCCTCAATGCGAGCAAGAAATTCCTGCACGTCTTGCAGCAGAGTATGCAAATCGGTAAAGCGATCCATCTCAAGCGGGTCGAAGTCGCTGTTCCAATGCTGGGAGAGAGCTTCGCCCCAGGTGGGCAACAGCAGGCGATCATAAAGATTCTGAATGGTTTCACGCAGGGTGTAAAACTGACGAATCCGCTGTTTCAAGCTGCGGTTGGTGTGGTCGAGACGCTGTTGCTCTAGATTGAACCCTTCGTAGGTGATCAGCAGATCACCTACCGTGTCGGACAGATAATCAAGCTGCTGAACCGGAACCCGCATCGTAAGTTCTGGTAGCTGCGCGGAGGTTCCAGCAGGGTTGAACGAAACCGCCTCTAGTTTGCGTGATTGTGATTGTGACGGTGACGAGGAGGGCGGTGGTTCAGCAACCACTGCTGCGGTTGCTGTGATGGGTTTGACTGTGGCTGTCGTTTTGGGAGGTGCAGGTTTGAGCGACGTGATGGCGTTGAACGTTGGTTCAGGAGAAGCCGAAGCATTGTCTCGACTCCGCCGAGGGGCTTGACGGCGAGCCGGATTCGCAGGGGATGGGGAGCGATCGCCCCCTGAGTTGGCACGTCGACGACTTGAACTCTGAGGAGAGGAAGCCCTAGAAGCTGAAGCGGAATCAGAGGCGTCTGAGGAATTGCTCAGCAACTCCTCACGTATGGTATTCAGCTTTTGCAATGCCGACTGAGTGGCGATCGCCCAATCGTCAGGTGGAGTCGCAATATCAGCCTGAATCTGCTGAATCACTTGGATCAGTGGACTGATATTGAGGATTTCCGCTAGGGTCTGCGCCTCTAACAGCAGATTGTCGAGAATGTTGGGAATTTGAGACGTTGGGGCTTGGGCAATTTGGTTTTCAGCCCGATCCAAGCAGTCTTTGAAGTCAGTTTCCAAGACGATACGCATGGGATTACTGGCTCCGGCGATCGCCATTGGAGCGTCTCCCCGACTCTCCATCACGCCCTGACTCAGCAATTCTTCGAGAGCTGCTGTTAGTTCAGAGACTGGATCACCGCCCTTTTTGGTGACCTGATCGAGAAGTTGTCGCACTTCATCGACACTTTGCATCAGCAGATGACAGGCTACCTCTGGTTCTTGCACTCGATGCTCGCCCATCGCTTCGAGTAAGTCTTCGGTGCGATGGGCGAGTTGGCTGAGTCCCTGCATGTGTGAAAGAGCTGCGCCGCCCTTGAGCGAATGCACCGCCCGCAGCAGGCCGCGCCATTCAGAAGACTCAGGTTCGACTTCTCCCTTGTTGACGTTAAGAGCGAGAATGCCTTGCTCAAGCAGCTCCACATATTCAGGAGCATCTTCTTGGATGAAACACAGTCGAACTTCTTGCTCAATGGCATCCATATCGACCTGAGTGGACATAGTGTCGCTCTCCATGAGACGTAAAGAAAACTAGAATGCGCGAGGGGCGATCGCCCCTGATTCCATCAAGTGCTGAATTCAATGACCCGAAACTCTACTTGCTATAGTGCTACGCGCGATATAAAACCAATAGTTGATGGAGAAGCCGCACACCGCGCGGCTTCTCCATCAATATCTGTCCTAACCTATCTGCGCATTGCTATATTTCGCAGAGTCATCGATCTGGAACTGGGCCACAGAGTTTTGCAAATCGCCAGCCACCTCTACCAGTTGCTTCAGGGTCAGCGACACGGACTGAGACTCACTAGACGATGCCCGTGCCACATCTGCCAGGTCTTTAATCGTTTGGTTGATCATCTGCGACACGTCGGTCTGTGATTTGGTGCTTTCTGAAATCGACTGCACCAGCTCATCGATGTTTTGGCTCACTTCCGTGAGATGAGACAGCGTCTTGCGAGTGTCCATCACCAAACGGCTACCCGTCACTACCTGCTCTGTTCCTTTCTCCATCATGGTGAGCACTTCGGCTGTTTCCATTTGGATTCCGGTCACAAGCTGCTCAATTTCTTTTGTCGATTCAGTGACTCGTTCTGCCAGACGCCGTACTTCGTCCGCCACAATTCGGAAGCCTTGACCATGTTCTCCTGCTCGTACTGCTTCGATGGATGCGTTAAACGCCAGCAGGTTCGTTTTGGCCGAAACTTCTGAAATCAGCGCCACAATCTTGGAAATTTCTTGGGAAGACTCCGTCAGCCGCTTTACCTTTTTCGCGGTTTCAGCCACGCTGTTGCGGAGTTCTTCAATACTTTCCACGGTCAGCTCCATGGCATCTCCTCCTTCAGAGGCGGACGCAGAGGCTTGACGAGCGATTTGAGCAGCTTCGGTCGCAGAGTTTGCCACTTGCTGAATGGATGACGCCATCTGCTCAACGGACTGGAGCACGTTTGTAATGGACTGAGACTGAGCTAGAGCTGCTTCAGACAGACGACTTACAGACTCGTCGCTGGCACTCGCACTCTGGCTCACCTGCCCGACAGTGGACTGCACCTGTCCAACCAGCTCGCGCAAGCTTCTCACTGTTGCGTTGAACGCGTCTGCAACAGAACCCATTTCATCGTCTGTCACTTTTGCAGTGGTTGTCAGGTCGCCTTTGCGAGCACCTTCAATTTCGATCAGCAGCTCCATCACTCGACGCTGGAGACGTTCTTTTTCCTGTCGCTGAAAGGTCGCTTCCCCCTGGCGTTCTTCTGCCTGGTGTTCAATGCGATCGCTATTGGTCGCAATGTTGTCAGCCATCTGGTTGAAGGTGACAGCGAGCTGACCCACTTCGTCTTTCGCAAAAATCTCTGCACGGGCTGAGCGATCGCCCCCGGCCAATCGCTTCGCGGACTCTTGCAATGCTACGATTGGGCGTGCAACCGCACGGGTCAAAACTCCAGCCAGCAGGATGTCTACTCCGATGACCAGCAGGGTGACGAGTGCCTGTACCACCAAGCTTCGTCGGATCAACGTGTTGATTCCCGATTCACTTGTACCGCGAACGAGCACAGCGATCGGTTGTCCGGCTGAGTTTTTAATCGCCCGAGCGGCCAGGGCATAAGGGGTTGACTGGAGACTGATGCGGGTCGTGACAATCTCACCATCAGCGGCGATCGCTTCTTCTAATATTTTGGTGTTGCCGAGGGGCAGATTAATTTCGGTGGTATCGTCCGTGCTGTAAAGGGAGGTGCTTAGCTCATACTCGCCGCTGGGCTGACGTACATATACGGCACTGTAACCCCCGCCAAAAGCTGTGACTGTTCCCTCCACGATGGGACGTTTGCCATTGACGATATCGCCTGAGATGAGTGCTCCGATGACTTGACGAGTGGAAGGATCAGAGACAGGCGTCACCGTATAGCGGATCAAAGCATCTTCGCCGCTAAACCCTTCTGGTAAGGGAGGTGATTCTCGCTGCAATTCTTCCCAAGGAACAATTTCCGTAGTCTTAATCTGCTGTGGATTTTCTAGCACCTGGCTGACTAACCCGTTGGGGTCAAACAGCGCCCCTTGGCGATCGGCGTTGGCACTCGCAATAATGCGAGAATCGCGACCCACTAGGGTTGCGTATTCGATTGTTCGAGCCTGAATCTCGTTTTGAAGAATGTTGAGCACCACGGGCGAAGACTGACTCGTACGAGCAGCTTCGATGATGGCGGCGTTGTCGGACTGACCCCGAAAACCAAAGCCCATCTGGTTGATTTTGATGTTGTAGTTGATGTCGGCAACGGCGAGTTCCGACTCCGCCTGAGATAGGATCTGAGTTCTCAAACCCGTCGAAATCAAAATCGTTCCAACTCCGACCAGCCCAATCAGCGACAGCATTTCTGAGGTAAACAAACTCATTAGCTGTTTGTTGCGGATGGGTTGGTTGTAAAACCATTGCAGAGGGCGTTGGGTTTTGAGTTCTATGTCTTCCAGATTTTCTGGATCAATCTCTTCCTCTATCGGCCTGGTAATGGTTTGAGACCCGTATAAAAGGTCTAGCGATCGCCGAGCGACTGCGCCCCAGTTGCCGTTTGGGTCGGCCGCCAAAATGGTCTTGTAAACCTCAATGGCTTCATCAACGGCTCCCGACTGTTCTAAGGAACTGGCATAAGTAATCTGGTTGAGGAAGTCCTCATCGCTCATCAACAAAGGCGACGATGAGTCGGATGCAGGGTTGGGACGAGAAAGTTGAGACGTCATAGAATCATCCAGAGTTCAATCAAAATAGGGAAAGGGCGGGACAGAACGCCATCGGTTCTATCTGGTTGGCGCAGCTGAGTTTTGGAGACAGCCGCTGGGCTGTCTTAATCTCACTTTCTTGAAAAATCCAAAACCTAATTCCAAGAATGAGCTTTACGGAACCATCTGCCAGCGCGGCGACTGCAACACTGCGGCTGGATCGAGCAGCAAAATGGGAGTGCTCTGTTTCACAAAACCAGAAAAGTAAGGGCGTACTGATTCTGGAATTTGGCTCGGCAAGGGACGAACGTGAGCGGATGACAGATCCACGATGCCTGCCAGTTCAGAAACAATGCAGCCAATCTGCTGTTTGGAAGACTGCGCCTGGAGAACAATGGTTGTGAGTTGAGACGATTGGTGCGATCGCTCTACTTCTGGGCGAATTTTAATTAAGTCGCTCAGATCAAGCGTCCACAGCAATTGTCGTCGCCAGTTCACGACGCCAAGTAGCAACGGGTCAACAGCAGGGATAAAGCAAATTTGAGTGGGAGATAGGCTCAACACCTCAATCGCAGATTCGACAGGCAGACCCACGTGGAGATGCTGTCTCAGACGGGTCAGAAAATATTCGCTTGCCATATACACCCAAGGCTCAATGTGTATGAGTGCTCAAGCAGGATTTAACTGCATTGATCAGCTCATGAGGTGCAAACGGTTTCGTGATGTAGGCTGTCCCGCCTTGACGCATGCCCCAAAATCGATCGAACTCTTGTCCCTTCGAGGTACAAAAAATAACGGGGAGATTTTCTGTCGCAGGCAGCGATCGCAAGTGACGGCACAAATCGAAGCCACTTTGTCCCGGCATGACGACATCTAGCACAAGCAAATCTGGCAGTATGTGCCCTAGACTTTTCAGGGCGTCTTCTGCACTATCGACGCTCGTCACCGACAATCCAGTTTGCTTAAGGATGCCCTCAATCAGACGCTGCTGGGAGCGGCAATCGTCAACTACTAGAACATTCTTACCGTTCATAGGTCTCCTCCAAAGAAATATGCTTGTTAACCATCTGGTTCAACGTGGATGAATCAAAAGGTTTGGTCATGTAGTCAGAGGCACCCACGATTTTGGCTCGCACTCGGTCAATCAGCCCATCTCGCCCCGTTAGCATCACAATCGGTAGATGTTTGAGAGCGGATGATTGCCGCAACATGCGACAGAGTTCGTAGCCGTCTAGGTCAGGCATGGTAATGTCGAGCAGCACCATTTTGGGTCGCTCTCGAATCAAGAGCGACAGTGCCCGCAGCGGATCGGTGAGACTGACCACACGGTAGCCTTCCGTTTCCAAAATCAGTTTGACTTTGCGCTGCACTGTTGAGCTATCGTCAATACACACAACCGTTGTTGGATCAACCTGTCTAGCCGCTTGAAACGGATGTAGCGTTATGATCTCTCGCTGAATCAGAGGCAGCATCACAGTAGCCAACCTCAATACATCCATGTCGAGCCGCCAAGCTAGTTCGTAAAAGCAGGGCTGAGACTCCAGTGTCGTTAGCAGAGATTGCTGCGATCGCTCTCCTCTCATTCCATCAACTTGAGCGGCGATCGCTTCCAGTCGTGGAGCCGATTCAATCTGAAGTCGTTCAAAGGGGGAAGCGATCGCAGGCTGTAGCCTTTGCCACTTTTTTCGTTGCACTGTCACCTTGTTTCCCAAATCAGGCAACGCGAGTGACAGCAGGATGGGGTCAAGCCCAACGGTGCGTTCAAACTGCAATTCCACCTGAGATTGAGTCGTGACATGCACCAGTGCTTCTTGGCACATGTGGACGAAGATAGACCGCAAATGTGGCAGCGTAATTCTTTTGTCTTGCCAAGCTCGATAAATCCCTTGGTAAGTGGAATATTTAGCATAGAGCGATCGCATCTCTAAAAATGGAGAGTCCATTTGATGTAGGAGATACGTTGTCCGCTCTGAATCGCCGAGTGCACTTGATGCGTAGTGGATTTTACCTTTTCCGATATGAAGTTGCCAAACGGTAGGCTCACTCGTCGTTGGACGAATGGACAACCGCCCAGAAACGCGATGCTTAACGATACTGCGCAGAGCTTTTACTGGCGAAGCTGTTGCTTGGGTAGAAGGAGAATCCTTAATTTGTTCTGAAATTCCAGCGGTGCTGACCATAGGAATTGTGTATAAAAAAGTGTAATGAACATGGCAATGCATCCCTACGAGCTGATGCCATTCATTGTGCAACTACGAGCAACCAATCCTGAATCCAAGACAAGTCATGTCTCTGTTTATGAGCATTATGGATACGAACAAGCTCTGCCGGGACAAAATTGTTATGTCAGCGATCGCATGAACGTCACAGCGAAAAAACGATCCGTTCAACATCCGGATGTCGTTTGATAAAGATAGCCACACCCATTGATTCTGTGTGTTCTTATTGCTAGCAAAGGAAATGAGAAAATTACCTGTGGGTAAGCGACTCAGCCTTCTCAGACCAGCTAAGTCAATTAACCTTAAAACTTGGAGATTTACTCACGATTGGAGTAGCTGCTGAATGTTGGGCTGACCCATTGAGGCCAAAAAAGACACCTGTAGTTGAGATAAGTGTACAAAAAAATGATAAGGCAGTGTAAATATTCAGAGAAACTTAAGTGTGTGAGTTGATGCACTGATCCGCGAAAGCAGAATTGGACACTGAGCTGTGGAGATGACCGTGATTGTTGTATCGAAGAGCGCAATGTTAGTTGTCAATCTTTAGTGACGAGTTGCGTCTTGACGGTTGTTACAAACTGGTAATGCGATGCCCTGTTATCAACGCCCTCTCAGGCTTTTTGCTGAGTCTTCTCAGGCTTTTTGCTTATTCTCATCGATTGTAAAGATAGAGTGGAAGCACAGACATCCGTAAATATGCGGTGACAGTATACAAAAATTCTCGACTTTATGGATCTTTAATAGTGGTAGACAAAGAAAAACGGACTATTCCTTGAGAATGTATTGATTGACACATTCTGTTTTTCTTTGCTTCGATTCCTGTTCGTAAAAGGGGCGGCCATAAGTTGTTTTAGGGTTACTAAAAAAATAATGTACAAATATAGGGCGTTGCACAGCATGGAAAGATTCAACTCATGGATGACCTGCTATAGGGGCATCGCATTGGTACGACATCTCTAAAGTTGTAGGTTGTGGTTGAGAAACGAAACCCAACAAAACATTTTCTGTCGTTGGGTTTCACTCCGTTCAACACCAACCTACCTAAAGCACGATTTTAGCTGTGTCGATGCATTGCGATGCCCCTACCAAAATCATTCTTCGAATGTGCAACGCCAATATAGTTTTATTTCTTCAGTATCATTGCGCCTTTGATCGAGCTGTGGGCGCAATTGGCTATCTGTGCTGTTTGTACCGTTGCTATTGAGCGACTCAAAAACAGGTAAGAGGCTCATGTGCTTTAACCAAATGTCGCACCAGAGAGTTCTTGCAGAAAATAAGGAGCTTTTGCTAAGAATCGCTACTGGGACATCTTGATTGAAAAAGCCCACAGTCGTGTTTGCAAAGCAGACACAACCGCAGGCAATATAATCTTTCAGCTCAGATTCAAAATCCTCAGAAGCCTTCTGTTGAGCTATTCAGCGCTTCTCGAACATTATCTCAGGAAGCGATGCACCCACGAAGACTCGGACGAATTCCAAGCGTCTTGCTGTCGTCTTGCCCGCAAACCCAGCGATCGCCGCTTCACAAATGACGATGTTGCTCTCATGGCTGCACTTTGATGAGCTGCCTGGTGCAACACATTGGCATAGTGTTTGGCGCAGAGTTCAGGAGTGAAGTGACTTTGAAGATAGTGCCGTCCTGCTTGTCCGAGCTGTTCAGTCAAGATGCGATCGCCCTGCAGTAACTGGATGAACGCAGCCAATCCTTCTGCATCTCCATTTCTGAAGGTGGCTCCACACTGCGCCTGATGAATCAGCGATTTCAGATAAGACCTCTCTTCACAAATGACGCCGATAGGACGCCCTGAGGAGAGAGCCGAATAGAGTTTGCTCGGAGCAACGAGTCCCTCCATGCCTTGTTCCACACTGACCAGAGCTAGATCACAAGCTGTGAGTGAATAGGGTAAATCAGCCCGGTCTTGATAAGGCAGAAACTTGACGTTCTCCAGATCGAGCTGTTGCACTCGCTCCATGAGCTGCTGGCGTTTTGCACCACTTCCGATGATGACAAATTGAATGGGGTCGTCTTTGAGAATCGTGGCTGCATCGAGTAAGGTCTCAACATCGTGACAGCGCCCCAAGTTACCTGAATAGAGAACGGTAAATGGCTCGACCAAGTCGTGTTTCCAAGCAAACCAGTTCCGATGCTTTTCTAGAGGCACAATCCACCGAGGATCTGACCAATTGTGGATAACGTGAATTTTGGGGGCGATCGCCGGATATTTATGAGTGATTCGCTCTTTCATCGTCGAACTCAGCACCACTAAACTTTGGGCTCGTTTCCAGACCAACTGATTCATCCAGTTCCAAAAGCGAGATAGCCGATGATCTGGCTTGACAACGCCCAACTCATTAGCAATATCAGGGTAGAGGTCATACACCAGACAAACGTAAGGAATGCCAAACACCCAGTGAGCCAGCAAACCCAAAATCTGCAAAAACGGAGGAGCTGTCGTGACCATCAATACATCTGAGTGACGACAGGCGCGTAACAGATTAAGCCCCGCACGAATGCAAAATAGCACGCCGTTAATGGCCTTGCCTCGAATGCGTCTCGGCCAAAGGCGGGCAATATTCGATCGCCGTACTGTTACGTTTCCCTCAGTTTCAACAGCGGCAGCCGCAGGGGTCTGAAACGCATAGCCCGGTTGCCCTGTAAATACATTGACATCAATGTTGTGAGGGTCAAGCTGATGCACTAATTCTTCAATCAGTTGTCCAGTGGCAGCAAAGTCTGGAGGAAAAAACTGGGTGATCACCGTTAAGTGGATACGAGGAGAGCGATCGCTTTTGGCTGATGAGCGTTCTGAAGATTGGGCTAATGCTTCAACAGAATGAGGTGCATCGGTAGCCGATTGTGAATCGGTGGAGTCAGACCGAGTTGTGGGTTTGAATGCAGATAGAGATGAATGATGTAGAGGAGAAGCGTTTTGAGAAAAATCGCATGTTGAATACTTTGGATGTGGACTCACAGGTTTGCAACCTCCAGGGTTCTGTTGAATCACGAGCCAACGTGACTCTGGTCAATTCTGGAGATGCCCCTTCTTCTTTTGTTGCGGTCGTCAAAAATGACTCAGATACTTTAGACAGCCTGAAAACTTGAACGCCTTACAACTTGACGGTTCATTTTTTCAAACGTTCCCTCGCTCCAAGGGTCTACAGTCATTCGGAATGTAGTCTAAAGCTAGCGAGTCTAAATCGTTCGACGGTCAAACACCCTCTCCACGGTTCGATCTCAAAACAGAGAGTCGGAAGGACGGACAAAGTGTACGTGAGGATGAGTCAATGCAGGATACGGATGCGGTAGATTTTGTGGAATAAACCACTAGACTCTCCCTACAGGATGTGGAATTACACTCCCGGAAACTACTCGCATTCTCTTTCAGCTCTTTGATACCGACAATTTCACTCAAGTTTTAGCATTGCACGCGACTATGCGCGTTCCGTCTAAATTCCGTCTAAATATTGACAGGGCTTACGCTAAAGCCATTGGGATGAGCGTGGTATCGATAATTTGTCCTTCATACCGATGGGTGCGCAGATATCCATCCAATGGTTCAAATAGGTGTCTAGTCAATTTTTGAGTATGCTCTCGCCCTGCCATCATTGCTGTGCAACATGATCTCTTGCGGATTGAGTTTCAAACTTAAGCGATCGCCATATTCGAGTTCAGACAGACGAGGGGCAATGATTTCGATGATAGAAGGATCTTGAAAATGCCCAATCTTAGTTTCTGGATGAGGATAATAGACAAAACTCTGAACGCTTTCTCCGTGATGCTCAGCGATGCAGGGAGAAAAAGAAAACGTTTCTGCGGGATAGTCAGAATGCCATTTCACGTTTTGGAAGGTGTATTTGGGTTCTGCCAACTCAAAGGTATATGGGGCAATTGAGACGTTGATTGTGCCTAAGTAAAAATCGCTAAGGTCTAGCCCCAGGTTCTGAAAGTAAGGTTGCTGGATTGCCAAAGTCCCTTTCTCGTAAGGACTGTCTTCTCCCTGGCCTGAAGCAACTCCATACCCTGGCTTGACTACTCCTGTTACGGTCGTCCAATTTAACTGTGTCATCGGTAAAAGCGGATAGGTTTTTGACAGTGAACTTGGTTTTATGGTGCTACGCGCTGATATAAAACCAATCGTTGATGGAGAAGCCGCGCACCGCGCGGCTTCTCCATCAATATCTGTCCTAACCTATCTACGCATTGCTATAGCGCCTTTTTGTAACAAATTGTCTTGGGCATCGAAGGCTCAATCCGCAAGTTCACCAATCGCGCCCAAGTCGATGAGTTCGGGGTCAATTCTCCATCATTG
>JGI12210J13797_10369676_pt1 | contig 18257 bp, 11 predicted proteins | sample ElkSlonscriptome_3_FD_13797 | JGI IMG/M metagenome (IMG submission 13797)
GTGAGGGTGACGCTGCCGCCAGCACCGCCACCGCCGGACTGACCGCCAACAGCGGCAGAGGGAACATCCAATATGCCGATCGCAAAGGCATCGCCGCCGTTTCCGCCGCCGCCGCCGACCGACTGCGCCAGGAGACCGTAGGCGTAGTTTCCTCCGGTGGTGATCGAACCGATGTCAGTGATCTTGACCGCGCCGCCATCGCCGCCGCCGCCGCCGTTCGTGCCGAGCGCAAAGACGCCGTAACTCGTGCTGCCGTCTTCGCTGGGTGCGCCCGACGCGCTACCGCCGCCGCCACCGATCGACTGGACATGCAAACCGATCGCCGCGTTGCCAGCCGTGGACAGGCTACCGGCGTTGGCGACGGTCGTCGTGCCCGCCGGTTCACTGGCATCCGAGCCGCCGGTTGCGCCGACGGACAACGTAGCGTCGGCCACGCCGGCCGCTCCACCGGCACCCACGATCGACTGAGCGAGGATGGCAGAGGCGCCGTAGCCCGTCGTGCTGATACTGCCGGTGTTGGTCACGTTCACGGGGTTGCTCTCTCCACCATCGCCGCCGCTGCCTCCGAGTGCGACAATGAGTCCATCTGAGACGCCGCCAGAACCACCACCGCCGCCAATGGATTGGGCGAGGATGCCGTTTGCGTGGATACCGTTCGCCTTGATCGTTCCATGATTGGCCACCACAACGCTGCCACCGTAACCGCCCTTGCCGCCGGCCCCTCCCTTACCCCCGAACAGGCCCTGGAAGTCACCGCCGTCACCACCACCGCCGCCAACCGACTGGGCCAGGATGCCGTGGGCGTAGTTGAGGTCCGTGTCCTGCTGGGTGCTGCCATCGGTCGTGAGGCTGCCGGAGGTCATGGTGACGGTGACATCCCCACCACTTCCACCACCACCCGCGGACCCGGGTTGCCCAAACACGGCGTTGCCGTCGCCGCCGGCGCCACCGAAGTTGCCGATAGATTGCGCGACGATGGCGCGGCCGGAATCGCTGCCGGCAGAGGATGCGGCCGCAACGATGCTCTGCCCATCGTCGAGCGCAACATTCACGGTCACATTCCCGCCACCGCCGCCTTCACCGCCTGTCGAGGAGTTCGCATCACTGAGTCCGGCGCCACCTTCGCCACCCAGACTTTTTGCGAAAACGGCGTCAACGGCGGTGCCGGCGCCCAGGATGGCGTTGCCATTGCTTGCGCTGGTGGCGGAGTTCACTGTCACCGTGACGTCCCCGAGGGCCGAACCACCCGTACCGCCACTGGTTCCCGATTGACCAACCCCGCCGTCGCCGCCCACGGAGATCGCCGCGATGGCGGCACTCTGGTTCGTTGATGCACTCGTCCCGGTCTGGGTGACGCGAACCGGACCATTTGTGATGACCGTGGCAGAGCCTCCTATTCCGCCGGTCCCGCCGTTGGTGAAGCCAGTGCTGATGTCGACGTTGTAGGCCCAACCGCCATCACCACCCGCGCTGCGTGCGAAAACGCCGCCGATCTCACCATTCGTCGATTGGCCGACCACCGCGACCGGGCCATGAGTGGTGACCGTCGCAATGCCGCCGAAGCCGCCGGTGCTCGCGCCGCCGCCGCCCTGCGCCTCACCGTTCGATGAATTGAAATCGTCCGGACCGCGCCCACCGACTGATTCGGCGATGATGCCAAAGACTGATCCGGCGCTGAGGGGATTGCCCGTCGACCCAGCCGTGACTGTGCCAACGTCGGCGGTCACCGTTCCGCCGGCACCGCCGGCGCCGCCGTCGGGATGGAAGGTAGCGCTCTCGTTGCCGCGTCCGCCGTGGCCGCCTTGCGAGAGAAGCTCTATCGCGCTGATAGTCCCCGGCCCTGTGGTGCCAGATAGCGTGGTCTGGATGCTCGCCGAAGCGCTGCTCCCCGTGTAGGTAATGTCACCGCCATCGCCGCCGTCGCCGCCATTGCTCGCGTTGTTGGTGTTGTCATCGTTCCCAGCGCCACCCGACGACGTCAAACGGATGCTCTCAAGATTAGACGCACTTGAGTAATACTGACCGACCGTGAAGGTCGCGCTCGCGGGCGGTGTGATGGTGATGTCTCCACCGTCTCCGCCAGCCGAAGGTCCACCCTTCGAGCCTTCACCGCCGACGGAGTTGATCCATGCAGAGTAGAGCAGTTCTGCGACATTGCCGTCGCCGGGCAGGCTGACGTCCGTGTTGGAATCGAACGCAAACGTCCCGCGCGCGCCGTTGCCTCCGTTCGTGCTGCCCGACCCATCGTTTCCGAAACTTTCGTCAAGGAACGGTTTAGTCGAAGTCTCACCGTTCGAGAAGACACACACACCATCACTGTTCGTAGAACAACCGAGGTAGCTTTGCGCTTGCGCCCCGGCTGAGGCCGCCAGCAGGAGTGCGCCCGATGAAGAGCACAGGGAACGCATGAGGGAGATCCGGAAACCGGCTCGGGAGCGAACATCGCGCATAGAGAACCCAACCGCATCGTGTCATTGAGGGGTAGGCGGTTAGCTCCGCCAGCTAAAAGATCGAGTGGCCTGCCGCCTAAACCTAGCCTCTCTGCATGTCGAGAAGCCCCTGCAAAGCAGAAAGAAACGCGAGTTTGTAAATAAGAAGTGCCGTCAGCCCGGACAACATATAGGGGGGAACGAAACAAGCCGCTCGACCCGTGTTTCAGGCTGACAGAGAGGCCAAGCGCTTTCAAGCGCTCGCTGTAGGTCGTACGCACCGCTCTGGATGTACTGCTGGGCGAGTGATTTGCGGACGTTATCGAGCGCAGCCTGAAAGCTGGCCCCCTCCTCTTGCAGCTTTCGCTGAAATGTGTACGGTGAGATCGCGAGCTTGCGAGCAGTCTCTTGTATCAGTTTCTGGCGCGCGCGCCGGTAGGGCGTGTATACCGCCAGGCGGAATTGCAGGGACGCTGGCTCGCCCCCTGTGGCCCGGGTCGGGTGCCGCCCTGCCAAAACCCTAGGCGACCCGCACCGACCCAATGTCCGGTTTGCCGAATATTGCTGCCGATGGCAGCTAAAGGCGTAATGTCCTTTGCTGACCGACGGCCGCCATAAAGTGCATCAACGGGTCGGTGCGTCGAAGCGTTCTCCTATTCGACAACGCTGTGTCCCAGGATGCTAGCTTCGCGATGAACGACCCACGCGACCAACAACTCACCCCCGCAACACGCGGCCGCTTCGTCCGTCCCGAATCACCGACGGTCGATCCGCGCCGCCGCAGGGGCCGCTGACGAGCAGGCTCGGTGCGTCGCCGAGTTGCAGCCGTACGCCGAGCGCGGTGCGGACCGGAGGCCGGCTGCTGAGGTTGGCGCTGGTAGAGACCAGCGCACCGCTGCCGCCGATGCGCCGCCAGGCGCGGCACAGGGCGGCGGCCACCGGATGCGCGGTGACGCGCACGGCGAGGGTGTCATGTGCGCCAGTGAGCCAGCGCGGCGTCTCCGGGCGGGCGGGCAACAACCAGGTATTCGGACCGGGCCAGGTGGCCTGGATCAGCGCCATGCGGTCGGCATCCAAGGGCTCGAGGAAGGGTGCCAGCGCCGAGAAATCGGCGGCGATCAGAATCAGGCCCTTGGACTCGTCACGGCCTTTGATCGCAAGAATGCGGCGCACCGCGGGGGCGTTTCGGGGATCGCAGCCGAGCCCGTACACGGCCTCAGTAGGGTAGGCAATCACGGCCCCGGCGCCAACGGCCCGTGCCGCGGTCCGCAGCGCGTGGGCGGATGTGCCAACGCCGCCGGACCGATCTCTAACGGTTCGACCTCCAATGGTCTGAACGGCGGCGTCGAGACGCCGCGGCTCAGGACTCCGTCGAGACGGCCTCATCCGCCTCCTCCACTGACACGGCATAGCCGCATTCCTTCTGCGGACAGACCTTCTGGGCGCCCTTGGTCTTGGTGACCTTGCGCGTGAGCACCGGCCAGTGGCATTTCGGGCAGGGCTCGGCGATGGGCTCGTTCCAGACCGCGTAGTCGCATTTCGGATAGGTGGAGCAGGAGTAGAAGATCTTGCCGCGGCGGGATTTTTTCTTTTGTAGGTTGCCCTTATTGCACTGCGGACAGGCGACGCCGGTGTCTTCGGGTTTTTCCAGCGGCTCGATGTGCTTGCATTTCGGGTACGCGGTGCAACCGATGAATTTGCCGTAACGCCCGCGCTTGACGGAAAGCGGCGAACCGCAGTCCGGACAGTTGTGGTCGGCAATGATCTCCGGCTCCTCGGCCTCGGCCTTGTCCGCGTTCAGGTCGCGCGTGTAGTCACACTCCGGATAGTTGGTGCAGCCGATGAACAAGCCATTCCGGCCCAGCCGCTTAGACAACTGGCCGCCGCACTTCGGGCAGGCCTCGTCGATGATCTCCTGAGTGACGTCCTTGCGGTCGACGTTCTCTTGGGTGTGCTCGATGCGGTCCTTAAACGGCTTCCAGAAGTGTTCCAGCAGCGGAATCCAGTCTTCTTCGCCGCGGGAGACGGCGTCGAGATCGTCCTCCAGCCGGGCGGTGAAGTCGTAGTCGACGTAGGACGTGAAGTGCTCGGTCAGGAACTTGTTGACCACCCGCGCGACGTCGGTCGGCGTGAAGCGCTTCTTGTCCAACAGCACGTACTCGCGCTCCTGCAGCGTCGAGATGATGGACGCGTAGGTGGACGGGCGACCGATGCCGAATTCCTCCAGCGCCTTGACCAGCGATGCCTCGGTGTAGCGCGGCGGCGGCTCGGTGAAGTGCTGCTCGGGCCGGATGGCGGTCAAGTCGACCCGGTCGCCTTCCTTCAGGTTCGGCAGCATGCGCTCCTCGTCGTCGTCCGCCGACTTGGCGTCGTCCCGGCCCTCCAGGTAGACGGCCATGAAGCCCGGTTCGGCGATGGTGGAACCGGTTGCGCGGAAGCGGTTGCCTTGACCCGCGCCGAAATCGATGGCGACCTGATTCAATATCGCATGGGCCATCTGACAGGCGATGGTGCGCTTCCAGATCAGCTCGTAGAGCCGAAATTGATCCTTGCTGAGGTGTGCCTCGATCTCCTTCGGCACGTGACGAATGGAGGTCGGCCGAACCGCCTCATGCGCTTCTTGGGCGTTCTTGGACTTGGTCTTGAAGAGTCGCGCCTGGGGCGGCAGGTGATCGGTACCGTAGCGCTCGGCGATGTAATCGCGCAGCTCGGCGAGCGCATCCTGGGCCAGGTTGACCGAGTCGGTACGCATGTAGGTAATCAGGCCGACCGAACCGCCGCCGATGTCCACGCCCTCGTAGAGCTGCTGGGCGGTGCGCATGGTGCGCTGCGCGGTAAAGCCGAGCTTGCGTGCGGCCTCCTGCTGCAGCGTTGAGGTGATAAACGGCGGCGCCGGGTTGCGCTTGCGCTGCTTGCGTTCGACCTTCTCCACGCTCAGCTTGCCGCCGGCCGCCTGCTGCAACGCCTGCTCCACGGCCCGAGCGCGGTCCGCGTCCGTGATGCTGAATTGCTCGATCTTGTCGCCGTCGAACTCGATCAGCTTGGCGACGATTGGCGTGCCGTCGCTTTCGGCCTTGGCATCCGCCTCGACGCTCCAATATTCGCGCCGTTCAAAGGCCTCGATCTCCAGCTCACGCTCGACGATGAGGCGCAGCGCCGGGCTCTGCACGCGCCCGGCGGACAGTCCGCGGCGGACCTTCTTCCACAGCAGCGGCGATAGCGTGAAGCCGACCAGGTAGTCCAGCGCCCGACGAGCCTGTTGGGCGTTGACCAGGTCCTGCGACAGTTGACGCGGGTTCGCCACCGCATCCTGCACCGCACGCTTGGTGATCTCGTTGAACACCACCCGATAGACCGGCCGATCGCCGATCTGCTTGCGTTTGGCGAGCAGTTCGTACAAGTGCCACGAAATGGCCTCACCCTCGCGATCCGGGTCAGTTGCCAAATACAGGGCGTCCGCCTTCTTCAGCAGCTTGGAGATGACCTGAACGTGCTTCTCGTTGCGGTCGATGATTTGGTACTTCATCTCAAACCCATGCTCCGGGTCCACGGCGCCCTCCTTGGGCACCAGATCGCGGACGTGACCATAAGACGCAACCACCTCGAACTCGGGTCCGAGGTACTTCTTGATGGTCTTGGCCTTGGCAGGGGATTCGACGACGACGAGATTCATGGCGGACCTTGACAAGCAGATCGGCGGGGTCTGTTAGAAGATACGCAACCCCAGGGTCGCGTCAAGGTAGGGATCGAAGGCCACCGCGGTCAAGGGGGGAAAGACGAGGGGCGAAAGACGAGGGGCGAGTTGCTAGGGGCTAGTTTCGAGGGGCGAGGCCGCAGTTGCGGCGGCGCCGCTTTGCGATTTGCCCCCGAGCAACGAACGCACTGGCGAGCTAAACACCCTGCCAGCGCTGGCGATTCTCAGGACGCTCTTCCTAGCGCCTCGATACTCGAACCTCGAAACTTCCCCTAATGCATATACACCGGATCGCCGTAGATCAGGTCTTCCATCTGACTCAGTGCGGATTCGCGGCCGGGCCGGTTCAGAAGCACCAGTAAGACAATCCACTTCAGCTCGTCGACGGAGACCGCACTCTGTTCGATGGCGATGGCGCGATCGATGACCAGTTCGCGGCTCAGCGGGTCGAGGATGGCGCTCTGCTCCAAGAACAACAGCATGCCGCGGGCGTCGAGGTCGAGCTTCTGGCATTCGGCGTTAGTATAGATGCGCATGGCATCGACACCGCGGGGCGCCTCTTCCGGGCTGGCCATGCGCGTACTGGCCATGCGACTGGCCAATTCATCGAGCCACGTCAGCGCCTCGGAAATTTCGCTGTTGGAGAAGCCGGCATCGGACAGCTCGCTCTCCAGCTCGTCCTGATCGACGGGGGGATGCGACTCGCCATCCGTGTAGTTCTCGTACAGGTAAATCAAGACATCGACCATATTTTCGTACATGCACCAACCTCAGGGCGGCCGTGGGCCAGGTTTCGGATCGACTGCCGCCATACCGCAGGGTCGGGGCGCGGATGAGATATGCAGCCACGGTTCAGGGCAATTTCTGGGTCAGTCCGCGCAAGCACCAGCCGGCCCTTGGCCCTCGGCGCGTGTTCCATCCCTGCACAGGCTGTAGCGACCACCGGGGTGTGATGATACATGTCCCTGCAACTCCAGCAACAATAGCATCGATGAAACCGCCTGCGCCGACAGGCCGGAGCGGGCGATCAGTTCATCAGGAGCCAGCGGGTCATGACCCATGCAGTCAAGCAACAGACGATACTCGGGATCAATGACCGGGGCAGCGCCCGATGCAGCGACAGGGTCGTCGCTGCCGGCGGGAATCTCCACCAAAAAACGCCGCAACTGGGGACTGAGTTCTTCAAGGATCTGGGGGGCACTGTCCACGAGCTTGGCCCCCTGGCGAATCAGCTCATGGCATCCGCGCGCCAGCGGATTGTGGATCGAGCCGGGGATCGCGAACACCTCCCTGCCTTGTTCGGCCGCATAGCGAGCCGTGATGAGCGAACCGCTGCGGGGTGCCGCCTCGATCACCAGCGTGCCGAGGCTCAAGCCGCTGATCAGTCGGTTGCGGCGCGGAAAATGACTGGCATGGGGGCCGACCCCCGGCGCGAACTCCGTCACCAACGCGCCCACCTCCGCGATCCTTCGGGCCAGGGCGCGATGCGCGGCCGGATAAGCGCGATCGGGTCCGGTACCGAGCACGGCGATGGTGCGGCCGGACTCCAGTGCGCCCGCGTGTGCGGCACCGTCGATACCAACCGCGAGCCCACTGGTGATGATTAGCCCCAAGTCCGCTAGGTAGCGAGCGAACTCGCGGCAGGTATCGAGCCCGCCGCGGGTCGGATTACGGCTGCCGACGATGGCAAGCTGCGGCTCGGTGAGTAGGGCGACATCGCCACGCACATAAAGCACCGGCGGTGGCGCGGCCAGCGTCCCGAGTTGGGGTGGATACTGCGGATGGTCCGGGGTGAGGATCGCGGCCCCCGGATGCTCGGCCCAGTCCAGGGCGACATCAATGACTACCTGATCCGGCGTCTCAAACGCCGTCGCCGCGGCCGCGGAGACCCCGGCCTCAGCGAGTGCCGCGCGGCCGGCCGATCGCGTCGCTGCGGCACTGCCGAAGCGCTGAACCAGTTGCGCGACGGCGCGCGGACCGATGCCCGGGGCCTGCGCCAGGGCCAGCCAATCAATGATCCGCTGGCGTTCGCTCGCGGTCACGACCGGAGTATCGGCGCGGGCCGCGGCATCGGTTAAAGATCGCGGGGCGGCGCGACGATCTCGCCGACATGCATCGCTTGGGTCGCGGACATCACCAGGGCAAAGCTCACCTCGGGGAAGACGCGGAACACCATAACCACGCCGGAGCGTGAATCAGGCACGATGTAGGTGTCGTCCATGCGCACCGCCCTGCGGTGCAGCGGCACATTCGGGGCGGGCTTGTCGCGCTCCCAGCCGTCGAGTTCCCAGTCGCCATACCAGAACGACGTGTCTAGCGGTGACTCGTTCTTCCAGTTCCAGTCGTTGTGTTTGTTGCGCACGGGGTCGCGGCGAATTTCGCCGCCGCGGTAGACCTCGAAGACGTGCCCCAGGTCGACCCCCTGCCGCGCGCCGCGGCTCAGGACCACGACATCGTACTGGCCGATCTGCGACACGCCGTTCAGCACCGAGATAATCTTGCCCTGTACGCCGACTGGGGCCGGCCGCGGAAAAAAGCTGCGGATGGGCTGGTCGTCGCGCGCGGGTCGCACGCGATCACCGATCGCCACTTGCCGCTGCGTTCGCGTCATTGTCAGGGTGGCGGGATCGCCAAGGCGCTCCATCCGCGCGCTGCCGATATAGGTCGCCTCGAAGCCGAGCAGGCGGTTCGTATCCGGGTCCCGTAGCTCTTGGCCGGGGCGCAATACCTCATAGCGATCGCCCTCGGCGGACAGGATGCTGCGGACGAAGATGGTGCCGCCCGCGCCGGCGAGGAGCCGGTTGTCCGGGAACCCGACGACGTAGGGGGCATCATCGATCTCGCGGGCCTCGGTTACGACCGGGCGTGATAGGAACGGAGCCACCGCATTCACTGGAATGCTTGGGATCGCCCGGTCTAGTTCGGTGACCCGTACGCGCGGCGATAACTTGACCGTACGCATGCCGCCGCCACCGCCCCGTAGCGTGCGAATGCGAGGTCTGCCGCCCTGATAGACCAGCTCGAGCACGTCGCCGGGATAGATCCGATTGGGATTGGTCACCCCCGGATTGGCCTGCCAGACATCGGGCCAGCGCCAGGGCTCCCGCAGAAAGCGCCCGGCGATACTCCAGAGGGTATCGCCGGCCTGCACGACATAAGTCCGCGGTGCCTCCGGGGCAAGCTCGACCTGTGCCGCCAGCGACGCCGCTCCGGACAGCAAAATCAGCAACAGCAGCGCCCGACACCGCGGCCGGCGCGCGACCGAGAATGTCGGGCGCTCCGCGAAGGACTTTGGAACGAGCGTAATGCGCATGGCGACTCCTGAGGTCCGCTAGCTCGTGGTGGGGCTTGGATGCGGCGCGCGACGTCGACTGCAAGCGATTGGACCAGAACTAGTTTCCAGAATTGCAGGGCAGCACGGAGCAAGCTTGCATGATGGTGTATCATCACGATATTAACGCAACGACTTGGTGGCCGACCACAGCCCCATGCACTCCTGACAAAATTTCCGACACATCATGGCTCAACTGCACATTCTGACCTTTCCCGATGCACGGCTGCGGCGCCGTGCCGAGCCCGTAGAGCTGGTCGACGACGCCATACGGCAGCTGGTCGACGACATGCTCGAAACCATGTACGCCTCAGCTGGTATCGGCCTCGCCGCGATCCAGGTCGATGTCGCCAAGCGCGTGGTTGTCATCGACATATCCGAGGGAAAGGACCAGGCACGATGCCTAATCAATCCGGAGATCGTGGCGCGCAGCGGCGAGGAGCAAATGGACGAGGGCTGCCTCTCTGTACCGGGCTTCTACGAGAGCGTCACCCGGGCGGAGCGCATCACCGCACGCGCGCTCGACCGCGATGGCCAGCCCTATGAGTTCGACGCCGACGGACTGCTCGCAGTCTGCCTACAGCACGAGATCGACCATCTCGATGGTCGATTGTTCGTCGACCACATCTCGTCGTTGAAGCGCCAACGTATTCGAAAGAAGCTGGAGAAGGAGCAGCGCCAGGCTCAGTCGGAGCCTCAGCGTGCTAGCACGGACCGCAGGCGCGCGATCTGAAACGCGTCGAGAGGCAAGCAGCCAAACCGTCGGGCTCTGTCAGCGCTGGGGCCCGTTACTGGATCGACCAGCCCGTCCAAGGCAGCTCCCTGCGCCGCCGCGCTTCATGATTATGCCCAGTGTCGCGCTAAGACGCCGCGCCGCTCCCCGCTAGCACCTGACAGGTTCCCGCCATCCTGACACCCATGCCTAATCCGCGCATCATCTATGCTGGAACACCAGACTTTGCCGTCGCGCCGCTGAAAGCACTACTCGCCGAAGACTACGACGTGATTGCTGTCTACACGCAACCGGACCGACCCGCCGGACGTGGCCGAAAACTGAGGCCTTCGCCGGTCAAACAGACCGCGCTGGACGCTGGCATCGAGGTGCAGCAGCCGGTTTCGCTGAAAGACGAGCAGGCTTTGGGCACGCTTCGCGCGTGGGATGCCGATCTCATGGTGGTCGCCGCCTATGGCCTGTTGCTGCCACCCGCAGCACTGGCCGCAACGCGTGTGGGCTGCGTCAACGTTCACGCATCGATCCTGCCGCGCTGGCGTGGTGCAGCGCCGATCCAGCGTGCCATTCTGGCCGGCGACGCACACACCGGCATCAGCATCATGCGTATGGAGGCTGGACTGGACACTGGTCCGGTCTATCTCGATCGGCGGATCGTGATCGCTGCCGATGAAACCGGCGGTAGCCTGCACGACCGGCTCGCAACCCTCGGCGCCAAGGCCTTGCTGGCGGCGCTGCCCGGCATCCTCGACGGCAGCCAGCGTCCGAGACCACAGGACGACAGCCTGGCCAACTACGCAAAGAAGCTCGGCAAGGACGAAGCACGCATTGACTGGACGCGGGCAGCGGCGGACATCGAGCGCCAGGTTCGCGCCTTCAACCCATGGCCCGTGGCACAGACCGCACTCGCCGCGGAAACCCTGCGCATCTGGTCCGCCCATGCGCTGGAAGACCCGGCCGACGGGAACACCGGGCTGCCCCCAGGGCAGGTCGTCGCCGCAAACCGCGACGGTATCAATGTCGCCACCGGCTCCGGGCTGCTGCGCGTCAGCATGTTGCAAGCGCCCGGTAAGCGACCGATGCCCGCGTTAGATTTCATCAATGCCCGCAACCTCGACGGTGCCCGGCTTGCCTGAACCAAGCCACAAGCCGCCGCGCCGCCAATTGCAGCCCCAGGGACCAACGGGGCGGGCGACAAACGCAACCGGTGCCGCGGTGCGCGCGGCGGCGGCGCGAGTGGTGCATGCCGTGCGTGCGGACGGACGCTCGCTGACCGATGCCTTGCAGGACACGACAACGAACTTCGACGAACGCGACGGGGCGCTGTTGCAGGCGCTGTGCTTTGGCACCCTGCGTCTGCTGCCGAGGCTGGACGCATTGGCGGCCCTACTGCTGACGCGACCACTGCAACGCGGCGATCGGATACTCAACGAGCTCATGGCGGTGGGTCTCTACCAATTGGTGGCGATGCGCATACCCGAGCACGCCGCGGTAGCGGCCACGGTCGGCGCTGCGCGCAACCTCGGTCGACCTCGTGCGGCCGGCCTCATCAACGCCACGCTCCGGCGCTTCCAACGCGAACGCTCAGCGCTGTTAGCACGCATCGATGATGATCCAACCACGCGCTGGCTATTTCCCGACTGGCTACTAACACGGCTGCGGCGGAGCTGGCCCGAGCAATGGCAGAACATCGTCGACGCCAGCAATGAACAGGCGCCGATGACCCTACGCGTGAACCGTCGGCGCGGCGACACCCGCGCCTATGCCACACTGCTCGCTAGCAACGGCCTGTCGGCGCGGCCAGTGCCGGGTCTCGCGGATGCGCTGACGCTCGACCGTCCGCTGCCCGCGCGCGCGCTGCCCGGGTTCGCCAACGGCCTGGTGTCGATTCAGGATGCCTCAGCCCAGCTGGCCGCAGTGTTACTCGACGCCCAGCCCGGCGAACGCGTGCTCGATGCCTGCGCCGCCCCCGGCGGTAAGACCGCGCACATTCTGGAACGCTGCCCGAACGCCGACAGCGGTGCTGAAGTCACCCCCGACGTGACCCCTTACGTAACGGCCGTGGACATCGATCCGGCACGGCTCGAGACGCTGCAGAGCAATCTCGAGCGGCTTGGCCTGCACGCGCGGGTGCTCACTGCCGATGCCGCCCACGCCAACCCGGACTGGCCCGGCGCACCCTACCACCGCATCCTGCTCGACGCACCCTGTTCCGCCACTGGCGTGATCCGCCGCCACCCTGACATCAAATGGCTGCGCCGGGAGTCGGACATTGCCAACTTTCGACAGGCCCAGCAAGGCATGCTCGAAGCCCTGTGGCCGCTGCTGCTGCCCGGCGGGCGGCTGCTGTATGCCACCTGCTCCGTGCTCCCGGACGAGAACGACAGCCAAGTGCGCGCCTTCCTGGCCGCCCACGACGACGCGAGCGAGCGGCCCATCGCGGCGACCTGGGGCCTAGCGCGACATCCGGGCCGGCAACTGCTGCCTGCCCGGGGCGGCGGCGACGGCTTCTACTACGCGGTGCTGGAGAAGGCGTCGTGATGGCGCCTCGACCGCGCCGGACCTGGCGATACACCGCCTTTGTGGCCCTGATGCTCAGTCTCGTCACCGGTTTCGCCGCCGACGGCTTCAACGTCACTGAGGTAAGCACCGGCTTGGTCGACGGCACCTATGTCATGGATGCGCAAATCGATTACGACTTTAGCGAGCGCGCGCTTGAGGCCCTCGACAATGGCGTGCCGCTGACACTGGAAGTACACATACAAGTGCGCCCGGAAAGCGGCTGGATCTGGGACAACAGCCTGGTCGATCAGCGCATGCGTTACCGCGTTCGGTATAAGCCGCTGTCGGAACGCTATCTGGTCTCGCGACTGCCGGGCGAGAACGGTCGCACCTATGTGACCCGTAAGGCCGCGGTGGCGGCACTGGGCGAGATCAAGGGTCTGCAGCTGCTGGATCAGGCACGGCTCGAGCCCGATGTGGCCTATGAGGTGCAGATCCGCGCGTCGCTCGACATTGAGGAACTACCGCTACCGTTGCGGCCGATGGCCTACTTATTCCCGTCCTGGAAGCAATCCAGCGAGTGGACAAAATGGCCGTTAACACCCTGAAATCTTGGGCTCTCCGAATCGGCCACCCAGGCGCGATTGGCGTCGGCTTCCTGATGATCGCGCTGCTGATTGCGCTGCACTTGATGAGCAGCGCGGTGCAAAACTCCGAATCCCTGAGTCGCGCCTTCGTGCCGCTGCTGGGGGTGGTACTGCTGGGACTGTTCGCGCTCGCGCTGATGGTCGGCGTCAACGTCACGCGCCTGTTATTGAGTTATCGGCACCAAGCTGCCGGATCGCGATTGACGGCGCGCATCGTCTTTTTGTTCGCGCTAATCGCATTACTACCGCTGGGGGTGGTCTACTACTACTCACTGGGCTTTCTGATGCGCGGCATCGACAGCTGGTTCGATGTCGAAATCGATACGGCCATGGCCGACGCGCTAACGCTGAACCAGGCATCGCTAGACCTGAACCAGCGCGTGCTAATGAAGTACAGCACGCAATTGCTCGTCGGAATCGACGATCGTTCGGCCACGGCGCTGGCGCTGACCCTCGACGATCTGCGTCGCCAGGCCGGCGCATTGGAGCTCACCGTTTTCGAGCCCAATGGACAGGTGATCGGTACCGCCATCGACGATCCAACACAGTTGGTACCCGATCATCCCGAGCGCGAGGTCATGCAGGGCCTGCGCATGGGCGTCGACTATGTCGGGCTTGAGACCGGCGACGACGACGAACTGATCGTTCGCGTGCTGGTCAACGACCCGCGCGCCCGCCCGCTGTTGCTGCAGGCCATCTTTCCGACCTCGGCGCGCATCAGCGAGCTGGCCCTGAGTCTGGAGGATGCCTACAACCGCTACCGCGAGCTGTCGTATTTAAGGCGCTCGCTGAAGTTCAGCTTCTCGCTCACGCTGTCGCTGGTCCTCGTCTTCGGACTCATGGCCGCGCTGCTGGCGGCCTTCGCAACCGCCCGACGGCTCGCGGCACCAATATCGGACATCGCCCGGGGCACCCGCGCCGTGGCAGAGGGAAACTACGAGCAACAACTGCCGCTGCCGGCGCATGACGACGAGTTGTCGTTTCTGGTGGCGTCCTTCAATGCCATGACCAAGCGGGTCGCCCAGGCACGGGACCAGACCGCCCGCAGCCAGCGCGCGGTCGAAGAGCAGCGCAGCTATCTGCAGACGGTGCTGCGCCGGCTCTCCAGTGGCGTCATCGCGTTCGACGAGGCGCAGAACTTGGGCACTCTGAACCCCGCCGCACGCCAAATCCTGCGCCTTACCGGAGCGACCGACGCACAACTCTCGCTGGATGAACTGGAGGCAGCCCATCCGCGACTCACGCACTGGGGCGAGACGGTGCGCCGATACATCGCGGCCGGTCAGGAATGGCGCGACGAATTGACGCTATTCGGCAACGACGGACGCCAGGTGCTGATGTGCCGCGGTAGCCCGCTCACCAGTACCAGCGGCGAGGCGGTCGGGCACGTCGTCGTCTTCGACGATATCACCACGCTGATCCGCGCCCAGCGCGACGCGGCCTGGGGCGAGGTGGCGCGCCGCCTGGCGCACGAAATCAAGAACCCACTGACGCCGATCCAACTCTCCGCGGAACGGCTGCGCCACAAATTGCTGAAAAAATTACCAGAGCCAGACGCCCGCGTGGTCGACCGTGCCACGCACACCATCGTGCAACAGGTCGAAGCCATGAAGGCCATGGTCAATGACTTCGCCAACTATGCCCGGACGCCGCAGATGCAGGATCACCCGTTCAAGCTCGACGAGTTGGTGGCCGAGGTACTGGAACTGTACCGCGCCAGCGCCAATCAGATCACGTCGGACCTCGGTGCCGAAGGCGCCTTGGTACGGGGCGACTCCAAGCGGCTGCGACAGGTGATCCACAATCTGCTCAAGAATGCCAGTGAGGCCCTGGAGGGCCGCGACGACGGCCAGATCCGCGTTCAAACGCGGGTGATCCAAGACAGCGAATCGCCAGCCGTCGAGTTCGACATCGAGGACAACGGCGGCGGCATCGCCCATGACCTGATCGACAGATTGTTCGAACCCTATGTGAGCTCAAAAACCAGGGGCACCGGGCTTGGCTTGGCCATCGTTAAGAAGATTATTGAGGAACACGGCGGTATCATCGCCGCAGAGAACGCGGAATCCGGGGCGCGCTTCACGGCCAGGCTGCCGGTTTGGCGCGAAGACCCATCCGCGACGGTGACGCCGAATCGGCACGCAGGAGAACCATGAGCGCGACCCATATCCTCGTCGTGGACGACGAGCCCGACATCCGCGAAACCGTACAGGACATCCTCGAGGACGAGGGGTACACCGTCGCCAACGCCGAGAACGGCGAGTCGGCCCGGCACGCCCTTCGCGACCGCAAGCCCGACCTGATACTACTCGACATCTGGATGCCCGATCTGGACGGCATCAGTCTGCTCAAGGAATGGGCCGAAGACGACGGCCTACCCTGCCCTGTGATCATGATGTCGGGCCATGGCAATGTCGAAACCGCGGTCGAGGCCACCCGCCTAGGCGCCTACGACTTCCTGGAAAAGCCGCTGTCCATGGCCAAGTTGCTGCTCACCGTCGAGCGTGCCTTAGCAGCGGAAAAGCTCGAGCGCGAGAATGTCGGCCTGCGACGCCGTGCGCCGCTGGTGCACGAGCCAGCGGGGCGCTCCGCGGCCATGCAGCGCCTGCGCGAGCAGGTCAAGCGTATCGCTCAGCACGACACCTGGGTGCTGATCACCGGCGAGGCGGGCTCCGGCCGCGAGACCTTCGCACGCTTCCTGCATTCCCAGAGCGCGCGTAAGGAACGGCCATTCATCGACCTTGGCGTTTCCGGGATATCCCGCGGCAATTCGGCGCGGGAGCTGTTCGGCAGCGAGGAAGGCGGCCACGTGCACTACGGCAGTCTGGAACAGGCCGCCGGCGGCACCCTGCTGCTCGACGAGGTTGCGGACATGGACCTGGAGGCACAGGGACAGCTGCTTGGCGCCCTCGACACCGGCTCCTTCCTGCGAGTCGGCGGCAGTGACCCCGTCGCAATCGATGTGCGCATCGTCGCCGCGACCCAGCGCGATCTTAAGGAAGAAGTCCGTTGCGGCGTTTTTCGCGAGGACCTGTTCTACCACCTCAACGTGGTACCGCTGAACATCCCGCCGCTGCGCGAGCACGCCGAAGACATCCCGGATCTGCTCAACTACTACGTTGACTACTTTGCGACCCACGAGAAGCTGCCATACCGGCGCTTCAGCGTTGGTGCGCAGAACTTCCTGCGCAACTACAGCTGGCCGGGCAACATCCGAGAGCTCAAGAATCTGGTCCAACGCGTGCTCATCCTCGGCGCTGGCGACGAGATCACGCAGACCGAAGTAGAGACCGCGCTCGGCTCGACGCCGCCGGTGCCCACACTGCCGTTGGAGGGCATGGTGTCGTTCGACCAACCGCTGCGGCAGGCCCGCGAGCAGTTCGAAAAGGCCTACCTGGAATACCAGCTCGACAAACACATCGGCAACGTCAGCAAAATGGCCAAAGAGGCCGGCATGGAACGGACGCATCTGTATCGGAAGTTGCGATCTCTGGGTATCGAGATTAAGGAAAGACGTTGAGCACCGCAGCGATTTCAAACGACGAGCGCCAAGGGCCGAGGGCCAAGGGCCGTGAGTCCAGCCATGAGTCCTTTGGCCCTCGGTCCTCGGCCCTCGGCCCTCTCTTCAAATGAAAATCCTCATCCTCGGCGCCGGTCAGGTCGGCACTTCGGTCGCCGCCAACCTGGTCAGTGAAGCCAACGACATCACCGTGGTGGATACCGAGGGCGCACGTTTGCGCGAGTTGGCGGATCGCTTCGATCTGCGCACGGTGCAGGGCCATGGCGCCCACCCGGACGTGCTCCGGCGGGCCGGCGCCGAAGACGCGGACATGATCATCGCAGTGACCAACAGCGACGAGACCAATATGGTCGCCTGCCAGGTCGCCTATACCCTGTTCCACACGCCCACCAAAATCGCCCGTGTGCGCGCGCCGAGCTTTCTCGAACAAGAGAAGCTGTTCGGCCCCGAGGCCTTGCCCATCGACGTGCGCATCAGCCCGGAGCAGCTGGTCACCGACTACATCCTGCGCCTCATCCAGAACCCGGGGACGCTGCAGGTCACCGACTTCGCCGGCGGACGCATGCGTCTGGTGGCCGTGCGCGCCTACTACGGCGGCCCACTGGTCGGCCACGAGTTACGTACGCTCTACGACCACATGCCGCACGTGGACACCCGGGTCGCGGCCATTTACCGCCACGACCGCGCCATTCAGCCCGAGGGCGACACCGTCATCGAGGCCGACGACGAGGTCTTTTTCGTCGCTGCGCCGAAACACATTCGTTCGGTCATGAGCGAGCTCAGACGGCTGGAAAAGCCTTATAAACGGGTGATCTTTGCCGGCGGCGGAAATATCGGCATGCGCCTGGCACGCGCCACCGAGCGCGACTATCGGGTCAAGGTCATCGAGCAGGACCTGGATCGCTGCAAGCACATTGCCGAGGCCCTGGAACGCACCATCGTGCTGCATGGCGACGCCGCCGACGAAGAGCTGCTGCTGGAGGAGAACATCGAGGATACCGACGTCTTCTGCGCCGTCACCAACGACGACGAGGCCAACATCCTGTCGGCAATGCTGGCGAAGCGCCTGGGGGCGCGCAAGGCGATGGCGCTGATCAACCGCACCGCTTACGTCGATCTGGTGCAGAGCGGGCCGATCGACATCGCCATCTCGCCGCAGCAGGCCACCATCGGCAGCCTGCTCAAGCACGTTCGCCGCGGCGACGTGGTGGTGGTGCACTCGTTGCGTCGCGGCGCCGCCGAGGCCATCGAGGCAATTGCACACGGCGACCAGAGTTCGAGCAAGGTGGTCGGACGTCCGATCGAGGCCATCCATCTGCCCAAGGGGGCCAGCATCGGCGCGATCGTCCGCGGCGATGAGGTCATCATCGCCCATCACGACACCGTCATCGAGGCCGAGGACCA
>JGI12210J13797_10009929_pt1 | contig 18233 bp, 17 predicted proteins | sample ElkSlonscriptome_3_FD_13797 | JGI IMG/M metagenome (IMG submission 13797)
GAAATCGCGCGGGACCAGGATCACTTGCGGCATTACGCCCGCCCATTTTATGCTGTCGGACCTCGCGACCGCAGATTTTCGCACGTTCGCCCGCCTGTCTCCGCCGCTGCGCTGCGAACGCGACCGGCACGCCGCACTGGAGGCGATCGGCGACGGCACGATCGATGTCATCGCCAGCGGCCATGATCCGCGCGGGCCGGAGGACAAGAGGTTACCCTTCGCAGATGCCGCGCCCGGAATGGCCGGGGCGGAGACCCTGCTACCCCTGACCCTCGGCCTCGTTCGCGACGAGGTGATCGACCTTTCCCGCGTATTCGAATTGCTGTGCACCACGCCCGCGACCTTGCTCGGGGTGGCTGCGGGTCGTATTGCCCGTGGCTGCGAGGCCGACATTGCGATCATCGACGAGAACGCGCCGTGGATCGTCGACCGCCGCCGGATGGAAGCGACCGCGGACAATACGCCGTTCGACCGTCAGGGCGCGCAGGGCCGGGTGCTGGCCCTGATAAAGGGCGGTGTCCGGATTGAGACCTGATTAGCGCCCGTCCATATCGCGCTTGACCATACTCGCAAAAAAACGCTCCCGAAGCCGAAGCGCCGGGAGCGTTTGTGCGAAATGCGACGATGCCGCGGATCAGTTGGTTCGCGCCGCCACCTGGACGTCGCGCTTGACCGCGCCGGCGGGCGGATTGGTCGCCGCGTAGGCGAAGCAATTGCGTCCGCCCGACTTGACCGTGCTGCACATCGCCTGCGCGCTGCGGCGGCCGAACCCGGCTGCGGCAAGGCGGAAGAAAGTGCGACCGTCGACCTTCGCCTCGGTTATCACCACGTCGCGGTTGGCGAGGGCGGGGAAGCGTTTCTTCATCTCGTCCCACTTTTCCTGCGCGACTGCGCGGCTGTCGAAACTGCCGAGTTGCACCAGATGGGTCGCCGCGCTGCCGGTAGCGATCGCGGCGCGGCGCTGCGGCGCAGCCTTTGCGACACGCGTGGGAGCGGCCTTGGCGGCGGGCTCGCTTTGCCGGGTCGGAGCTTTCTGAACGACCGGGTTGGAGACGAAGCGCGGCGCGGCCTGCGCGACGCGGGCCGCCGGGGCGTTTTCTACCGCCTCGGGCTCCGGCGCAGGCTGGGCTGGGGCCAGGGTCGCGACGCTCGGCTTGCCCTGTTCGGTCGTCAAATCGGGATCGATCTGGTCGATCGCGGCAGGCATCGTTTCGGAACTGGCCTCGGCCACGTCGACATTGACTTCCTGTGCGCGCATGTCCTGCGCTTCGGCCACCATCATTTCCTGGCTTGGGAAATTGGACAGCGCGAGATGGCCGGGCATTGCGCCGCCATTGGTCGATGGTACGCGCAGCAAGGTGGCGACACGTGTTCGGTGCGCCTCTGGCGCTGCGGTCGCGGCCCATTCGGCCAGCCTTGCATCGATCTGGTCGGCGGGCACGTCTTCGGCCGCCATGACGCGGGCGGCGCGCCAATTGCCTGCCAGCGCATAAGCATAAGCGAGGTTCTGGCGGGCCTTGCTGCTTTCGGATCCGCCGCGCACTTCGTTGACCAGGATATGCACGCCGCGCTCCGGTTCCCCGGCAAGGGCGATGGCGAGGCCGAGATCGACCGGCGCGATCAGCTGCGCGTTGCCATCGAGCGTCTGCAAGGCGGCGCGATTGTCTCCGGCCGCGGTCAGCGCCAGCGCGTGGCTGAGAACGGTGCGCGGGTCCGTGTCGCCCAGCGCCAATGCGTCGTCGAAACTCGTCGCGGCAGCTTCGAACCGTCCGGCCTCGAGATAGGCCGCGCCCAGAAGCGCGCGATAGGATGCGCTGCGCGGCGCGGCGAGAACGGCGGTTTCGGCATGGACGAGCGCCTGATCGACCTGCCCGTCGGCCAGCGCGGCCTGAGCCTTTGCGAACGACGTTTCGGCCGGGGGCGCGGATGCGGTGCACGCTGCAAGAGCGATACTGGCGACGGCGGTACCCAGACCCAGACCGAATTTCGAGACGCCGGACCGGCTCGATGAACGATGTGCGACCTGCTTTTCGTTATTGCGGCGAAGCATTGGCGTTTCCTTCAAATTAACCATGATATCTCTGGGTTTTGTCGTAACCGGACGGGCCGGGCGGGTGGACTTCGTCAGCCGGGGTTGAACCGGGCGGCGAGCGAATCGAGATCCTTTATCTGTGCGAACACCGAATCGAGGGCGTCGGTCACGAGCGATTGCGCGCTGGTATTGTGCATCGTTGCGGCCAGCCGCAATTTGAGATGGCGTTCGGCATCGAGCCGAAGGGTGAATGCGGCGCGCCGTTCCGAACGGCCTTTCCGGGGGCGAGAGCGATCGGCCAGCTTGCGCTGGATCAGGAGATCCTCGCCGTCCTGTTCCCGGCTGGCGGGCAGCGGCATCGCCGCGTCGGCAAGGTCGCTGCGCGAGTCCTCGCCATGCTGGCGCTGCAATAGCGGGCTGGCGGCTGGCGACGCGTTTCTGTTCGACGATTGGCCGGGTGCATCCTCGTTCGCGGCATTGCGCGCATGGGCGGAATTGCGCGCATGGGCGGAATTGCTCCTGGCCGGAGGCAGGGCGAAGACGTTTCCTGCCGATGCGGGACCTGCCGACGCGGGACCTGCCGACGCGGGACCTGCCGATTCCGGGTCTGCCGATGCCATGGCGAAAGCAGCGTTGTGCCCGTCAAAGTCGGAATTGAAGGCGTCGTCGTCGCCCATGTCGTTCCAGCCCAAGTCCTCCAGCTCGTCCTCGCCCACGGCTTCGGACAGATGGGTAAGCTGCGGGCGCATGGCCGGTTTTGCCCCGCCCTTGCGAGCGAGCAGTGAAGGTTCGAGCGATGCGAAGCTGACTTCGGACATTTTCGTTGCGCTCCCGTCGCTACTGCGCCACCCGCCGGCCAAACCCGCCGCCCTGGCGGTTCACGCCATTGGCCTGGTTCGAATGTGCGTTGCCGGGGCCGGCAAAGATGGTCCGACGGAAATTCTTCTCCAGCCTGTCGGAAATATATTTCCAAAGCGCGGTCATTTCCGCGGCGCTGCGACCTTCTGGATCGACTTCCATCACAGTGCGGCCATCGATCATCGACGCCGCGAAGTCTGTGCGGTGGTGCAGCGTAATCGGTGCGACCGTTCCGTGTTGCGACAGGGCAACGGCGGCTTCGGACGTGATCTTCGCCTTGGGCGTCGCGGCGTTCACGACGAAAACCAGCGGTTTGCCGGCGCGTTCGCAAAGGTCCACCGTCGCCCCGACGGCGCGCAGATCGTGCGGGCTGGGGCGGGTGGGCACGACGATCAGTTCGGCAACGCCGATCACCGACTGGATCGCCATGGTGATCGCAGGCGGCGTGTCGATCACCGCGAGCTTGAAGCCCTGTTGGCGCAATACCGCGAGGTCGTTCGCCAGTCGCGACACGGTGGTCTGGGCAAAGGCGGGATATTCCGCCTCACGCTCGTTCCACCAGTCTGCAAGAGAGCCCTGCGGATCGATATCGATCAGGACGACCGGGCCCGCGCCAGCGCGCTGGGCCTGTACGGCCAGATGTCCGGACAGGGTCGTTTTCCCCGATCCGCCTTTCTGCGATGCCAAAGCAAGTACACGCAACGCCGGTCCCCCTGGTTCTTCTAAACCTTCACGCCGCTCCATTGCGGCTGCCTGAGACTGGAAGTCGCAGACTACCACTAATTTAGGGTTAAAACCGTGAGCGAAGGGGAAAGACCGTCCTGGCGCAGCTTCATGCGAAGGTCGGCGGCGCAGTCGCGCAACCCCCGGCCAACCGCGGCTGGCAGCAGCGATGGCCCGAGCGAACACCGGTCGCAATCGGCGATTCGATCTTGCCCGATTTTTTCGCGTAACGGCGCATCCCGCGCCGATCCGTCCGCGATGATTCGCTGCTATCGACCACTGGATCCACCACACCGGCCCTGCAAAACCGCTTTGCGTGCGAACCGCGCCTGCTAGGCTGGGATCTCCAGTATTTCGGGGCGGGCGTCGTATCGGCGGGTTTGCGGTTTCGACAGGTCGTGTGGCTGTCGTGGCAGATGCACGAACACGAGGGGGCGAGAATGAGCACGCAGACAGGCGAAGCCGGGGACATTCCGAACGGCGCAGACGAAGGGCCCCCGGCCTCGCCAGATCTCGCCCCGGTGCGCGGTGCGAATCGCATCGCCAGCCTCGATTTCATTCGCGGACTGGCGGTGATGGGGATCCTTGCCGCCAATATCGTCGCCTTCGGCCATCCCTTCGATGCCTATACCTATCCCGACGCATTTCTCGTTCCGCATGATGCGCTGTCCGACTGGCTGCTGGTCGCGCAATACGTGGTGATCGACAGCAAGATGCGCGGCCTGTTCACGCTGCTGTTCGGGGCCGGGCTGTACCTGTTCATGGAGCGGGCCTGGGCGCGTGGGGCGACACGGGGCCTGCAGCTGTGGCGTTTGATCGTGCTGCTGGGTTTCGGACTGTTCCATTTCTACGTCATCTGGCCGGGCGATATCCTGACCTATTACGCGCTGATGGGGATCGCGACCCTCCCGCTCATGCGACTGAAGGCTGTGACCCAGCTCTTCATCGGCCTCGCCGGTTTCGTCGCNGGCGCGATATTCTATACCGTCAGCCTGAGCTTCCCCTATCTCATCGCGGAAACCGCGTTCGGCGATTCCCCGGACTTCGCAGAAGCGCGAGAGGGGCTGGAAGCGGGCAAGGCGCAGTCGATCGCCGACGGCGTGTTCGAATCGGGTTTGATCGAATCGGGCGAACACGGCGCGCTGATCGCCCATCGCCTGTCCGATCACGGACTGGAGCCGCTGACCAATACGATCTTCTTCGCGTTCGAGAGCGCTCCGCTCATGCTGATCGGCATGGCGCTATATCGGCTGGGTTTTTTCTCAGGCGGATTTTCACGCAGGAAGATGATCGGTTGGGGCTGGGGCGGACTGCTGATCGGAGGTGTCGCGAGCCTTGCGATCGCGCTGTTCATGAAGGCCGGGGGATACACATACTACCTGATGATAGCGGGCTACATCGGGTGGAGCGCCATGCCGCAATTGTTCATGACGCTGGGGCTGGCGGCGCTGCTGGTGGCCTATTCCCCCGCCTGGACGGGGTGGCTGGCGCAACGCATTTCGGCCGCGGGGCGAGCGGCTTTCACCAATTACCTGGGCACTTCGATCGTGATGGTGTCCATTTTCCACGGATGGGGCCTGGGATTGTTCGGCGAACTGGCCCGACCGCAGCTTTACATGGTCACATTGCTTGCCTGGATCGCGATGCTGGCCTGGTCGAAACCATGGCTCGACCGGTATCGCTACGGTCCGCTCGAATGGCTGTGGCGCTGCCTGACCTATCGCCGGGTGTTCGCGCTGCGGCGGTGAAACGCGGCCGCGCTGCCCGACGGAGGGCCGCAAACGAATTCGCTTGCTATTGCGACAGGTTCGCATACGTTGTTGTTGCAAACGTTTCGCAGGAGCCGAATCCCACCACCATGTATATCTGCATCTGCAACGCAATTCGTGAAACCGACCTGCGCCAGGCCGCTCTGACCAGCGGCGGCGATGCCGAGGCGACTTACGCAGTCTTGGGCAAACGGCCCAATTGCGGCCAATGCCTTGGGGATGCTGCACAAATTATCGAACAGGAACGCGCGCTCGCCTCTTGCGAAAACATCGCAGTATAGTTTGAACGATCGCTATTGCGAGCCTGTCGCAAACCCCTGAAAAACAAAGTAAATTTTCGCCAGTCTGCTTGCTTTCCGCGGGTTTGGGCCCTATTTGCACGTTCATGAAACGCAGCGACGGTATTGCGTGCGGATCACCCGCGCGCAATTCCATCGCAATCGAACAGGCTTGAAGGGGTGAACGCCATGAAGGGCGACGACAAGGTCATCGAATATCTGAACAAGGCGCTTACCAACGAGCTGACCGCCATCAATCAGTACTGGCTGCACTATCGCGTGCTGGCGGATTGGGGCGTGAGCAAGCTGGCCGAATACGAGCGCAAGGAATCGATCGAGGAAATGCAGCACGCCGACCGGCTGGCCGAGCGGATCCTGTTTCTCGAGGCGCTGCCCAATTTCCAGGCGATCCACAAGCTCAAGGTCGGGGAAACGGTCGAGGAAATCCTCAAGGCCGATCTCGCGCTGGAGCACGAGGCGATTCCCCTGCTGCGCGATGCCGCCGAGCACGCCAAGTCGGTCAGGGACTACACGTCCGAAAAACTGTTCGAGGATATCCTCGCCAATGAGGAAGAGCACGTCGATTTCCTCGAAACGCAATTCGACATGATCGAGCGCATGGGCCTGCAGAACTACACCCAGTTGCAAAGCGCGCCCGCAGGCTCCGACGAAACCAAGGCCGGCGTGGCTTGACGCCGCCCAGGTCCCGTTAGGGCACTTTCAGGTGCCGCTTGGTTCAGGCGCCGTTTCGGTTGCCCCGGCGTTCTTCCTGCTCGCGATACTTGTTCCTCGCCCCCCACGCGGCGAGGCGGGTTTCGAGCAGGAAAAACGCCAGCCCGGATACTAGCAGCACCATGCACAGCACCCATAATCCGGCAATGACGGTGCCGATCTGCGCGGTGATATAGGCGCTGACGAAAAGCAGGCCGATGACCGCGCTGATGATGCAGGCGGACGCGGTGGTGAAGCTGATCGCGGTTTGCGACAGGCGGCGCCGTCGTTCGAGCCAGAGCAGTTCCGGCAGGCCGCCATCGCCTTGTTCGCTGTTGGCCTGCTCCTCGATCCGCTCGATCCGCCCGGCGATCCAGATCATGCGCGACATGATGACATTCATCACCGCACCGATCCCGCCGAGCAGAAAGGCCGGCGCGAGACTGAGCTGCACCACCTGCTGAACCCGCGGTGTCGAGGCAGTACGTTCGAGAATCTCGAAGGCAAAAGGTTGAGACACGCTCAGCAGCTCGAACATCGTTCAACGTTCCCCGCTGTAATTGCCGCCGCCGCCCTTGTTGGCATTGTAGGGGTTCTTCGGGCTCTTGAGCGTCACGCGGACCGGCACCGCGTCGAAGCCCAGCTTCGCCCGGATACCGTTGATAAGATAGCGCTCGTAACTCTTGGGCAGATCGTCGAGCCGGGTTCCGAAGACCACGAAGCGGGGCGGGCGGGTCCCGACCTGAGTGATATAGCGCAGTTTGATCCGCCGACCTCCCGGCGCAGGTGGTGGATTGGCCGACAGCGCATCGTCGAACCAGCGATTCAACGCGCCGGTGGGCACCCGCTTCGACCAGCTATCGCGGATTTCGAAGGCCGATCCCAGCATCGTGTCGAGACCCTTGCCGGTCTTGGCGCTGACCGCGAACAGCGGCACGCCGCGAACCTGCGACAATCCCTCGCCCAAGGCGGCGCGGATGCCGTTGAACAGACCGCTCGCATCGTCTCCGCCAGCCTTTCCGCCCTCGGTCTGTCCGGCGACGTCCCACTTATTGATCGCGACGAGCAGGGCGCGCCCCTCGTCGAGAGCATGGCTCGCGATCTTCAGGTCCTGGTGCTCCAGCCCCTTGGTCGCATCGAGCAGCAGGACGACGACTTCGGCGAAATCCACTGCGCGGCGCGCATCGGCAACCGAGAGCTTCTCGAGCTTTTCGACGACGTTGCGTTTTTTCCGCATCCCGGCGGTGTCGATCAACCGGATATCGCGAACTTCGCCCGTTTGCGGATTGCGCCATTGCCAGTCGATCGCGATCGAATCGCGAGTGATCCCCGCTTCCGGCCCGGTCAGCAGGCGTTCTTCGCCAAGCAGCCGGTTGATCAGGGTGGATTTCCCCGCATTCGGACGCCCGACAATCGCCAGTTTTAGCGGGCCGAGCGGGGCGTCTTCGTCGTCGGATTCAGCAATCGCGTCCCGGCTGGCCTCGGCGGCATCGGCGCGCTCGCCGATTATCGGCCACAATGCGCCGAACAGGTCGGCAATGCCCTCGCCGTGTTCGGCCGAGAGCGGCACGGGATCGCCAAAGCCTAGCGAATAGGCCTCGAGCACGCCGGATTCGCCCGCGCTGCCCTCGGCCTTGTTGGCGACCGGCACGATCGGCACGTCATGTTCGCGCAGGAAGCGGGCGATCTCTTCGTCGAGTGGAGTCAGGCCCGCGCGCGCATCGATTACGAACAGGGCAGCGTCCGCACCTTCGAGGCTGATTTCGGTTTGCGCCCGCATCCGTCCGGGCAGGGTCTGTGCGTCCTCGTCTTCCCAACCGGCGGTATCGACGATGGTGAATTGCATCCCCGCAATCTCGGCATCGCCCATCCGCCGGTCGCGGGTCACTCCGGGCTGATCGTCGACCAGCGCCAGTTTCTTGCCGACGAGCCGATTGAACAGGGTCGACTTGCCGACATTGGGCCGCCCGATGATGACGACTTGCGGCTTCAGGCCGGTCGATACGGTGTTGTCCTGGGCGATGGTCATGGGATCATGCCAGTGGCGGCTCGCCGCGCAATTGGCAAGCGGGAGCGCGTGTCGGGCCGATCAGTCCTTGCGAGCGATCGGGGGATTTTCGCCGAGATCCTCGTACCATGCTTCGACCGGGCCGGTGAGCTTGATCGTCAGCGGCTGACCCCTGCGATCCACGGTCTTGCCGGCCTGCACCCGGACCCAGCCTTCGGAGATGGAATATTCCTCGATATCGGTCCGCACCCTGTCCTTGAACCGGATGCCGACCCCGCGCTGCAGCGCATCGCCGTCGAAATGCTCGCTCGCCGGGTTGACGGAAAGGTGCGCGGGCGGCGTATCGTTCTGGGTGTCGGTCATGGCGCGCGCAGATAGAACCGCCAATTGCCAAGGGCAAGCGCAATCGACCTATTTCAGTCTGGCGGAAGCAGCGTTTCCGGTCGTGCCGAATCATGGTGCTGTTCGCCGCCGCCATCGCGGGCCTGGCGTTTCTTCAGGGTTTCGGAAAGCTCGGTATCGATCTGGTCGGGATCGCTGCGGTGGCCGAGCGCCTCGCCTTCGTGCTCTCCGTCCTCTTTCATCTCGCGCGAGGTGCGCGGGTTGACGTCGGGATCGATCGCCGGAGGGGTCGCCTCGGGCTTTTCGGGTCGGTCATAGCCATCGGGTCGTGCCATCGTGTTTATCCTTTCATCATCATCAACTGTCGCCGGTGCGGGCCGGTTCCACCCGCAGCATACCGGCCATGCGCATCGGCCCTGCATATCGGGCGTCCCCCGGTTTCCTCGCGCATTGCACGGCAATGCTTGCCCTTTATGCCGAGCGGCGATAGAGGCGCTCAAAATACGCGCGGGGAACCATTCGGGGTTTCCCGCGCGGCTTCGTTCGGGCGGGTTTGGTTTGGCGGGCGTGGCGGAATTGGTAGACGCGCTGGTTTTAGGTACCAGTATCGCAAGATGTGGGGGTTCGAGTCCCTTCGCCCGCACCAATCCGCTCCGTAAGCAATACGAACCCGCGACAACCGTCGTAACCCGCGACAAGTTCGATCAAAAAGGCATCAGTTAGATTCCCATGCAGACAAAGCAGACCACCAATGAAGGGCTCAAGCGCGGCTATGTGATCACCATCACGTCGGGCGAGATCGCGGACAAGATCGACGCGGAGATCAAGAAGATCGCCCCGCAGGTGAAGATGCCCGGCTTTCGTCCCGGCAAGGTGCCGGCCAACCTCGTCAAGAAGATGCACGGCGAACAGCTGCACGCGCAGACCCTGAACGACATGATCCGCTCCTCGGTCGATTCGCTGATCAAGGACGAGGAACTGCGTCCCGCGATGCAGCCGCAAATCGATCTCGAAGAGGGATACGAGGAAGGCAAGGACGCCCAGGTCAAGGTCGAGCTCGAAGTGCTGCCCAGGGTCGAGGCACCCGGCGTCGACGATCTGAAGCTGGAAAAACTCGTCGTCCCCGTGACCGACGATCAGGTCGACGAGGCGTTGAAGACTGTCGCCGGCCAGAACAAGAGCTACAAGGACGCGGCCAAGACCAAGAAGGCGGCCGAGGGCAACCAGCTTATCATCGATTTCGTCGGCAAGCTCGACGGTGAGGAATTCGAAGGCGGCAAGGCCGAGGACGCACCGCTGGTGATCGGTTCGGGTGCCTTCATTCCCGGTTTCGAAGAACAGTTGACCGGCGCGAAGGCGGGCGAGGAACGGACCATCACCGTAACCTTCCCCGAGGATTACCAGGCCGAGCATCTCGCCGGCAAGGAAGCGACCTTCGACGTCACGGTGAAGAAGGTGAAGGTCGAGACCGAAACCGAGATCGACGAGGAATTCGCCAAGAATCTCGGTATCGACAGCCTCGAGAAGCTGCGCGAGATCATGAAAGGTCAGCTCGAACAGCAGACCGCCGGGATGACCCGCACGCAGATGAAGCGCTCGCTGCTCGACCAGCTGGCCGCCGGACACGATTTCGACGTGCCTGCCACCATGGTCGAGGCCGAATTCGAACAGATCTGGGCCCAGCTTCAGCAGGAAGCGGCGAAGGAAGAGAATCCCGAAGAGGCTCTCAAGCAGATCGAGGACGAGAAGGACGATTACAGGGCGATCGCCGAACGTCGCGTGCGCCTTGGCCTCCTGCTTTCGGAAATCGGCCAGGCGAATGGCGTGGAGGTTACCGGGCAGGAAATGCAGATGCTGATGCAGCAGGCGGCCCAGCAATATCGCGAAGAGGATCGCGAACGCTTCGTCCAGTACATCCAGACCGAACCGATGGCCGCTGCCCAGCTTCGCGCCCCGCTCTACGAGGACAAGGTCGTCGACTTCCTGTTCGACAAGGCCGAGGTCACGACCCGCGAAGTGACGCAGGAAGAGCTGCAGGCCGCGATCGAGGCGGACGAGGAAGCCGAGATCGAAAAGGCGAAGGAAGCGACCGACAAGCCGGCCGCGAAGAAGGCGCCTGCCAAGAAGGCGGCTGCGAAGAAAGCCCCGGCCAAGAAGGACGCGCCCGAGAAGGACGCCGACGCTGACGCCCAAGCCAAGAAGCCTGCGGCCAAGAAGGCGCCGGCGAAAAAGGCTCCCGCCAAGAAGGCCGCGCCCAAGAAGAGCGCCGGCACCGATGGCGGTACCGCCGAAGCCAAGACGACGGCCACCAAGAAAGCTCCGGCAAAGAAGGCCCCGGCCAAAAAGGCGCCCGCGAAAAAGACCGCTTCGAAGGATTGAGCGCGCGCCGGTCGATCTACTCGACCGGCCGCCATTCCCTGAACGAGGGCGCGGGCAGTTCGGCTGTCCGCGCCTTTTCGTATGCGGCGCCCAGTTTCAGCACCTCGTGATCGGCCCATTTCCCGCCGAAGAAACTGATGCCGACCGGCAGGTTCTCGACCGAACCCATGGGCACGGTCAGATGGGGGTAGCCCGCAATCGCGGCGGGTGATCCGAAGCCGATCGATCCGTCGAAATGATCGCCCAGGACCAGATCGCTCATCCATGCGGGCCCTCGTGTCGGGGCGACCAGGAACCGAACGTCATGGGTCGCCAGCAGCATGTCGAGCGTTTCTTCCCCGGCGATACGCACCGCGTTCTCGCGCGCGGCCTCATAAGCGGCGCGATCGGTGGTCGCTTCGGCCTGTTCGAAGATGTCCTGATCGAACCAGCGCATTTCGGTTTGCGCGTTCGCCTCGTTGAAAGCGATCAGATCGGCGAGGCTGCGCGGCGTGTCATCGCCGGAAAAGGCGGGGATCGAGCCAAGATACGCTTCCATTCCCTCGCGCAATTCGAACAACAGCACGGTAAAGCTGTCGCTGTACATCCGGTTGTCGGGTTCGAAGCCGATATCGACCAGCACGGCGCCGGCCCGTTCGAGATCGTCCAATGCTTCACCGAACACTTGCGCGACCTGCGCGTTCTCGCCGATCTGGTCGCGCATCACTCCGATACGCACGCCCTGGAGCGAGAATTCGCCAAGTCCGTCGGTGTAATTCGCAACGCGCGGAACGCCCAATGTCACTGGATCCGCCTCGTCCTCGCCCGCCATCGCGCTCAGCAACAGAGCGGCGTCATAGACGGTGCGGGTCATCGGCCCGGCGGTATCCTGGGTTTTCGAGATCGGTACGACGTGGGTGCGGCTGACAAGACCGACGCTTGGCTTGAACCCTACCACGCCGTTGACCGAAGCGGGGCAGGTGATCGAACCGTTGGTTTCCGTCCCGATCGCGCCCCAGGCGAAACCTGCCGCAATCGCTGCCGCGCTGCCCGCCGATGATCCGCACGTATTGCGGTCCACGGCGTGGGGATTGCGGGTCAGCCCTTCCACCGCACTCCATCCACTGGTCGACCCATTGGAGCGGATGTTCGCCCATTCCGACAGATTGGTCTTTCCCAGCACCACGCCGCCCGCTGCGCGCATATTGGCGATCAGCGGCGCATCGCGACCCGTGCGGTTTCCCGCAAGGGCCAGGCTGCCCGCGGTGGTAGCGAATTCGCGCGTCTCGATATTGTCCTTCACCAGGACGGTGCGCCCGTGCAGAATTCCCGTTTCCATCATCCGGCGCGCCTCGACCGAGGCAGCGACGTCGTAATCGATGACCGCATTCAGTTCGGGGCCGTTATCGTCGAGGGCCTGGATGCGCAGGATGTAATCGTTGACCGCCATCGCCTCGGCCATCGCGTTGCGAGTGGGGGCGGACGGTGTGTTGTCGGTCTCGTCCCGGGATTGGGCGGCCGCCTGCGAGATGGCGAGGGGGAGCGTGAGTGCGACAATTGCGCCCGTTGGTTTTATCATGGGCATGATGCTGGCATTTTCAGTCCGATTTCCCAAGGAGAAATTACGCCGCGGCCCGAGGTTTTCGTATTCTTCTTACGCCACATCCGGTCCGCTCAGGCGTTGGGGTCGCTTGGGGTTGGACGCTTCGATGGCGGGCGAAGGCCGGGCAATTCCTCCTTCGCACCGGAATGGATGTGGGCGGAATGGTGCTCGGCCCATCGGATCAACGGTGCGGCCGCAATGCCGTGAACAACGATCGAAACGAGAATTGCGAAAGTGACAGTAGCCCAGATCAGGTCGAGCGGGGCGAACGTGCCATTGTTCTGGCCGTAGGCAAGGTAATAGATCGATCCCATCCCGCGCACGCCCAGCGATGCGACCGCGATCGTTCCTTGCCACGGCAATGCGCTGCGCCATTCGCCGATCAGTCCGGTGATCGGGCGGATGACCAGGATCAGCGCAAGGCCGACGAGCGCGGCAGGCCAGGTCAGCGCATCGAGCACGCCGCTCGCCAGCATCGCGCCGAATGCGAGCAATACCAGCACCAGCACGATCTGCTCGATCTGATCGATGAAATGGTGGGTGATCTTGTGATAGCGGCTGCGCGCCTCGCGCTGGCGGGCGGTAACCGCCCCCACGAACACGGCGATGAAACCATAACCCTCGACGATCTCCGCCAGGCCATAGGCGGACAATAGCGTTCCCAGCACGACCAGCCCCTCATTGGTCGAATACCCCGCCGGGTCTTCGGTTTCATCCGCGCGATCGGCCTCGCGCTCTCGTTCGAACACGAACCACGCGCCGATCCGGCCGATTGCCCATCCCACGCCGACGCCCACGACGATCCGGTAGACGAGGTCGAATGCGACCCATTCGACAGTCCACATGCCGAGCGAGCTCATGCCCACCGCTGCAATTGCGAGATAGGTGAAGGGGAATGCGAGGCCATCGTTCATCCCCGCCTCGACCGTCAGGCTGAAGCGTACGTCATGGCGCTTGTTCTCACCCGGAGGGCCGACCTGCACGCTGCGGGCCAGCACCGGGTCCGTGGGCGCAAGCACCGCGCCCAGCAGGATCGCACTCGCCGGAGCGAGACCAAGCGCCCACCAGCCCAGAAACGAGACCGCGGCAATGGTCAGCGGCATCGAGATCGCGAGCAGCGGCCAGATCTGGCACCAGTTTGCCCATGTCACCGGGCGATCGATCGCGATGCCGGCGGCGGCCAGCGAGGCAATCACGATGAATTCGGTCGTGTATTCCAGCGCGAGCGCATCGAACCCGTCTTCGGCAGGATTGAGCGAAGGGAAATCGAGCGGCAATTGAAACAGCAGAAAACCGAGCGCGACATAGGCGATCGGCAAGGACAGCCCGACGCGCGACAGGACGCGTTCAAGGCCAACCGCCCCGACCAGCGCGATGCCGAATGCGGCAATGAAAACAATCCTGGGATCCATCATGCCTCGCTAAACGCCCGATGCCTCGTTACGCTCCCGGGTGCCGGGTCAGCCGTCCGCGCATGGCGCATGTCGGATGCGATCAACGACACGCCCTTGACGTCGGCTGGCGGCCATCCGACATAGGCGTCCAATTCAAACAATGAGGCTTCCCCTATGATCGACCTGCTCGCTGAAACCGGCAACACTTTCGGCTCGCAAGGGCAATTCACCCGCGATCCCGAAACCGGCGCCCTGGTGCCGGTCGTGGTCGAGCAGACCAGCCGGGGCGAACGCAGTTTCGATATCTTCAGCCGCCTGCTGCGCGAACGGATCGTTTTCATCACCGGTCAGGTCGAGGACGGTATGGCCTCGCTCATCACGGCGCAATTGCTGTATCTCGAAAGCGAAAATCCGTCGAAGCCGATCAGCATGTACATCAACTCGCCCGGCGGCGTGGTAACGGCCGGAATGGCGATCCACGACACCATGCAATATATCAAGCCGCGCGTTTCGACGGTGTGCATGGGTCAGGCCGCATCGATGGGCAGTTTCCTGCTCGCTGCCGGAGAGCCTGGAATGCGAGTCGCGCTGCCCAATGCCCGGATCATGGTGCACCAGCCCAGCGGCGGCGCTCGTGGCATGGCGTCCGATATCGAGATCCAGGCGCGCGAGATCCTGCGCATCCGTCAGCGGATGAACGACCTTTACGTGAAATATACCGGCAAGAGCCTGACCGATATCGAGAAGGCGATGGACCGCGATACTTTCCTCGAGGCGGAAGAGGCCAAGGAGTTCGGGATCGTGGACAAGGTGTTCGAAACCCGGCCCGAAAACGAGGAATCGGACAAGGATCCCGAAGGAGCAGGCGGCGCACCCGAATAGGGACGCTGCATCTTTTACGATAGGGCGGCCTTCGCTTGAAACCCCGGTGACGGCAGGAGATTCCGCGCCGGTGATTAGGGCAGCGTTCACGGCTGACCACGTAAAGGAACCCGATTGGAGGCGAATTCAGGCCCTGATCGGTTGATTCATACGGCACGAAGCCTACACTTGGCGAATCCGGCGGGCGATCGGCAACGATGTGGCGCGCGGATTCAAGGATTATAGGAATGACCAAATTGAGCGGATCTGACAGCAAGAGCACCCTGTATTGCAGCTTCTGCGGCAAATCGCAGCACGAGGTGCGCAAGCTTATTGCCGGGCCGACCGTCTTCATCTGCGACGAGTGCGTCGAACTGTGCAACGACATCATCCGCGAGGAAACCAAGGCGGGTGTCGCCGGCCGCAAGGAAGGCGAAGTTCCGAGCCCGAGGGAAATCTTCGAGGCGCTGAACGATTACGTGATCGGCCAGAACAGCGCCAAGCGCAACCTGTCGGTCGCCGTGCACAATCACTACAAGCGGCTCAAGCATTCCGGCAAAGCGGGCAAGACGGGCGAGGTCGAACTGGCCAAGTCGAACATCCTGCTGGTCGGCCCCACGGGTACCGGCAAGACGTTGCTCGCGCAAACGCTGGCGCGCACGCTCGACGTGCCATGGACCATGGCCGATGCCACCACCCTGACCGAAGCGGGCTATGTCGGCGAAGATGTCGAGAACATCATCCTGAAGCTTCTTCAGGCGTCCGACTACAATGTCGACAAGGCGCAGCAGGGCATCGTCTATATCGACGAGATCGACAAGATTACGCGCAAGGCCGAAAACCCCTCGATTACCCGTGACGTTTCGGGCGAGGGCGTGCAGCAGGCACTGCTGAAGCTGATGGAAGGGACCACGGCCAGCGTTCCTCCCCAAGGCGGGCGCAAGCATCCGCAGCAGGAATTCCTGCAGGTCGACACGACGAACATCCTGTTCATCTGCGGCGGCGCTTTCGCCGGGCTGGACAAGATCATCGCCGACCGGCTGCAGAAGCGTTCGATCGGCTTTGGCGCGCACGTCGCCGATCCGGAAAAGCGCAAGGTTGGCGAACTGCTCGAAAAGAGCGAACCGGAAGACCTGCTGAAATTCGGCCTGATCCCCGAATTTGTCGGTCGTTTGCCGGTAATAGCGACCCTGCACGATCTCGATGTCGATGCGTTGGTAACGATCCTGCAGGAGCCCAAGAACGCGCTGGTCAAGCAGTACGGCAAGCTGTTCGAGCTCGAAGACGTGGAGTTGAGCTTCACCGACGAAGCGCTCGAGGCGATTGCCGAACGCGCGATCAAGCGCAAGACCGGCGCGCGTGGCCTTCGCTCCATCGTCGAGGGGTTGTTGCTCGATACGATGTTCGACCTCCCCGATATGGAAGGCGTGAGCGAGATCGTGATCGATGCCGAAGTCGTCGAAGGCAAGAAGGACCCCGTGCGGGTCCATGACAGCAAAGCGAAGGAAGAAGCAGCCTGATCGCTATTGGTGGCGTCCTTGTGGCGTTGCCAATGACACATCGGTTTTCACTGAAATTGGCGACGCGCCGGGTACGGGCGCGTCGCGCATGAATAACCCCGCCCGCCCTGCGAAAACCGGGCAGGCGGGGTTTCTGCACTCCTTCAAGCATACGACTCGAATTCGATCAGCCGGGCAGCAGCACCGAATTGACGACGTGGATTACGCCGTTCGACTGCGCGACATCGGCCTGCGTCACGGTCGAGGCACTTCCGTTTCCGTCGACGATCACGACATTGCTACCCAGCATCCGCGCTGTCAGCGTGGCGCCGTTTACCGTTGTCAGCGTCGCGCTGCCGCCACCGGCCTGGATCTGATCGACCAGATCGCCGGCCATCACGGTGCCGGAAACGACGTGATAGGTGAGTACGCTCTGAAGCTGGCCCTGGTTTTGCGGCATCAACAGGGTATCGACCGTGCCGGCTGGCAGTTTATCGAAGGCGGCGTCGGTCGGCGCAAAGACGGTGAAGGGTCCGGGACCCGCCAACGTATCGACAAGGCCCGCTGCCTGCACTGAAGCGACAAGCGTTGTGTGGATCGGCGAATTGGATGCATTCTCGACGATGTTCATTGTCGGATACATCGCAGCGCCGCCGACCATCGCGACATCAGAGGCCATCTCGCTGCTCATGTCGGTATCGCCGGCCATGGCATCGTCGCCATAGGTGGCGCATGCGCTGGTCGAAAGCGCGAGCGCACCGAGCGCGGCGAACGAGGTAAGGATGCGGTTTGTCATTGGTATTCCCACTTTGCTGTTGACGGAAACGTCATCTGAACAACGCCTGGGGTCGCAATTTGCGCTTCGTCTGGTCGCGTATAGAAACCGTTTCGTCTGACTTTTTTCACACAAGTAACTGAAAAAAATAGATTATCGCAACGCAAAAAACCCCGCCCGGCAATGGAGATAGCCGAGCGGGGCAAAACGGCACACCGCTGCTTGTGGGAGGAAATAGCGGACGGTGCGATCCGTTCTGTCAGGCGTAGCTACGCAAGCGCCTTCAGAACGGATGCAAACCGGTCGACCTAATCGCGTTTTCGTGGATCAGTCCCGTTCGTCGGTATCGCGGCCGCTGTGGATTTCAGCGGCGATGCGGTGCCACAGATCCGGGGCGGGCTCCATCGGCACGATCTCGTCGGCCCAGGGTGCGAACCAGTTGTTCCACCAGTCCCGGCGCCACCGGAATTGTTCGTCATGCGCGATCTTCTCGTGCGCGGAGTGCAGTTCATCGCCCTTGAGCAACCCCAGCACGTATTCTGCGGCCAGCATCGGATCGTCACGCCGGATTTCATCGCCGTCGTTCATGATCGCTCGCTCGCTTCGAAGCAGATGCGCAGTTTTTGCAGGCCGCGCCGAATCCAGCTCTTCATCGTGCCAAGCGGCACGTCGGCTGATTCAGCCAGCTGGGCATAGGTGAACCCGTCGAAGAACGCCGAACGGATATGCTTTTTCGTATTCTCGTCGAGGGTTTCGATGCATTCGTGTATCTGCGCGCTCCGCTCGGCATCGACCAGCATCATGTCGGCCAGAGGCGCTTCATCGGCGAGCGGCATGGCTTCGTCGACCGCGACCGAGCCGGCGCGCACCTTGCCCATGCGCAACCTATCGACCGCGCGGTTGCGCGCAAAAGTCGACAGCCACGAGATCGGGCTCGCCCGTTCCGGGTCGTAGCGGTCGGCGCGTTGCCAGAGATTTACGTACACGTCCTGCAAGGCGTCTTCCGCCTCCTTTCTGTCGCC
>JGI12210J13797_10078191_pt1 | contig 18218 bp, 19 predicted proteins | sample ElkSlonscriptome_3_FD_13797 | JGI IMG/M metagenome (IMG submission 13797)
TACCGGGGGAATATCCGACCGTCGTCTGTAATTCTATCTTTCAAAAAGGTGACAATATTTTCGGCGGCAAACGCAAAGGTGGTTTTGACGAAAAACTGGCCACCGATTTGTTGAAGGCTCAAGACAGACTGTGGGAGGAGACCGGCATACCCGGGATGGCTGATATCGTGGCTAACACCGGCGATGAATTCAAGACCTTTATAGACTTTGTCACATCTGTAACCACCATGCCTTTTTGCATTGATGCATGGGTAATGAAGCCCAAACTCGCTGGAGCCGCTTATTGTGCAGAGAAAGGGTTGCTGGACCGAATGTTCTATAACAGTCTTACTGTCTGGGAAAAGGATTTGGAGACTGAAATCAAGGAAATAGCTGATATCGGGGTGAAGCATGTGCTGTTGGTTGCCTTTGATGAAACTGACCAGACAGCAAATGGGCGCGTTACCGGAACGCAAAGACTATTCGATGCCATTGACAAGGTGGGGGCAAAGTTCGAAAGCATTTTTGTCGACTCATCGGTTATGAACGGACCGGCAACGGCTCTGTGCAGCGTTGCCAATAAAATGATCAAGGAAAAATGGGGTGTGCCCACCAGCAGCGCCCCAAGCAACGGTTCCTATATGTGGAACGAGGCCAAGGAGAAATGGGGATTCAAAGGCTGGGCAGCGGCTGATGCTGCGGTTGAGGCTCTCTCTGCCTGTAACTATCATGACATGATATTCTCGGGCCCCATGGCGGGTGCACCGCGTATCATGCCAGCCATTGCCATGGCGAATGCTTTTCAGGCAACTGCTATTTTTAATAATACTGGTAGATTACCGAAGGACCCAAATCACCCTTTGCTAAAATTATTCCCTGATTTCGTTGAAAACCTTAAATCTTCAGTCAAATGATGAAATAGTATTCTACTTCCAGGGGTGTTCTCCATGTCGACCAAGTGCTTTGAGAAAAAAGACAGGGATCAAACGATAGTGGCCTGCAAAGCACCTATCGACATGGAAGAGCAGTTTGAACCTCTTAAGCCACGCGTTGCTCACGGGAATGCACCGGTACTCATCGAAATAATCTGTGAGCGGGTCCATTGCGTGCTCTACGACTATGCAATTAATACAGTTGATATGATCGTCGAAATATATGGCGATAAAGTCGACATTCAGACGGTGATCAAACAAGGCGATAGAGGAAACGCTGAACACTATCTTGATTTATGTAAACAGGCGGGGAAAATGCTCAGCGTCCCGGCAATTCTCCTTAACGGCGAAGTAGTCTTTGACAATGTGCCGCATCCCGACACCCTGATCAGAGCAATAGAAGCTGTCTTGGAACAGCAGAAGTAATTCTGTAAGAGAGTGAGGGGCTGCTGACGTAATATACAACAATATTGGAGGAAATATGACAGAGCTAACCGGGAAAGAGAGAGTGGCAAAAATGTTTAAAAAGGAGCCGATTGACAGGATGCCCTGCTTTAGCGGACAGGGATCCGTCACGGTGCAAGCCATCGAAGAGATGGGTACGCTGTTTGCGAAGATTCACAATGATGCTGAATTGATGGCTGGTGCAGCGCTTACATCTGCCAGAATGTGGGGCTTTGATGGTCTGGTTATCCCCTTTGATATGGCAGCTGTTGCCGAGTCCATGGGGCGCGGTGTCTCGCTCTATGATGCTGTCGAAGGAATCATTTATCCGACGGTACCGAATAAGTGGCAAGATCTCGATGAGATCAATATCCCTGCCGATTATATGAGCAAAGGCCGGATGCCACTGATTGACGAGGCCTTCAGAATCCTCAAGAAAGATGCCCCCGATCTGGCCATTGGAGCCTGGGTGCTTGGCCCTTTTACCCAAGGCGGGCAGATCATGGAGCTTGATATCCTCTTAAAAGGGTTGAAGAAGAAGAAGGATCAGATCGAAGCCTTTTTGGCAGAAATGACCCAGCACACAATTGACATGTGTAAGCATTATGAAAGCTTAGGTGTCGACTTTCTCTGTGTCAGAGAAATGGGATCGGGAACAGATCTCCTCTCACCCCGCATGTGGAAGACCCTGATCAAGCCAAATCTTACTGCGGTTTTTGATGCTATTTCGGTGCCTTCCGTCAACCATATCTGCGGTTCAACTGATATGATTATTGAGATGATGCACGAATGTGGTGCGGATGCCATAAGCGTTGACCAGAAAAACGATGTAGTCGAAACACGAAAGAAGTTAGGTGATGACGTCCTGCTGTTAGGAAATTTTGATCCTTATGGCACCCTGACCACAATGGAAGACACAACGGAAGTCGCCAATGTAATAAAAAAATGTATTGATGATGGTGTTGATTCCGTATGGCCCGGATGTGATATCTGGCCGGATGTCAAAAAAGACAATATGGAAACCTATGTGCAGACTGTAAAGGAATATGGCGTGAAAGCATCACCTGCCGTAAAACGAACCTAAAGGAGACTCCGGTATGGCAACGAAACAAGAAATTTTGGATGAATTGGTTGAAGCAGTGGTCGAATACGAAGAAGATGATTGCGTCGCAGCAGCCCAAAAGGTTCTGGATAATCCCGATGTAATGACTCCTATGGACGGTGTGCTTGATGGTTTGGCTGCCGGCATGGAAAAAGTAGGCGTGCTCTTTGATACTCATGAATACTTTGTGCCCGAGGTGCTGATGTGTGCCGACGCACTCTATGCGGGTCTTGCTGTTTTAAGGCCCCACATTCCACCGGTCGAAGCAGGCACTAAAGCGTCAGTGGTTCTCGGTAGTGTCCAGGGTGATGTTCATGACATCGGCAAAAATCTGGTGAAGATGATGTTTGATATTGCGGGCTGGGAAGTATATGACCTGGGCCGCGATGTCCCCCTGGAAGACTTCGTCGAGAAACAGCTGGACACCAAATCGGATGTGCTGGCGATGTCTGCCATGATGACCACAACCATGCTTGGCATGAAAAAGGTTATAGCCATGGTTAAGGAGAAAAACCCGGATTGTCTCATTATGCTGGGTGGTGCTCCGCTTACCCGTGATGTTGCTAACCTGTTCGGGGCTGATGGGTATGCTGAATCTGCAGGTAATGCAGTTTCCGAGGGCATTAAGATGATCGGAAATCTGAGAAAATTTGAGAAAGGTGAAGTCACCTAATCAGGATAAATTCGTAAAAATTAATCCCGCAAGCGGGATAAGTGCCTTGGGAGTAGAATCAAATTCACGATTCTTCAATGATTACCGCTTTTTTGTTTTTTTATATCCCTCAAGGGGGCACTAAAAAGAGGGACAGAAGTTCAAGAGTAAGGCACTAAAAACTGGGGATGGCTAAGTAGAGAAGTGCATACTGGAGGAGATACATATGCGATGCCATCAATTAATACTTTGGCCCGGGACGCAGGATATGGGCCAAGACCGTTGAGCAGTAGCATTGATTCTCAAGGGCAGGAAAAGCGACTGTGATGATATTGATGACCACCATCATTTCATTCAGGCCAAGTGGAATCCCGGAGCATCAATACTCAACGGTTACCACATTGCACAAGGAGCAATCTAGATGGATGATAATAAGGTAATGGTTATTTTCCAGCCTTCCGGAGTCCGGGGTGAAGTGCCTAAAGGATGCAATATTATCGAGGCTTCCCGGCTTTTGGGTGTGGATATTGAAGCCCTTTGTGGCGAAAAGAAGGTTTGTGGCAAATGTATCGTTCGCATTGAAGAAGGAAATTTTGAAAAGTATAACATTCAGTCCAGCATGGACCATGTTACCCCCTGGAAAGAGGAAGAGGCTCCATTCATTAATGCGGAGCGTAAGGCACAGGGCTACCGGCTAGGGTGCATTGCAAATATAGAAAACGATATTCTGATCTTCGTGCCTGAAGAATCCCGTGCTGGAAAACAGGTTGTGAGTAAAGCGGCACGAGATATCCACATTGATCACAATCCTGCGGTAAAGATCTACAGCATAGAGCTGCTGGCGCCAACTTTTAAGGACAAAACTGGTGATTTTGAGCGACTTACCAATGCACTTGAGCGAGAACATGGTCTGACCAACCTCACTATCGACATCGTCGCGCTCAGGAAATTACCCTCTGTTTTAAGAGAAGGCAACTGGACTGTTACGGTCAGTATCTGGAATGACAAAGAAATAATCAGAACAAGGCCTGGCATCCACACCAATTCATATGGTGTGGCTATCGATGTCGGTACCACCACCTGTGCCGCTTACCTTTGTAATCTCCAGACAATGGAGGTTCTCGGGACATCGTCATTGATGAACCCGCAGTGTAAATACGGTGAAGATGTCATGGCCAGGATTACCTTTCATATGACGACACCTGGCGGTTTAAAGCGGATGAGTGACGACATAATTGAAGGAATTAATGAACTTATCCAAAAAGCTATAGCCATAACGCACCCGGAAAAGAAGAAGATCAAAAAGAAAAAAGGTGAGACTGGTCCAGATGAATATCGTGAAGTCATCGAAGAGGGCAAAACGTATCTTCGTCTGGAGATGGATGATATTGAAGACATTACCATCGGTTTTAATACTGCCATGCACCATATTCTCCTCGGTTTGAATCCTGAATATGTCGGATTGGCGCCGTTCCCGCCGGTTATTCACCACAGTCTGGACATAAAAGCCAGAGACCTGAATATTGGGATCAACGATTCGTCATATATCTTTGCTCTTCCCAATGAGGCTGGATTTGTGGGTGGTGACAATGTTGGTGTACTTTTAGCGGAAGAGCCCTATAAGCATGACGAGACTCAACTCATTATTGATATAGGCACCAACGGTGAGTTGATACTGGGTAACAGGCATAAACTGGTTTCTTCATCATGCGCTACTGGTCCTGCCATGGAGGGCGCTCAGCTGGCTTTTGGAATGCGAGCCGCACCAGGCGCGATAGAACGGATTCTGATCGATCCTGAGACCCTGGAAGTGGATTATAAGGTAATCGGACGAGATGAAACCCGGAAATTTTCCAAGCCCGAAGACATGAAGGCAAAAGGAATCTGTGGTTCAGGTATCCTCGATGTCCTGGCGGAGCTTTATAGCTCCGGGGTTATTACCAAGACCGGGGTCTTTAACAAGAAGTATCTAAAAGATAATGAGCGTTTTCGCAAGAATGCGGACACCGGACAGCCCGAGTTTGTACTGGCCTGGAAGGAAGAGTCAAGTATTGACAAAGATATCGTTATTACCCAGAAAGATGTCAGGCAGATCCAGTTGGCCAAGGGTGCTTTGTATGCCGGCTGCAAGCTGATGATGAAACGAATGGGCGTTGAAAAGGTCGACAAAGTTAAGATCGCAGGAGCTTTCGGGACCCATGTTGATCGGACAAAAGCTTTGGTTATGGGACTTTTCCCTGATTGTGAGGTGGAAAGCATCTATGGCGTCGGTAATGCCGCCGGAGATGGTTGCCGTGCTGCCCTGTTGAATGTTCAAAAACGGACCGAGGCAAACTGGTGCTCAAGAAACGTTGAATATCTTGAGCTTACAGTTGAACCGACTTTTGAACAGGATTTTTCCGAGGCTATGCAATTACCACACATGATAGACCAATTCCCGCATCTGGAAGATGTGCTTCCTGGCTATATTTTAAATCAGGGGCCCAAAGGTCCTAAATTTCCAGAGAAAAACTAGTAATTACTAAATTGCCGGCCGGCAGTAAATAGCCGGCCGGCGTTTTTGGTTTGTAATAGATAGAAGGGTACAGGATGGAAAAGGTAACTGTATCGGTCACCCCTGGAATATGCGGGCTTACATGCAAGGTGGTAGCAAGCCGCACGTCAAAAAGATTAGCGGCCATCGAGATCCTTGGTTCTCAGTGCAAAATGATCAACAACCTCTCGGCAAACCTCTCAGAGGTAACCATAACTGATCTCTTTCAACCACATACTATGAATCTGATCTTTAAATACACAGAGCAGGCTCATTGTCACCTCTGCTGCCCGGTTCCCATCGCAATCATTAAAGCTTCAGAGGTTGTTTTGGAATTGGCACTGCCGCAGGATGTGTTGCTTCACTTTGATTGATCAAGGGAGATTGTTTATGCCACAGAAAAGTAATAAATTCATTGAACTTTCTAGTCGATCTACTGGAAAAAAAAGAACATTTCGTGGTGATCTCAATATTCCTGATGATATACTTGCAGATATTTCCAGCAAGGGGAAGAAATACGGTATCGACACCATTAAACCATTTAGTGTAGACGATTTTGTACTTGCTGAATGGGTCGGGTTAAAATGCCGTTATGGCTGCTCACAATTTGGCACCAACTGGTCGTGCCCCCCTGCTACTCCTGATATTTCCCAAGCCAAGGCAATTATGGAGGAATATTCTCTTGCTCTTCTTCTCATCGGTTCACAGAAATGCACAAATTTTTACCTCAATAACAGCAAAAAACGCAGTGAACAGGTGCGCTACTGGAAGGGGACCGTCAGCCTGGAGAGGCAACTCTTTCTCCATGGTTACGACAAAGCGTTTAGCCTGGTCTCAGGGAGCTGTGCTTTGTGTAGGGAGTGTGCATACCCTGAAGCATGCCATTTTCCCACCGAAAAGAGACCGACAATCGAATCCTTGGCTGTAGATGTGATCGGAACACTTAAAAAACTGGGAATAAATACGAGGGTAGCTCATGATCCAAAGGATCTATTCAAGTACTACGCCGTAATTTTAGTAATATAAGTAAGTTGTGTAGGCTTTTGTAGAGATGTGGTTGAAATGTCGGAACCTTAAATTAATCTTGCTGTACTTTATGAGGAGGTGATTTGGGGAGGTATAGGGCGTATCGAAGCCAGTATAATAAAATTGACAATAATGGAGATTTTACATGGCAAAACAAACGTATATCGATGCAGTAAGAGGCAAGAGGACGGAGAGTGCTCCGTGGGTGCCCTATGCGGGGGTTCACTGCGCATTTCTGATTAACGAGCCGGCTGATAAGTTTCTACAGGATGCTGAAATCCTGGCCAAAGGAATTGTCGAGACAGCAAAAAAATACAAGGCGGATGGTATACCCCTGGTATTTGACCTTTCCATTGAAGCACATTCTGTCGGATGTGATTTAAAATGGTGGCCGGATAACGTGCCCTCAGTTACTACTCATCCCTGTTCAGACAAGACTCCCGAGGAAGCTGGTCTTAAATTGCCCACAAAGGATACAGGTAGATGGCCTGTGCTTTTCGAAGCGGCGAGAATTGCAAAGCCCCAGCTGGACGAGTTGGACTGTGCTCTCATTGGGGGTATTTGTGGGCCTTTGACACTTGCTTCGCATTTGGCAGGTGTTCGTATTTTCACAGATGTTTATAAAAACAAGGAGTTTGCCAACGCTGTCTGTGAATTCGCCGGCCAGCTGGGCGCGGTTGCCGCTCAGTTTTATGCAGATATGGGTTGTGAAGTCATCGCAATCATCGATCCAGTTGCTTCCCAGATAAAATCTGAGACATTCAAGGAATTTGTAACACCTTATGTCAAGGTTGCAACCGATGTGGTGAACAACGCCGGGCTTACTTCCACTTTCTTCATCTGTGGTGATGCAACCAAGGTGATGACAGATGTATGTGAACTCGACACCCATGGCTTTGCCATTGATGAACAACTTAATTTAAATTTTATCCGTGATCTGGCAGTACAACACGGCAAAGGTTTTGGTGGTAATTTGAAGTTGACCCTTGCGTTGAGCCTTGGTTTGCTCTCGCCACGAGAGGATGCCATCGTCAGCCTGGCAGCTGGTGGCCATATGGGCTATACTTTTGCCCCTGGCTGAGACATGCCCTATGATGTTCCGGTGGAACATATGGAGCAGGTACTCGAGGCAAAAACATGGTTTGAAACTTATTATGCCAAATATCCTGAGTCTTGGTAAAATTATCCTATGAGGAGGATACAATAATGGCTGATAAAATAAAAATAGATGTGTTGACTCTAGATAGTGTGCAATGTGCCGCCTGCGGTTACATGATGGAGTCTATTGCCGCCTTGCCTGATGAAGTGCAGGGAATGATCGAGTATAAAGAATGGTCTATCAAAAACAAAGATGGCATAGGCAAGTTTATGGAAATGAAGGGAAAAGTTCTCCCGACCGTTTGCATAGAAGGCGATCTTGTCTTCGAAAGTATTATTCCTCAGTACGAGGAGTTGATCGATGAGATGGTTAAACGAGCACCAGAATCAATGGTCGGATGCCTTAAGTCAACCCGTGACAAGGGATTTGAATTTGATAAGCTCGAGGCGAACCTCAAAAAGGCCGGTTCTGGTCTGCATACCAAAGTTGAATGATACCTGCCTGGGTCTTCAGATTAAGCAGGAAGCCGGTTAATGCCGGTTTTCTGTTTTCCGTTGCATATTACAATCAGGAGGCAGTATGGTTGAATCCACAAAAGTTCTATTAATTACTGGTTTTCTGGGTAGCGGTAAGACAACGTTCTTGAATCGAATCATTGAAAATTTTCCAAAGGACCTTAAACTGACCATTTTGATGAACGAGTTTGGTGAGATAGGAATTGATGGGACCTTAGTGGAAGGCGATGATATCGATATGATGGAAATAAGTCGCGGTTCAATATTCTGCGTATGCGTCAAGACGGATTTTATCAAAGGACTCTACGAACTCAATTCCAAAATCCAGCCGGATCTCCTGATTATTGAGTCCACAGGCGTTGCCAATCCATCTGATTTGAAGAGAGACCTCAAACTGCCGATTTTTAATGGCAGATTTGAATTCACCGATCAATTCTGTATTATCGACGCGGCACATTTTCTTGAAGCGTTTGATATCTTTGCTTCAGTTGAAAAGCAGTTGGCGACATCAACGGTCTTTATCATCAACAAGACAGACCTGGTGGAAAAAAATGTCGTAGAGGAGATTAAACAGATTGTCAGGAAAAATAATCCCGAGCCTCTTTTCTTTGAGACCACATTTTCAAATATTCCATTGGAATCATTTTCTTTTCTTGGAGGAAAAACAACTGGATCGTCAAGTGTTGAGCAAACGCAGGCCCCATCTCCGGTGTTGCCGCCAAAGGAGCTGGATAATTTTATAGATAATCTTTTAAAACAGCCGGGTCAGGAAATGAGTCCACCTGACCAGCTTGCCTCGGTAACCTATTCATGGCATGGAGATGATGCCGACGAAATAAAGGCTATGGCAAGCGAGCTTCCTAGTTCTATCGTCCGTGCCAAAGGGTTTATATTTGACAAGGATGAGGTGTACCTGTTCAGCTACGTCATGGGTGATTGGACCTTTGAGCCAATAAAAAAAGATCCATCGAAAATACAACATCCGAATATGGTAGTATTCATCGGAGGAGTTGACTCGATGGATGGAGTTGCAAAGGCGGTCGCGAAAGGGAAATGGTCTGCCAGAGAGGTACTTATGCCTGCGCTGCAGACAGATATTCTGTGATAAGGCTGTTGCAGCGGGTCTATCCAGAAAAAAATCTTAGATCATTTTCTGAATTTTTAAGCGGTTCCTGGTAGAATTTTTCGAGCGCTTTGTTAAGTAATGAGATGGTTGCTTTTCAACCAGCACTAACACAATCTGGGAACTACATGTCATTTGAGAAAAAAATGGTTGTGGAGGTCATGTTCAAGGCGGAATACTGTCTGATATGTGTATACATGGATGAGGCAGTTCGAGAAATCTTGCCGGAATATGAAGACTGCATGGAATACCGCCGCGTCAATATATTAAACGGAGAAGGGAGGAAGCGTTTCTTGGATCTTTCGATCTCTCTATTTGGTGAAGAGGGGGTGTTCAAAAAAATGCGCATTGCTCCTGTTCCCTCTCTCTTCATTAATGGCGAGCTTTTTTTTGATGCTATTCCTCCCAGACCTTTGCTTGAAGAGGCAATAGAAGAAGTTATCTCCAAACACAAGTTGAGGGGATAGATATGGAAAAGGTTATAGTCGATGTATTGTTAACCGACTTCCGTCAATGACTTGCCTGTGTCTATATGGCAAAGTCGGTGGAGGACCTACCGAAAGATATTCGACAGTATATTGATGTTCGCGAGTGGGATATGCGAACCCTTGAAGGCAACCAGCGCTTTTTCGAGTTGAAAGGCAAATGCCTCCCGAGTATTGCTCTTGACAACGAGTTGATGTATGAATCATTGATTCCCGATCAGGAAAAATTGACTACTGAAATAATCAGACGTTGGAGGCTTAAAAATAAATAGGAAGATTTTGCACATGAGAAGCGGCTCGATAAACCCCATTGATGATACACCTTCAATGCGTTGTCATTTTTCTATGCCAACCCGTGCCTTGACGCCTTCTTTGAAATAATGCTTTACCGCCTTCATTTCTGTTACCAGGTCGGCTCTTTCTAGTATTTCAGGAGCGGCTTTTCTACCGGTAATAATCAGCTCTGTTTCTTCCGCCTTGCAATCGATAAGGTCAAGGAGTTCTTCTATTGAAAAAAGATGGTAATGCAGGGCAATATTGGCCTCATCCATGATGACTACTTTATAGTCACCTGAGGCGAGTATATCTTTTAGCTTTTTCAAGCCATGGCGGGCAGCATTTATATCCGATTCTGCAGGTGTTCCATTGATAAAACGCCCCAAACCAAACTGTTCAACGGTGATCAAATCTTCAAAACGCTTCAGCGCGTTCAATTCACTGTAATGGCCTCCCTTAATAAATTGGGCAAGAAAGACTTTGTGATCAGCACCTGCAGCACGTATTGCCAGTCCCAGCGCTGCTGTTGTTTTCCCTTTACCCTCTCCTGTATATACATGCACGTAGCTTTTCATATTGACTTTTCCTATTGGAAGAAAACCCCTGTGGCGATCGCCTAACCCGTTAAACGGGTTCTACCTCCTGAGTTTGCTGGAACTGTTTAGAAATATGGGCCAATTTAATATTAAATACCCTAAAGTCAATATAAATGTAGATGCAGCAGTTATCCAAGAGCTATCATCTCTGATTCTTTTCAGCGCTATTGCCGGGGAGATGGAGGTTCTTCAGTTGAAAGAATAGCTAATATTCCTTATCCTGATACATAGGCAGTTCAGCTTAAGATAACTTTTAAGCAGCACCACATTCATGTATGATCAGTCCACCCAGTATACTGGTGGATGATTGGAGTAGTAGATGTCTCAACAATAAAGATAAACCGAACTATGACAGGTAAAAATGAATATAAACTGGCCGGAGAAATTTGCCCGCAAAGGACATGAGTTATTTCTATCGGAATTGCCTATAGCCCTCCATTGTCACCATTACAATTTGAATTTGCAGAAAACTCTGGAGACTTCTCTTGGCGCTGACGGCGCTTTACTTCTCTATCAGGCGTCCGAAGAGTCAAGCTATGCCGGCTTCACCTCTTTCCTGATGCAGCATCCTGAAATAAAAACGATTAAGTCAAAGTTGGAGCTCGCCTCAACCAGCTATCAATATTGTGGACTTGGAATAATCAAATTCAATCATATCGGGCCGGAGGGTGGTATGGTTGTCAGTCCTCACAGCCACCATGTAACCGGCTGGCTGGCAAAATATGGAAGGAGAGCGAGCCCTGGTTGTTTTTTCTCAAGGGGATGGATTGCCGGTGTTCTCGCAGTGATTTATGATAAACATATCGGTTATTTTTTGGTCGATGAGCGGGAATGCAAGATGACAGTGGCTAAGGAGTGTGTATTTGAGGTGACAGTAGCATAAGGACGCAAACCAGCAGAGGAAGTTGAATGGCCATTGATACCGATAAAATAATACAAGCCGTGATGCAGGGCAGCAGAATCCGTGAGGAAAAAGGTATCATCCCTCTTTTCGGGGTATATTTGTCGATGATATCTGTTCAGTATTACAATAAAATCTCTTTTGGCTTCGAAAATATGGCGGATAATAGGAAGAACGCTGAAAAGCTGCTTGTGGATGCCGGACAGGAATGTGGCTACACTACTTTTTACGGAATCAAAAATTCCTGGGAGTGGCAGGAAGTGGTTATGCCCATGATTGAAACGGTTGAAGACCAGATTCATTGTTTTGTCTCAATTGCAATCGCTTTTGGCTGGGGTGATTTAATGGTCCATGAAGTTGTCCCCGGGGAAAAGCTGGTGATTCGCGCCAATGACTCGTATGAGGCAAAAGGGTATGTGGATGCATATGGTCAGGCAGATGCAGGTAAATGCTATATGTTGAGAGGCGTTACTGCCGGCCTTATGGATTTGTTATATGGAGGCGGTTATCCGGAAAGTTGTTTTGAATATGCTGCCATGGAGACACAGTGTCAGGCAAAAGGAGACCCCTATTGTGAGTTTATTGCACGAAAAGCGGTCAAATGAACCATGCTTCAGGGAAGGGCAATCCTGCTGGGAATTCTTCCATTGTGTTAAGTTTCTCTGTAGTGCTCATGGGGAAACTGATACAGAATGTTGGCTGATTCCCAAAACCCATTGCAGTAACTATATAAGTGATGATTTCGTAGAAAAATTAGCCGCTTGTCTTTCCTGCGATTATTTCAAGGAAAAGGGCGATCTCCACCCCAAGGGCCCAAAATTTTTTATTGCCGATCAACTTCGAAACTTCAATGTGAAGGCGCTGGGACACCAATTTCAGAAAGAGGAAAGTTTTGTCGAAATTTTAAACAGGATTCCTGACGGTGTTTTCACCTTTGATAAGGATTGGCGCATTAACTATTTCAACCCGGCAGCTGAGAGAATAACGGGTTTTTCCGCCGAAGATGCTGTCGGCATGTATTGTGATGATGTTTTTAAAATCACCGGTATTGGCATGGGTAATGCTCTCAAACAGGCAGTCATTGACGGTGTTGATGTTCACAACAAGGAATATGAGATTGTCAATATCGACGGCGAGAGTAAACCGGTGATCTGTTCTACCACCGCATTTCGAAATACCAAAGGAGAGGTGCAGGGCGGAGTTGAAATATTTAAAGACATAAGAGAATTGAAAAAACTCCAAGAGGAAGTGGTAAAGCGGGAAAAGAAGTATCGCCGTATTTTTGAAGGCGGTCATGACATGATCTATATCTCCACTCCGGAAGGCAAACTTCTGGACATCAACAATGGAGGGGTTGAGATGCTGGGATTCTCCAGCAAAGAAGAGGTACTGGCTCTTGATTCCGCAGTGGCGTTTTATGCAAATCCCGCTGATCGTGGTAAAATGGTTGCTCTTCTCAATCGTGACGGCAGCGTAAAAGACCTGGAATTGCAATTCGTTAGAACAGACGGCAAACCTGTTCACGTTCTCTTGTCCAGTCGGAGTTATGAGGATCCCAGCACTGGTGAAATCCAGTATGAGGGAATCATAAAAGACATTACCAAGCGAAAAGAAACTGCCGAACTGATCCGCAAACGAAATCGGGAACTTTCCATTCTCAACTCCATTGCTGTGGCGATAAGCTATACCATGGACATGGATAGTCTTTTGAAAATTACGCTTGAACGTGTCTTAAAAGTGCTGGTGATTCCCCGTGGCGGCATATTTTTAATCGACAGGGGAACAAAAAAAACAATTATGGGAGCAACGCAAGGCTTACCTGATGTGAAAAAAGGAAATCCTGTTGAGTTAACTTTTAAGGATCTACTGTTAAAGGAATATCTCATGGGTGGGGGGGAAAAACTGATGCCAGAGGCATCCTTTCCCCGCTTTCAGGCCTGTTATGACAGAGAGAACGTTGATGCGCCTCTTTGTCTTAACTGTCATCTTATCATTTCAAAAGGGAATCCGGTCGGATTTTTCGGCTTTGTTTTACCATCAGATAAGTTTTTTGATCACCACGAGATCCATTTGGTCGGCTCGCTGGGAAATTTTTTAGGCAATGCCATTGAAAATGTCCAAATGATTGAAACGATACGGCAGAACAGGCAGGATCTGCGAAGGCTCACTGAAAAATTATTTCAGAGCCAGGAGGATGAGAGAAGACGTCTTGCAAGAGAACTTCATGACGAGGCTGGTCAATCTCTCACGGCAGTAAAATTAGGCCTGGATAATCTGGAACAGAAGATTTCTGAGAAGGATGTTGGGGTACGGAATATTTTTTCGGATACCCGCAAAATGCTGGTGAGGACTTCATCTGAAATTCGACGCATGGCGTATAATTTGCATCCGACCCTACTCACTGACCTTGGCCTTGAACCAGCCCTCAAGCTCTATTTTAAGGATATTGAAACTCATTCGGATTTAAATATTGAATTTCAAATGGTGGGTTTTTCCGGCCGAATTGAAAAAGATTTGGAAACTTCTCTCTACCGCTTTAGTCAGGAAGCTACGACCAATACTCTGAAGCACTCGGGAGCAGAGGTGTTTAAGTTGAAAATTATCAAGAGTTTTCCAAAGCTTATCTTTATTGCCGAAGATGATGGAATTGGCTTTGATGAGAAAATAGTTTGTGAGGACAAAAGAAGTCTGGGGTTGCTCGGTATGCGCGAAAGGGTTCAACTGCTAGGTGGGTCATTCAATGTTCGCGGACGCCTGGGACAAGGCGCTCGAATTCGAATAGAAATAATGATGGCTAAAGATTATGAAACATTCACCAAAGGACAAATGGTAGGTGATGGGAAAAAAAATTAGAGTTTTACTCGCAGATGACCATACCATAGTACGGCAGGGGATGGCACATTTGCTGGAAGAACAGCCTGATATCAACGTAGTTGGAGAAGCGAAAAATGGCAATCTTGCCGTGAAAATGGCCATTGAGTTGACTCCGGATATCGTTATACTCGATATTGCCATGCCGCTGCTCAATGGTATTGAAGCAGCAAAAAGAATCCGTAAGGAATTACCGCACTGCAAACTCCTCATTTTATCCATGTACTCACATGAGCACTATATCCACAATTTACTGGAAACAGGTGTATCCGGCTATCTGCTCAAAGATTCAAGTGGTGGTGAAATTATAAAGGCGATTCGTGCCGCCATGAACAATGAAATGGTGATGAGTCCATCAATTTCCAAAAAAATTGAAGCATCTCTCTATTCGCCGTATAAAAAATCTTCCAAGGAAGAACGTTATAATACATTATCGAACAGAGAAAGAGAGGTGTTTCAATTAATCGCCGAGGGATTTTCAGCAAAGCAGATTGGCGAAATGCTGTTCATCAGTGTCAGCACAGTGAAATCTCACCGGGCAAAAATCATGGAAAAGTTGGGGATTGATTCACCGACCCATCTTGTTCGTATTGCCATCAACCTTGGATTAGTCGACCCCGATTTTTGATGCTTACCTCTGTTGATTCCTAAATACGCTTAAGAAATAGCTGCTGAAATTTCCAGAATCTGTTAAACCCGACCAGTGAAAAACCGGAATAATCTGTAAGAGAAAAATGAGAGATGGGATGATGGACCTCTGACAAGATCCACCATCCCCTCCAACCAGGATCTAACCATCCTGCAAGGAGTTACTTCACTGGTACTTTTTGTCTCCATAGAGGTCAAGGAAATTGCTCGTCTTGGCCGACTTTTCCGCTGGTCCAAGCCAAGCTGCTGCCCTCACTGTCAGGGGAAATTATGGTGGCACGGCTTTGTCTTGACCTATTTTTCCTGTCTTGATGAAGGGATCTATATTCGTCGCCTCCGTTGTTCCTCTTGCAGGGCAGTTCATCGGCTGCGTCCACTGGACTACTTTCCCCGTTTTCGTTCCAGCATAAGCGAAATACAAAGAAGCATAGAGCAGCGCAGTCATAAAAAGAGATGGCGCCCCGACCTTCCCCGGAGCCGTCAGCGTCAATGGTGGCGCAGCCTGTGGCGCATGATCAGGCTGATGTTGGGGATGAGCTTCTCAGGCAGTGCTCTTGAAGGATTCCAACAGTTGCTCAAGTTCAATATTATTCCAGTAAGCCGTGCCGGACAAAAGGAGAATAGAGCCGTGAAATAACCACCCTACCGTATTGTATCCCTGCCAGAATCCTCCGGAAGATGGTAGCCAGAAAAACAGCTTTCGAGCTGTAATCGCTATCAGAAAAAAGGAGGATTCCATGAATGAGAAAATGCGAGAAGAAGTGGCCCTGTTCCGTTTCGGGGTGATCAGCGACTTGGTCTGTAGCCGGCTTGAACCGGGTGAAATGTCCACCAGGATCAAAGAAAAGAGTGAACAGAGGTGGCAGATCCCACATTCCTGCCGTAGCCGGGTTGCCGAGTCAACCATCCGACGCTGGGCAACTCTCTACCAAAACAGTGGAGGTCAATTGACCTCGCTGTATCCCAGGCCTCGTTCTGATCGTGGGCGTAGCCGGCGTGTGGACGAAGAGACCGTCCTCTCCCTGGTGAAACTGCGCAAGGAGATGCCGGGGTTTCCGGTGGCAAAGCTACTGGAGGAGATGGAAAAAAGAAAGCTCACACCACCCGGCATGACCATTTCCCTCTCCACTGCCTACCGGATCCTGAAACAGGAAGGGCTTTCCGGCAAAAAAACCGGCGAGCAGGTGGACCGCCGTCGTTACGAGGCCCAATATCCCAATGATATCTGGCAGTCGGATGTGATGCATGGTCCCAAAGTGGAGGTAGGAAACCAGAAAAGAAAGTGTTATCTGATCGGTTTTCTCGACGACCATTCCCGATTGTTGCCGCATGCCGAGTTCTATCTCTCCGAGAAGCTGGATAGTTGGCTGGATGCATTCCGCAAGGCCTTGTTGACCAGGGGCGTTCCAAGAAAGCTCTATGTGGACAACGGCGCCGCCTTTCGTTCACGGCACCTGGAAAAGATCTGCGCCTCACTGGGAATCGCCCTGGTACACACTCCTCCGTATACCCCGCAAGGTCGCGGTAAAATAGAACGTTGGTTTCGTACGGTTCGCTCACAGTTCCTCCCCGGTTTTCTCGGCGGATCACTTACTGATATCAACGTCGCCTTGGATCTCTGGATCCGTGAGGAATATCACCAGCGTCGTCACTCCAGTACAGCCCAGGCGCCACTGAATCGTTTCGGTGAACATATCGAACTGATCCGTGCGGCCCCTCGAGACCTGGAAGATCATTTTCGCAAGGAAGTCAGGCGACGGGTCACCAGGGATCGAACCGTCTCCATCAACAATCGCCTCTTTGAAGCACCAACCAAATTCATCGGCGAACAGATAAGCCTGCTCTATCACGAATATAAGCCGGAAAGAGTGGAGATCAGGCACAAAGGGCGCTCCCACGGCCTCCTGGTTCCACTTGACCTCAAGATCAACAGCGAGGTGAGACGAGACAAACCAATCCAGGGAAAACTGCCCTTCCAAACCATGGAGGACAGTCATGAGTTATAGAACATTCTTCGGTTTTACCAGAGAGCCCTTCACCTCGGATATCGATCTCGATGCCATTCTCCAGACTCCGGAACTGCTGGCGGTCAACCAGCGTATCGACTATGTGATACGCATTGGCGGTATCGGCCTGCTCACCGGAGAGGTCGGCGCCGGTAAATCCACCGCCCTGCGCTGGACCGCCGGTCGACTGCATCCGGCCAAATATAAGGTGCTGTGGGTAACCGCAACATCTGGTTCCATCCTCGAGGTATATCGGCAGCTCCTGGCTGAACTCGATATCAATACCGCTTCGTCCTCACGGGCCATCCTGACGAGCAACATCAGAAAGCAAATCCAAAACCTGGTCGCCACCAAAAGACAGCAGCCGCTGCTCATCATCGATGAGGCCTCTTTGCTCAGGCTCGATGTCTTTACCGAGCTGCATACGCTTACCCAGTTCGAAGGCGATTCAAAACCTTGGTTGCCGATTATTCTGGCGGGCCAAAACAATCTGGCAGACAACCTGCTGTATCGGACGGCCATTCCGCTCTCCTCAAGGATCGTAGCCCGCTCCCATCTGGAAGCGGTGAACAGGGAGAAAATGGAGGACTATCTGCTCCATCATCTCTCTATCGCCGGACTGAAGAACTCGCCATTCGAAGAAGCAGCGGTGACGGCCATACACCAGGGTTCAGGAGGCTTGTTCCGCAAGGCCAACCACCTGGCCAGAGGTGCGCTCATTGCCGCCGCAGCAGAAAAATCACAAACCATTACTGCAGATCATGTCAGAATAGCCGACTCTGAACTGCTGTAAATCAAGGAGGCCAAAAATGAAAGCCGAAGAACATATCCACTTTCTTTCCGATCTTCTTTATCAGCTTGATCAGCTCACAGCACTGGTCCGCGACTACTGTGATGAAATTGTCGAACTCGACGATGAAGAGGCTTGGAAGACAGAGAACAAAAACGACAATAACATGCCGTTCTGATAAGTGATTAATCCCTCCTCCGGTGATGATGGCATCGCCGGAGGACAGTCCTTTAGAATAAT
>JGI12210J13797_10084041_pt1 | contig 18209 bp, 10 predicted proteins | sample ElkSlonscriptome_3_FD_13797 | JGI IMG/M metagenome (IMG submission 13797)
TGCCCTGAGGACGGCAGGAGCGAACGAGGTGGTCGAGGACCTCTCATGGGTGAAGATAGATTGATGGCCCACCTTAGCTCGTCTCTTTCGGGATGGCGGGATCCACCGCGCCCGGACCCGGTTCCGGGGTCGGCCAGACTACCCGGTTCGCCCGGCGCATTTCAGGTTCGGCAGGGCTCAAGACCAGGGTTTCGCCTTCGTGCGCGATCTCGATCTCGTCGCCCGTCTCGAGGCGATAGGTCGTCTCCTCGCGGTCGATCGCGATGCGCAGCCGCCGGCCCCGGATCATCAGGGAGAAGCTCAGCCCCTCCCACCGATCGGGCAGGCGCGGACTGAAGCGAATCCTGCCGCCCCCATCTCGCAGACCGGCGAAACCGTAGGTCAGCGCCATCCACGTGCCTCCTATCGACGCGATATGCGCGCCGTGCTTCACGTTGCCGCCAATGTCGGACAGGTCCATCGTCGCGGCAAAGTCGAAATAGTCGATCGCCTTCTCGCTGTAGCCGATCTCGTTCGCGATGATCGACTGGATGCATACCGAGAGCGAGCTGTCATGCGTCGTGATCGGGTCGTAATAGTCGAAATTGCGCTTCTTCTCGGCGGCGCTGAAACGGCCGTTCATCAGAAACATGGCGAGCAGCGTATCGGCCTGCTTGATCACCTGCGCCCGGTACAGGTTCAAGGGGTGATAATGCAGCAGGAGGGGGTAATTCTCCTCGGGCGTGTTCTCGAAATCCCAGACTTCCTTGTCGAGGAAGCTGTCGTCCTGGGGATGCACGCCTGTCCGCTCGTCATAGGGCAGATACATGCGCTCGGCCGCCTCGGTCCATGCATCAGGCTCTTCAGCGGAGAGGCCCGTTCGCGCGACGAGGAGCGAGAGCGCCTCCGGATCGAGACCCGCGACGGTTCGAGCGGCGAGACGCAGGTTTTCCTGCGCCATCAGATTGGTGAAGTAGTTGTTGTCCACCAGCGCGTTGTATTCGTCGGGACCTGTCACGCCATTGATGCAGAACCTTCCCTCGCGGCGGCTCGAAACAAAGCCGAGATCCAGCCAGAAGCGGGCCGTCTCGACCAGTATTTCGGCGCCATACCGCTCGAGGAATTCCTGGTCGCCGGTGATCTCGACATATTTGCCCAGCGCATAGGCGATGTCCGCGTTGATGTGATATTGCGCCGTGCCGGCCGCGTAATAGGCCGAAGCCTCGTGGCCGTTGATCGTCCGCCAGGGAAAGGTCGCGCCCCGGTGGCCGAGCTCGGCGGCCCGCTCCCTTGCCTGGGGGAGCATGTCGTAGCGGAACTTGAGCACCGCGCGCGCCGCTTCGGGCGAGGTGTAGGCCAGGAACGGCAGGACATAAATCTCGGTGTCCCAGAAATAATGGCCTTCGTAGGTGCGACCCGTGAGGCCCCTTGCTCCGATGCCATGGCCATGGACCCGGGCCGATGCCTGCAGAAGCTGGAAGATGTTCCAGCGAATGATCTGCTGGGTCTCCGGATCGCCTTCGATCCGCAGGTCGGCGCTTGCCCAGAACTCGCCTGCAGCGTCCTCCTGGGCTTCGAGCAGGCCCGTGAAACCGCGGGCAATTGCCTCGTCGAGGGTCTTGTCTGCAGCCTCGACCATGTCACCGCAGTCCTCGACAGCGTAATGGTAGGCGAGGAACTTGGTCAGCCGGACCGGGACGCCCGCCTTCGCGCCTATTCGGAAGGTGACGGCCGCTTCGCGTTCGTCGCAGCACGCCGAGATCTCGCAAGGCCCGGATGTCTCGAGGACATGGTCCATCCCGCAGCCGAGCGACAGCCTCGAGCGGGAGGTGACATAGCCAAGGATCGCGCGCGTCCCTTCCGCGCGATGTGCGATCGGGCACAGGACGCTCCCGGTCGGCGGGTCGGCGATCCTCGGGTCGGCTTCTTCTTCGGGCAGCGGCGGGCGTTCGACAAGCTGCGAGGTCACGACCACTTCGGCATCGTCTTCGACGAGGAGTTCCCATGCGATCGCAGCGACATGCTTCATCGCGAGCGAGACGAGCCGCGTCGTGCGCAATGTCAGCCGGCGACCGCGCGCGGTTCTCCACGTGACATCGCGCGTCAGCACGCCTTTGGCCAAGTCGAGCCGGCGGGAGAAATCGAGCACTTCGGCCCGGGAGAGATCGAAGGGCTCGTCGTCGACGACCAGCTTGATCGAAATGCCGTCGGGGCAGACCAGCATGCTCTGGCCGCTGTCTGGGAAACCGTACGCGCTCTCGCCATAGGTGATCGGGCGGCTTTCGTGGAAGCCGTTCAGATAGGTCCCCTGCTCCTCTACCGGCCGGCCTTCCTCCATCGTACCGCGGATGCCGAGATAGCCGTTCGAAAGCGCGAACATGGTTTCTGCCTGCCCGACATAGCCGAGCAGGACCTCACTGTCGAAATGCACCGCCGCCAGTCCCCATGGATCGGGGGGAAAGACGTCGCGGGGAGGATTACGGCGTTTGCGCAGCATGGCTTTTCCTGACCAATCCCTGTGGCGGCCTCCTGTGCCGGGTCACTCCGTGAACTTGCGGCTAATCGACTTCAAGGTTTCAAGCAGCAGGAGCAGCCCGAAACCGATTGCGAGGATGATCGCGCCTTCGACGATGGTGAGCGGCTCGGTCTCGAACACCATCTGCAGGAACGGAAGATAGGTGAAGGCGAGCTGTGCGAGGACCACGACCGCCAGGGCGATCAGCACGGGCCTTGTGCCGAGAGCGCCTTTCAGTGTGAGCGAGCGCATATGGAGAAAGCGAACATTGAAGAGATAGGCGATCTCGGAGACCACCAGCATGTTCACCGTCAGGGTGCGGGCCTTCTCGAGGCTCGCGCCAAGCGATTGCGCGCCGAAGAAGACCAGCAACGCGACACCGGCGAACAGGCACGATACGAATGCGACCCGCCACAACAGGAGCCGCGTGAGCAGCGGCGCGTCGCGCTTGCGAGGTGGCCGTTCCATGATGCCCGGCTCGGGAGGCTCGAAGGCGAGGACGAGGCCGAGCGTCACGGCAGTCACAAGGTTGATCCACAGGATCTGCGTCGCCGTCATCGGCAGCGTGAAACCGGCTAGGATGGCCAGCACCACCACGATCGCCTCGCCCCCGTTCGTGGGCAGGGTCCACGCGATCACCTTGCGGATATTGTCATAGACCGTCCGCCCTTCGCGAACGGCCGCCACGATGGAGGCGAAATTGTCGTCGAGCAGGACCATTTCCGCCGCTTCGCGTGCCGCCTCGGTGCCGGTGACGCCCATCGCGGTGCCGACATCGGCCTGCTTGAGCGCGGGCGCGTCGTTCACGCCATCGCCGGTCATCGCGACGATGTGGTCGTGGGACTGCAGGGCGCGCACGATGCGCAGCTTCTGCTCCGGGCTCGCGCGAGCGTACACGGAGACATGTTCGACGCGCCCGGTCAGTTCGGCATCGTCCATCGCCTCGACATCGGCGCCGGTCAGGGCCTCCGGATCATCGGCGAGGTCGAGCTGCCGGGCGATCGCAAGCGCGGTGGCGACATGGTCCCCGGTGATCATCTTGACCGCGATTCCGGCGGAGCGGCATTCGGCGATCGCACGCTTCGCTTCCTCGCGGGGAGGATCGATGAAGCCGATGAGCCCCAGCATGGTCGCCCCCGCGAGATCTTCGTGGTCGATGGTTCCGCGTGCACCCTCGAAGGGGAGCGTTGCGAAGGCAAGCAACCGCTCGCCCTCGGCGGCGGCGCGCTCGACATGACCGGCCCAGTCGATGTCCCGCGCTCCGGATTTGCACAGGGCGAGCACGGCTTCGGGCGCGCCCTTGATGAAGACCACGTGCCGGTCGCCGGGACCGCGATGGAGCGTCGCCATGTAACGATAGGAGGCGTCGAACGGGATCTCGTCCAGCCCGGGCCACGTGGCGCGAAGCTCCGGCAGGTCGAAACCCGCCTTGCCCGCCAGCGCCAGCAAAGCCCCTTCCATCGGGTCTCCGGCGACGCCCCATCGCCCGTTCTCGCCGATCGCGAGACGCGCCTCGTTGCACAGCGCGCCGCAGCGGATCAACTCGTCCGGCACGTCCGCGTCCGAAGAAGTGCGCCCGGCCGGTGCGATCGTGCCTTCCGGCGCATAGCCCGTGCCGCTCACATCGAATTCGTGCTCGGCCGTCACGAGACGCACGGCCGTCATCTCGTTACGCGAAAGCGTCCCGGTCTTGTCGCTGCAGATCACGCTGGTTGCGCCAAGCGATTCGACAGCGGGAAGCTTCCGGATCACTGCCTTGCGCGCGGCCATGCGCTGCACGCCGATGGCGAGGGTGATGGTGATGACCGCGGGCAGGCCCTCGGGGATCGCGCCGACGGAAACCGCGACCACGGCGACCAGCGCATCGGCCCAGTCGAAGCCTCGCACCAGGACGGCAAAGGCGAACAGGGCGGCCGCCCCTGCCAGGATCGCGAGGGTCAGCAGGCGGGCAAAGGAATCGATCTGCTGCAGGAGCGGCGTCACCAGCGGCGGCACCTTCTGCAGCATGCCGCTGATCTTGCCGATCTCGGTGCCCATGCCGGTCGCCACGACCACCCCGGTCCCCTGTCCGCGGGTCACCAGCGTGCCGGAATAGGCCATCGAATGCCGCTCGCCCAAGGGCGCATCGGGTGAAACGGGCGCCTCGCCCTTTTCGCTCGCCACCGATTCCCCGGTCAGCGCGGCCTCTTCGATCGCCAGCCCGCGCGCGCGCCGGATGCGCAGATCGGCCGGCACACGGTCGCCCGCCTCGATCAGAGCGATGTCGCCCGGGACCAGTTCGGCAACGTCGATCTCCCGCTTTTCCCCGCTTCGCCGGACTACGGCGTTTGGCGATATCAGGCTTCGCATTCCCGCAAGAGCGGTCTCGGCCCGGCCCTCCTGGACGAAACCAACCACCGCGTTGACCAGCACCACCAACAGGATGACCAACGCATCCACCGCGTGATCGAGCAGGAAGGCAGCAATCGCGGCGACCAGGAGGAAATAGATCAGCGGGCTGTTGAAATGTCCAAGAAAACGCAACGCGGGGTGAACGCGTTTCGGCTCGGGAAGACGGTTCGGCCCGTGCTCGGCAAGCCTCCTGCGCGCGTCTTCGTCGGTCAGCCCTTCGGCCCTCGTGTCGAGCGCGACAGCGGACTCATCGAAGCCGAGCGCATGCCAGTCCTGGTAGCCGTCTGGTTTCACCGCACCCTCCGAAGGGCGTTTGACCCGCCTCGTCCCCTTCTTTGGTTGGTCGAGCTTCTTCGGGCAGCAAACTATGTCAAGCAATCCGCTCAATGATGAAGAGGATCACCCCGCCGAGAACGGCATAGCACGCGCAGACGGGGAGTGTCTGTTTCAGGACCTCTCCCTCGCGCCCGACCACGCCGACCGTTGCCGCGCCGGCGACGATGTTGTGCGGTGCGACGATATTGCCGATCGCTGACCCGAAACCCTGCCCCGCAAGCGGAACCAGCGGGGCGATGCCTACGGCGAGAGCGGCGGCGACCTGGAATTCGGCGAGTATGATGTTCGATGTCGTCGCCGATCCGGTTACGAAGGACCCGAGAGCGGCGACCAGCGGTGAGGCAATCGGCCAGAACTCGCCCAGGAGGTCGCTTACTCCCCGGGCGAGCGTGTCGATCATTCCGCTGTGCACCATCACCCGCGCAAGGATGAGGACCGATACGAGCGCGAGCGCCACCGGCGGCAGGCGAATGCCGGCCCTTCGCAAAGCGGGCAGCAGCGCCCCCCGCCGTTCGGTCGTGACCAGCCCGGAAGCGAGCAGGGCGAGCATCAGCACGGTGCCCGGATGATGGAGCGGTGCGATCGACCCGGTATATTCCAAGCCGATACGCCAGCTCAGCACCGTCCCCTGAAGGGCCTGCCCGATCGGCTCGATCAGCCGCGTCAGCAGGATAAGGGCGAGGACAATGAGATAGGGCATGCCGGCAAGGGCAAGCGCGCCGGCGGACCCTGACGCGCTGTCTTCGCCCGGAGATCTTCGGGACCGCACGGCAAGGATGAACAGGGCGACACCGATCACGGCCCCTCCAAGGGTCGGCAATTCAGGACCGGCGAACCAGGCCAATGCGGCCGCGGGCGCAATGAAGCAGAGCGTGGCGAGCGGGATCAACCAGCGCGGCGCGACTTCGGCCGGATCGGCGGGCCGGGCGAGGCAGAAGACGATCAGGACCAGCGCTGCGGCCAGCACGGCATGGGGAACAAGGATCAGCAGCGAAAGAACGCCCGTGTCGAGCGGGGCGGCCTGCGCGAGAGGCACGATCGGCGTTCCCACCGCGCCGAAGGATACCCCGGCCGCATGGCCAAAAAGCGCCATCACGAGTGACTTCACCGGTGGAAAGCCAAGCGCGACCAACATCGGCGCGACGAGCGCGATCGGCGTACCGAAGCCTGCCGCGCCTTCGAGGAACAGGCCGAAGAACCACGCGATCAGCAGGGCCTGCACCTGCGGCTTCGCCGATATCGAGGCCAGCCATTGCCCGATCGCCTGCGTCGCTCCGGTCTGCTGCTGCAATTCGTAGATCCCCAGCGCCGGAAATATGATCCAGACAATGGTCGCGGAAATGAACATCGCCTCGGCCAGCGGACCCAGCACGCTCGGTGCGGTGATCGGATAATCGAAAGCCGCGATCGCCAGTCCCGCGCAAAGGCCAGCGCTCCACATTCCGGCCATGGCCGCCGACTGCCGCAGGCCCACCAGAAGGATGACGAAAAGCACGAGCGGCGAAAGCGCGACCAATTCGAGCACTGCTCAGGCCGGTTTCTCGATCGATACCTCGTGCAACGCACCGGCTTTCCGGTTCGCCTCGTCAAGGAACCGGCGATCGTATCCTTTCGAACTGAAAAGCGCCGATTTCAAAGTGCTCTCGTCCGATTCCTGGCGTTCGCATCGTTCCGGCCGCGCCTAGCGCATAATGCGTCCAACGGAAAGCATGTGGGGCCGTTCGCTTGCCATTCCGGTCCTTTGGCGGCGTCTTTCAGCATCCCCTTGCTCATGCCGGTCTGGCGCAGCCCGGGATTCCGGCGCTGTCGCCACATTGCTGTCCGAAGGTTCGGCCCGTCTGGTGCAGGCATGGTGACGCCGGGCCGCAAGGGGACACAAGCAGCCCGGCATCATAGAGCGGGTGAGCGACGCTTGCCGCGAGTGCTCACCCGCAGGTTCTCCGGGTTCTCACCGGACGACGAGGCGGATCTTGCGCTCGCTTTCGGCAAGCCGCCCGCGACCGTAATTGGCGATCGCGAGATCGCGCGATTTTCTTGCGGTGATGCGGGTTTCCTTGTGGCACTGACGCACCGCGCCGTCGAAAGTCGGCTTGCCGGTCAGCGAGCCGCAGACCGCCTCGACGGCGTTCTCGATGCGCCGGTCGAAGATCGCCTGGCCCGCTTCGCTCGACAGGTCGAGACCGGCGAAGCTGACATCGGCCGAGCGCGGCTCGGCGGCGCTGCTGGCCGAGAGCGGCAGGAAGGTCGCGGCCAGAGCGATGGCGGCGGTGCTGAAAATCTTTGTCATGCGTCTTCTCCTCGTGTGTGACGGTGCATTGGGCCGGGTCTGATCGTCCGGGTTTTGCGCGGCTTGTCGCCATGATCCCGATTGCCGTCCGACGAAGGGAAAGATGATCGCTTCGAGTTTAGGACGCTGCGCACAAAGGCTGATTTCAGCCTTATGAAAACCTTATGTTTGTGTCCTGGCGGGTGACTTGAGCGCAATTTTCTGTTTATCCGACCCCTGCACCCAGGCCGGTGCAACCTCAGTCAACCGAAAGCCTCATCCCGTGAACGAACAGCTTGGAACGAGTGACGAAGCGCTGGCCCGACACGCCCAGCGCATCGATCTCGCTCATCACGGCGATTTCTCGCTTGATCAGGTCACGGTCCATCCTCCGCTCCGTTCGATCGAGGGTCCGCTGGGCAGGGCCATGCTCGAGCCGAAAGTTATGCAGGTCCTCATCGCCCTGGCGAACCCGGTCGGCACGATCCTGTCCCGAGACGACCTGATCAATCGCTGTTGGGAAGGCCGCATCGTCGGCGAGACGTCGATCAATCGCGTCATCTCGCTGCTGCGCGGTGCTTTGCGCGACACGGCGGGCGAGGCGGTGACGGTCGAGAACGTGCCCAAGGTGGGGTATCGCCTGCTTGTCCACGACAGGATCGAGGTCGGCCACCGCGACATGGCGAATGACCGGGAGAAGGAGGGGCGCCCACCCCTTTCAGAGGCGCCCGCGCCCGAGGCGTCCGGCACAAGGTCCCGGCGCATCGTCCTGGGCGGAGCGCTTGCCCTGCTGGGACTTGGCCTCGCGATCGCCGTCTTGTGGTGGCGTCCCTTCGCTACCGACCGGCTGCCGGAGATACAGGTTGCCATGCTGCCGCTCGAAGTCGCCGACGGGGTGGACCCGATCTATGCAGCCGGTCTTGAAAGCGAATTGCGCGCGCAGTTCGCGCGCGTCGGAGCGATGCAGGTCACCGCGAGCGAGAGCGCCAGGCTGCTGCTGGAGCAAGGCCTGTCACCGATCGAGATCGGCAAGCGGCTCAGGGTCGATTACGTATGGCTCGGCGAATTCTCCATCGAGGCGGAGCAGGCCTCGCTCGGCGTCGAAATGGTTGCCGTCGAAACCGGCGCACGGTCTCATTCCGATCGCTTGATGAGCGCGCCGCGTGCCGCCCAGCACCTTCCTTTCCGCACGGCCCGGTCGATCGCGCTCGCTCTTGGCCGGCCGGTCGGCCGGAGCTCCGTTCCGGATTCGGTTTCGGCAGACGATTACCGCCTCATGCTGACCGCCAATGGCCTGATTCGAACCCGCGGGAAGGACGAACGTCGTGCCGCGTTCGACATTCTCAAAGGCGTGACGCAGCGCAATCCGGACTTCGCGGCTGGACTGGCGGCGCTCGCCAAGGCGCATTTCCTCTATCCTGCCGCAACCGCCGAAGACGCCGCGGAATATCGGGCCCGCGCGCACGATCTGGCGCAGCGGGCGCTGGAACGCGAACCCGACACGCTCGAAGCGCTCAAGATCGTCGGGATGATGTCCAGGAAGCCCGAGACCGGGCTTGGCCATCTCGGCCGGGCCGTCGAACTCGATCCGGGCGATTCCGAAGCGCTGTTCTGGCTCGGCATCGTCCAGAAGCGGTTCATCGACGATGGCGGGAAGCCCCTTTCAAGCGCACGCAAGATGGTCGAGATCGATCCGTTGTGGCCCGCCAGCTGGTCGGCATCGCCGCTTGCCGCCGAAAGCGGAGATATGGGCCTTGCACGTCAGATGGAGCGCGATATCCTCGCCGCATCGGTCACTCCGTCGCAGCAATTGTTCGCGCGCGCACGGCTTGCACGGCTCGAAGGCGACTTGTCGGAGTTTTTCCGTCTGGCTCGCCGCGCCGAACGCACGGCGACCGATGCGGAGCGCCGCTGGGGTGTTCGTACGCAGGAGCGAATGGGCCGGTTGCTGCTGGGCCTGCCAATACCCGAAGGCCCCGGGGCTCCGCGCTTTGACGCGACCCCGCTCGACATCATCAGGAGAGTGGACCGGGAGGACCTGCCGTCCCGGCAGGAACTGGCAAAAAACGGCCTGATCGGCGAGGCAATCTGGCAAGCGCCTCAATTCATCGCCGCCGCCGCGCCGCTCTACCTGCAACATGACCGGCACGCCGAACTCCTCGCGGCCTACGACGCGCGTTTTTCCTCCGCCGCCGATTTCGCGCGCTTTGCCAGAGAGACGGGAGAAGACCATACGGTGCTCACCGCGATCGGTCCCCCGCTCGTGATGGCATTGCGGCGGGCGGGACGCGAGCGCGAGGCTCGGGACCACCTCGCCGCGCTGGAGGCCTTGCACGGACGGCTCGCGAAGTCCGCGCCGGGCTGGCTCGACACCATCCTGCTCGAACTGGACATCGCCGCGCTGCGAGGCGAAAACGCGCGGGCCGCGCGGCTGGCTGCCCGACTGCCGGGGCTGGGCTGGCCTCACGCCATAGTGCGGTCCGATCCGACCTTTCTCAACCTGCTTCGCGGCGATCCCCTTTACGACGACATCAGGAAGCGGCCCGAGGTCAGAAAAATGCTGGATGCGATCCGCGATCGTCTGGCGCGCGAACGCGAGGAGACGATGGCCCTTGGGGCCGTGACGGATTAGCCAGCGATCGAGCGCAGGCAAGCCATCTGCCTTCGATGCCGCCTTGAAGGAATGCGACGGCCCACCGGCAAGGACCACAGCCAAACCTCCGGAAATCGGCTCGACCAAATTTGCTTCCGGGCGGAAGCATGTTACCGTGTTTCCTTGGCTTCCGCGTAAGAATCATGCGGGCCGCGCGGTCGGGGGAAAACTATTGCAACCTCAAGATGAGATCGCACATAGCCTCGTCGCGCGGGAAATTTCCGGAACCGGTCGTTATTTCTGGCTCCCGCAGGCCGATACGATCGAATGGTCCCCCGGCCTCGCGCACATCTACGGCAGAACCGAACTGGCGGTCCTCGGATTTGGATTGCTGCATGGTGTCCACCCCGATGATCATGCCGATGCCGAGCGCAGGGCGAAGGCCGCCATCGAAGGCGATGCCGAACATTTTTCCAACAGCTTCCGGATCGTCACTCCGCAGGGCGAAGTGCGCCGCCTGGTCGACCGGGTGCGGGTCGAGCGGGACCAGCATGGCCGTGCGATCAGGGTCGAAGGCCTGACGATCGACGTGTCGGACCTGGCCCCGCTCGGCGATCCGGCGTCCGGCGGCCCCGACGCACCTGCGGGCGAAGGCGCGGACACTGAACCGGCCAAATCCGCTCGCACGCTCGCGGAGAGCGAACGCCTCGAAGTCGGCCAGCTCACCAGCGGCCTTGCGCTTGCCGACATCGATTACCGTGCGGGCATGGTCCGGCTCGGCGAATATGCGGCGCGCATGTTCGGCTTCGGTACGCAGGCGACGAACGTCGAGCGGGAAGCGATCCTCGCCCGGTTCCACCCGGAAGATCGCGAACGCGTGATGACCGAGGTTCGGCGCGCGCTCGACCCGGCTTCCGAAGCGGAAGTGACGAGCGAATTTCGCATCGTCCTGCCTGACGGCGCGACCCGCTGGCTGCGGGTGCGGGTGCGGATCGAATTCGCGATGATCGAGGGCCGCCGACAGGCCGATCGCGGCGTCCTTGCGGCGCTCGACATTTCCGCCTTCAAGCAGGCCGAGTTGCAATTGCGGGAAAGCGAGGAGCGCTCCACCCTTGCCCAGTCGGTGGCGGGCATCGGCGTGTGGGACGTCGATCTCGAACACGGCATCACCGTGTGGAGCGATCCGCTTTACGAATTGATGCAGGTCGATCGTGATGCGGACGTGTCCCCCGACCTGTTCTTCGACCGCGTCCACCCGGAGGATGTGGACCGGCTTCGGCGCGATTTCGAGCAAGCGATCAGGGACGGGTCGCGGTTCAAGTCGGAATTCAGGGTGCTGCTTCCCGATGGCCGTCAACGATACATGATCGGGAAGGGCAGCGTGACACGCCGTCGCGATGGCAAGGCACTTCGCATCCTCGGCGTGAATTACGACGTGACCGACCGGAAGGAGGCCGAGATCCGGCTGCGCGAAAGCGAAGCGCGCCTGCGGATGATCCTCGACGAGACCGCTGCGCTGGCAGGAATCGTCGACACCGATGGAAACCTGCAGGAGGTCAACCGGGTGGCGCTCGAATTGGGCGGCATCAGGCACGCGGATGTCATCGGAAAGCCGTTCTGGGAAACCCCGTGGTGGACCCATGACGATGAGGAGGTGAGCCGGCTGAAGCAGGCGATCGGGCGCGCTCTCGAAGGTCAGACCGTGCGCTACGATGCTCGCGTGAGGGCCGCCGACGGAAGCCTTCGCACGATCGATTTCAGCCTCTCGCCAGTCCTTGACGCGGACGGCGAAATCGCCCTGCTGGTCCCGGCGGCGCTCGACGTGACAGGTCGCAAGGAAGCCGAGAACCGGCTCGCCGAGCGCGAGGCGCAGCTCGCCCTTTTTGCCGAGCATGCGCCCGCGGCGATCGCGATGTTCGATGCGGACTTGCACTACATCGCCTGTTCGAAGCGCTACCTGGCCGATCACGGTCTTTCCCAAGACGTCCCGATCATGGGGCGACATTACTACGAGGTCCTGCCCGACACGCCCGAACGCTGGCGCGAGGTGCACCGCCGCGTTCTTTCTGGCGAGACGCATTCGGCCGAGCAGGATGCGATCGATCGGCCGGACGGCACGACCGACTGGCTGCGCTGGACGATGACGCCCTGGTATCACGGCGACGGCGAGATCGGCGGCGCAATGCTCTTCTCCGAAATGCTGACCGAAAAGGTGCTTGCCGACCGGGCGCTCGCGACAAGCGAAGCGCGCTACAGGCTGTTGTTCGAGAGCATCGATGCAGGATTCTGCGTCGTCGAGATCCGTTTCGACAGGCCCGACGGCCGGGTCGATTACCGCGTGGTCGAGGCGAACCCGGCCTTCTACGAGCGGACCGGTTTCGACCGGAATATCGCAGGCGCGTGGCTGCGGGAGGCCGCGCCGCAACTGGAGGAGCACTGGTTCGACATCTATGGCAGCGTCGCGCGTTCGGGCGCGTCGATGCAGTTCGAACAGCATTCACCGCATCTCGACCGCTGGTTCGATGTCTTCGCCTTCCGCATCGATCGCCCACAGGACAACCGCGTCGCGATCCTGTTCCACGACATCACAGACCGCAAGCGGCATGAGAAGCGCGTCGACCTGCTCCTGAAGGAGGTCAATCACCGCTCGAAGAACATGCTCGCGCTGATCGGGGTCATCGCCAAGCGCACGACCGGCGAGGGACACGGGGAATTCCTCCATAATTTCTCGAACCGGCTCGCCGCGCTCGCAGCCAATCAGGACATCCTCGTCCATTCCGACTGGGAGGAAGTCGATCTTGAAAGCCTTGTCCGCCTGCAGCTGGCGCATTTCGACGACCTGCTCGGCAAACGGATCCTGATCGAGGGCGATGCGCTCCCGTTGCTTCCCGAAACGGCAGAGAAATTCGGCATGGCCCTGCACGAACTGGCCACGAATGCAGCGAAATACGGGGCGCTGTCGAACAAGTCGGGGTGCGTGCGCATCGGATGGCAGACACGCGAGGTGGACGGCACGGCACAATTCGTCCTCGATTGGCGCGAGGAAGGTGGTCCCGCCGTCTCACCCCCTGCACGCACCGGGTTCGGCAGCCTCGTTTCGGGGGCCATGCTCGAAGCCGGGCTCGGCGGCACGGTAGAGGCCGACTACGCGTCAGACGGCCTCAATTGGCGGCTTTCCTGCCCGCTCGAGACCGTGCAGCGTCCGGCCGACCTGGCGAAGGACCGCCCCCCGGCCGACGAGCCGCCCGAAAGCCGGCGATCGGGCGTCCTCGTGCTCGAGGACGATCCGCTTCTTGCCATGTCGCTGGCGGAGACGATCGCCATGGCCGGCTTCGAGGTGATCGGCCCGGCCTGCAGCGCGGATGGCGCGCTCGCCCTCATCAGGACAGGCAGCCCCGAATTCGCGGTTCTCGATGTCAATCTCGGAAGGGAAACCTCCGAAGGCGTGGCTCTCGAACTGCAGCGCCGCGGCGTGCCGTTCCTGTGCGTTTCCGCCTATTCCGCGGAGCAATTGCCAGCTGGCATCTGCGGAGCACCCCTCCTTCCCAAGCCGGTGGATGAGGACCGGCTGATGGACCATGTGCGTGCAAATGTCGCTGCGCCGCAGGAGCATCCCGCATGACCTCACATGCGCCTTCGGCCGATGCGCGCGCGGGTGGCCCCGGTGAACGTCAGGAAGCGCGCTGGTTCCTGCGAGAGCATACGAGCGAGCTGCACGAAGCGGCCGAACGCGCTCTCGGCGAGGAGCCGATGGAGCGGCTCGATAGCTATGTCGGCATGTTGCAGGCCAATCTGGCCATGACCGAAGCGGTCCTCGACGCGGCGCGCCCTTATCTGCCCGAGGACATGATCCGTAATCTGGAGCAGGACCGCGGACGGCTCCGGTGCGATCTTGCTTTCCTGGGATCAGGGCCGGGTTGGGCCGGGGGCCGCGTCCGCGCCCTTCGCCTTGCGCGATCGCGCCGAAGCAATGGGCGCGCTCTATGTCTGCGAGGGCGCGCGGCTCGGCGGGCGGGTGCTGGCCCGGCAGGTCAGTGAGCGGCTCGGCCTCGGCGCGGAAAATGGCGCAGGCTATCTTTCAGGGGGCGCAGATCAAAGCGCGCGCTGGCGCGATTTCCAGGGCGCGCTCGAACGCGAACTGGTCACGACACCCGCCCGCAAGGCCGCGCTCGAAGCGGCCTGCCGGGTATTCGAGCTCATCATTCGATCTTACGAGGGACCGGGATGCGACACGAGGTGAAGGAACCCGCATTCGGCAAGGCGACGCTGACGGACTGCGACCGCGAACCGATCCATGTGCCCGGCTCGATCCAGCCGCATGGATGCCTGATCGTCCTCGATCCGGAGCTCGGAAAAATCGTCCAATGGGCCGGCGATATCGAGGGGATGCTCGGCAGACCGCAAGCCGATCCGATCGGCCTGACCCTCGCCGAGCTGCTCGGCGCGGAGGCTGCGGAACGCCTTTCCGAAGCGATGCGCGCGGTCGTGCCGTTGCCCAATCCCGTCAAAAGCTACGAGCTTGAAATCGATACCCCCGCAGGCCTGGTCGACGCGATCATCCATCCGGGCAGCGAAACACCCTGCGTCGAGTTCGAGCGCGCCGTACGCAGCCAAGGCGGGATGCAGTCGACGCTCTTCACGGTCCAGAACATGCTCGCAGAGGTCAACGCCACCGGCACGCTTGCCGATTACCATCAGACCTGCGCCGAAAAGATCCGCGAACTGACCGGGTTCGGCCGGGTGATGATCTACAAGTTTCTCGAGGACGAAAGCGGCACCGTCATCGCCGAAGCGAAGGCAGACCGGTTCGAAAGCTATCTCGGCCTGCACTATCCCGAAAGCGACATCCCCAAGCAGGCGCGGGCAATGTATCGCGCGAACTGGCTGCGCTGCATTCCCGATGCGCTGTATACGCCCCTCCCGCTCCAGCCGGAGACCAATCCGACGACCGGCAAGCCGCTCGACATGAGCCATTGCGCCTTTCGCAACGTCTCGCCCCTGCACCTTCAATATCTCGCCAACATGGGCGTGAAAGCGTCCATGTCGCTTTCGATCGTGAACCGGGACAGGCTGTGGGGGCTGGTCGCCTGCCATCACGACGAGCCGCATTATCTCGACTGCGAGACGCGCGCTGCGTGCGAGGTGTTCGCCCAGGTTTTCTCGCTCCAGCTCGAAGCGCGCGAACACGCGGAGAGCTACGAATATTCGCTTCAGCAACGCTCGGTGCACCAGCAGCTCGTCACTCGCCTCGCGCAGGAGGAAAGCCTTTCGGACGGGCTGATCCGGTATCGTCCGAACCTGCTCGATCTCGTCCAGGCCGACGGGGTCGCGGTGTTCGTGAACGGTGAATATTCCGAGATCGGCCACACCCCCGGACAGGCCGCTGTGCATGGCCTGCTGCGCCGTCTGGACGCGCGCGAAGAGCGGGTTTTCGCCACCGACAGCATCTTGGAAAGCTTTCCCGACATGGCCGGCAAGACGGGCGAGATCGCCGGGCTGCTCTCGCTCTCCGTCTCCCGCTCGCCCAAGGATTACGTGCTGTGGTTCCGCCGCGAAGTGGTCGAGACCGTGACATGGGCCGGAAATCCCGCGAAGGCGATCGAGGTCGTGGACGGGACCGAGAAGCTCACCCCGCGTTCGTCATTCGCCGTGTGGCGCGAGACCGTGCGGGACCGCGCGCGGCCATGGACAGCCAACGAGATCGAAGCCGTCGAGGCATTGCGGCTCTCGATTATCGAAGTCGTCCTCAGGCGCATGGACCAGGTCGCCCGCGAGCGCGCGGACGCGCAGGAAAGACAATCCCTGCTCGTGGCGGAACTCGACCACAGGGTGAAGAACACGATCGCGACGATCCAGTCGCTCATGCGCCATACGCGGCGCTCTCAGACGACGCTCGAGGGCTATGTCGAGAGTCTCGAGCGGCGCATCAAGGCGATGGCCTACACCCACAATCTCTTGTCCCAGAGCCGCTGGCACGGGGCCGACCTGCGCACTCTTCTCGAGGACGAGCTCCTTCCCTACCGGGATGGCGGCACCACGATCGAGATTTCGGGAAACGCGATCGATCTCAAGCCGCGTGCAGCCATTTCGCTCTCGATGGTCTTGCACGAACTGACGACGAACGCCGCGAAATATGGCTCCCTTTCGGACGCCAGGGGTCGCCTGACCGTGAACTGGCGGTTCGAGGATGACCGGCTGCGCATCGAATGGCGCGAAGCGGACGGCCCTCCGGTCCAGCCGCCGCCGCGCATGGGCTTCGGTCGCACCCTTATCGAGCAATTGCTCGCTTTCGAACTGGGCGGCGAAGTTGCGCTGCGGTTCGAGCCTTCGGGAGTGCAATGCGACCTTTCAGTCCCGACCGAACTCGTGCATCGCCAGGCATCGGAAGAGGCAGTCTCAAACCCGGTTCGTCAGCCAGGCGAAAGCTCGCACCTGCGTCACAGGAAGGTCCTTCTGGTTGAGGATTCCATGATCACCGCCATGGACCTTGCCCAGACCCTTACGGATTCGGGCTTCGAGATACTGGGGCCGACCGGGCGCGTTTCGGGGGCTCTCGGAATTCTCGAAAGAGAAGCTGTCGATGCAGCGATCCTCGACATCAATCTGGGCAAGGAGGACAGTTTCCCGATTGCTGATCGATTGGCCAAGGCGAATATCCCGTTCTTTTTCCTCACGGGCTATGATGCCGCTTCAGTCCTTCCCGAACGGTTCGTAAGCAAGGCCTGCCTCAGCAAACCCTTTTCGGATGATGCCGTTGTCGCGATGATCGAAAAAATCACGCGCGATGGATGACCTGTCCGATCCCGCGCCTCAGGCGCTTCGGCTCGAACCGGGCGCACAGCGGTCGTTGTTCGGCGGGTCCGGTCAGAAAGTCGATATCCGCCCGCCTTGCGAGGGCTCGGTTCGGCCTGCGGCAAACGGCACGGCATCCCGATCGAAGGCCACCCGGTGCCGCTCGATCCGGTAATCGCGCGAGAACCCGCCATGCTCGCGATCCATGGGCAAGAGCCGGCACGCGCTGCCTTCGGCGACCAATTCGCCGAACAGGCGGGTGAAGACCGCCGCGTACCATTCGAACAGGCTCGGCGGCGGAGCGCAATCGTCTCCTGCGCGGCTGCGGTCGACAGAGAAGCTCCATCCGCCATGCGGCGTGAAGCGCCCCGCCCCGACAAAGGTCCATGCATGACGCCGGATCGCCGCCATCAGCATGGGCGCGGCGAGCGGAGCCGGTAGCACGCGCAGCAGGGCCCGGGCCGCGCCGGGAATGCGGTGGGCGATGATGTAGTCGGCGGTCGCCCCTCCGGCCTCCCGCGCGATTGCATCCGCCTCACGCGGAAGACGGCGGGCGATGGCGCGGTGAAGCGCGAGAGCATCCGCCTCGCGGATCATGCACTCACCGCTCGGCAGCTCGGAAAGTCCCGCCTCGGAAAGAATCGCCGCGCTCACTTCGCGCCCGAGCCGTTCGTCGATGACGCGCACCGTCTGGAGCACCGCATTGGGACCGATCTCGGCTTCGCCGGGCGGGTGTCGGTGCGGGTCAGCCATCGCTTTCGACCGCGACATCGATCCGGTCGCGCCGGCGTTCCTCCTCGCGTTTCCTCCCTCTGTCCTTCATCTGCTTGCGTACCGCCTCGCGGCGGGCCTTGGCCTGCGCCGCGCGGTCGGCATTGGTCTGCCAGTCGGTCGCCGCATCCTGCGCCGCAGCGCGGCTTTCGTCGAACTGGAAATCGACCTTCTTCTGAGTCTGCGGCCCCCAGTACCCGGCCTTGCCGAGATCGTAGAAGGTCCGTTTGAACCCCGCCCTGAGGAAGGCATAGAGACAGCCGAGCAGATAGCGCCGCCGGAATCCCGTCCCGCGCCAGGGATAGTGGAACAGCGCCTTTTGCATATAGAAGCGGCGGTAATTCTTCATCACCCCGTTCAGCAATTCCCCGCGCTCCATCGCGGCGGGCTTCATGATGGGCGTCACGAAATTGTATTTCGAGAAATCGTGGATTTCGACCTGGTCCTTGATCTCCTCGAACAGCGGGGTGAAGGGCCAGGGCGTATACATCGCCCAGTTGGCAAGATCGGGCTGCCAGTCCCACGCCATGCGGTAGGTTTCCTCGAGCGTCTCGGGCGTTTCATTG
>JGI12210J13797_10758757_pt1 | contig 18205 bp, 16 predicted proteins | sample ElkSlonscriptome_3_FD_13797 | JGI IMG/M metagenome (IMG submission 13797)
ATAAAAAGTAAAATTGCAACTTTTATCGTGTTGAAATTATATAAGTAAACATCAGGTGTGGACATCACCTTGCGAAAACGAGGATGCTGTTGGCTGGCAGGGTTAACCTGGCCGAATGCGGGCGGTTGTGCCGGGCGGGACCATCAGCATGGACGCCGCCACCGTTCCCGGCGACCGCTGGGTTCACCCAGTTTTCATAGACATCACTGTTGAAGATCTCCCGCCAAAAGCCATTTCCAGGAAATCCAATTTCATAGCCATACCAGGTTGTATTGCCGAGGAATACGACCACCACCACATCGTGGCCTTCTCCTTCGACCCATCGTTGAAAAGCGAACACCCGGTTTTGGTCATGAACATGGATATCGGCATACCCCTCCCCTCGCAGCGCCGGATAAGTCTTGCGCAACTCGATTATTTCCCGAGTGAACCGCAGATGATTGCGCATGGCGGGATCGTCAGCCTCGAGACCGTCCCAATGTAATAGGAGCTCGGGATGCCTCTCGACATCATCCGTCCATGGTTTGTCTTCAAGAAATTCCTGGCCCATGAAGAGCATTGGGATTCCCGGAATAGTCATCACGAGGCCGGTGGCGACGCGGGAACGGCTTTTGGCATACCAGGATCGGGCATTTGAAGGATCCGCGAGTTGGGCGATACGCGGCATACGATTATGATCGCTGGCGTCCTTCGCCAACATGACGAGGTCATGATTCTCGATGCTGTTCACGCCGCGCCAACGATCACGAAGGTAATGCAAGTTGGCTTCTGCAGCCAATGCCGTCATCGGCAAGGCATGGTTACCTGGTGTGGCCGCAGCTTCTAACATTGTTCGGATAGCCAACCGTGGGCCGTCGGTCATGGTGGTATCGAAGCCCGCGCCATTGTCCCATTCGGGCGGCTGCACGATCAGCGGATTTACATTCCAATACTCCGCATGGAGCAGCACGTGGGGCGCTTGATGTTTGAGGGTGCGAGTGAGGTCCTGACAAAAATCCCAGCCACGCCCGTAGCTTTCGTGATCGATGACACTCACTTCATCGAACCGAAAACCGTCGACCCGGTATTCATCGACAAAAAACCTAGCATTATCGATCAGGAACGCGCGGACCGGTTCGGACATGAAATTGAAAACGACACCGCCGGCCCAGGTTTTATCGGTGAAATAAAGGGAATTCCACCAGCGCGGTTCGTCGGCGCCCGCCTGACGATCGAAGAACCAGAGGGTTTCTTCGCCAAACCCTCCGCCAGCATGGTTGAAGACGAGATCGAAAATGACCGCCATTCCATAGGCGTGACTGAGATCGACGAGCGCTTTCAGCTGGTTCATTTCGCCGTGCAAATCATGGACTTCGAAGGGTTCGTGGCCCTTTGCTTGCAGCAACTGATTCATGCGATCGACGTAAGGCGACAGATCGCTATCCGGGATGCCGTAAGCCATTTCAGGTGAAAAATAGTCAGTGCCGTTGTACCCCAAACTGAAGTCGCCGGGAAATTCCTGGATGGGGAGCAGTTGAATGGCGGTGACGCCGAGTTGGGCAATGTAAGGGAGCCGATCGATCACATCGAGGAAGGTCCCGAGCCGCTGCGGATAGTTGGGGGTCCAGAAAGCCCCGACATGGAACTGGTAGATGATGAAATGATGAAAGGGCGGAGTGACGAACCCGGTGTTATGCCAGGGAAAATCATCTTTGCGAACCACACATTGCCAGGTGGGCTCTTGCAATTCCCTGGCATAAGGGTCGCGCTTCCAGCCAGGCCCAGCCTCGCCATCGATATAGAATTTATAGTGATGCCCGTTCTCGACACCAGGCACGAAGCCGCTCCAATAACCGAGTGCATCTTTGTTCAAGCGTCCTTGTTCATCACTAGCAAGGTTGAAATTGCCCTGGACAAGGACCGAGGTGGCGTGGGGCGCCCAGACTTTGAAGGTGGCACCATTTGCGATGAGGTTGGCGCCCATGGGCGTTGAGGAATCGATATGTTCGAGTGAAGCAGGCATGAGAGGTAACACAGGTTCGCCCCCCCTTGTTTCTGCTTTGAAGACGTCCGGCAAGCACTGTTTGGGAGAGACCCCGCTAACGTTTCAGTCGACTGCTTCCGCCGGATTGCGCCATTTGCTCAATTTCTTCGCCAGGCAACAGACAGATATCGCCCTCAATGGAATGTTGCAGAGCACCAGCCGCTGCCCCGAAATGGATTGCGCGCTCCAGCTGGGTCCTATCTTCCATTAATATCCGGAGCACACCGGCCATGAGCGCATCGCCTGCCCCGAGCCGGTCGATCACAGGGCCGACGGGATGCAGGGGGCTTTGCCATGCGTTGTCCCGGGTCAGCAGGATGGCGCCGAAATGCTGATCCGTCGCCGAGATCGCTTTGCGCCGCGAAACGATGATAGAGTCCAGCGAGTGGAAGCGTTGAAAAACTAGATCGCCTAATCGCCGGCAATGCTCGGGCGGAATGGCTTCGGCCCCGGAAGGGCGCCAATCGGATTCGATCTGAAAGAAAGCGCGCACGGAATCGGGATCGATCAGCATTACTCGGGCCGCTTCGGCGAGTGGTTGAATCCGCTTCCCCGGCAGACTGCCTTCCGCCCAGAGACTGGGGCGATAGTTCAGATCGAGGCTTACGGGGATGCCACGCTGATGCGCCTGCCGGGCTCCTTCAGCGGCTGCGGCGGCGGCTTGTTCGGAAAGGGCTGGCGTGATGCCGGAGAGGTGAAGAAAATCGGCGTCGTCGAGAATATCTGGCCACGGATACTGGCTAGGCGATTGCAAGGCGAAGCCGGAGTGCGCTCGATCATATACGATGGAGCCAGGCCGAGGTCCGACCCCGGTTTCATGGAAATAGAGCGGCAACCGATGGCCGTTCCGAAGGATATGGCGGGTCTCGACGCCGTGGGCCTGGAGTTCGCGGATCACGCGGTCGCCCAGCGGACTTGCGGGAAGGGTCGACACCATGCTGGCCGGCATCCCCCATCGGGAGATGGCGCAGGCCACGTTGTTTTCGCAACCCGCGACGTGGGAATGGAAATCGTGCGCCTGCTGCAGGATCTGATGTCCTGGACAGCTCAAGCGGAGGAGAATTTCGCCGAAACCGACAAACCGTTTCATGAGAGGGTTGCCATGGTTTTTTTGGCTAACTCGGTGATCCCGTTCCAATCCCGGTTCTGCACGAGATGGGCTGGAGCGAGGAACGAGCCACCGACAGCCGCCACTTCGGGTTGGATGAGGTATTCGCCGATTTTTTGAAGATCAATCCCACCCAAAGGGAGCCAATGAGGATCGAGATGAGCGTAGGGAGCCGAAATGGCTTGGAGGTAAGGAAGACCGCCGAGGAGTTCCGCCGGGAAAAGTTTGAGGCAGCGGCAGCCGGCTGCCAGGGCCGTTTCCACTTCGGAAGGCGTGGCCACTCCTGGCGCGAAGGGGATGCCGATCGTCTGAGCGGCTTCGATGACGGCTAACCGGCAACCGGGCGCGACGGCGAAATCAGCTCCGGCATCCTGAGCGGTAGCGGCTTGGTCGGGGGTGAGAACGGTGCCGGCGCCCAGGATCATTTCGGGCAATCGATTTTTAATTTGCCGAATAGTATCGGCGGTGTGTTCGGAACGAAACGTGATTTCCATGCCACGAATGCCACCGGCGAACAAGGCTTCAGCGAGAGCGACCATCGTGGCGGGATCGGCCGGGGTGACGACGGCAAAGAGGCGGACGGTTCTCCAAAGATCGCTGAGGATAAGCATGGCGGTGTTGGGATGATGAAAGTAGGAGCAGGCTCGGGTCGAGAATGTTTTGAACGCCGGTCACATCTCTCAACAAGACCAAACTTGCCAAAGGGCGCCTAATCGTCATGAATCGCCTCTCATGAGTAATTCTTCTTCTGATCGGCCCGCCACTCCCGAGGAGGAGGAAGCCTGGCAGGACCGGCTTGAACATTCCGCTGCAGGCGACGCGCGCGATCTTTTGGATGATCTTCCGGAAACGGAGATCGCCAAACAACTCGAAGCGCTCAATCCATCGGTGGCGGTGCCAATCCTCGCGTCGTTCGGCGAGGAACAGCGTGAACCAATTCTGGCATCGGCGTCGGCGTCGGCGCGGCGGCATTGGACGCTGAATCTCAGTTACCCGGAAGAAACGGTCGGTTTTTTCATGGAACCGCCGAGCGGGCTTTTCGAGCCGGATTCGACGGTGGCAACGGCCGTGGAACAACTTCGGGAGATGGTGAAGTCGGCGTTTATCACTTACGGTTACGTGATCGAGAATGGTCGATTGATCGGGGTGATCGTGATGCGGGATCTTTTACTCGCGCGCTCGGAGCAGACGTTGCGTGAGCTGATGATTGCGAATCCTTTTTGGCTCACTCCGGAATTAGAAATCACCGAGGCGATGCAGGCCGTGCTCGACCGGCATTACCCGGTTTATCCGGTTTGTAATGAGGCGGGGGAATTGGTCGGTGTGATCCGTGGGCAGACCCTGTTTGAACAACAAGCGATCGAGATCAGTGCGCAGGTCGGTTCGATGGTCGGGGTTGAGAAGGAGGAACGGCTTTCGACGCCTTGGCAAAAGAGTTTGGTTTTTCGTCATCCATGGCTGCAGTTGAATCTCGTCACAGCATTCATTGCGGCGGCGGTTGTGGGAATCTTCGAGGGGACGTTGGAACAGATCGTGATATTGGCAGTGTTCCTGCCGGTATTAGCCGGTCAATCGGGAAATACAGGGTGCCAGGCGCTGGCTGTCGCGCTTCGCGGAATGACGTTAGGCGAATTCGAATCCGGGAGCGCTCGCAATGCGGTTTTAAAAGAAGCGTTGCTCGGCTTGTTGAACGGGGCGCTGGTCGGGGTGACGGCCGGACTTGGAATGTTTATTTACGCGAGCATCCAAGGGAACGAGAATGCGTTGGGATTGGCGCTCGTGGTGTTCGCAGCGATGGTCGGGAGTTGTGTCGTGAGCGGGGTTTCCGGCGCGACGATTCCGTTGGCGTTGAAGAAAATGGGGGCGGACCCTGCGACCGCTTCGAGCATTTTTCTGACGACCGCCACGGATGTGGTCAGCATGGGGCTATTCTTGGGAGCGGCGACGTGGTTTTTGCTCTAGTTTTGCGGCGGGGTGTTTTGGGAATCTAGGCAATCACCGGTATCGATTGCAGAAACACGTTCCGAGCGGAGCGCAGCGACACAGTCGATCACTTGATTTGCTGAATAAAATCGACACTTCCTCGATGATATTTTCACCCTTTCTTGGAACGTGCTCCGCTGCTTTGGAGCTTACTTCGCGCTTTCGCCGATTTGGTAGATGACGGTCCGGCTATTGCCTTCATCAACGACGGTGCGGCGGACGGGCATTCTCAAGACCTTATTGAATAATTCCTGTTCGAATCGTCCAACCGCCGGATAGCTGATTTCCAAGGAGGAAAAAGGCGGATGGAATTCGGTAAGGGTAAAGCTTTTGCCGGACCGATCTTTTTGCAGTTTCGGCATGGTCCCCTCTTTATCGCGGATTTTTACAAAATTTTGGACGCGCCCCGCATTGTCGGAAGCTTTCGCTTTGGATTTGTATTCGTCCTGAAGGTTCTGGAACAAACCATAGAGAACCTTTTCTGGACCGTTGGCGCCATAGATCGAGGCGACCGCTTCGAGCGTGCGATGCAAGTGCATCATTGGTTCGTCGTCGAAAATTTCGTGCCCTTTGGCGGATGGTCGGAAAACGCGTTCGGGTCGACCGACTTTTTCTTTACGCAGTTTAGCTGAGATCAAGCCGCCTTTTTCAAGAATCCGGACATGACCTTGAGCGCCCATATAGCTTAAACGAAATTTTTTCGCGACCTCTGAGACGGTGGTGCCGTCGGATTGTTTAATGAATTCGAGAACGCGTAGACGTTGGAGGGAACCGATTTTTTCTAATTGGGTGCGATTACTCATCAGAGTTCGTGGGGGGGTTTAGAGTTAGTTCAATCAATTCCCCGTTGCGGCGGCATTGCAAGGTGATCTCCCCGGAAGCACTCGCCTCCTCTAATTGCAGCCGGTAATCCGCGAGGTTTTCGATTGGTGTACCATTCACCGCAGTCACCAAATCGCCCGCGTGTAAGCGAGCGTCATCGGCTGAGCTGTTGGGGGAAACGGCCATTATCACCACGCCACCGTTATTATCTTCCAGCCCTAAACGTTTTGCAAGTTCTTGATTCAGTTCGACAACAGTCACTCCATGCCGATGATCCACACGATCGCGGCCCAATTCCTGATCCCTCACTTCCGCCTGCTTGATGCGACTGGTTCTCATTTCGGAAGTCGTCACTAGTAATTCCACTTTTTCCTTCTCCCGCCAGACATTGAGGACGACTTGTTGACCGACTTTTTTGTAAAAAATAGCTTTCTGCAATTCGCGATCTGTCGCGACTGGTTGACCATCGACGGCGACAATGATGTCGTCCGGGCGAACATCAGCCATGAACGCCGGAGCATCAGGAATGACGGTCTTGACGAGAACACCCGACGCCGGTTTTTGATCATTGGCTCGTTTCAAAGTCTCGATGGAGATTCCGAGCCAAGGGCGGCTGACGCGCCCTTTGAGAATGAGTTGATCACTGGACCATTGAAGAATGTCGGAGGGGATGGCGAAACCGAGTCCGGTATTGATCCCGTGAATCATGGTGACCATTCCCATCACTTCACCGTGAATATTGAGGAGCGGCCCTCCGCTATTGCCCGGGTTGATCGAGGCGTCGGTTTGCAAATAATCTTCGTAAAGCGGATTGACCCCGTATCGGCCAATTTCGAGTTTATTCCGGTTAATCCCGCTGATAGCGCCGGTGGTGAAGCTGAATTCGAGGGCGTAAGGGGCGCCGATCACGCAGGCCAGCTGGCCGACCTTAATTTGGGCAGCATCAGCAAACTCGAGGAACGGCATCGATTCCCCTTCGACCTTGAGCACGGCGAGATCGTTGGCTTCGTCACGGCCGACCAATTTCGCTCGCAACCGGCGGCCGTCCTGGAACCGGGCGAAGTAATAACCGCCATCACCGAGGACATGACTATTGGTTAAAATGTAACCATCGGGGCGGATCACCATGCCGGAGCCCTGAGCACCGGTGTCCCAATCTTCGGTGGGAGGTCCTTGCGAGCCGGGTTGTCGACCGAAAAGAAATTGTTGCAGGGCCTCGTAGCCATCCATTTCCGGGAGGCGCCGTTCGACTTCGATGATGACCACCGCGGGGGAAGCTGCTTCAAAAAGATCGCTGAAACCCCGGTCCAAAGCTTGAATCACCGGTGAAGGTGATACCTGGACAGCGGTGGTTTCTTCTTTTAAAAGAAGCGGTTCTTCCGCTTGAATCTCGAGAACCCACAGGTGGACTGCCGCCATGAACATCATCCCCACGGCCAACCAAATGGATGCTCCCATGCGAAAATGGGAAGTAGCCTTCATTAATTAAACTCTTTAAGCCGAATCCGATCGCCTTTCAACCAACCTTAGCGTCTTTGTTGGACCGCACCCCCGAATCAAGCGGCCGACCAGGCGCACTTCTCATGCACGCTCCCGTATCTAAACCTCTCGCTGACAAACGACTTTTTCATCCAGCTTATCCCGGCCATTGGAGTGGGGTGTCTGAAACCGACTGGCAAGATTGGCGTTGGCAAATGCGTAATCGGGTCACCAAACTCGATCAAGTCGAAGCCTATCTGGAGCTGACCGAAGACGAGCGGGCCGGCATTCGCTTGACGGGGAACAAGCTCGCCTTCGCGATCACCCCGCAATATTTTAACCTGATCGAACCGGACAATCCGGAATGCCCGATCCGGCGCCAGGTCATTCCGAACGTTCGCGAATCGCAATTTACCCCGGGGGAAATGGCTGATCCTTGCGGGGAAGATGACCATATGCCAGCTCCTGGGCTGGTCCATCGTTATCCGGACCGGGTGCTCTTGCTCGTGACGGACCGTTGCGCCGCTTACTGCCGTTACTGCACGCGGAGCCGGATCGTGAGCGGCGCTGGGGAACAGGAGTTGCGGACCGATATCGAACAGGCGCTCGATTACTTACGGGAACATGACGAGATTCGGGACGTCCTCCTGTCAGGCGGCGATGCCCTGCTGTTGTCCGACAACAAATTGGATTGGTTGCTCGGTGAACTCCGCGCGATTCCCCACCTGGAATTCCTCCGGATCGGCTCGCGCATTCCCATTTTTCTGCCGCAACGCATCACGCCGAAGCTGTGCGATATTTTGAAGAAATATCATCCGCTCTTCATCAGTGTGCATGTGAATCATCCACGCGAACTGTCAGCCGAAGTGAAAGCCGGGCTGGAACGATTGGCGGATGCCGGCGTGCCGTTGGGCAATCAGAGTGTGTTGTTGCGCGGCATCAATGATGATGTGGAAGTGATGAAGACGCTCGTTCACCGGTTATTGATGTGCCGGGTGCGTCCCTATTACCTTTACGCCTGTGATTTGATCAAAGGCAGCACCCACCTGCGAGGGTCGATCGCGAAAGGCCTGGAAATTATCGAGGCCTTACGCGGATACACCACCGGCTATGCGGTCCCGCAATTGGTAATCGATGCCCCTGGCGGCGGCGGCAAGGTGCCGCTCAACCCGGAGTATTTACTTAAACAGGACGAATCCGGGGTGACGATTCGGAATTACGAAGGGCGCGAATTTTTCTATCCTGAAGCCGCAACCGAATTGCCCTGACCGATCAACGATTCGAAACGCCGCACCACTTCGTGATGGGCGGCTTCCTCGAGCACCGGGATTTTTCTTGGTTCTTGCGGCGGATCCGGAATTTTTACCCAGGAACGGCAACCGCCATATTTCGGGGCATCAGGGAAGGTATGGACAGGCTCAACACGGTAGATGCGCACTAAGGCGGCGCTGATCCCAGGGGCTTCATCGTAAGCGAAACGGGTGCGAACCGTCTCCTCGCACCAATGATGAAGCGGAGCCAAAGCCAAAGCCGTGTCGAGATCGTCGATGACACAGGTGCGACTGATCTCGGCTTGAAATTTAAGGACGTGTTCGGAATCAGCGCCGGTTTCCGGAATGGAAGTTTCGGGGGGTAACGTAGTCTGCGCGATCTGTTCGTGAAACCGTGTCGGCAGGAGGAAAAACCAGGGGTGTTTGAAAGCAAAACCGTCGCGGCCTTCAGCTATGCCCCCTTTGCGCAGAATCAAACTCTGGCGCCCTTCCCCAAGTAACTGGCAAATGATCGCCCATTCTTTGAATGCAATGCTCATGGGGAAGTATTCGCACAAGACGTGTTTGATGGAAACCTGGCATTCCCGTTCGGCCCCCGGCTCATTGAGCTGCGGCCTTCTCCGGGATAATCGCCACCAGGGTCATCCACCGCCCTTTAGCTGGATTGATTCCGCTGATACGCACGACTTCGGCATCCCCGATGCCATCTGGGAATCGTAGCGGGATTTCTTCTTCCGGAATGATCGCGACCCCGCCTCGTTCAAGATAATCCGGTGTCAGAATTTCCAACCAGCCATTCGTATGCTGGCGAAGATACCACACCAAGCTTGGTTCGGCATAAGAAGTGACTCCGAAGGAGATGGAGTCTGCGATTCGCGGTCCAACTTCTCGCCCGATTCGTTTGGACAAAAAGAGCCGATCGACGATCGGTGCGGCCACAAACCCGACGGCCAAACTGAAGATCACGGCAGCGGCGGTGGCTTTCCAGACGCCACGACGAGCGGTTTCCGTAATCGATCCACGATTGAAATATCGGGCCAACAACAACGCCAGCGCCGGATAAGCTGGAAGAATGTAATGCGGCAGCTTGGTTTTGACGAGACTGAACACGACGAAGACCACAATGACCCACCACCAGAGATACCCCATCCAGTTCCGGCTAGCCCGGTCCCGCCAGAGACGCGGCAGCCAAATCGACCAGGGGAGGAAGAAAATAAAAACGATTGGCAGATAAAAAGGCAGGGTGAGCAGGTAGAGCAAAAAGTTGCTCGCGCCGTGCCCTTCCATGACGGATATCGATCGCTGGACCACATGCTTGCCGATGCCGACTTCGAAGAAAGCGCCATCTGTGAGAGCGAGCGCGGGAAGGCCCCAAATCCCAACCAAGGCCGTGGCCAACACGAGCGACGCCAGAATTCCGGCATGACGGACCCCTCGCCATCCCCCTTGCTGCCAGACCAGGACGCCGTAGGGAATGATCGGCAGCCAGGCGACAGGCCCTTTGGCCAAAAATCCGAGCGCCAGAGCGAGCACGAACCCCCACCACCAGGGATCATTTACGGGTGACCATTTTCGCGGGACGCCGAGTTTGCTTGCCGCTTCCCAGCCACACCAGAGCGCCGCCGTGGTGCAGAGAATCATCGCCGCATCCGCCACGGCAGCCCGTCCATGAATCATGGTCTGCAAGGCGGTCAAATAAATCACAGCCGCCATCCAGGCGAACTGCCAGCGTCCTTCCGGCTCGTGGAATTTTCTCAACCGACCGGCAAATCCATAAATCAACAGACCAGTCAACAAGGTGCAGAGGATCGAGGGCAGTCGGGCCGAGAAATCGTTCGTCCCAAATAACCGGTAACTCCCGATTTGCATCCAATAAATCAGGGGCGGTTTATCGAATCGATAGACGTCGTTGAAATAAGGGACGACCCAATTCTCCCGCTCCATCATTTCCCGGGAAGCCTCCGCGAAACGGGGTTCGTCCCGGTCGACGAGGGGCATGATCCAAGTGCCCGGCAATAACGTCAGGCATCCGAGCAGCAGGATGGATAGAATCCGGCCGCGCTGACTCTGGGGAATGCGGAGTTGCAAGGAAACAGCAGGCGAATCAGTCGCCAAAAGAGATATCGATCGCTTTAGCCGCCTGCACCATCTGGCTATCCGGCGAGACCAGGCGCAATTTATGGACAGCCTCTTGGATCGGGACCGACATCACGGTGTAATTCTGGTAACTCACCATTTCGCCGAACCGGCCTTCCTGAATCAAATTCACCGCTTTCACCCCGAAACGAGTCCCGAGCAACCGATCGATCGTGGTTGGCGCTCCGCCACGCTGGAGATGGCCAAGCACACAGACCCGGGTTTCTTTCCCGGTCTTCTCCGCAATCACTTGCGACACGGTTTCGCCAACTCCACCCAGCCGGGCTTCCCCTTTGACATGCTCGAGGACGGAAGTCTTGCCATCTTTCGGCATCGCCCCTTCCGCCACCACAATCAGGGAACTCATGTTGCCCTCCGCATCCCGACGCCGGATCACTTCGGCGACTTTATCCAGATCATACGGAATTTCCGGAATCAGAATCACATCGGCTCCTCCGGCGAGCCCTCCGTAAAGGGCGATCCAGCCAGCGTGCCGACCCATGACTTCGATCACCATCACCCGTTTATGGCTGCTCGCTGTCGTGTGCAGCCGGTCGAGACCATCCGCAACACAGGCCACAGCGGAGTCGAATCCAAAGGTCATCGCCGTCGCTTCCAAATCGTTATCAATCGTTTTGGGCACCCCGATGACTGGGAAACCCGCTTCATACAATTGCAGGCCAGTGGTGAGCGATCCATCGCCTCCGATGACGATGAGGCCTTGGATATTCAAATCTTCGAGCGTCTTGCGTGATTTAACGATCACATCTTCGGGCACCATGGTTTTCTCGCCCAAACCAACTTTAGCCACGAAATGACCTTTGTTGGTGGTGCCGATGATCGTGCCGCCGAGCGACATAATGCCGGCGATTTTACTCCGATCGAGCATGATATGATCGCCGGGAGGCAACATTCCCTCGAAGCCGTCCTTAAAGCCAACCACTTCCCAGCCAAGTTTATCCGCCGCTTTCACCGCGCTGTGAATGACTGCGTTGAGTCCGGGGCAATCGCCGCCGCTTGTCAGAATGCCGATACGTTTTTTCTCTGCCATGTGCTGTTTTTCAGGATTAAAAATTAAAGGGAGCTGCTTTTGCGCGTAGGGCGGCCCTCACTTGCCCAGCTCTGATATTCCCTCCACCCTTTTTCTAAAAGGGAGCCCGCCACCCCAAAGCGGTTGTTGGAACCGAGAATCACGACGATCAAGCGGCGCGGCGTCACTTCCACCTCACCGCCACCCAGAGCCCGAGTCAATGGAGGGCGTTCGGCCGAAATGATCAGACAGCCGCCTGCCCGGCTGGTCATGCCAGTTTTGATACCGTCGATCTTCGTGTCCACCCCGCCGATGTTCCGCATGCCGAGCATCTCATTGGTATTGCGGATCTCGTAAACATACGGCTCCCCATTCCGATAAAAGGTGATCTGCCTTTTGGGTTGAGACACATAAAAAAGAAACCCGCGATGATCGAGCGCGTAACGAGCCAGCCGCGCCATATCTTCTGCGGTCGATAACCCCGCCTCTTCGCGGCTGTCGAGCCCGTGCGGGTTGATGAAGCCGGTCCGGGTCATCCCGAGCTTTTTCGCCAAGGCATTCATTTGCTTCACAAAAGAGACCTCGGCAGCTTCCGCATTGGTGGTCCGGCCCAACTTGCTCCCGACATAAAGCGCGACCGCATAGGCAGCGCGATTGTCGGATTGCATCAAGGCCGAGTAGAGCAGGTCGCGAATACTGATCTCGTCCCCCGGTTGCAGTCCGACTGGATTGACTCCGCCAACGGTTTGAATCGATGCCGGCAAGACGACGCGATCCGAAAGGTCCGTGTTGGTGACCTCTGCCCAATCGAGAGCCACCACGGCAGTGGCCACCTTTGTGAGACTGGCAACCGGCAGCCGATCATCCTGTTCATCCCGCAACAGCACATGCCCCGATTTCCCATCGACCACGATGTAAGCACGCGCGGTGGCTTGGGCTTCGGCAGACATTGTGGCATAGCCAGACAGCCAGACAAAGCTGAACCCCAGCAGGAATAGAGATCGAAAACAGGCCCATCGGATCATAAACGGACCGGAGTCTAACCATCACTTCTTCGATGGCAATCGCGAATTACAGCTTAGCGCCCGAAACCAACACGAACCTTGGTTCTGATTCGAATTCGTGAAAAATATTGATTCTTTTCACAAGATCCATAACTTGTGCGGCGTTCGATTTTTCACATGACCAAAGAGATTATCCCCCGGAAAACGATTTATCGGCTCTCTCAATATCATCGCATTCTGCAGCGCTTACAATCGAACGACGTTCCCACGGTTTCTTCTGAGAACTTGGCGAAGACAGCGGGGGTCAAATCGCCGCAACTCCGGAAAGATCTCGCCTATTTTGGTCAAATGGGGACTCGAGGGCTGGGGTACAATGTCGATGCGCTGGTGAGCCGGCTTGATCAGGTGCTCGGCACAACGCGACTTCAACCGGTGGCCCTGATTGGGGTCGGCGATTTGGGATCGGCTCTCTTGAAGTATCAAGGGTTTGCCCGGGAAGGATTTGAGATCGTAGTTGGATTCGATCTGGCGCCCAACCATCGGCATCATCAGGGGCCGATGCCGGTTTTGCCCATGGGGGATCTGGCGCGGGAGATTACCGAGCGACAGATTAAGATGGCAATCCTCACGGTGCCAGCCACGCATGCCCAAGAGGTGACCAACCAATTGGTGAGCGCTGGCATCCAGGCCATTCTGAATTTTGCTCCGATCATCCTGCAAGTGCCGGATCAGGTCGTGGTGAACAACGTCGATCTGGCACTGGAACTAGAGAATCTGAGCTACTTCATCCGCTGATAGCCCGACACGGCCGCTCATCGTCCCAACTGTTCCTGCATCCAAAAACGATTGAATCCGCGGGAAACCTTGCCGTTAATGACGATCAAGGGAACTCCCCCAGCTCCCCGAGCCTGATACTCATTGTACGCTTGGCGGCTTCGCTCGATGTCGCGCTCCTGATAGGGCACGCCGTTGTCCTGGCACCATTGTTTGGCCATCCGGCAAGCGGGACAGCGAGAGGTCGTATACATGACCACCGTGGGCGCCAATTCGGCCTCCTCTTTCATCAGCCTCTCGACACGGACCTGCATCGCCACAAGCTTTTCTCTTTCCTGAGCCAGCTCCGCGCGATTGGCTTCATAGCGGCGAGTAGCGGCATTGAAGGCCTCAACCACCGCCGAGTCTTTTTCGTCGAGAGCCGCTCGCTGCTCAATCAGGCGCTCGTATTCGGTTTGAATCTCGGCCTGTTGCCGGGCGATCGATTCCTCGACATTCATCATTTGCATGCGGGCATGGGCCAGCTCGCCTTTTACTCCCAACCCCTTAGTTCCCCCACGGCCATTGGAGCCGATCCCATTGTTGTTCACGAGGCTTACAGCTAAAAGTGCGGCAACCCCGCCGGATACCACAGCCACACACCACGGCCCCAACGCACGACGCCAATGGCGGATCAAGAAATAGAGGCCAGCTGGTGGAAAAAAGAAAATGAGCAAGCCAAGCCAGGTGCTTTCTTCAAACGCCCGCACGTAGTAGACGATGACGGCTATCAACCACGTCAAAATTAAAACGGCAAAAACCCCAACCCCGAACGGCGACGATATCCAATCCATTGGAAACGTTTTATAGAGTCCATGCGCATCAACATCAACGCTCGATCGCCAGCAAGGAGCTGAATGGTGGCATCAGCCCGAAGCTTCCACCCATTTTCAATCAGACGCCACCCACTGGGATCTGATTAAAGTCATCGCAGAAGGATCGAGCAGGATGGCCGGTTCCGGACCCAGAAACACGTTCCGTGCTCCTCTACGTGGTGCGCTCTCAGCCGTAGAGGAACTTGGAACAAGTTTCTGAGTGCGATACCGGAAATTGGGCGCTCAGGGATTCGAGCAGGACGGCCGATTCGCTCGCACCCACTTTCTCAATCACACCCACTCACCCGCTGAGGGGCGAGCCTTTCCTATTGCCCTTCGCCAGAACCCTGCCTAGCGTTTCTCCTGTGAGAAGGTTCCTCCTTCCAAACCTAACTCTCTTCGTATTCGCCCTGCTGTCTCCGGCGCAGGAGGCGACCGTCCGCCTGCCTTACGAACAGATCGCAGCGGAACGTTGGCTCTGGCCGCCTCAGGTGACGTTGAAGAGTTCCGCTTCTCTCTCCTTAAAACGCGATGGCGTCGTTGCCGGTATGATCGAGCTGCCAGCTGGCAGGCAAGTCGACGTCGTCGCGCTCACTCCAGACTCGATCCAAATCCGGTTCGGCTCCGCCCGTGGCGAAGTGGCGCCTTCCCAAACCGACATTCTCGAATTGGTCTCGGGAGCGACGATGGCGCGTCAGGTGCAGAATGCCCGAATCGCCTTGATCGAAGAAGCCCGCTCGCTGGTCACGACACCAACAACCACCCCCACACCGGCTCCATCCCCGACCCCCACAATCGGAGAAGATCCCCTTTTCGAAACGGAACAACCTGAAGACACCCTCGTTCGGTCCCGCCCGCTGCTCCGACCGGCTGAATTCAATGCGCTCAGCGATGAATTCGAGGATCCCTCCTCGATCGAAGCGGATTGGATTGATCTCAGTGAAGCCGAAGACAGCTACGATCATTTCAGCCGCGTCGAAATTCCGCGGCATGATCCCGGTCAATTAGTCATCACCCCGCGAACCAGTGCCTGGTATCAGCAATACCACGGCAACCTGCTTTTTAAGGAGATCCGGGGCGATTTTCTGGCGATGACCCGGATCGAGGCAGGTGATAAAACGGGACGGCACAATCCGGAAGCCTGGTATTCCATGGCTGGCCTGATGGTCCGGGCTCCAGCGCCGGAAGGGCCCCAAAATTATGTATTTATCGGGATCGGCTCCACGGAAGGCGAAGGCACGATGCAACTGCAATCCAAGTCGGTGATTAACAGTGGTGACCCGGACCATGATCTCCGCGACAGCCTTTCCCAAGTCGAACTCGGCATCGCCCGTCTCGGCACTCGCATCATCACCTTGCAACGGGAAATCGGCGAGCAATGGAACATCGTCGAAGTCTATGACCGTCCAGATTTCCCCGTCCTGTTGCAGGTCGGAGTCACCGCTTACGGCGATCTCCTCACGGCCAAACAAGTTTCCCCCGAAGTCCACAACGCCCGGGGAATTCGCGATGGAGATCCCGATCTTCGGGCACGCTTCGAGTTCGTCCGGTTTCGTCCACCCGTTGCCGCCTTGCGTCAGACGGATGGCCTTGAGAAACTGCGTGAGTTCATCAATGACAAACCGGAATAACCCCTAGGCCTGCATCGGAATAATGCCTGACGTCGTAACTCCCACTGATAACCACCCAATCGAATGGATACCAACACCACCACACCCCAATACGCCTGGACCACCAATCGCTCATTTCCCCCGTTCGACCTCGAACGTTTGATCCGAACGGTTTTTCGACCGAAACCCGGAGAAAAAGTGGCCATTTTGATCGATCTCGATGATCCGGCCGATATCAAAGATTTCAAATTTCTCGGCAACCCCGATCTCACCATTCAACGCCATGCTTACGAAGTATTCTATCAAGGATTGAAGAATGGTATTCTCGACAATCTTGGCGCGTCGGGCGGTGAGATGTTTGCTTATCAGGTGACTGGAGGCAGTAATCTCGATCTGCCCGATGAAGCATTCGATCCGCAAGGCAACCAGCTCAGCCTCGAAAAAGAGATCTATCCAGAATACAGCCTCATTCTCTGCGTCTCCACGAACTCAGCCACCGCGCCTCTCACTGCGCTGGCCAAGAAACATGATTTCCGCGGCGCAACCCTGCACGGATTGAACCAGACCATCCTCACCAGCGGTTTGGCCGTTGATTATAATGAGGTGAGCCGCGAAGCCGAACGGCTCCGGCTCGGTATGACGAAAGCCGACTGGGTGGAAATCGATTTCGCTGTTGCAGGTCATACCCACACACTCCATCTCCAGCTCGACAATCAGGAAGCACAAAAGAGTCATGGGCTCTGCCAGGACGAACCCGATGTCGCTAATCTTCCCGCTGGCGAAATCTATTATGTGCCGACCGACGCTCATGGCGAGTTTCCGATGAAATATGCCGACGGCACCCTCGGTCTGATGAGCGTGAAAAATGGACGCATCTTCAACGCCTCTCTGATCGAGGGCAGCCAAACCACGATCGATGAGCATAACGCCAAACTCGCGAGTGATCCGGTGACGGGCGAACTCGGCGAACTCGGCTTCGGCACTCAGGAACTCCCGGTGAGCGGACGTGATATTCAAGATGAAAAAATTCGAGGCACCATGCATGTGGCCACCGGTCGAAGCGATCATCTTGGCGGCAGCCTCACACCCGATCGGTTCTCCAACAAAATGAACGCCACCCACGACGACATTCTGTTCGCTCCTTTCAAAACACCTGAAATCGATGTGCCGGAAGTCCGGATGCAGCGTGATGGAACGACGACTGTCCTGATTGCGCATTATGAAGCATCCGATTATTTAAAAGGGTTGCTCTCCGAGTGATGGCTTCCGGCAATATTTACGAAACCGAACAGAGCCTCGCACAGTATCTGTTATTTCATTTCGGCGGCCAAGGCGAGCAATTGCCTTGGTCGTTCGGGCCCACGGAAGCGCTCGACTATCCCGTGCGGACAGTCTCCGAATTAATTGACCCGTCCAAACTCAGCGCCGAGAGTCGCGCGCTCGATCTCGGTTGTGCCGTTGGCCGAAGCGCCTTCGAACTCGCTCGGCATTGCACAGAAGTGATCGGCATCGATTATTCCCACCATTTCGTCGCCGCGGCGGAAACCATTCGCCGGGAAGGTTGCCGGGCGTATCAATATCCGATTGAGGGCGCCCTTACCGCGGACGGCCTGGCGCAACGCCCGGAAGGGATCGATCCCGCGCGTCTCACATTTCGCCAAGGGGACGCCATGAAACTGGACGAAGCACTCGGTTCGTTCGATGTGGTGCATATGGCGAATCTCATCGATCGTCTAACCCATCCCATGCGCTGTTTGGAACGGCTCCCCTCGCTAGTCAAGCCAGGGGGGCAATTACTCCTCGCCTCTCCTTTCACCTGGTTAGAAGAATTCACATCCAGCAACCAGTGGCTCGGTGGTTATCAAGAGGACGAAACCTCCCGTCGCACAGCCAAAGAACTGGAACGTCTCCTGCACCCCGCTTTTCGTCTTGAATACCACACCGACATCCCGTTCATCATCCGCGAACATGTGAGGAAATATCAATGGTCGGTCGGTTACTGCGCACGTTATATCCGAACGGAAACCCCGTAGTTGGCTCCGACTAACGTCCAATGGATCCAGGCGGAAACCACGCTTCCGCTCCGATCCCGACTCTTGCGGGACGGAGCG